>Ga0182745_1002773_pt1 | contig 15409 bp, 13 predicted proteins | sample eDN3rd30CKraftBY_FD_128523 | JGI IMG/M metagenome (GOLD analysis project Ga0182745, IMG submission 128523) | Enriched backyard soil microbial communities from Emeryville, California, USA - eDNA 3rd pass 30_C Kraft BY (version 2) (version 2) | ecosystem: Environmental > Terrestrial > Soil >...
GAATGGCCGCCTTTGGCGGACTTTTAACATACTTGAGCTATGCGTACGCGCACGGCAGTTGGGCTAACCCCGTCCTGATCTGCGTGTCAATCTTCGTCGGGATATTCCTGCCAAGCTACGCCAAGCTCAGTAACAAGGCTGAACTATGGGCCAACAACCGGTTTGGCTTCGTAACGGCCGGCCGGCTTGGGCGGTTCATCCCACAGTTGGCGTTCAACCTGGTGATGTTCTGGCTAATGTTGTGGGGGGGTGCGCTCAACCAGCTCGGGATGGCGTCCGTGGGCGGCATTGCCGGCGCGGCGCTGGTCACGACCCTGGCTTCACAGGGCACGCAGTATCTCGGCGGCTATCTCGTCGCGCGAGGGATCGGCGACGCGAATCGCAACACCTTAGTCGGGATCCTGATCAACGTCACCCTTGCCGGGTTGGGCACGGCGGGCGTGCCGGGCGCGCGCGAGGCGTTCCTATTCCTGGGGTTTGGCCTGGGTGGTGCCTTGTTCGTCGTCGGCCTGCTGTCGGACATCCGCTCGGTGGCGGCGCCGAAGGGCGGCATCGGATTGTTCTTCGGTACGTACAATCCCTTCCACAACAGCCATCTCGCCCTGCTCCGGACGGCCATCGAGCAGCGTGGCCTGGACAAGGTCATCATCCATCCCGTCCTGATCCCCAAGCTGCACGTCGATGCCTTTCGCAAGGGCGAGATTCGGGTGGGCCATCTGAAGGACGGCTTCCAGATCTACGAGAAGACCGAGAAGGCCGATTCGAACGTCGACTATTTTCCGACGGGCAACGTCTTCCTGCCCCCGGAAACACGTGTGGCGCTGATCGAACTGGCGCTCGCCGAGGCCGGCATGGCCGCCAAGGTCGAGGTCGCGGTCTATTCCGACATCTACTACGGCAAGGGCTTCCAGGGTGTCATTGCCGAGATCAAGCGGCGCCACCCTGCTGTCCGGTTGCACATCATCCACGGCACCGATTTCGGCGGCATGCTCGTACGTCAGATCGCCGATGAATGTGGATGGATCTACCCGTGGTGCATCCTGCGCCGGGACCAAGTTTCGGCCACCGCAATCCGTCGCGGTGCGAAGGGCATGACGCCGCCGATCGTGACCGATGTTCTTGACCAGATTTCACAGAATCTACCGACAATTTCGGCCGGTGGCCGAAGCTTCCGCAACGACAATGGTGTCTTGACCGAAAGGAACTGAAATGACCCAACACGCGACAACAGATCTGGGAAACCGGCCTGAGATCACGATCAAGCTCGCATCGACGTCTGACGAGATGATGCAGTGCTTCATGCTACGCGCGGCCGTCTTCATGGGCGAGCAGCAGTGCCCCTACTGGGAGGAGTATGACGGCAACGACTACACGGCCAGTCACCTCATCCTGTATGTCGACGGCGAACCGGCCGCTTCCATCCGCGTACGGTGGTTTGCCAATTTTGCCAAACTGGAACGGGCCATCATCCTGAAGCGCTACCGGTCGTACGGCCTGTTCCTGCCGTTCGTCCATTGGGCAAAGGAATTCTGCCGCAAGAAGGGTTACCCCAAGGCATACCTGCACGGGCAGAAGCGCCTGTGGCCGATCTTCGAACGCGACGGCTTCCGCAAAGTCGACGACAAGATCTTCCACTTCTCCGATCACGAGTATGGCGCATTCGCCTGCGATCTCGATGTTGGCGAGGATTCCCCGACCGTGACGACCGACCCCATGGTGCTGAACCGGCCCGAGGATCAGCTCGATATGCCGGGAATCCTGGAGGAGTCGATGGAGCGGGGGACTTCGAACCCGCACGCGGGTTGGACAGAACGGCGCGCGACCTGAGAGGAGTGACGGAGATGAACAGCAAGACGACGACCATTGGCGGCCAGGCCGTCACAGTGAAGCTCGCGATGAAGATGGAAGACTCGCTGCAGGCCTTTGCCGTGCGCGCGGCCTGCTTCATCGGCGAACAGGATATCCCCTACTCGGAGGAGTTCGACGGTCACGATTTCGGCGCCACCCACATCCTCGCGTGTCTGGGCGAAGAACCGGTGGGCACCGTCCGGCTGCGCTGGTTCAAGTCGTTCGCCATGCCGGAGCGGCTGGCGGTGATGCAGCGCTTCCGGGGTAACGGCATCGGCCAGCTCCTGATCGAGCGCTGCCGCCAGCTCGCGGAAAGCCGCGGCGCCAACACCCTCTACACCCAGGCGCTGCCGCAGGACGTCAGTTACTGGGAAAAGCACGGCTGGCGCCGCCTCGACGCCGAAGACACCGGCAAGGGGCTGAAGCGCTTGGTGGCGATGGTTCGGCCGGTCGATCCGAGCAGGCCGTTGCCGGATGCCGACGCGCCCGAGCAGGTGACCCTGCGCAACGAGCCGCAGGTCGATACGTCGGGCCTGCCCGTCGGTGGCGACCGCCGCTGAGCCCCACGAAGGTCGGAGGGCGATCACGCCGGATCGCTCTCGCCAGCCCTTTTTTTTGAGTACGCTGGGGACCACCGGCGATATGCTGGAGGTAGGGGAGCGACCGTGGGATGCAAGGCGGGGAAACATGAGGGATGTCTTCGAGATCATCGTCGAACCGAGGGGTCGGCGCCGTCGTAGTCGCGCGCCGCTTTCCGAGAAGCAGCGGGCAGCGGCGCTGTTCCGGGTGTGGCATGGGGTGCGCGACATGATCGAAGAGGCCGAGCGGCTCGGCGACAGCGAACTGGTGCACTTTCTCGCGGTATCCCAGCTTCTCGTCGAGGAGAGGATCACGACGCTCACGAGCGGCGTGCCAGCCTTCGCCATCGTCGATACCTCGCTGCCCAACTAGGCGATCACCGAAGCGGTGCGGGGCTAGCGGGCCGATCACGCCTTGGCGGCGTCGGATCCACTTCGACCGTTATAGTGAGGCCGGCAACGAGGCGGACACCTTCTGGCACGTGCGAAAGGCGAACGCGTACCGGCACCCGCTGCGCGAGACGCACCCACGTGAAAATCGGATTGACGATGGCGAGGCCGAGTTGGTCTGGCCTTGCATTCGCGACGTTGATCCCTCGGGCGATACTCTCGACGTCGCCAAGCATGAGCTCGTCATAGCCCATGAGCTTCATGCGAACCGGGGCGCCCTCCCGGATCCGGGCAAGCTGCGGCTCCTCGAAGTAAGCGTCGACCCAGAAGGAATTCGCGTCGACGACGGACACGACGTTGACTCCGGTGTTGGCATAGTCACCGAGCTGGACAAGCAGATTGGTGACCCAGCCATCAACGGGCGACCGGATTTGCGTGCGCTCGAGGTTGACCCTCGCCTGGTGAAGGTTGGCGACGGCCTGCTGGTATTGGGCCTGGTTCGCCAGGGCACGGGTCGCAAAGTTCTGCTGCTCCTCTTTCGAGACGGCTTCCGCACTCAGCTTCGCGCGCCGATCGGATTGAATGTTTGCATTCTGAGCGGTCACCTCCGCCTGCTTCAAGGCAGCCTCGGCCAATTCCACGGCGATCCGGTAGTTCGTCGGATCGATGGTGACGAGCACGTCGCCCTTGTGCACGAACTGGTTGTCCCGGGCGCCAACATCGACGATCTGGCCCGGGACCTGCGGGGCCATCGTGACGACATAGCTGCGAACGACGCCATCCCGCGTCCAGGGTGTGCCCATGTATTCCCGCCACATCGCCCAGGACAGCCCGATCGCGGCTGCCACCACGACGAGGGTCGCGCTTATACGAATGAGCTGCGTCACGCGTGTCGGCATCATGCCATCCGTAGGAGAGGAGCGCTCAGGACCATGAGCGAGAGGACGATGAGAAAGAGCGAGAAGGCGAACAGGGACGGGTGCCACACGTGGCGCAGGAGGCCGCTCCGCATCAGCAACCAGCGCAGCAGAAGCGTCACGAGCCAGCCCATGAGCATCATTACCGAGATAGGCGCCACATAGACCCCGAAGATGTTCACTTCGCTGAATGTCATTTCAGGGATTCTCCGGAGAAGTAGGCAGCATGTTGTGCCAGACCATCGTCGATCAGCTGCAGCAACCCGCGTATCCGGATGACGGACGCGTGTTGGAGCATCGGATCCGGATTGCCGAGCGCTCTCTCGACTTGCTCGAGGCGGTTGCGCGCACCGGCGATGTCACCCTGAGCTAGTTGGGACAGGACAGCCTCCAGTTCGGACTTCCAGGCGACTGGCAGACGAGCACGACGCAGCCGGATCAGGGCGAGGCCGAGGGCGTGCGCAGCGAGGATTTCGGACCGCTGCTGCGGCGTGGCCGAGTCGGGAATGGCTGCAACCCTGCCATACATCAGTGTCTCCCACTCGCAGAGGGACGGGTTCAGCTCGGTCCGGCAAAGCGAGAGGAAGTCACGAAGCGTCTGCCGGAGAAGTCGGTGCGTCCGGGCGCTCGGCGACACAGGAGGCAGGATCAGGTACGACATTGCGCCGATGCAGCAGCCGATCACGACCGCCGTCGCGGCGTTGTAGAACTGCAGCGTATCGTAGGACATCTGGTTTTCCGGATTCAGCAGTGGCACGAAGAGCGTGGCCATCGCGCCGAACATGGCGGGTTTCAGTGGCAGGTAGCTGAGCGCCCCCATTGGAACCAGGTAAAGACCGAGAACAAAACTCAATCCAACGAAGCTGTGGACGTTTGGCAACACCGCGAACGCGGTGACGGCTGCGAATATCGCAGCCATTGTCGTTCCAAGCGCCCAGGCCGAAACGCGCGCGAAGCCTTCGTCACCGCTCGCCGCAAAGATGACCGTCGCGAGCGCAGCCCAGACCATGGCCGTCGATCCGTTCGGCCATGCCGTGGCGATCCAGAGGAGCGCCGCGATCAGAACGACGCAGAAGGCTCTGACTGCAGCGACCAATCCCGGCAGCATGTCTATCGGAGGCGATGGGCGCGCGCGGATGGCGGTGCGGAGTGTGCGGCCGTCCTGCAGCAGGGCGAGGCCATCGATTGCCTGGCCAAATCCAGCCGTGATCCTTGCTGTCTCATCCGTGAGCAGCCTGAACGAGGCTGTATCGGCGGGCTCGCGGAGCAATGCGCGCGCGGTCGTGGCACATGTGTCGCGAGGATGGTTGATGACCGCGCTGATCTCCGGTCGGCTCTCGGCCTCCACGAATCCGAACGCCGGCGCCAGCTGGAGAATTCGCCGGGTCTCACGGTCGGCGCGATCGGTCGGGAGGGCGGAGAGGCGGATGGAGACGATGCGCCAGCTGATGAGGGCCTGAAGCAGACCTTCCAAGGCTCTCCGCAGCAGTGGTGCATTGTAGCGGATCAGCCACGACTCGCCGACCGCCTCGTCGATCTGCGCGTTGACGCCGATGACCCTACGCGCCAGGTCGCGCCGGGTCGCCCGCGAATCGGGTTGCGCGCCCCCAGCGGCGAGCATGTCCGATATGTGCGATCGGATTTCGAGAGCGATGCTGAAAATCTGCTCCTGCAGACGACGCGGTGCGTCACCAATGTGGGTGGTCGCCAGCACCACGCTGGCGGCGATGACACCGATGCAGATTTCCGTGGCCCTGGTCACTGCCAGTGTGAAAACCTGGCCATTCGCTCCCCCGACGGCGCCCAGCTCCGCTCCCGCCACGATGGCGGCCGTTGCGCCAACGAGGGCTGCGGAAAGCGCCGAAGCGTTGCCGAGCTGGGCAGCGACGAAAGCCGATGCGCCACACAGCAGAGCCAGCCCGATCAGGAAGGCGGCTCGATCCTGTGAAAAAGCAGCCGAGAGCAGGACAATGGCGGCAGCACCGATCATCGTGCCCATTATGCGAAACCAGCCATTCCGCATGGATGCGCCGAGCCGCGGTTGGCAGACCAGGGCCGCCGTGGTGCCGGCCCAGGACGCGTTGTCCAGTTCCAGCCAGAAGGCGACGAACAGCGCGAGGCAGACGGCGGCCCAGAGACGGAGGCCGAAAAGAAGCGGGGCACCGGAGGTGCGAATAGCCTGCAGGAAGAATCTGGGCATATCTCGGATCAGCGAACCGGGGCCTGTGTCTGGTTGCCGGCAGCATCGCCGACACGACATCAGACGGCCAAGACTACGAAGGTTGTCTGCCGATGCCTCTTCGTCTGGTCTCGCTATACCTTCGTATAGGGATGCGCACCCCGTGGCGGGCGGCGCCGGCGCCCGATCATTTGTGCCGGGGATCGAGTGCGTCGCGCAGGCCGTCGCCCAGCAGGTTAAACGACAGAACGGCGAAGAAGATCGCGAAGCCCGGCCAGAAGGCCATCCACGGCGCCTGCGCGATGAAACGCTGTGCGGAGTTCAGCATGCTGCCCCACGAAGGCGACGGGGGCTGCTGGCCGAGTCCCAGGAACGAGAGCGCCGCCTCGGCGATGATCGCGCCGGCAATGGCGAGCGAGGCCTGAACCAGGAGCGGCGGCACGATGTTGGGCAGGACGTGGCGCAGTGCGATGCGCCAGTGCGGATTACCGACGGCGCGCGCCGCCTCGACATAGTCCTCGACCTTGGCGGCGATGGTCTGGCCGCGGGTCAGGCGGATGAAGACCGGCGTGGCGGTGACGCCGATGGCGATCATCGCGTTGGTCAGGCTCGGTCCGAGGAAGGCGGCCAGAGCGATCGCCAGGATCAGGAAGGGAATCGCCAGCATCGCATCGACGATGCGCGACAGCACGGCATCGACCCAGCCGCCGGCATAGCCCGCCAGCAGGCCGAGCGGCACGCCGATGCCCAGCGCGATGCCCACCGACACCAGCCCGGCGCTGAGCGAGGCGCGGGCGCCCCAGATGATGCGGGTCAGCACGTCGCGGCCGACCTCGTCGGTCCCAAGCCAATGCGCCCAGGACGGCGGCTTGCGCACCTGCGTGAAGCTGGTGGCGATAGGATCGTAGGGCGAGATCAGGGGCGCCAGGATCGCGACCAGGACGAACAGTACTACGACGACTAGGCCGAACATCGCGCCCTTGCGCCGCCTGAGCCTGCGCCAGGCGCGGGCCCAGGGGTTCTCCTCGCGGGCGTCTGCGTTGGCAACGGCGGGAGCGACGGCGGCGGCAGTCATGACGGTCAGCCCCGCAGCCGTGGATTGACGAGCACGTAGGCCACGTCGGCCAGCAGGTTCAGCACGATGTAGGTCGTGGCCGTCACCAGCACGACGCCCTGGACGACCGCATAGTCGCGATTGAAGACCGAATCGACGATCAGCTTGCCGAACCCAGGTATGGTGAAGATCTGCTCCGTCAGGACGGCGCCCGACAGGAGCGTGCCGAACTCGAGCGCGCCCAGGGTGATCACCGGCGTCATGGCGTTGCGCAACGCATGTTTCAGCACGACGCGGCGCTCGTAGAGGCCCTTGGCCCGGGCCGTGCGCACATAGTCGGCGCCCATCGCCTGCAGCATGGCGCTGCGTGTGTGGCGCATCAGCACGGCGGCGATGGCATTGCCCAGCACGAAGGCCGGCATCACGGTCGTGGCGAGGCTGGCGCGCCAATCCTCGCCCAGCCGCACGTAGCCCGAGGCCGGCAACCAGCCGAGCGTCACCGAGAACAGGAAGATCATCAGGATGCCCAGCCAGAAATTGGGCGTGCTGAGGCCCCACAGGGCGAAGACGTTGGCCCCATAGTCCCATGCGGTGTCCTTCTTAACCGCTGAGATGATTCCAGCCGGAATGCCGATGCCGAATGCCACGATCAGCGCCATGGCGGCGAGCTGCAAGGTCACCGGCAGCTTCTCGGCGACCAGCGACGATACCGAGCTCTTGAGCCTCATCGATTCGCCCAGGTTCCCGGAAAGCACACCCTTGATCCAGTAGAAGTACTGGACCGGGATCGGCTCGTTCAGCCGGTACTGCTCGCGAATCTCTTCAAGCACCTTCGGGTCGCGCTCCTCTCCCGCCATGATCAGCGCCGGGTCGCCCGGCAGAAGTTGCTGCAGGCCGAAGATCAGCATCGACACCAGGATCAGCGTCGGGATGATCTGCAGCAGCCTCTGGGAGAGGAAGGTCAGCAAGGTCTTACTTCAGCTTGACGCCGACGACGCGGATCAGGCCGTCGGGCAACTGCTTGTAGCCATCGACCCGGTCGGACAGCGCGACCAGAACGCGGCGATGATACAGGTACTTGATCGAGCCTTCGGGCAGGTACTTGGCGGTGATCTTCTCGTAGATCTTCTTGCGCTCCGCGGGCGCGCTCTTGATGCGCGCCTCGTTGTGCCAGGCGTCGACCTCCTTGTCGCAATAGCCTGAATTGTTCTGCGGCTGGCCGCAGACATGGAAGATGTAGGAGTTGCCGTCGGGGTCGCTGCGGCCCGACCAGCCGATGAGATAGAGCTGGTAGTCACCGCTCTCGGACTGCTTCAGCGAGGTCGCGAATTCGGTGACCCGGATCTTGAGATCGAAGCCGGTCTCCGCGACCATCGACTGCAGCACCTCGGCGACCTGCCTTGTCTCGGGGTTGTTCGGCACCATGAAGTCGAGCGACATGCGGCCCGTGACACCGGCTTCCTTCAACAGCGCCTTCGCCTTGGCGACGTCACGCTTCGGCACGGGGAAAGCCTGCTGGTAATACGGGTTGGTCGGATTGATCCACTGGTTTCCGACCACGAACTCGCCGTTGAAGACGACCTGGTTCAGCGCCTCGCGGTCGATCGACAGTTCGAAGGCCTGGCGGACGCGGGCGTCCTTGGCCAGCGGCGTATCGGCCTTCGGGCCGTTCGAGAGGTTGATGGTGAGGCCCTGGTAGCCGAGCTCGACCGCCGTCACGAGCTTGAGTTTCGGGTTGTCGCGCACCGTCTTGATATCGGTCGCCAGCACGCGCTCGATCATGTCGAGGCTGCCCGAGCGCAGGTTAGCCAGACGCACGGTCGAGTCGGTGATCGGCAGGTAGGTGATCTTGTCGATGAAGACTTGGTCTTTGTTCCAGTAGTCGGCGAATTTCTCGACGACGATGCGGTCCTGTTGGACTCTCTCGACGAACTTGTAGGGACCGGCGCAGACCGGCTTCAGGCCGAACTTGTCGCCGGCGGCCTCCGCCGCCTTGGGCGAGACCATCATGCCGGCGCGGTCGGTGAGCTGTGCCAGCAGCGGCGAGAAGGGCTCCTTGAGATTGAGTCTGACGGTCGTGGGATCGACGACGTCGATGGACACGATGGAGGCGAGCTCGGGCCGGCGGAACGAGCCCTTCATGGTGAGGTGGCGTTCGAGGCTGTATTTTGCGGCGGCGGCGTCGAACGGCTCACCGTCGTGGAACTTCACGCCGGGGCGCAGCTTGATGGTGACGGTCTTGCCATCGGCGGAGGTCTCGTGGCCGAGCGCAAGCTGGGGCACGATCGCGAGCTTCTCATCGATGTCGAACAGCTTGTCGCAGATCGAGGAGAAGACGATGCGGCCGACATAGGTGCGGGCCAGGGTCGGATCGAGCACGTCCGGATCCTCGGCGAGGCCGACGCGCAGATTGCTCTGGGCGGCCGCGCCGGACAAAGCGAGGCCCATGAAAGTGGCGGCCAGAGTCAGGCGACGAAATGTCTTCTTCATGTTGCCTCCGTTTGAGTTGTGACGAACGCCGCCTGCAGGCGGGCCAGTCGCATGCGGTCTTCGTTATTGCCCGTTCCCTCGGCGAGCGGGGGCGCGGGAGGAAGGTCGGGCCACCACGGACAGGCGGTGGCGTGAGCTGCGCCGTCATCGTTCAGTTCCGGCACATCGATCCTGCACGATTCGCGGGCGTAGATGCACCGCGTATGGAAGCGGCAGCCCGGCGGTGGATTCAGCGCGCTCGGAATGTCGCCTTCCAGCAGGGCGCGCTCACGGACGACGGTTGGATCCGGCTGCGGCACGGCCGACAGCAGCGCGCGTGTGTAGGGGTGGCGCGGGTTGCGGAAGAGTTCTTCGGTCGTGGCGGTTTCCACGATCTTGCCGAGGTACATCACCGCGATTCGGTCGGCGATATGCTTCACGACCGCCAGATCGTGGCTGATGAAGACATAGGCCAGGCCGAAACGGGCCTGAAGAGACCGCATCAGATTGACGACCTGCGCCTGGATCGAGACGTCGAGCGCCGAAACCGGCTCGTCCGCCACGATCAGCTTCGGCTCGACGGCGAGCGCCCGCGCAATCGCCAGCCGCTGGCGCTGGCCGCCGGAAAATTCGTGCGGATAGCGGCGTGCATGCTCGGGCCGCAGGCCGACCAGCTCCAGCAGCTCGCCGACTCGCGCGCGTCGCGCCGGCTCCGAGGCGGCGAGTCCATGCAGCATCAGCGGCTCGCCCAGCATGGCGCCCACGGTCATGCGCGGATTGAGCGAGGCGTAGGGGTCTTGGAAGATCACCTGCATGTGCCGACGCTGGGCGCGCATGCGCGACTGCGACAGGCCCAGGAGATCCTCGCCCTCGAAGCGCACGCTTCCGCCCGTCGGCTCGAGCAGGCGCAACACCAGCCGGCCGACCGTGGATTTGCCACAACCCGATTCGCCGACGATCGCCAGCGTTTCACCGGGGTCGACATGGAAGTCGACGCCGTCGACCGCCCGGACATGGCCGGAGACGAGGCCGAAGGCGCCGCTCTTCACGGGGAAGTGCTTCTGAAGTCCCTGAACCTCGAGCAGCGCCGCGTTCATGCTACGACCTGCGAGAGCGGGGCGCGGCGGCAGCGCGAGAGATGGCCTGGCGCGACCTCCACCAATGCCGGTGGTGCGGCGATGCACTCCGGTTCGACGAAGGGGCAGCGTGCGGCGAAGCGGCAACCGGGCGGCGGCCGGGTCATGTCGGGCACGCGACCTTCGATCGAGGGCAGCCGCTCACGCTTCTCGTCGAGCCGCGGGATAGAGCCCAGCAGGCCGACCGTATACGGATGCTCCGGCCGCGCGAACAGGTCGCGCACGGCGGCGCGCTCGACGATCTGTCCCGCGTACATCACTGCCACGTCGTCGGCCATTTCCGCCACGACGCCGAGATCGTGGGTGATCAGGATGATGGCGGTGCCGGTGTCACGGCGCAGGCCGCGCATCAGGTCGAGGATCTGCGCCTGAATGGTGACATCGAGCGCCGTCGTCGGCTCGTCGGCGATCAGGAGCTGCGGGCCGCAGGCCAGAGACATGGCGATCATGGCGCGCTGTCGCATGCCACCGGAAAGCTTGTGCGGATAGTCGTCGATGCGCTTCTCGGGCGAAGGAATGCGCACCAGCTTCAGCACCTCGATGGCGCGCGCCCGCGCCGCCGCCTTATCCAGTCCCTGATGCCGCTGGATCGCCTCGATGACCTGATCGCCGATCGTGTAGGACGGATTGAGCGAGGTCATCGGCTCCTGGAAGATCATCGCGAGTCGCGCGCCGCGAAGATCGCGAATCAAGTGCTTGTCCAAAGTCAGTAGATCGCGCCCTTCGAACACGACCTGGCCGCCGACCTTCGAATTCTCCGGCGGCAGCAGGCCCATGATCGCGAGCGACGTCACGCTCTTGCCGCAGCCGGATTCGCCGACGAGGCCGAGCGTCCGGCCACGCTGCAACGCAAGGTCGATGCCATCGACGGCGTGGACGACGCCATCGTCGGTGGCGAAGTCCACCGTCAGTCCGCGCAGCTCCAGCAGCGCGTCACTCATCGGTGTGCGTATGACGCAAGAGCGTTCATCGGCCCGCCGCGTAGCCCTGCATGCCGCGCGGATTGGCGGCCGCCTTGCGCCACGGATCGTCGCGCGTCGCGGCGGTGAGACGGCCTTCGGACCACTCGTCGTTCACCTCGACCTCGTGGCCGCGCTTCTTGAGTTCCGCCACCGTATCCTGGGGAATGCGGCCTTCCAGCACCAGCACGCCCGGTCGCGCGGTGCGCGGCCAGAAGGAGGAGGGGAAGTGCTCGCTGTGCCAGGCCGGCGCATCGATCGCCTCCTGTAGGTTCATGTCGCAATGCACGTGGCGCAGGAAGTGCTGCGTGACCCACTGGTCCTGCTGGTCGCCGCCTGGCGAACCCCAGACCATGTACGGCTCGCCGTCGCGATGGGCGAGGGTGGGGGTGAGCGTGCTGCGCGGCCTCTTGCCCGGCGCCAGAGACCCCGGCAAGCCTTCCTCCAGCCAGAACATCTGGCCACGCGTGCCGAGCGGAAAGCCCAGATCGGGAATGACCGGCGAACTCTGCAGCCAGCCGCCCGAGGGCGTGGCCGAGATCATGTTGCCGTCCTTGTCGATGATGTCGAAATGGACCGTGTCGCCGTTGGTCTGTCCGACGCGCCCGACCGTGGGCTCGCCGGCGCCGCTCGACGCAACGCCCAGCCGCACGCCGTCGGCGCGGCGGAGCTTCACCACGCCGCCGAAACCGTCGACCTTGCCGGGCCGCTGCTCCATCGAGGCATAGGCGGGGTCGACCAATTCGCGGCGCTCGGCATTGTAGGAGTCGGACAACAAGGTCTGCATCGGCACGTCGACGAAGGCGGGATCGCCATAGAAGGCCTCGCGGTCGGCGTAGGCGAGCTTCAGGCATTCGACCTGCAGGTGGATGAAGTCGGGGCCGGTCGGATCCATGCCGTCGAGGTCGAAGCCCTTGAGCAGGGCGAGCTGCTGCAGGACCACCGGGCCCTGCGTCCATGTGTGCGCCTTGCAAACCGTGTACCGGCCGTAGTCGTAGGTGAGGGGGGCCTCGATCGTGGCCTGCCACTTCGCCATGTCCTGGCCGGTCAGCACGCCCTTGTTGGCCTTGCCCGAGACATCCATCACTTCCTGGGTGCGGCAGAACGCGTCGATCGCTTCTGCGACGAAGCCTTGGTTCCAGGCCTTCCGGGCGCGCTCGATCTCCGCTTCGCGGCCGCCGCCGCCGGCCTCGGCTTCTTTCAGGATGCGGGCATAGGTGTTGCCCAAGGTGACGTTGCGGAAGAGCGACATGGGCTTCGGCACGTCACCGTCCGGCAGGAACACCGCGGCCGACGTCTTCCAGTGGGTGCGAAACTGCTCGGCGACCGTGGCGATGGTCGCGGTGGCACGCTCGACGATGGCGTGGCCGTTCAGCCAGTAGCCGATGGCAGGCGACAGCACGTCGGCGAGACGCATCGTGCCGTAGTCGCGCAGGACCAGCATGTACGCATCGAAGGTGCCTGGAATGCAGGCAGGCAGCAGACCTGTGCCCGGAATGAGGTCGAGGCCGAGGCCCTTGTAGTGGGCTATGGTCGCACCGGCAGGCATCGGACCCTGGCCGCAGACGACCTCCGTCTTGCCGCGGCGCACGTCGTGCAGGATCAGCGGTGCGTCGCCGCCGGGACCGCAGAGATGGGGTTCGACCACCTGCAGGGTGAAAGCGGTCGCCACGGCCGCATCGAAGGCGTTGCCGCCCCGCTCGAGGATGCCCATGCCCACCGCCGTCGCGATCCAATGGGTGGAAGTGACGACGCCAAATGTGCCGACGATCTCCGGTCGGGTGGTGAAGGGATTCGGATTGATGAGCTTCACGGTCTCTCCTCGCGCGAACGGCGCCGAGAGACCTTAAAGCCCGTGCGTCCTAGCCGCTAGGGGAGGCTGAATCCGGAAGGCGCATCCAGGTCGGGATTTCGGGCACGATGCGCGCGCCTGCGGCGGTGAGCGCTGAACCGTCGCCGCGAGCGGCGTCGAGCCGCAACATGGCGAGCGCGCGATCGCCCGTCCCGGAACGCAGTTCGCCCACTTCCTCGCCGTCGCGAACGACCGGGGTGCCGGGATCGGGCAGCGTTCCCTCGACCCTGACGGGAACGAGTCGCTTCTTGATGAGGGCGCGGTACTTGGTGCGGGCCGTCAGCTCCTGGCCCATGTAGCAGCCCTTCTTCCAGTCGACTCCGTTCAGCTCGTCGAAGCCGTTTTCCAGCAACAGCGCTTTCTCGACCTGGAGATCGCGGCTGCCGTCGGGCACCCCGAGCGGCAGACGCAGCGCGTCATAGGCTGCGAGCGGCGCTTCCTCGAAGCCGCGCGCCGCAAGAAGCGCGGACGCCTGACCGGCTGCAGCAATCACGCGCACACCGAGCTTATCGAGGCGAGGATCGGTGAACGAGGCCGCCCCCAGGCCGAGCGCCCTGTGGACCTCGTCTCCGAAGGCCGCCGCGACTTCCAGCGTTGCCCCCAGATCCTCGACGGTGACCTTGGAGCGGAGCGTATACATCTTGAGCTTCTTCGCGAGCGCCGGCGCGCGCTCGCGCTCGGTTTCCAGGAAAAAGGTGTCGCCTCCGGCGTCGACGACGAACATGTCGTTGAGGAAACGCCCCTGCGGCGTCAGCAGAGCCGCCCAGATAGGCGAACCCGGCGCCACCTTCCTGGTGTCGTTGGAGATCAGGCCCTGCAGGAACTCAATGCGGTCGGTGCCGGCGACGGAGATGACGCTGCGATGAGGCAGCAGGCTGAATTGGGACGACATGACGAGGAGAGTTGGGGGCTAGCCCTTGGCTTGGCAAGCGCCCCATGGCCACAGTTGTAATGTGGAAATGCCGGCCTGACGATGACCTCAGGCGGACGCTTGCCGGACTTGGCGAGCGTCGTCCGGAAAGGCGATATGCTGCGCTGCAGGACGCTGGGTGGGCCACGCAAAGAGGCTGCAATCCAAGCCCATCTCACTCAATCGCGCGATCGCCTCCTCGCGAATGGACGGATCGGCCGGACCATCCCGCTCGGCATCGTCGGACGCCCGCATGTGGCTGCTCTGGCCATCACGCGTACCGTCGAGCGAGCTGCCGATTTTGGCCTCAATGGCGCGCATGTGGTCCTTGCGGACCAGCCGGACGGCTGTAGGGAGCATGGGCCAATCGCGCCGGGTCCCGGAGAAATGGTCCAGCAGATACGTCGCCGTCTCGACCGGCCGGTCGATGAGGTTCTCGTATGGGATCATCTTCACCAGGCCAGGATGGCGGGCGGCCTGGACTTGGTAGGTAACGAACTGGCGCGCATAGGAGATCAGGGCCGCGCCGAACAGATACTCCCGGAACGACATGTCGCTGACCGGCCGACCATGAAACAGACGGTACGCCGGGTTCACATGCGCCTGGCAATAGCGGAAATAGGAATACGCCTGGTCGACCGGGTTGCGATACACCAGCGCGATCGGTCCTCCACGACCCTTTCGCGCTGCCCGCTCCATCGCCGGTACCTTGATGGGGGCATAGTCATAGGCCGCAAGGTCTACAGGCGTGTGCCGGTAGCTCGTCTCTTCATGGAGGCAATCATAGCCCGGCACATGGAAGGACGTCCGCCGCCACCAATGGCGGGCTGGCAGCAGGTCCTGGAAGCCCGGGCAGACGGTATGACCAATGAACATGTGCTCGGTCGGCAGCGTTCCGGCCACACGAAACAGGGGCCCGCCCCTGAAGCTGCCGAAGTCGAAGGCGGGGCCCTTCGGATTGCCGACGACCTCACCGGTCAACAGATCGTCCAGCCGACCGCCTCGTTCGAGGTGGCAGACGAAAGAGAAAAGGTAACGGAGGAACCAGGTGCCCGAGCGCGGCACAGTCGACAGGACAGGGAGGCGATAAGTTCCGAACATGCAATTCAGTACGCGA
>Ga0182745_1002775_pt1 | contig 15402 bp, 17 predicted proteins | sample eDN3rd30CKraftBY_FD_128523 | JGI IMG/M metagenome (GOLD analysis project Ga0182745, IMG submission 128523) | Enriched backyard soil microbial communities from Emeryville, California, USA - eDNA 3rd pass 30_C Kraft BY (version 2) (version 2) | ecosystem: Environmental > Terrestrial > Soil >...
GGTAAAAATGGTGTTTGGCATTCGGAACATAATTCGTACCGTTATTAATAGGACCTCGAAGTTAAGAAAAATAAAATGCGTACAGCATTTCAGACTGTACGCATTTTTCTATATAGCAAATGCATGATTACCGATTGTTTTAACCACTTCACGAGTTTGTATCCAATCACTTGTTGCTGTGTCCGGATTATAAAAATAAAGAAGTTCATCATTCTCATCGCTTTCTGTCAATGCATCTTGAACAGCCTTATAAGCGTCCTTATCAGCCGGTTGGTTAATTGAGTTATTCGAAACAGGTTCAAAAGCATTTTCTTGATAAATGACTTGCTTAATAGTATCCGGAAATTGATCATGATCAACACGATTTAGTACAACTTCAGCAACTGCCACCTTCCCAACATATGGCTCACCTTTTGCCTCTGCATGGACCAGTTGGGCAAGCAATTTTTTTTCATCCTTCGAAATCGTAGCAGACACTTCATTGTCAGCCTTTATAATTGTCTCATCATTCTTGGCAACTTCTTTTTGTTGAAATCGTAAATCAATAGAATTCAAATTGTTTTCTTCAGTTTCAATTCCGTGCTTATTTAATAGTAAATGTAATGAAGTACCAGTTTCAGTCGTATCATGTTCTTCAGCATTGGTTTTAGAAATAGTAAAAGAGAAAAAGATCATATTTAGAGTTATGAATAAACATAGAATTTTTTTCATCATGTATACCTCCTGTTTATTTATTGGTCCGGAAACAGGTCATATACAAGGCTAACAGGTTTGCAAGTGTTTCTCATTAGTATATTTCTGGAAAATGTAATTCTAAAAAGTAGAAAAGTTAATTTTAACGTTACTCTCCCTCAAAAATTCCCTATATAAAGAGTGACCGAACTTTTATCACTAGGGGGGATATTAATCATGCAAAAGTTAAACTATGACACAATGAAGTCTTATCAATCTTTTTCAACAATTGAAGAAATGGATCATTCTGTACGCGGCTTTTTGTATACATACAAATCATCATTAACTGAAGGAACCTTAAAGGTATTAACTTTTATCTGGAGTAAAATTGAACCGAAGAACTGTTATTCGAGTAGTTAAAACTTTAGAAAGTCTAGGCATTCCTAAAGAAAGTGCCAACAGCCAGAAGCAAGGGGTAAATTTACTAATCATACAACCATTTCAATCAATCGATGAATTACAACTAATAACACGCCACCCCATGATGTCACTCCTAATAAAACAGAGAATAAGCAAAGTTCACTCTGTGAGAATAAACCTAAAAAACGACTAACGTAACAGACAAATCATATGACACCCGGTGAACAATAGATAGATAATGGGTTCGAACAATGATTATAAAATAGATGCAAGCTTTGTACCTGAAATAGTTCATGAAAAGTTTATCCAAGCAGCAAAACCCTTTTTCCATGCTTTTGATATCAACCGTCTATGGAAACGTGTGTTAATTGCATATAACAAACTCAACTTTAAAAGGTGTATAGAAGATGTCAAAGATATTATTGTTTATGCTTTTAAGCAAACCGTATTTATGAAACGAATAAGAAAAATACATACAAGTTTTGAAGGGTATTTTTATCGAACTCTATATTCAATGCTCAACGTGGAAAAACGTCGTGAGAATCGTCATTTGCTGTATGACTTCATTGGCAGTGAGAACAATTGGATAGAACGAGGATAATTCCTTTTACACAATAAATTGCTTCCGTTTATAATTCTTTTGTAATGAAAGAACACTTGTTCTATAATAAGTATATAAGGATAAAAGGAGGATAAGTAATGAGACCGAAATTGACGAAACATACCAGCATTCAAAGTTTTAAAAATTACTATTGGTTGAAAACGGAACTACAAACATTATGCAGGGAAAACGGGATAAGCGTTACTGGTTCAAAACAGGAAATCGCAGATAGAATTGAGGTATTTTTAAAAACAGGAGAGATAAAATCTCCTATTAGAAAACAAAATGTAAAAAGAAATATTCAGTTGCTCGAAGAATTAAGCCTTGATACTGTTATTACAGAAAACCATCGTTGCAGTCAGAGTGTAAGAGCATTTTTTAAGACAGTTATCCCTAATTTTCACTTTTCTACATATATCCAGAACTATTTTAAAAATAACACCGGAAAAACATACCGTGATGTTGTTGATGCTTGGTATGAAGAAGAAGAACGAAAGAAAGCCCCAACTTATACGAAAAAAATCGCCCCACAATTTGAATATAATCAATTCACTCGTGATTTCTTTGCTGATCCTAAGAATCGGGGAAAAAGTCGAACAGATGCAATTGAAGCCTGGAATAAGATAAAAAAACTTCCTGGGAGCAACAGATATGTACCTGATAATGAATGTTGATGAGCATTTAGTAATGCTTCATCTTCTTCATTTTCTTTTATTGCATTTGTTCACCTGTCAACTTTTACATAGATTTCTTAGTAAGTTTCCTCCCGCTTTTTCTTGGTCTTCTTTTCGTATAGCCACCAGAAAATCTCTCTATCAATAAGATGTCGAAGGAACTATTTATTTACATTTCCTACCATGCTTAATTATGATAAATATGAATAAAGATTCATTTTCATCTACTTCTCCAATTACTTAGTTTATTCGGTATACAAACTAATTGTTTGTTGGTATAATCATTTCGAGCATAAGAGGAATCTAATGAACATGCATATGTAAACCCTTACTTCGCTCCTCTTCTTTACTATTTATTAAGGAGGTTATACTGGAAAACTGTTTTGTAAGCACTTACTTTATGTTCTTAAAAAAGGAGACGATACAATGCTAAAAGTTTTAAGAAAACCACTTATTTCTGGATTAACTTTAGCTTTACTTTTACCAGTAGGTGGAAATGCTGCGTCAGCAAACGAAACAAGAAGTGCTCTTGAGGTCCCTTCAATTAGTGAGAGATATGAAAATTCTTTTACAATCGGAGCAGCAGTTGAACCTAGTCAACTAGAAGGAATAAATGGAGAAGTTTTAAAACGTCATTATACCAGTATTGTTGCAGAGAATGTAATGAAGCCTATTAATATTCAGCCAGAAGAAGGAAAATTTAATTTTAAAGAGGCTGATAAAATTGTAAAATTTGCAAAAGAAAATAATATGGACTTACGCTTTCATACATTAATTTGGCATAGTCAAGTTCCTGAATGGTTCTTTTTAGACAAAAATGGAAATCCAATGATTGAAGAAACAGATCCAAAGCAAAGGGAGAAAAACAAAAAGCTCCTTCTTAAACGTGTGGAAAAACATGTAAAGACAATTGTAAAGCGTTATAAAAACGATGTCGATGCATGGGATGTTGTGAATGAAGTAATTGATGAATATGCATCAAATGATAAAGGCCTACGTGAATCTCCATGGTATCAAATAACTGGAACAGATTATATCAAAGTTGCGTTTGAAACAGCTAGAAAATTCGGCGGGAAAGATACTAAATTATACATTAATGATTACAATACGGAAGTACAACCAAAAAGAGACCTTTTATACAATTTAGTGAAGGATTTATTGGACCAAGGTGTACCGATTGATGGAGTTGGACATCAGGCACATATTCAAATAGGATGGCCTTCCATTCAAGAAATTGAGGATTCCATTCGTCTATTTGCAAGCTTAGGTCTAGATAACCAAATAACCGAGTTAGATGTGAGTTTATATGGATGGCCGCCACGACCTGCTTATCCAACTTATGAAGACATACCTGAATCTGAGTTTGAAAGACAGGCAGTACGATATAATGCATTATTTGAGCTATATGAAAGATTAGGCAGCAACATTAGCAATGTGACTTTCTGGGGAATTGCTGATAATCATACATGGTTAAACGATCGTGCGGAGCAATATAATGATGGTGTTGGCGTAGACGCGCCATTTGTTTTTGATACTGAGTATCAAGTCAAGCCAGCTTATGATGTAATTATGGATTAAATTTTTAAAAAACTCAGCCTTATTGGGGCTGAGTTTTTATTTCGGTATTTATTTCGTCGCAGGAGCAACTGATGCTTCAGGAGAAGTGACTTTATCATAAAACTCAACAAACTTATCCCGATCCTCACTATCACGGTAAGCCATTGCTACACGTGGATGTTCATTCAATGTTCCAGAGATCATATAAGGAATGATATACCCCCACTCCCACTTTTGTCTCATGTCCAACATATGCTTTTCAATGATACCCAGAACTGGTTTAAGCTCATAGCTTGCTTTTTGGATATGTGTAACAAGGAGCTCTGTATGGCAATTCCCTGCCGCTCTACCCATTCCATAAACAGATGAATCAAGAAAACTAACTCCATTACGCATTGCTGCTAATGTATTGGCAAAAGCAAGCTGCATATTATTGTGTGTATGAATACCAAATTTTTTGTTAGGAAGCATACCTTTAAATTTCTTTACTTGGTGTTCAATGTCAGAAGGATCTAAACTTCCAAACGAATCAACAATATACACAACATCCACAGGGCTTTCCTTAACCATGTTAAAAGCTTCTATTAATTGGTTCTCTGGAACGCTGGATAGTGCCATGATGTTAAGAGCTGTTTCATAGCCAAGTTCGTGGAACATTTGTACGAGCTCTAGACCCTTGTCTACCTCACGGATATAACATGCCACTCGAATCATATCTAATACACTCTGTTCGCGTGGTAAAACATCATCTGGGTCAACACGGCCAATATCAACAAGAGCAGATAGTTTTGTGTTTTTTTTCTCAGGAATCACTTCTTTAAGAAACTGATCATCAAGAAATCTCCATGGATTTGGTTCGCTGGCCTTTAAAAGCTTAGGTGAATTTTTATAGCCGATTTCCATATACTCAACACCAGCCTCATTTAGGCCATGATACAAGTCTTGAACAAATTCTACGCTGAAATCCCAATTATTTACTAGCCCGCCATCACGAATGGTACAATCGATTATATTCGTGCGATTTTCCATAGTCATCATTTCCTCCTGAATTATGTAAATATATCTTTTAAATTTGCCATAAGGATTTACAACTGTCAACAGATTTTGTGAAAGTATTAGGAATTATGAAAAAATTTGTGTGTTCTGCAGTCATTTCTGTTTCAAATTTTACTATGGTACTATGTGTTATAATATATAAAGGCTGTTTTCGCAAATATTGTTGCTTTGTAATAAGTGTAGAGTTTGTTGATTTGAGCTCCAGGCTGCTCGCTTTCCGTGGGGTGGGCGGTGCGGCCTCCTCAACGCTTTGCGTCTGCGGGGTCTCACCTGTCCCACAGCTCCCACAGGAGACTCGCATATCCGTTCAAATCAACCCTATTTAGTTTTTTTAAGTACTTTTTTAAAACAACAATCTTTAAGAAAAGAGGCTATATAAATAATACATATATAGTTATGATCTTCTTTTTATTGGCTACAATTCCTTCTTAACCATTTCAGAACTCTAAAACCCAGGAGGTGTTTAGTATTCGCCCTTTTACAGAAAGAGTTATACATCTTATCCTGCATATACCACAAGGTCATGTTATGACATACGGCCAGATTGCCCGGTTGGCAGGCAGTCCTAGAGGTGCCAGACAAGTTGTGCGCATCCTTCATTCTATGAGTGCGAAATACCAACTTCCATGGCATCGGGTTGTGAATGCCAAAGGTGAGATTGGTTTTAAAGAAGAATCCTCCTTTCTACTGCAGAAGCAACTCCTTGAAAATGAAGGCATAAAATTGACCGAGCATCATTCAATTGATTTATCTAACTATCAATATTACCCATGTGTTGATCATGAAGAGGAATGGTCATAATCAACTTTATTTTATAAGTTTACATAATAGTATTACCGACGACTAACAGGTAGAAGATGAAGTAAAAAAGAATCCTCCATTTTCTTTTATTGTATTGAACCTATTAATCTATAATATTTACGCGATATGGATGATAATGGTAATATAGTAGGAGACTACCTGAGGAGTTGGAAAATGATGAAATATGTAGTTGATTTTATGGTGGCAATTATTCTTACAGCCATCTCATATGATTTAGGAAGTTTACTCATAAGTGATGGAATTGCCTTTTGGCAAGCAATATTGATAGGATTCTCTGTGGTATCACTAGGTGCTATAACAGAGGCAGTTGGTGCACCAATTTGGTTAATCGTATTGGTTCCCTTTCCAATTGGTATGATTTTATTATTTTTCTTTTTAGGTGATTCAGTTGGTCAATGGTTTCTTACCTATCTGACTACACTTGCGATTTACACTGTGATACATATGGTTATGAGCTATTTTTTCTATTTTCATTCTTTAATCCCGGCATGGAAGCTTTCTAAAAAGTAAGAATGGAACAAAAGCGCAATCGCCTTGATCAGCCTAGGGCAAATAAGCCACAAATGAATAGAAGACGTGTTTTCATTCATTTGTGGCTAGACGCTGGATGTAGAAGCGATTTTTCACAGTTCAAGAATTTTATCATCTTTTAAACAACAAGAAAGACTGCTCCAACATTGGAAGCAGTCTTTCTTGTTGTTTTTCATTATCTTACATTCATTTCATTTGGGTGTGGACCTTTACGACGGTTACGGTTGAGTTCATTGATTGCATTCATTTCATCAGATGTTAGTTCAAAGTCGAAAACATTGAAGTTTTCTTCAATTCTAGATGGAGTTACAGATTTTGGTATTACAATTGTATTGTTTTGTAAATGCCAGCGCAAAATGACTTGAGCTGTTGATTTGTTATGTGAGTTTGCAATTTTTTGAATAACTTCATCCTTTAATGCCTCTCCACCTTGATCCAGTGGGCTCCATGCTTCAACAAAAATATTATGTTTAGCACAGAATTCTTTTAATTCATTTTGTGCAAGGTATGGATGACACTCAACTTGGTTTAGAACCGGTACTACTTCACATTCGTTTAATAATCGCTCTAAATGCTCAATTTCAAAATTACATACACCAATTGCTTTAACTTTTCCATCTTTATATAGTTTTTCAAGTGCTTTGTATGTATCAACATATTGATCAAACTCTGGTGTTGGCCAATGAATAAGGTATAGATCAACATAATCAAGACCTAATCTTTCCAAGCTTGCTTCAAATGCTTTTATTGTATTTTCATATCCTTGATCAGTATTCCATACCTTTGTTGTGATAAATAGCTCTTCACGGGGGACAGATGCTTCTTTGATTGCTTTCCCTACACCGACTTCATTTTGATAAATCATAGCAGTGTCGATCGAAGTGTAACCAACCTCAATGGCCTTTGCAACAGCAGTTGTTGCTTGTTCATCCTCAACTTGCCATACTCCAAAGCCAAGTTGAGGCATTTTTAATCCATTGTTTAATGTAACAAAATTCATTTTACACTCTCTCCTTTATTAAAAAGTCCATGTTCATTATTACTATACTAGAATTCCATCTAAATGAAAAAGAATACGTATTATTTGGCAGTTTGAATGCTTCCAGAAGATTTACGAACTAAGCCATAATATGATAAAAATGCTAAAAAGCTAGCTGAGAAGATCACGACACCCATCGGAATCGCATTATATTCGCCAGCAATTCCTACAAGAGGTGCTGTTAAAGAGCCTAAAACAAATGGTAATAAGCCCAATAATGCAGATGCACTTCCGGCAATATGACCTTGAGTTTCAATGGCTAGTGCAAAGGAAGTCGTTGATATAATTCCGATCGACGCTACTAAAAAGAAGATTGGAATGGCGACCAATAAAAGTGGCGCTTTTAATAGAAGTGCAATAAGTAAAAGTGCACCAGCTGTGTTAGAAAGAATTAAACCTATTTTTAAAAATGTTTTCTCAGAAATATAATCTGTTAACCGACCAACTGATTGAGTTCCAATGATTAAAGCAATCCCATTTACTCCGAATAATAAACTAAATACTTGTGGAGATACACCGTAGATATTTTGATAGACAAATGGAATACCTGATACATAGGCAAATATCCCGGCAATTATAAAGCCTTGTGTAAGCGCATAGCCTGTAAACTGTCGATCCTTTAATAACGAACCAAAATTGCTGACTACTTGTTTAAAATTGCTTGGTACACGATTTTCTTTTGGTAACGTTTCTTCCATTTTAAATGAAACAACTAGAAATAAGATTAATCCAACACCTGCTAAAACAACGAAAACTCCTGACCAATTTGTAAACGCAAGAACACCGCCTCCTACGATCGGTGCTACAATTGGGCCCAAATTTCCGACCAACATTAATAATGAAAAGAACTTAGTTAATTCTTTACCACTATATACGTCCCGAACTACAGCCCTGGAAATAACAAGTCCGCCTGCTGCAGCGAATCCCTGTATGAAACGTGATGCAATAAAGGTATAAATATTGGGTGCAAACGAACAAGTTAATGATGCTAATAAATATAAAACCAAGAAAATAAGTAATGGCTTACGCCGACCTTGCACATCACTCATTGGACCAATAATTAATTGGCCTAATCCAAGGCCTAATAAACAGGTCGTTAAACTGATTTGTACTAAAGATGCTTCCGTTTGATAATCTTCTACAATTGTAGGAAATGAAGGCAGATACATATCAATCGTAAAGGGTCCTAATAGCCCAAGTGATCCTAATAGCAAAGCAAGCTGTAATCGTTTTGTTCCGGATAATTTATTCAAAATGTTCTCGCCTTTCTTTAAAGAAAAATTATAAAATTATATTTGAGCAATAAAACTGGAATTTCATAAATTCCAGTTTTATTGCTCTATCTAACATATTCTTTAACCGGTTAACTTTTCCTTCTAATTTCTTGGAAAGCCAGCTATATATTGTTGAGGTACATCAATTTCTTTCCGTAAAACAGTTGCTGCTTCTAAAGCCCAGTAAGGATTTCTTAGCATGCCGCGCCCAACTGCTACAAGATCTGCTTCATCGTTTCCAATTACAGAGTTTGCTAAAGCCGGTTCATCTAATCTTCCTACAGCAATAACTGGTATTTGTAATGCCTCTTTAATTGCTCTGGCCATTGGTACTTGGTATGCAACATGTGTACCAGGTCTGCCTGCTGCAGCAATTGGACCTTCTCCACCTGCACTAATATGGAACATATCAACACCAGCGCGTTGATATTCACGTGAAAACTCAATGCTCTCGTTTAATCCATACCCTCCCTCTACATATTCTCTTGCTGATATTCTCATGATAAGAGGCATACTTTTGGGCATTTCACCTTTTGCCGCTTCAATGACCTCTCTTCCAAACTTGGTCAAATCCCGGCCATACTCATCTGTTCGTTTATTTGTGTAACTAGAGTGAAATTGATGTATTAAATATCCGTGTGCACCATGAAGTTCAATTACGTCTACCCCTACTTGAACCGCACGGGCTACTGCAAGTCGAAATTTTTCAATCATTTCTTTTACTTCAGCTGTTGTTAGCTCTCTTGGAGTTTTTGAATTTTCATCAAAGGCAATGGCAGATGGAGCTACTGGTTCGGCAGCATCTTCTGCTTTTCTGCCAGCATGTGCAATTTGGATACCAACCTTTGCACCATATTGGTGGCAAGCATCTACAATACGTTTTAAAGGCAGGATTTGTTCATCTGACCATAATCCCAAATCAAAATCTGTAATGCGACCATTTGGTTCAACGTCTGTCATTTCAATAATGATTAATCCAGCTCCACCAATCGCCCGACTTACATAGTGCATATAATGCCAATCGGTTGCGATCCCGTCTTTGTTTGTTACAGAATATTGACACATTGGTGGCATAACTACCCGATTTTTTAATGAAAGATCTTTTATCTCGTATGGACTGAATAAATGTTTCAACATAAAAACTCCTTCTATAAAATCTAATAAAAATGTATGTGCATGCATACAAAATTAGCACATGAGAAAATATTTCGTCAAGCGAAATGATTTCTAACTAAAAAAATACGATTAGCTGATTTGTATACCAAAATAAGCTATTAATTCTTCTAAAATTGAGAAAGCAGTCTTTTTAGTTCAGCTTGTATTTCGTTATCAGCAAAAGAATGTCGTAATGTTTGATGCACTGTTTTAATGGCTTCTTCCAGTTTCTTTTCTCCAGACTCTGTTAGAGCCGTAAAGATTGCACGACGATCCTCAATACAAACATGTCTTCTTAATGTTCCACACCCTTTAGCTTCAAATCTGCTGACTAAGCGTGACATTGCACTCTGGCTTAATCCAACCATATTTTGTAATTGTTGTAATTTTAACTTTTTATTAGGTGCTTGTGAAAGAAATAAAAGCACATAAAATTCTTTTAATGTTAATTGATGGGTTTCTTGAAGAATCGATTCTAGTTCATGTTCCACGCGAATTTGAATGTTTGCTAAAGACATCCAATCGGAGATCAATTGATTTGTTTCATTTGAATTCATTTTAAACCACCTTATCTCAGGGCCTTGTTTAATCATTGGTTTTCTTTTAATACTATCAAGTAAGTATTTTAATAGTCAAATTCTCTTTCTGATAATAAGCCCGGAAATGAAGATAAGGATGATGGAAGAAATCCTTATCCAAATATTCAGCCTACATCTCAACTGAAGGATGCAAAATTCTTTGTAAGAATCTTTTAGTTCTCTCCTCTTTAGGTGACTTAAGTACCTCATCAGGTGTGCCTTGTTCAATGATGTATCCCCCATCCATAAATAACACTTTATCTGATACTTCACCAGCAAATTGAATTTCATGGGTGACGATAATCATTGTCCAATTTTCTTTGACTAAGTCTTTCATTACAGTTAAAACTTCTCCAATTAATTCAGGGTCTAAAGCTGATGTTGGTTCATCAAATAACATCAATTCCGGCTTTAATGCCAATGCCCTGGCAATACCTACTCTCTGCTGCTGTCCACCTGATAATTGATGGGGATAAAAATTCAATTTATCTTTTAACCCTACTTTTTCAAGGAGTATTTCTGCTTCCTGTCTGACTTTAGCTTTATTTCGCTTTTGAACGATCATAGGGCCTTCCATTACATTTTCCAATGCAGTTTTATGAGGGAATAGATAATAAGCTTGAAAAACCATCCCTGATCTTCTGCTGAATTGTACGATATCTCGTTTATTCATTTTTTCTTCAAAATTTAAAGTTTGCCCATCATGAAAAGTAAAAACCCCTTTATCAGGATCCTCCAGCCCATTAAAACAACGAAGTAAGGTTGTTTTACCTGATCCGGAAGGACCGATAATCGATACTACTTCACCTTTTTGAATGTCAACATTCACGTCTTTTAGTACTTCATTTTCCCCAAACGATTTTGCCAACCCTTTTATTGATAAATACAAGCTTTACACCTCCCTTATTTTGCTACATAACGATCCAGACGTTTTTCTATTGCGATTTGAACGAGCGATAAAAGTAAGCAAATAACCCAATAAATAAGTGCTGCTTCGACATACAAAAGCAAGAAGTCATATGTCCTTGCTGCAATTTCCTGTGCTTTTCGAAATAATTCAGATACTAAGACAAGTGAAGCAAGTGACGTATCTTTTACTAAACTAATAAATGAATTAGATAGTGGCGGCACAGAAACTCTTGCTGCTTGTGGAAGAATGATACGATATAGCGCCTGCCATCTCGTCATTCCTATCGTATAAGCGGCCTCCCACTGCCCTTTTTGAATAGATAAAATAGAAGCCCGTAAGATTTCTGACCCATAGGCACCTACATTTAATACAAAAGCAATAATGGCGCTAATAAACGGATCAAGATTAATTCCCAGGTTAGGTAAGCCGTAAAAAATAATGAATAATTGCACAAGCAAAGGTGTTCCGCGGATTGCTGAGACATACACTGCTGCAGGTATCTGTAAAATACGGGATTTTGATATACGCATCATTGCAGTGATTAGCGCTAGAATCATACCACCGGTAAATGAAATTAATGTAAGTGGGATTGTGTATTGGATGGCCCCTGTAATCATAGGGAGAAGAGAGTTGAAAAATAACTCCCAACCACCCATATCAGCTGTTATTGTATTACTTTGCAGATACATCTTCGCCAAACCATTCTTCGGAAATTTTTGTTAATGTGCCATCTTCTTTCATTGCTTCTAATTGTTTATTAACCTTTTCTATCAGCTCTTCATTTCCTTTATTAAAGGTGAAGGCCATTTCGGATACATCATCTGACTCTGCTGCAATTTTTACATTTTTATCGTTTTGTGTTTTCATGTAATCTAAAACAGCTAATTTATCATTTACTGTTACCTCGGCACGACCCTGTTTAATTAATTCAATCGATTGTGCAAGGCCTTCTACTCCTACAATCTCTGCTCCATTTTCTTCAGCAATTGCGCCATAATTACTTGTTAACGATTGTGCTGATTTCTTCCCTTTTAATTCCTCAAACGTGTTAATATCATTGTTATCGGCCTTTGTAACAATAACAGATGAAGAATATGTATAAGGATTCGAAAAGTCATAATTGGCTAAGCGTTCCTCATTAATTCCGACCTGATTCGCGATTAAATCAAACCGGTTGGAGTTTAAACCAGCAAACATTGAATCCCATTGTGTCTCCATAAATTCCACTTCAACACCCATGCGATTGGCAACTTCTTTGATTACTTCAACGTCATATCCGGTTAGTTCTCCTTCTTCATTATGGAATGTAAATGGTGCATATGTTCCTTCGGTACCAACTTTAAGAACTTCCTTCTCAGCCGCATCCTGTGTATCTTTCTTCCCGTTTGCATGATCCTGATTTCCTCCACAAGCAGCTAAAAGGAAAAGTAAAGTTGCAGCCAAAAGGCTCAAATATAACTTTTTCATATTGTATACCTCCCAGTAGTAATTGGTTTTTTAGTAAAGAGTAAGACACGTATTAGTTTGGTTTATTAGCAGAGGGATTATCCTACAATGCCACAGCAAGTTTTACATATCAACAAAAAAACCTTGAAAAAATATAAGTTGAAATGTTTAGACTCTTCTTACTTTTTGCAATTTCCTCTTTTCTTGATTTTGAATAGGAATTATAAAATCTTGATATGAACAAAAAAAAGAATCTGTTTTAAGACGGATTCTTTTTCTACATAGGTTTATTAAAATGTACCGGATTCTTTCCTTAATAAGTCCAACTTATCATGATAGATTTTAATGATTGTTTTTCTTTCTTCATAACTTAAAACCATAGAGGATTCTTTCTCACCAAGTAATTTTTCCTTAAGGGAATGTTCTGCTTCTATAAAAGCTTTTTTTAATTCACTTTTTGAACTATTTCCAAGATTATAATGTTTTACATGAATGGTCATTTTTCTAATAAGATGGCTTCCTTTGCTATGTAAAGCATCTATCTCAATGACTTTCTTTCTTGAAATGTCATCAACAAACTCCATACAACTGTTTACTACTTCAACTCTCTTGTCCAGCTTTTCTCTTAGTTGAGGAGTAATCTTACGTTCTTCCACTACCAACTTTGATAATGTATGTAAAAACCCCAATTTATTCCTCTCCCTTAATTTTTCCAAGTGATTTTTTATATAATTATATTCCAAAGCATACATTGATGCATATAAAATTTTATTTTTTTGGAATATTCAAATGATTTTCTGTTCTCTTGATCAAAATAAAAGGACTCAACGAATTGGTGTGCCTTCATTCGATCATATATGAAACGTTTTGACCATTCTTTGTAATTCTTCTGAAAGATGTTCAAGAGAATTAGCATTTCTTGAGAGAAGTTCTATAGAGCTGTTCGTTTGTTGAACAGATGCACTAGTTTCTTCAATACTTGCTGCTGATTCTTGCGAAATCGAAGCAATATTGTCGATGGATTGATTTATATGTTGACTATGATATGTAATATCTGAAAGCTGTGTTGTTATATTTTTCACTTTATTAGCCATACTTAACACAGATTCATTTATTTCATAAAAAGCTTTTCCTGTTTGCTGTAGTTGATTTGATCCGATCTCAACTTGCTTATAACCATTAGTCAGTGCTTCGATCACACTGGTGGATTCAGATTGAATATTCGAGACGATTGTCGTTATATCTAAAATTGAGTTTGATACTTGTTCTGCCAGATTCCGTACTTCATTTGCAACAACAGCAAATCCTCTACCGTTTTCTCCTGCCCTTGCAGCCTCAATTGCAGCATTTAATGCTAATAGATTTGTTTGATTGGAGATTGCTTGAATAACCGTGACTATTTTTGCTATTTCTATAGATTGCTGTTCAAGTCTATCGACTTTTTGAACTGCTTGGTTCATCATCTGAAATAATGCGTCCATTTGCTGAATAGACTCTTTCATTAGGCTTTCACCCTGTTTTGTGATGTTTAGGACATCAGATGATGATGTTTGTACCATGGAACCATCTTCATTTGCTTGCTTAATGCCATTCACAAAAATATCCATTTGTTGGGATAATTTTGAGGAACTACTTGCTTGTTCTTCTGACCCCATTGCAATTTCCTGCATAGTTGTGGCTATTTGATCACTACCCTCATTTATTTCTATGCATGCCTCTTTCATTACAGTAGATTGCTGTAAAACTGTTGTAGATAGGGTAGAAATCTTTTGTAACATCTCCCTCATACTAGACTGTGTCACAACAACTGAGTGGGAAAGTTGTCCAATTTCATCTGTTCTCTTTTTATTTTTCAATGTACTATTCAGGTTACCTTTGGCAAGCTCACCCATAAAGTTCGTTATATCTTTAATTGGTTCAGAAAAGCTTCGACTCAATAACATTGCTATGAATATCACAATAATAAGAGTAATTATCGCAGTAATAACAAGGAATAATAAAGCTTGATTATTCATCTGATGGATCATACCGGTGTCTTGGACGATTTGGATAACCCCGATAACTTCCGTTTTTGTAGGGTCAAAAAGCGGCATATAGTATTCTAAGCTTTCTTTATCTTCACTTGAAACTTGCTCGCCATTCAAAACTTTATTAAGGGTGGAAGAATCATCTATCTTTTCACCTACATATTTTTTATGAGAGGCTACTAAAATCTCACCTTCAATATTTGAAATGGATAATCTAATACCCTTCATGGATTGTGTGATTTCTTCGATTACTTTTTCATCTAATCCTGTTTGCAATGTACCTATTACTTCGTTGTTATCCATAATAGGAACAAATGCTCTCACTCCTAAACCACTTGTTCCAAATTCAAAACCAGCTAATTCCTTTCCTTCCAATGATGCTTGTATGACCGGTTTATCACTTTTGTCATCTCCATACTTTTCCGGGTTATGACCTCTAAAAAACACAGAGCCATTTGTATCTCCAACCTCGAAGACATCTAACTGATGTTCTCGTTGCAGCCGCTCAAATGTAGATTTAATTAACACTGCCATCTTTTCTCGGTCACCTTGTTTAAAGACCTCAATTACGTCCGGCTGATTAGCATAGTATTTTGTTAACTCAAGAAGTTCTGTTGAAGATGTGTTCAACCGATCTGAA
>Ga0182745_1002776_pt1 | contig 15399 bp, 15 predicted proteins | sample eDN3rd30CKraftBY_FD_128523 | JGI IMG/M metagenome (GOLD analysis project Ga0182745, IMG submission 128523) | Enriched backyard soil microbial communities from Emeryville, California, USA - eDNA 3rd pass 30_C Kraft BY (version 2) (version 2) | ecosystem: Environmental > Terrestrial > Soil >...
CGTGACCAGCAAGGCGGCCGCGCAGGCCGTGCCCGCCATCGGCGCCATCGGCGGCGCCGCCATCAACCTGGCCTTCATCGATCATTTCCAGGACATGGCGCACGGGCACTTCATCATCCGGCGGCTCGAGCGCACCTATGGCCCCGAAACCGTCCGGCGGGCCTACGACGGTGACCAGCCCTAGCAGGCCGTCCGGCCGATCCGTGCCTGCACGCTAGTCCGCAAATTTCTTCAGCAGGCCTGCTGAAGAAATTTGCGGGATAGGAGCATCAATGCTCTGGCCGAGACGATCAACGGTCTGTACAAAACGGAGGTGATTCATCGACGAGCGCCCTGGAAAACCAAGGCCGCCGTGGAACTGGCCACCCTGGAATGGGTGGCCTGGTTCAACCGTCAACGCCTGCTGGAATCGATCGGCGACATCCCGCCGCCCCCCCGGCCGCCGGCCGCTGTTGCTTGACACGCGCAACTTAAGATACTATACGGTCAGTAAGTAAGGCAGAACGGCAACGGAGTACGTGGATGCAACCGCTTTCTGGAATCAGGGTGTTGGAATTGGGGATGGTCATGCAAGTGCCGCTTGCAGGACAAATGCTGGCGGAATACGGTGCCGAGGTCATCAAGGTCGAACGCCCTCCCCGGGGCGACATTATTCGCGACCTGGATGAGGTGGGCACGGCGCAGGAAAGCATGAGTTGCTACTACGCCTCGGTCGGCTGCGGCAAGCGCAGCATATGCCTGGACCTCAAGCAGAAAGAAGGGCGCGAAGTGCTTGAAAAGCTGATTGACACGGCGGACGTGCTCCTCCATAACTTTCGGCCCGGCGTCATGGAGCAGTTGGGGCTGGGGTACGCGGACGTTTCCAAACGCAACCCGCGCATCGTTTATGCCGTGGGCTATGCCTTTGGCGCCGAAGGCCCCCTGACGAGCATGCCGGGCCAGGACATGCTGGCGCAATCCATGAGCGGCTTTGCCATGAACGGCGTCGAGCCCGGCGACCGCCCTCGCCTGACGGCCACGCCGGTGGTCGATTATGCGACCGCCGTCTCTCTGACGCAGGGCATATTGGCGGCCTTGCTCGGTCGGGAACGTTCGGGCAAGGGGGATCTGATCACGACGTCCCTGTTCAGCGTGGCCGTGGCCATGCAGGGGCTGGAGATCGCCAGCCAGAACATCTACGGCTACCGTACCAACTGGCTGCAATATGCCATGACCTTCAAGACGCGCGACGGATGGATCATCGTGCTCATGCTGTTTCGTGACAACCCGCTGCGGTTGATGTGCGAAGCCTTTGAAGAAGACGACATGAGCATGGATCCGGAACTGGCCAATGCCAGTCTGCAGCGCCAGAACGCCAAGAAGATCCAGGAAAAATTTGAACCGATCATGATGCGTTACACAACAGAGGAATGCATCGACAGGCTGTCGAAAACCGATGTCCTGTGCACGCCCATCTTGGATCTGAGCCAAACGCTGGAGCATCCCCAGACCCTGCGCAATGGTCTGTTGCGGGAAGTAGACATCGCGGGCCGTGGGCCGGTCAAACTGGTGAGCAGCCCTGTGAAACTGGCCAGCCAGGGCGAGGTGACGCTGCGCGCCCCCGGCGCCCTGGGCGAATCATCGGCTGAAATTCTCGGCGAGCTGGGATATTCCGACAGCGACATCAAAAGATGCCAGGATCTCGGCGTCATCCGGTAATTTATTATTGACCCTATCAGGAAAACCAAATCATGCGGAACATCAACGAGGAAGACAAACTGTTTGACCAGGCCATTGCCGGCCTGATTGAACGGGCGCGTCATACCCTGAGAGAAGGCCTGGAGGGTTTTCCTCATTATGCGGACACCCGGACGGGTGAGTGGACGACCACCCCGGACGGATTCTGGACGGGGGGATTCTGGCCCGGCCTATTGTGGCTCGGCGGCCTGTACACCGGTGACGCCGCCCTGTGGCAAGCCGCTGAAAAATGGGCCGAACGCCTGGAGCCCCGCGTGCATTCGGATTCCGTCTTTCGCGGCTTCCTATTCTATTTCGGCTGCGCCGTGGGCGCGGACCTGGCGGGCAGCGAGAAAGCGCAGCGCATTGCCGTGGATGCCGCCCGCAGCCTCTGTTCGACCTTCGTGCCCCGCATCAATCTCATGCCGTTGGGCGCGACGGCCGAAGAGGCCCATACGGTCGGCGAGAATGAAACGAACATCGATGGCCTGTCCGCCAGTGTCCTGCTGTCTTGGGCGGCAGCCAAAACGGGCGATGCGCAACTGGCGGACGTCGCCATTCGCCACGCCCTCACCAATGCCTCATTTTGCGTCAGAGACGATGGATCCGTATGCCAGTCCGCGAGCTTCGACAGCCAGACGGGGAAATTGACGAAAACCTATACGCACAAAGGCTACCGCATCGATTCGACCTGGGCGCGCGCGCAGGCCTGGGCCATGATGGGCTACACCTATCTGGCGACCAAACACCCGGACAATCAGGAAATCAAGGCGTATGCCCAAAAGGTATGCCAATGGTGGATAGACCATGCGCCGGCGGACCAGATTGCCTACTGGGATTTCGACGCGCCCCAAGCAGCGCCCACGCCAAAGGATACGTCGGCCACCACCATCGCAAGCTACGCCCTGCTGATGGGGTCCACCATGCTGGACGATCGCCAGACCGCCAGAGACTGGCGCCGATTCGCCCGCGACACCATCCAGACGCTGTGCCGGGATTATCTCGTTCCCGTGCCGCACGCCCATGCCGACCATGCCGTGGCGCCCATGATGCTCTCGCAAGGGTGTTTCGACCCCGTGCGGGACGTAGCCACGGCGCATGAGCTGATTTGGGGGGATTACTTCCTGATGCACAGCCTGGGCATGCTGACGGGATTGATCCCCGAACACAAGCTGGGATGATGGGCATATGAGGTGTTGACCACCATCCTCCATCCATGACGTTCGCATAGAGGTGCGCCATGCGCTTTTCCAATATTATCCTTTCTATCGACGATAATGTGGCGAGGCTCACGCTGAATCGCCCCCGCACGTTGAATAGCCTGGACGGCGACACCATGGCGGAGCTAGCCCAGGCGATTCACCAGGTGGGGCATGACGCGCAGGCGAAGGTGCTGGTGCTCACGGGCGCCGGCAGAGCGTTTTGTGCCGGGCAAGACCTGAACGACCCGGCCATGCACGAGGCCAATGGGCAGCCACCCGATATTGGCGATCTCGTCGAGCAGCGATTCAAGCCCTTGGTGGGGCGCCTGCAAAACCTGGGCATCCCCACCCTCGCCGCGGTCAATGGGCTGGCGGCCGGGGCCGGGGCCTCCCTTGCGCTGTCCTGCGATGTGGTGGTGGCGGCCAGATCCGCGTATTTCCTGCAAGCCTTTTCCAAGCTGGGCCTGACGCCGGATACCGGGGCCACTTGGTACTTGACGCATTTCATCGGGGCATCGCGCGCCCGCGCCCTGGCCATGCTGGCCGAAAAACTGCCCGCCGAGCAGGCGGAACAATGGGGCCTGATCTGGAAGTCCACGGAAGATGACGCATTCGAGACGGAAATAGACCTTCTGGCCAGGCGTCTGGCAGCCATGCCGACCCAGGCCATGGTCGGGACGCGGCAGCTGATTCAGGCGGCCGGCAGCAACACGCTCGAACGGCAGCTGTCCATGGAGGCCGCCATCATCCGCGAGATGGGTCGAACGCAAGACTACAATGAAGGCCTGAAGGCATTCATGCAGAAGCGCCCGCCACGCTTCACCGGCCAATAACGACCCAGGATCGCCAGAACCAAGATCATGCTCCCGCTCCAGAACCCCGCCTTGTACTCGCTGCCCGACGCGTTGTCCCAGTGGACGATCCCAAACGTCGCGAATCTGCGCCTCCAGGCGTCCGCCGACAAGGTGTTCGTTCGCGAGGCCGTCTCGAGCCGTCAGGAGACCTACGGGCAATTCATGCGCCATGCCAAGGCCCTGGCCTCCCATTTCCTGCACGCGGGTGTCCAGCCGGAAGACGCCGTCCTGATTTTCGCCGCCAATTCGATTGCCGCGCTGCATGCCTGGATGGCGACCGCCTGGCTGGGCGCCATGGACGTATCCGTGAATACCGGCTATCGAGGCCAGCCATTGCGGCACGTCTTTGAGCTGGCCAAACCCAAACTGATCGTCTGCGATGCGGAATTGATGCCGTACATCGCCGAACTATCTGCCGATTTCTTTGGCGTCCCGCACGTGGTGGTCATCCCAGAGGCGCGCGAGCAAGCAGCGCCGCTGGACACCCTCCAGGCCCAGCATCCCGCGCTGCGCATCCTGGACTACGCGCAGCTGATCGCCTCGCCCGCCCCGGACGCGCCGCCGGCCTGGCCGGCCGTGCGTGTGCACAGCCCGGCCTCCGTGGTGTTCACGTCGGGGACCACCGGGCCCGCCAAGGGGGTCGTCATGCCCCATGGGCACGTGTGTCTGCTGGCGTACACCACCGCGCAGGCTACCCACATGACGGCGGCGGACGTCTTCTACAGCGCCCACCCCTTGTTTCATATCGCGGGCAAGTTCATGGGCGTGTTCGCCACCTTCATGACGGGGGGCGAACTCGTGCTGGATCGCAAGTTCGATGCCGGCCAATGGCTGGGCCGGATCCGCTCCAGCGGGGCCACGCTGAGCATCGCGCACGGGCCCATGATAGAAATGATCCATGCCCAGCCCGAGGCCCATGACGATGCGGACAACCCCCTGACGCGCTTGATGTGCTGCCCCCTGCCCAAACGCCGGGGCCAGGAATTTCAATCCCGGTTCAATGTCACAGGCATCGAAATGTGGGGCATGAGCGAGGTCGGCTGCCCGATCTGGACCCGCCCGCAAGAAAAAGACGGGCTCGGCTCGTGTGGCCAGGTGTTGACGGATTGGTACCACGTCGAGCTCGTCGATCCCCAGACGGACTTTCCGGTGCCCGTGGGCGAGGCGGGCGAAATCGTGGTGCGGCCGAAATACCCCTGGACCACGATGCTGGGCTACCTGGGCATGCCGCAGGCCACGCTCGATGCCTGGCGCAATCTGTGGTTTCACACGGGCGACATCGCGATCCGGGATGCCGGCGGCAACGTGTTCTACGTGGATCGCAAGGATGACCGCATTCGACGGCGATCCGAAAACATCTCTTCTTATGACATCGAATCCGCCACGGCGGATTTCCCCGGTGTGCAAGAATGCGCCGCGGTGGGGGTGGAGACCGAATACGAGAACGATGACGACATCCTCGTCTACGTGGTGCCGTGCGCTCAGGCCCAGATCGATCCCGCGCAATTGCTGGCCTTTTTGGCCCGGCGCCTGCCGCATTTCATGGTGCCCCGATACATCGAGCTGATCGATGCATTGCCCCGAACCCCCACGAACAAGGTCCGGAAAAAACAATTGAAGCAGCGCGGCATCGGCGGCAACACCTGGGATCGAAAACGCGCCGGCATCCAACTGAAAACCCTGACACGACACACCCGGGCCGGCAAAGCCGATTGATGGGCGCCGCCTCTGATCGACGACGCGGCTTCGGGCCGCTTCGGGCCATGCCGGGATCAGGCCGGCCCGGGTTGTTCAGGCTATGCCATGCAGCAGCATGTTTCTGACGTGCCTGACGAGATCGGAGCCATTGATTTCCGTTCTGCGCAAGTGCCAGGCCAGCATCATGCCATCATGCACCGCCACGATCATGGATGCAAACGAGCGCGCATCCACCTCGATGGGCATGGCACCCCTTTTTTGTGCTTCGATCACCACGGACTCGACCGCCTGGAAAAGATCGCGGTACAAGGCCTTGATGGCTTCGGCGATGGGATTGTCCTGGCGTGCGAATTCGATGGAAATCAGAATCATGAAAAGCAGCTCGTTGGGCCGCTGGGCGCCAAAGTTGGCGCCGGTGTGTATATAGCGGATGATTCGATCGACATGATTATTTTCGGTGTCCTCGAGCAGATCGTCGATCAGGCCATCGACGAGATCCTGGCGAATCACGCCCAGCATGTGCAGAATCAGTTTTTCTTTGCTGCCGAAATAATAATATACAGACCCTTTGCTTAAACCGACCTTTGAAGAAATGGCCTCCAGGCTGGTGGCATGATAACCGTGGACGACGAACAGCTCGAATGCCGCCTTCGTCAACAAATTAATGCTGATTTCTCGCGAGACTTCATTTTTAGTATGCCTTTTTCTTCTCGACTCTATCAATTCAGCACCCAGTGAAAAATACAAGATTAAAAAATCGAATCCTTGAATAGCAGATGTATACACCTGCGCGCGTTCCAGTGTCAATACGGGCATCCAGCCAATGAATCGCGCGCATCAATTCGGCCACAATCAACCCAATAATACCTTGGGCAGCCACGTGGACAATGACGGCACCCAGATGACGAGCGCCATGGTCACCAGCTGCAGGCAAATGAATGGGATGACGCCACTATACATGTGTCGCAAGGTGATTTCCGGCGGAGACACGCCGCGCAGGTAAAAGATGGAAGGCGCCATGGGCGGCGTCAGATAACTGGTTTGCAATACCACCAGGAACACGATGCAAAACCAGATGGGATTGAAGCCCATGCTCAACACCAGCGGCATGGAAATGGGGATGATGATCAATATGATGGAGATCAAGTCCAGCACAAATCCGGCCAGGAACGTCAGGATCAGAATCATCGCAATCACGCCCCAACTGGGAATGCCCAGGTCATTCAGCAGGGTTTGAATGGCGATCATGCCGCCCGAAGAAAAGAACACCCCGGCGAACATATTGCCGCCCAGCACGATCACCAAAATCATGGTCGTGATGAGCAGCGTCTGCATCAAGGCGTCTCCCAGCAGGCGCCAGCTGAACGCGCCATACAGGATCGACAGGCCGGTGGCGCCGATCGCGCCGACCGCCGCAGCCTCGGTGGGCGTGGCCACCCCCATGAGTATGGTGCCCAGCACGGCAATGATCAGCACCGACGCCGGCAACAGCGCCACCGCCGTGATCCTGATCTTTTCCGCCAGGGTATAGGTCTTTTCGGTTTGCGTGGCGCGCGGCGCCATGGTGGGCTTGACGATGGCCACGCCGACCACGTAGAGGGCAAACAACACCGCCATGATGAGGCCGGGAAACAAAAGCCCGGCAAACAGCTCGCCCACCGACACGTTGGCGATGGGTGCCAGCACGATCACCGTGATGGAAGGGGGAATGACGGTTCCCAGCGAGCCGCTGGCGCATACGGTGCCGGATATCAGCCGCTTGTCATAGCCGAATTGCAGCATGATGGGCACGGTGAGCAGGCCGATCACGGCCTCGGTGGCGCCCACGACGCCACTGATGGCGGCGAAGACGGCCCCCATGATGATGGTGTTCAGGGCCATGCTGCCAGGCAGGCGCCACGTCCAGATATGGATGGCCTCGAACAGCCTGGACGCGATGCCGCTTCTTTCGAGAAATGCGCCCATGAACACAAACAGCGGCACGGCGGCCAGCACGAAGTTGCCGGCGACATTGCTGATTTGGGAAATGAGCTGAAAGGGCGCCGTGGTTCCAAACTGGATGAGCCCAAATACAAATGCCGTGCTGATCATGGATAATGCCACCGGGAATCCCATCAACAGGAATGCCAGCAGCATCGGGAACATCAGGAACCCAAAATATTCAGCCATATCGTACTCTCTGCTTTTACGTCTTATCTCGATTGTTCAATTCAGATCCACTGAATTGACATGGCTTTTCAAACATTGCCCCGATCGCCCGCGCCCATTCGGCAGCGGTTTGAAGGGCCAGAACCAGGAATCCCACGAACCAGACCGCGCGAAACGGCCAGATCACTGGGTTCCACCCCGAGGCGCCCGAGGTTTCCTGAAATTCGTACGCTTCCCAGGCATGATCGAACAAGACGTAGCTCATGCTGGCGGTGGCAATCAGCAGCACGGTCAGGCCAATGAAATCCGCCAACCCCCTGCCGCGCCGGGAAAATGCGTTATATAAAATATCGACATTCACGTGTTGCCGGACTTTCAGCGTATAGGCCATGCCCAGCAGGAACATGGAGCCCATGAACATGTAACTCATCTCATAAGCCCAGGCCGTGGGCTTATTGTAGAAATAGCGGCTGACGATCTCGTAATTCAACGACCCGATCAACGGCAACATCAGGCCGGCGCCAATGATGGCGGCCAGTTTGGATAAACCGTCAATTGCCTTTCCGATACAGACAAGAAACTTCATTGTGCGAGTCCATCAGAAAATGATCCTGGCCGAGGAAAATCATTCAAGACCAGGACCACCATCATTAACGTGTCAAAAAGCAGGGTTTGAGCGGTTCAAACCCTGCGAACCTGCGATCAGTACTTCTTGCCGATCGGGAACCGGTATTCCGGCCAGACAACCAGCTCGTTCTCGAAGCTTCTCAGAGACTCAAGCACCCGTTTGAACCAGCCGTCGTCCTTCTCGGCCTGCTTGTCCTCCCATGACCGGGTGGCGGCGGCCACTGCAGACATGAATTCGGGCGACAGATGCACGACCTCATTCTTGCCGCTTTCAGACATTTCCTTGAACACCCGCAGGTCGGCGTTGGCGCTGGCGCTCCAGCTCTCGTACATGGACAGCTTGGCGGCGGTGGCAATCGCATCCTTATCCTGCTGGCTCAGGCCCTCCCAGACTTTCTTGTTGATTTCACACTCGAGAACGCCTCCCGGCTGGTGCATGCCAGGCACCACGATGTATTTGGCGATGTCGATGAAGCCGGTGGGTTCGTTGATTTCAGGGCTGCCCCATTCCGTGGCGTCGATGACGCCGCGGTCCAGTGCCGTATACACTTCCGCGCCCGGCACCACGATGGTAGAGGCGCCCAGCTCTTCGGCGATTTCCGCCCAGGCCCCGGAGGTTCTGAGCTTCAGCCCCTTGAAGTCCTCGATGTTTTCCACTTTTTTGTTGGAATGCAGGAATATTTCGGTACCGATGATCGCGCAGGGAAACGACACCACGCCGAATTTTTCATCCCGGAATTTTTGCCAAAGCGCCAGGCCGTCGCGGTCGTAGATCCACATCAGGTAGCCTTCCGGCGTGGGCGATCCGGCGTAACCGGAGAATAAGGCGGTGGTCCTGTCCCGGCCCCAGTCGTAGGCCATCCAGTTGTGGCCGATTTCCACCACGCCATGACGGACGGCGTCGGTCACTTTCAGGGGGTTGGACAGCGTGCCGCCCGGATAGACGTCAATCTTGATTCTGCCATCGGTCAGTTGCGCGACGTTCTTGGCAAAACCCTTGGCGTCTCTCTCGAGCCAGGGCCCGCCCCCCCAGGGAGTGGCCATTTTCCACGTGACTTCGCTGGCCCGGGCCTCATGGTTGACCGCCGTCATCCCCAAAGCGATGAAGGCCAGACCGGCCATCGCAACCCACTTGTTCAATTTGAACGTTTTTTTCACCTTGATACTCCTTTCGGTTGATATGAAATGACCGGTTGGCAGACGACATGTTTACCCCGGCTCTTATGGCGGCCTATTGTTCAAAAGAGGCCGGACCTGGGTCCATCATCAGAGGATGGGGGGCCAGACCAGGCCCGTGACTTCTGTGTGGTTCACCAGGGAATGTTTGATGACATCGTCCGACAGCCCCAGCCTTCTGAAAAGCTCGGCGGATTCTTGCGCCGCTTGCGCGCCCTGGCCGCCGACCGGTGTCCTGGAATAGAGAGGAATCGCGGGCACACAGGCCGCCCCGCCCTGCGGAAAGCGGGATTTGATATGAGGATGCTCAAAGACTTCATCCGGAGACAACACCGGCGTGACGCAGGCATCCAGGCCTTTGAAATGCGCCACCCATTCATCACGGGTCCGGCTCGCGAACAACGCCTCGAATTGATCCGTCATCGCCGGCCAGGTGCGTTTGTCCATATGGTCGGGCGGCTGCTCCAGGCTCAGCCCCTTCCAGAGGTTCTTGAAAAAGGCCGTTTCCAGCGCACCCACAGCGACATATTGGCCATCTTTGCAGGCGTAGCAACGGTAAAATGGCGCCTCGCCGGCCATCAGGCCTTTGCCGCGCGACGGCAGCACCGGCTGGCCCCAATCCGAATAATGCATGGCCATGAGCGAGAGGCAGCCATCCACCATCGCGACGTCCAGGGACTGGCCCAGGCCGGAACGCTGTCTTTCCAGCAAGGCACCCAGGATGGCGTAGGCGGCGTACAGCCCGCCGGCCGCAAAGTCGGCGATGATGTTCAGGGGGATGGCGGGCACCCCATCCGCCGGCCCCATGGCGCCCAGGGCACCGGACATGCCGACGTAATTGATGTCATGGCCCGCCTCCTGGGCCAGAGGCCCTTCTTGCCCATAGCCGGTCAGGGAGCAGTAAATCAGCCCGGGGTTCCTCGCGCTGAGGGTTTCATAGTCAATCCCCAGGCGTTTTTTGACATCCGGCCGGAAGCCCTCTATCAGCACGTCGGCCTTGTCCACCAACTGCAGAAAGGCCGCCAGGCCCGCTTCGCTTTTCATGTCGAGGTAAATGAAATGCTTGCCGCGGCGATAGCTCTCGATGGGCAGGCCCGATCGCCCGCCGCCGATCACCACCACGTCGGCTCCCATGTCGGCCAACAGCATCGACCCATACGGACCGGGCGCCAGGCGACTCAGGTCCAATACGAGGGTTCCATTCAGAATCGTTTTTTTCTCAGTCATTCCAGGATGCTCAAAACAGTTGGATCAACCCATCGCCTGCGACAGCATTTCATGAAAATCCGCTGCCGTAGCGGGTCGGGGGTTCGTGGCAGTCGAGTGGTCCTCTTGGGAATACTGGGCCATGTCCTGGAGCAGATCGGGCGTCACGCCCATGGCCCGCAGATTTTCTGGCATGCCCAGGGTCTGGTTCAGCCGCTCAAATTCTGCGGCGAGATCCGCGTCTGGCGACAGGCCCATCGCCGCTTTCAAATGATCGTATTTGTCGCCGCAATAGCCTTCGTTAAAGCGCAGGACGGTCGGCAACAAGACGGCGTTCAGGGTGCCGTGGTGCAGCTTGAGCCGCTCCACACCGCCCAAGGCATGGGACATCGAGTGGACGCCCCCCAGGCCTTTCTGAAACGCGAGCGCGCCTTCCAGGGCGGCGATCATCATTTCCTGGCGCGCCTCCATGTCGTTCCCGTCGGTCACGGCCCGCACCAGGTGCCGGGAGGCTCTGCGCAAGCCATCCAGCGCGATGGCATCCGCGGGCGGGTTGATCTTGGGGCTCAGATAGGTTTCCACGCAATGCGCAATGGCGTCCATACCGGTGGCTGCGGTGAGCATGGGCGGCAGCGAGCGCGTCAGTTCCGGGTCGCACACCGCCACGTCCGGCAGCATGTGGGGCGAGAGGAACCCCAGCTTGCGGCCATCGCGCAGGCTGATCAGGCACGCCCGGCCGACTTCACTGCCGGTGCCGGCGGTGGTCGGCACGGCGACCAGCGGAACCATTTTGTGGATTTTGCCCACGCCCCCATAGATGGCGGCATATTGGCGCAAGGGCGCTTCGTGCGTGACCATCAGCGCCACCGCTTTGGCCAGATCGATGCTTGAACCGCCGCCGATGGCCACGATGCCATCGCAGCGATGCTGGCGATAGACCGCCACCGCCTCTTCCACCGCGTCTTCGGTCGGATTGGCGGGCGTGCCATCATAAATGGCCTTCTCGCCTTTCATGGCGGCCATGATGGACTCGATCATTCCCGAGGACGTCAGGCCCCGATCGGTCACGATCAGGGATTTTCCGACCCCCAGGCCCTTCAGGATCTCGTCGATTTCCGATATGGCGCCCGGACCGAGGCGAATGTTGGTCAGATAGTTGATTTGTGCGATCACGACAGGCCCCTTACTTTGACAGCATTGCCTTGGCAATGACCAATTTCTGGATTTCGCTGGTTCCCTCATAAATCTGGGTGATCTTTGCATCCCGCATCATGCGTTCCACGGGGAAATCCGTCAGATACCCGGCCCCCCCATGCAGTTGCACGGCTTCCGTGGTCACCCTCATGGCGACATTGCTGCAGAAGAGCTTCGCCATGGACGCCAGGGTGCGTGCCTCGGGTTCGTTGTTTTCCCCCGCCAGGCACGAGCGATACAGCAGTTGGCGCGCCGCTTCCACTTCGGTGGCCAGATCGGCGATGGTGCCGCGAATCATCTGAAAGCGCGCGAGTTGCTGACCAAAGACTTCGCGTTCCTTGACATACCGGATGGCCGCATCCAGCGCCCCCTGGGCAATGCCAAGCGCCTGGGCGCCAATCAGCGGCCGCGTGTAGGTCAATGAATCGGTGATATAGCGGCGCCCCTGCTTTGCATCCCCCAACAGGCGGTATTCATCGACAGCGCAGTCTTCAAAAATCACGTCGGCGGTCGGATTGCCCCGGATACCCATTTTAGATTCGACTTTCCCGGTCTTGAGACCAGGGTCCGACCGATGCACGGCAAACACGCCATAGGTGTCTTCGCCGGTGCGCGCCAGGACCGTGTACCAATCGGAACGGGTCGCATTGCTGATGAAGCGCTTTTGTCCGTTGATGACCCACCGGCCATTCTTGAATTCCGCCCGGGTGCGGGCACCCCAGACGTCGGAACCGCCCTGCGCTTCGGTCAGGCAGATGGAGGCGACGAAGTCCCCACCCGTGGCCGAGGCCATCACTTCATCCACCAGTTTTCTGGAGCCGTATGAAGCGATGGGACCCAGCCCGGCCCAGATGACCATCAGCGTCAAAGAGGAGGTGGCGCAGACGCGGGCAATTTCTTCCAGGCAGATGCATTGGGCGAGGAGATCCCCGGACTGCCCACCCACGGCCTCATCGACCGGCAGCGTCACCAGTTGCAGTTCTTTAAACGCGGTCAGCGCCTCTTCGGGAAATCGCTTTTTTTCATCCACATCGGCCGCGTGCGGCTGAATCCTGGCCTCGGCCAGGCGGCGCACCGCATTGCGAAATTCTTCGTAGTCCTCTCGTTCGAGCATCTTTTCCCCACTTCGATCAGTCATGGAACCTGCAGACAACCATAATGATATACATACTGACTGGATAGTCAATATAAATTGTGTGCATTATCTTGTTTCCGCTGAGTGCGCCGGCGAGGGGGCGCGCGCTGTGCGCTCAGCAGGGCGCGATGCGCGCGAACTCTACCTGCACCTGCTGGGGGCGCCCCAAGATGTCGAGCAACAAGGTGACGCGGTCTCTGGAGACGGACCGCACCAACGCCTGCAGCCCGGTAAAGGCGGGATCGAGCAGGCACACCGTCATGCCCGGCGCGTAGGGGCTGATGGCGTCCAGGGGGGCCTGGTTGCGCCAGGCTTCGGCGCGCCGGATGGCCTGCACGGCGGCGTCGGCGTCCGGCGCCCCGGCCTGCCGGGCGCGGGCGCGCGCGGCAGGCCGGGGCTTGGCAAACACGCGAAACAGCGGCAGGTAGACTTCGAATTCCTGGCGCTGCAATTGCGCCAGGGCGATGTCTTCCTGGCGCGGTTTGCTGTGGATGACATACCAGACGGAGGGCAAGGAGGTCATGAGGGCCGGGTCAGGTTCGCATGGATACGAGGCGCACGGATCTGGATCTCAGGCTGCTGGCTAACGCGGTGCGTCCATTGGTCAATGAGGACTTATCGGTGGACTTCTACGACATGACCACCATCCGCGCCGAGGGCCTGTCGCAACAGGACGACGATGTGCGCCAGTTCGGTCAGTCCAAGGAAGGCGGGATTGCCCGCCAGTTCATGCTGGGTCTGGTGCAAACGGCCGAAGGCATTCCGCTGTACCACGAGGTCTTCGAAGGGAACACGGCCGAGGGCGGTACGCTCAAGGCATCCCTGGAAAAGGTGCCGGCGCGATTGCCCATCAAACGGGTCATCGCGATGGCTGACCGGGGGCTGATGTCGCTGGACAATGTGCAGCAGCTCCAGTCGATCATCCTGCCTAACGGTCATGGCAGTTGCGGCCACCCCTGAAGATGAAAGAGACTTTGGGGTGGAAGGTGTCGGGTAGAGGTCGTAAAAGTTTTTGGCGGCTCGAGCCCGCGCCTAACTACTGGAAGAGCCCGTATGCGGCACTGGAAGCGCTTGGCATCCATGCCAAAGTGGTCAATGCGCCACATGTCAAGAATGTGCCGGGCCGCAAGACTGACGTAGGTGATGCACATTGGCTGGCGACGCTGGCGCGAGCGGGATTGCTGCGCGGCTCGTTTGTGCCGCCGGACAGCCGCCGCAGGAGGTGCTCAAGCTCGCCAGTCGCCGACTCATGGACGTCTTCGGCAGCGCCGATCGTCTTGCCTCATGGGTCGGCATCTGCCCCGGCAACAACGAGTCGGCCGGCAAGCGCAAATCTGGCCATCTTCACAAGGGCAATCTGTATGTCCGTCGCCTGCTGTGTGAGTTCGCGCATGCCGCCCGCCGTACCCAATCCGTCTTCAAATCGAAATTCCAAGCCCTGGTGATTCGACGTGGCTATAAACGCGCGATCATCGCCATCGGCCACAAAATTCTGCGAACAATTTACTTCATGCTCAAGCGTGGCCAACACTACCGGGATAGCGCCACCGACTACGAAGCCCTCTCCGTTCAACGACATGCGCCACGCTGGATCAAGGCCCTGACCAAGTTCGGATTTATCCAACCGGCCAGCACCTGAGCCGCTTTGCTTCAACCCTCATGGCCCTCGAGGGTCAGGGAGACGTTCGGCCAGAAAATCCTGTCTTTCACGCTAATCCACGCCCTTCAGCAGGCGCAGGATCCAGTCCCCGTGCCGGCCGAGCGCCGGCTGGATGTCGTCCAGGCGCGCCAGCTGGAAACCGCCGAAATCGAACCCCGGCGCGACCGCGCAGCCCACCAGGGCGTGGTCCGCGGAGGGCGCCAGTTCGGCGGCGAACCAGCGGCCGGCCGGCACAGTGGCCTGGTACACGGCGCCGGGATGCGCCAGCGGATCGCCCAGGCGATGGGTGGCCAGCCCGCCGTCGGCTGCCAGGACATGCAGGTCCAGCGGACCGCCCGCATGGAAATACCAGGTCTCGTCCGCGTCGATCCGATGCCAGGCCGAGCAGGCGCCATCGGCCAGCAGGTAATAGATCGAGGTCGCGGCCGCGCGCGGACCACCCCCGAACGGCACCTGCAGATCCGAGCGGAAGGTCTCGCGGTAGTAGCCGCCCTCGGGATGGGGCCGCAGCCCCAGGCCCTCGATCAGGCCGCGCCAGGCGCCCGGGGTGCTCATGGTGCCCCCTTGGGCGGCGCGCCGTCCACCTCGCGGCCTGCACGCCGCTCGGATTCGTCAGGCACAGGCCAGCCCGCAGGGGCTGCCCTGTGTCCGTCCTCATCCCCGCCGTCGAGGTGGAATTTATGGAGCAGGCGGTGCGCCACCGGCGCCAGGACCACGCCCAGGGTGGCCATGAACACCAGGCCGACGAAAATGCCGAAGACCGAAAAGAAGATCTTGCCGCCC
>Ga0182745_1002778_pt1 | contig 15393 bp, 18 predicted proteins | sample eDN3rd30CKraftBY_FD_128523 | JGI IMG/M metagenome (GOLD analysis project Ga0182745, IMG submission 128523) | Enriched backyard soil microbial communities from Emeryville, California, USA - eDNA 3rd pass 30_C Kraft BY (version 2) (version 2) | ecosystem: Environmental > Terrestrial > Soil >...
ACTGCCGTAACCAAACTTCATACGAGCCGGATGTTTCCCCACTCCTTAGTAAACAGGGCGACCATGTTCAGAAAGCGTTCCAGGGCCCCTTGCTCGTCAAACTGCAGCCAGAAAAAGCCCGAGCCGCCAGGGTTGTCCTGGCAGGACTGGCAGGTGGGAATTTCGGCTTTCCACAGTTCCAGAATCAGGGGAGCGATCAATTCATCAATCTCCGCAGCTACACTTCCATGCTGGACATGAACGGTTTTGTGGTTCCGTTCCGGACCAGGGTGAACGTGCCAGAGTCTTGAATGAGATGAGCCATGTCTGGGTTCTCCTTTGAAACGCTTGTCTTTGTGATGCGATAAAAAGTCGAATCAGATTTGGGGCCAGTCAGCTTCCGGAGGATGCGACTGGGCTGGGAGGTCGCCATGGATGAACCCTCCGCCATTTCCGGTCAATCAGGGGGCAAGAGCATCGTCCGACCGCGCGCCCCTACTTCGCTGCGGACGTTTACAGCTGCTTCGTTTTCTCTAACAACATCAACAGCAGCTTGTTGCAACGACAAAAGTACCGCAGAAACAGCTCTCGGATCGACTGGCGGATATGGTCCTGTAGGAGTGCCTGTGAGAGAGGGTTTTCCCATCCAGTTTGCTCGCTTCGGCGACTCTTCAGATCACTTAAAAGTTCACTCCGGGAAATCGTGCATGCGTCTCCCTGTTGTTTCTCCGTTCGCTGACACCCCAGCCGCACCCTCGAGTTACTACCGCGACGAGCCCCCTGAAGCTCTTCGAGAACGAGGAAGCTGAGGGGTGCGGATCTGGAATAGATAAAAAAATCCGCATCCTGGCTGACCATCAGGGCCAGCCAGGATGCGGAACAGAATGATTGAGGATTGGAACGGAGGTCTGTTTAAGACAGATTCTCTTCAGGGGAAGAAGAGTGGGGCAACGAAGCTGGAATGTCATTTGAATGCGTCTGCTCCTCTTCCTCCTTCAACAGTCCCATTTCCTTGGCATAGACCAAGGCCTTGCGAATCGTCGTGTCTGATTTTCCGAACTTGGCCATGAGCGCGTTGGTGCCCAGACCCTGGGCCTTCGCATCGGCAACCTCCCGCGCCATCTCCTCATGCCACAGGCGGCGGTTCCGGAAGACACGCGGCATGGACCGCAACTCTTCATCCATCTCCTCCGCGATTTTGAGAGCTTTGGCAGCGGTCGGTTTGGTGAGCCCCAGCTCCTGGGCAATTTGATCCTGAGTGTATCCCGCTTTGCGAAGCTCGGCGGCTTTGCTGGCGAGTTCCTTCGCGGGGAACGTCGCTTCAGGAACCTGGAGAGAAATCTCCTGGAACCACTGATTCCCCAGTCCTGCAAAGCGATGTGGATCCGCTGCGAACTCCGCCAGGGCCAGGGGATCTTCAGAAGAATCCGCATCTTTGATGATGCGGCGTCGCGCTCGCCGCCGCGGTTTGGCATGGAGATTCGACGGGCCCTCTTCCTGTTTCGGAGATTTGATGATGTTTGATGTTTCCTCAAAGAAATCCAGTTCGTCCGCCAAGACTCCCAATCGACAGAGCTGCAACACGACGTGTCCATCCGGATGACAAATGATCCGGTCAATATGAAACGCCAGCTCAATGTTCATCCGGGTCGCACTTCCCTGCGAAAGGACCGTGCGGAGACGCTGCAGACAGTCCAGAACCTGGGGAACACTGACGAGGTCATTGCCTCGCACAGCGGTCTGTTCGAGTTCCCGAACCTGGAAGGCAATGTCATCGATCCGGGTCAACACTGTGCTGTACTGATCTTGAACCGCCTTTCGAACGGCCAAGGGAAGGTCCGGATCGGCCAGAGAGAGCGCCAACCCCTTGATTTCCCGCTCCAGTTGATCGGATTCCGATTGCAGTGCAGGTCGTTGGTCCGGGGCGTCGTTCAGGCGCTTATCGACTTCGGCCTGGACCAACTGCTGCAGTTCCAGAAACCAGGATGTTTTTGAACTGGGAACGAGACGGGAGCCCAGTAATCTCGCTGGGCTTCGCGGGTCAAACTCGGGAACGGGATCAAGACCGAACGGGATGGGTCCTCCTGGCCAGAATCTGAGTTCCGCCTGATCACGTTTGCCACGGCGAACCTGGTGCGCCTTGGTTTCGTTTTCGGCAACAGCCCGTTGAGCTTCAAAAGCCGAATAAATCCGGCCTTCCTGTGTCGTGGGGTCGGCGAAATCATTCTTGGCCTGCACGATCAGCACGCCATAATGCTTATCCAGCTCCCGGCGGAGGAGATCGATTTCATCATTGCGTCCGATTCGTTCATAAGTGTCGACGACGATCAGATCGACTTGGATGGCTCCGGAACGAATGTCCCTGAGCATTTTTTGGAACCCTTGTCGCTTTCGCTGCAGTTTTCCGGAAACGCCATCATCACGATAGCTGTTTACGAGTTTCCAGGACCGTCGCAGGCGCTTCAACGTCCGTACAATTTCATTGTGCTGCTGGTCTGGGCTCCGTTCGTTCTGTTGTTTATCGCTGACTCGCAGGTACTCCGCAAACCGGAGCGAGGCCGCCCAGTCAATCTTGCGTTTGACCATGTTCAAAAACTCCGTCTCTCGCGGGAACACTCTGCATCAAGTCCTGAGCGATCGCGCTGGCGATCAGCTTCAGGAGCCGCTGCCGACAACGTGTTCGGACCTGATGAACGACTTCATGCAGCTCTTCCGGGGAAAGCTCCTCAGGGAGCGGCATCTGGCCGCTGGCCACCAGGTGGGCGACTTTTTCCAGGTTGATCAAAACAGGACACGAAGGATTCTCTGCCTCGAGGAATGGTTCGTTGGGACTGGTTTCTGAGTTCACACACTCTGCCTTTCTCCTGAAATGAAAAAAGGCCAGTGGAACTCCACTGGCCGAGACTCTATAGGGGGACGATCACACGACGATCACAACATCGCTATTCCGTTGTGATCGTGGAAATCTTTGGGGAAGAGGGGACAAAACGGTCCCCTGCCTGGGAAACAATGCCGGGAGACCAGTTCCTGCTCCGCTGAGTTGAAGAAAGAAGCCCCCGCTGGATCTGAAGAGACGAAGCGATCAGCGGCCGCTCATAGCTGGAGAAAAGCATCAGCTCCAGCGGATCACTCAGTTTCCGGTGGGAATCCAGGGACCACGACGGGTTCGGCTCTATCAGCGGACGGATCATTATGTTTTGCAATGGTGGGATCCCGCGGCCCGGAAAACCCTCTCGGACCGGGTGAACGGGGATCTCGTGGCCGCCATCGCCCGGGCTCGGGAAATTGACGAACGCCTGGAACATTTTCGATCGGGAGGAACGGGACGCGCCCGACTGCGTCATGAAGCTCTGGTCAATGAGTTCCTGGAGGACCTCCTCCGCCGCTGTCGCGGTGGGGAAGTGTCCACACGGACCGTGGACCGTTATTCCTCGGCCCTGCAGCACTATTCGGCGTTTGCCATGCAGCCTTCCGTGGAATCCAAATACCACTGGGCGGCGAATGTCGATCGCCGGTTTACCCAGGAGTTTCGGGCATTTCTGGCAGAACGACAGGTTTCTCCAAATGGACATGCTCACACCGCCGTTCGACCTCTCTCCTCATCCAGCTATATCGTCGATGTCGTCCGGTCCATGTTCCGGTGGGCTGCCGATCCTGGCCGGGGAAACCTGATGCCGACCGGCTTTCAGAATCCGTTCATCGGAGGAAAGTCTCGGGAGGAACGACGACGACCGGATCTGTTCAGCGAGCCGGATGTCACCGTCGAAATGGCCGTGCAGTTTTTATCAATCTGTGATCCGTACCAGTTGCGCCTGTTCGCACCACTGATTCTGTACGGACTTCGTGCCTCCGAACCGTGCCTGATCTTCCGGGAAGACCTGCAGGAAGGATGGCTGCACGTGGTGGGACATCCGGAAATCGGGTACGACACCAGGGGGTTGTGTGATAAACGTCTGCCGCTGGTCCATCCGTTACCGCAGCTTCTGCAGGACTCTGACCATTCCCCGGCCTCTCCATTGCTGTTCCCGAGGCGTGCTGTCTGGGAGGGCAAGGACCTCCCTCCGCTGGGAAAATGCTCGTTCCCTGAACTGACTACGGAGTATCAGCTTCGGATTCGGAAGAACTGCAAAGGTGAGACTATAGCCAGGAACCGGATTCAGCGCCAATTGCTGCGGGACGCCGGGGGCATGGACTATGACCATGTTCAGGGAGAGTTCCTGCGGCTGACGAAACAGCTGAACTGGCCAAAGAAAGCCACACTCAAAGACTTCCGGCACCTGTTCAGCACCTCCCTGGAGAATGCTGGCGTCCCACTCTTCTACCGCCGTTACCTCATGGGCCAGTCCCCCGGCAAATCCGCCATCGTCACCTACACTCACATCAACGAACTGCGCCAGCAATATCAGAGAGCAGTGGAACGATCGTTGGGACCTATCTGTGAAGCGGTGACAAAACGGATGCGAGAATTGAGGCTGGTCGGAGAATTGTTGGAAGCTGACCGCGACCGGTCTCGACCTCAAGATTGAAGGCATCTCATCATGAACAGCCGCTACCCGCATCGAATGTCTACAAATCAAAAACGGCGCCGACACTTTCCATAAAATATTTGACTCGCGAATCTTAAAAATTCTGGACGACCAATCGGTCAATTTCACCCAAGCACGTTCGGGTTATCGCTGCCCTAGTCATCATATTTCCGCGGAAGGAAAAGTGACTTGGATGCAGGCAGACGAAGTAGATCGTCGTCGTGAATAACAACACCATTTCGCCGCAATTTACGATCAGTTGTAAGAACCTCGATTTCGTGGTCCTTTGTCAATTGGCGAGCAGCTAACGCAATCATCTGTTTCGTTGCGGGAGTTTCATTGACCACCGTCTTGAAGAAGTGCCTAAAGGAGATCGTTTCTCCAAACCTTGAAAGACGTTCCGGCAGTTCGACGAGCAGCGATTCATGCGTCAGTGATGCGGCATCCGAGCCGAAATCGAATGGCAGCATTGGAGATTCATTCATTCTACTTGGATCGTAACCAAGAAGCATTTCGAAACCTGCTTTGCCAAAATGCTGGAAGTGATTCTGCATGTTCCAATGTAGATCGACCATTGCATTTCGAGCGGTCGAGTGTTTTGAGAAATGCAGCAGCCAATAAGCTCGGTGGGAATCAGGCGAATTGATGAAGAATGGCGTATAGCAGTCAGCCCCGCTTCTCTCATAAAAATGTTGGTGCAACAAGTGCTGAATCGTCGGTCGCCAGTCCGCCGCGTGTTGCTGTCGTATCTGCACAAGCAAGTCTCGCTTGTGTGATAGTTCCAAATTCCGGAGCGCCGATTCGAACTTCTCTGATTCGTTCACGAAATCGGCAAGCCAATCGACAGCGAACGTAAGAATCACTTCGGCAGAAGGTAGCTCGCGAAATATTTTCCTCATGTTCGCAAGTGTGACATCGGTGTAGCCGTATTGGTCAAGCAGAAAGATTGCGCGATGTCGCCGCCCCTTCGACTTTATCTGTTTGATCACCGCATCAATGTATTTCGCGAAGCGACCGTGAAGTACATGGATTTGTTCGTGTTTCCCATGAGCTGATTCACATTCACTTATCTCTTGCTTAAGGTATTCAATCGTCGGCTTCTGTCGCTCGATGAAGTAAAAGTCGGTGTCGATCTTGAACGGCTTTGTTTTTCCCTCGTTCGCCTTAATTTCGGCCGACGCCATCGCTTCCAGCATCAGCAGGGGCGAGCCGGGAATCTTCTCGCCGGTTAATGGGCATCGATATGCCCCTCCGCCTGAAAACCCGTCCACCAGCGAAAGATTGAGCTTTTCGACGACTCGATTGGAGGTGAGTATTGCGACGTAAGTCTCAAGATAGCTTCGCAGAATCCGATGCTTTGCCAAACTGTGTTGACCGAGTTCAGGCGGATCACCCCCAGGAATCCAAAGATACTGAGACTCGTTCTTCTTCGTTTTTTTCTTCGAGGGCTTCGCAACAACGAATGGCTCCATCCCCGGCAACATCGGTGCATTACTCATGATGGCATTTGACTCCACGTTCGACCATCCAGTTCCCGCCCGTTTGCTTTCTTCGACCTGCGTACCCCATCGGCACCGAATGCCCCCCACTGCTTGAAGAAGAACGGAACCTCCCTCTCGATACATTGGTCCCGAATTTTCCTGACCCAGTCTAGCTCCATCGGGCGTGATTGCGGACCAGACTCCCCACCGACGATAACCCAGTGAATACCCTTCAACGGTAACCGTGGTATCGCTCCCAACAACGGCTCGATTGAAAGGAAGCGAATCTTGGCCGGCACTCGTTTCAAGACGCGAACACGCCCCAAGTATGTGGCATTCTCAACACTAGTGCCCATCCAGACGTTATCACCCCATTCCAACTCCTTAGCAAGCTCGACCACTCGCTCTGGACGTTTGGTCAAAACTTGAAATTGATGCTGGCTAGCTCGTTTCATCACCTGAAAGCATCGACGAATAAACTCATCCGGCACTTTTTTGTGGAATAAATCGCTCATCGAGTTGACAAAAATGAGACGAGGCTGCTTCCAGTGAAGTGGTAACTCGATGATATCCTCTTGGAGTTTGAGATCGAATCCTTGGTCATATCGTGGCTGCCCCATCGCTTGCAGGCGATAGGCCATGCGTTCGGCGTAACAGTGTGCACATCCGGGGCTCACCTTCGTACATCCCGTTGTTGGATTCCAAGTCGCCTCCGTCCATTCGATCGCTGAATTTTGAGCCATCTCCATTCCTTTCGAGAGGCACTCCGTGTTTACTCGTCGAGTTCACGTAGTTTCTCTGAAATCCATTCGTTAATCGTTGTCGTGCGATCGACGACTACGCCACGCTCTTCGGCACTTTTGAACGCCTCCCAAAGCCGACGGTCTATTCGGAGCGTCACGGAAACACGGTCTGTTGTGGTTGTTCCTCTCGGCCGTCCTACGTGCCGGTTCGGCATATTTCTCCATGCCTTGCGTGCCGCCAGGCTGTAGTTCGTAATCTCCGATTCCGTCACGGATGTGAGCAAGCCGGTTTCAAGACGCACCTGAACTTGGCGGCCCTCAAGCCCCTCGATCAGTCCACGTTCCTTGGTGGTCTTTACCCGGATTTTGTCGCCGACAAGTGACTTCATCGCAGGAATTGTATTTGAACTTCAATTAAATGCAATAACAATATTGGCAGTCGATACCAGCAGGTGAACCTGCTGTGCCGTTGTGTATCCGCGTCATTTTATAGTCAGACGAATGCCAATTGAGCGCATTTTGCACTCCCCTGTTCCGATTGACTTGTTGGCCGATGCAGGCGGCAGCGTCAGCGGAATCGACGGTGCACAGCGGTTTTTGGCTTCATTCAATTGATGGCGTGACATAGAGACTTTCGCTGCCCGTCCTCGCCCATAAGATCTTGTGCGTTCTGTCGTAGATCGCCATGTGTGCCAGCTGAATTGAGTCCCGAAGCTCTGACTCCGTTGAAAAGATCACCCATCGTGAGAATTGTTAGATCATAGGTTTACCTGCTGGCAAGTTGAGTGTGGTACGGATCTGCTCCGCGAATGCCGCATCCTTCGACGCTTGAAGTGAGATCCTCCAGTCCTCCCTTCCTGGCTCCTGCGAGGTGAACTCGACCCGCTGTAGTGTCTCTCCGCTTGGTCCTGCATACTCGACCTTCTTGGCGGTTGCCAGAGTGACTTGCTCGACCTCAATCGCCAATGCAACGCTCAGCAACACTTCGCCGATCTGCTTCCGCCCTTCCGGCGTCTCCACGGCGACGTTTCCTGGATAGGGGAAGCATGCGGTTCGGATAACCGGCTTACCGTCACGATCCACTCCTGCGAACGGGTCCGCAGCCGCTTGGAGTTGATACCAGAGATCGTTCACCGACCATCTGGCGCCGGTTTCGGTGTTGATGAAGATCGGCCTGTGCAGATCGGTTGGGGGTAGCTCGTAATCCAGGTTCTCCGGGTCGGGCATCCTCCAGTCCAACGACCGGAACCACCGGACGGCGACTCTGGAGATCGAGCACCGTTTATGCGGGAACAGGACGAAATCGATCTGCAGGAGCTGGTTGATCTCCGCCGTAGTGACTTCGGAGAGGTGCCGCAGGTCGATTCCGTGATAGCTGGCCATCTCTTGGGCTTCTTTCGAGAAGCCTGTGGCGCTCACCGCGATCGTCCGCGCCGCACCGAGATTACTCTTCTTCGTCGCCAACTGCTCAATCCAAGTCACGTCTTGCTTGGGCCGACGTTTGCGGCATTCGATCGTGACAAACAAGTTGGTCGTGCCAACTTTCGTTCGCACTGTGGCGTCCACCTCACGCAGCCGACCAGTAATCTTACACCGAATACGGTCCGGGGAGGTCACGGTCAACCCGAGCGGACCTGCATCCGCTTCGATGCGAGCCACCAGCCTCTCGAATTGCTGCCATGCCGGTGCGGCTTTATTGCTTGTCTCCATCGCGATTGTTTCCTTCCGCCTCGTGGTTGGCGAGCACTTAAGACCTATGCAATATACCAGAGCAGACTTCGCTAAAAAATCTTGGTCCGGATTTCGCTTTCAGATATCCTTACCCTGGATAACAGCACCATCGGCGTATTGCTCTCTGCCTCACGAATACGCCCCATCGGTTTGTGGATGTCCGCCCGCGACCGGTTCCACCTCCGTTCTCTGCTCGCGAGCACCGATCAGCTACTCCCAGCAGACCAGTCGTTCCTTGCGTGCATCGGTCACATCGACCGACCTCTTGAGGTCTGGTCAGTCAAACTACATGGCGTTCACGACGCAATGACCATAAATTTCTGCAGCGGAATTGAGAGCGAATGTTGCAATGAAGCCTGGGAGGGAGAAAGACATCCAGTCCGCTCGATGCGAAGTCGGTCGAGGATCGATTGGCGGTCACAACGAGTTCAAGGAAAAATGCCAGAAAGACGGTAACCGTTGACCGAGCTGTCTGGCAAAATCCACCTGAATTCAGAGATCATCCTGTGGGAAAAGGAAGCGGCACATCATTCAAGGCGTCCTCTCTTTCGAAGGACGTTCAACCATTCTTCAGCGATTCCAACCACAACTCGGGAGTTCAGCGACTCCTCCAACTGGCGGCGCTTCGTTTCCGGGCGGGTGTGGGTGTAGATGCCGGTCATGCCCAGTGGTTGTTTGCGGGAATCATTCCCAGCGCATGTCCCATCAACTCGCTCCGGATCAGCGGATCGACGTTCGCATCCTGCAAGGTCGTGGCAAACAGATGCCGCAACATTTTCGGGGAAGTGAAATTTCCAAGTTCGGCCGATTCGCAAACCTGGATGAGTTCATTTCGAATTCGGTCCGTCCGAACGATCCCAGCATCCACCCAGACCGTTCTGCGGGTTTTCAACTGTGCCGTCCGAGTCAGTGGCGTCTCTGAATTCGCCTTGGCTCCTTCCAGGCGTCTCTCCGCCTCCCGGACGAGTTGCTCCGATGTCATTCCCTCCAGCAGCGGTTTGATGGAGCCTGAGTAAAATCGACGGCGACGAAACAACATTCCGGAAGAATGGGAAAGAGTTGCCACTCTCAAAACCCGTCGCAGTACAGGGTGGATCGGAATCGTTCGCTCTCGCCGCGTCTTGATCTGCCATCCCAGCTCCGGACGGTTCCGAATCACCAGTTCGTCAAACTCTATCCCAGTATCCTCCGGGAACAGAAGGTGAGCCAATTCACCTGGCCGCATCCCGGTCAGCATCAATGTCAGGAACAGGGGAAACTGCCACTCATCACAGGCCAGCAGGAATTTCCGTTCCTCTTCAGGCACAAATAACCGAATCGGCTTGGAGTTCTCGATCGGCATCCGATCGACATTCAATGCCGAAAACGGATTGTCCGCATACGGGGGAAGATGTCGCTTCTGGATAGCGAAGGCAAACAGGGAACGGCAGGTCTGCAGGATGAACTGAATCCCTTTGTCTCTCAAGGTCCGGAGCGGAGCGTTCGGGTGTCCGTTGGGATGAACCTCAATGGTCCTCAAGTATCGCACGAACAATTCGGCGTGATCGGAGCGGAACTGAGAGGTTAGTTGGGGAATTCGGGATGTCTTGGTGAATACCAGGAGATGATCCGTCGCGGTGCGGTAGCGATTGATTGTGGCCACCGAAGACCGAGCGACATGTTCATGGTGCTCCAGCCATTTCTGTCGAAGCTCTTCAATGGTGACGGCTTGGAAACTCAGCGTTGCCGTCGTTCCCGATTCCAGTTCCGCATTGATCTGGGCTGCCATTTGCCTGGCAGCATTCTGATCGGGACCGACGCGGGGCCGTCGCCGTTGCCCCAATTCAAAATAGGTCAGATACCAGACTTTCCCGCGCAGGTCGCCACGCACATGACCGACACGGAATGATTTCGCTTTTCGGGCCATCAGGTCTCCTGTTTGAGAAGTGGAAAGGGGAATTTCACGCAGGTGGAATTAGATGCCGAGGGAGCCGGTTTCGCCGCCGAAAAACGGCGCTGTGATTCCACTGAGACATTGCCATCAGACGCAAAGGCTCAGCGATCAACGCCCCGACGAAAGCAGGCGTCCGGATGGAATCAGCAAGGCTTTGGAAGAGTCCTGCTGACGGAGCGAGTCAGCGCTATTGATAAAGCTGCAGGGCTGTCAGGCGAAGAAGAGGGCAGAGAACTTCTCTGCTACAAAACGCCACAAATACCGCCACAAAACGTAGACTGGCGGAGCCCTAAAAACGAACAAGAGCCGCCAAGACAATGTGTTACGTCTTGGCGGCACTTGAGTTAGCGGAGAGGGGGGATTCGAACCCCCGGTACCGTTTCCGGTACTCCGGTTTTCGAAACCGGTACTCATATTCCCAAAGTCTTTTACGACGTATGAGTTGCGATGACCTGGCTTTCATGGTTGCCGGAATGGTTGCCGGTCGTTTTCCGATTTTGCCCTCGGGAAGCTATTGCGTACGGTTGAGAAACGATGCGTTTGATATGTGCTTCCCGGTGGTCATGGGTGGTTTTTACTGCATCGGGCATTGATCTTCAGGTCATTGAGAGAATATCATTGACTCATGGCCAACGTGACCCTGACCGCTGAAGCGATGGAACAGTTCAACGAACTTCCTCGAACGATTCGTGGGCGGATGCTGGGACTCTTCGAACGGCTGGAAGATTGGCCCGAAGTCAGCGGAGCGAAGCCGCTCTCCGGGAACCTGGCTGGTCATTGGAGATTGCGGACCGGGGATTATCGGCTGCAGTTTCGGATTGAGGGAGAAGCAGTCTTCGTCGAGAAGATCGGCCACCGAGACCGTTTTTACGAATGAGAAATGACATGACCACACAAACGATCAATCTGAACGGTAAATCCTACGTGGTCGTCCCGAAGGACGAATATGAAACCATGCAGATGTTATCGAAACTCCCTGCACTTCCCGAACCTGATGCACAGGGAAATTACCCAGCGGTCGACTATGCCCGTGCCAACCTGGCTCGTGACATTATTCTCACTCGCACTCGCCTGGGGCTGTCTCAGGCTGAGTTGGCCCGGCTGGCTGGCATCCGGCCAGAAACCTTGAACCGCATCGAGGGGGGCAAAGTGACGCCTTCCGTGGCCAGCATCGAGAAGATTGATCAGGCTCTGGGAAAGGCGGAAAAGAGCGCCAAGCAGATTTGATGTGAATTCGCGTCGCATAGATCAATTTTTGAACGCTGTCGCTCCTTCCCGGCATATTTCGATCACAATAGAATTCCAATCGACCGCGGCACGGGGTTCGAAACCCGGTCGCCATGCTTGCCTTTGCCGGCGGCATGCCGCGGTTCTTTTCTCCTTTCCGGCAGAGGTATGATTGAGGCGAAGGCATCGATATGGCATGCAAGAAGGCCCAGAGTGAGGAAACCCCAACATCGGCAGAGGATTCGGGGGGCCGCAATGCAGCCACATCACTGGAAGTACTGAATGTGCTTGCCGCCGATCGGGCTCGACAGAAAGAGGAAGATACGAATCGATCATGGCTGAAGATGAAGCAGAGAGATCGGATCGGGGCTGCCTGGAGCGATATCTACGTTTCAACTCCGCCAAGGGAGCCCACCGATTACCCGAAATGGGTTCGGAACATCATGGCATTCGCTGCCATCCTGAAGACCACAAGCGATGTTGTGGCGTTCGAAACATACGAACCAGATAATGAAGCGGAAAGGAAAGCTCTCTCAGTCATACAGGCGGCACTCTCCGGCGGGGAGCTTGCACTCACAGGCAGAATTTTCGAACTGGATGCTGAAGGTGACCATCGAGACTGGAAGAATGTTTTCAGAGAAGACGCATTGTTTCAGAGGATTCTTTATCCGGGTAGCAATTTCCTTGCGGAACACCCTCTCGATTGCGATGCGATCAATGCAAATGAGACTTCCGGAACTGGGAGATCTCCTTCAGGTTACATCTCTGAAGATGTCTTGAAAACACCGGTAAGCTCGCTTACCGCTCCCTGCCCAAAGTGTGGTGGAACACGTTTGCCAGAGGACCATGATCGATGGTGTGAATCATGTCGAACTGCGGATGGCAAGCTGGCCGAGCTGGCAACGACGTGGCGACTCTACGATTCCTACATCCAAAACGGTCACGAAACGGACGCCAAAAACTGTCTTGAACGACTAAGGGGAAAGATTTGGTCAGGCCGCGACGAAAAGTTCAGCTGGAGAAACATTCGCCGTGTGGCTCAAACGACTCTCGATACGGAAGCGGATGGTCTGCAGCTCGTCGAAAGAATTCGGGATTGGCTCGTTGAAACCTGCAAAGTGCAAGATGAACTCCACATGTCACTATGGGAGTTGCTGCAGCGTTTGAGAAAGGCTGCAGCAACTCCTGAAGTTGGCGAGGGAGCATTGAGCGATAAACAAGGAAATCCTTCTGAGTCGACCATCGGCAAGTTGGCTGGAGAGAATTCACCTGGCATTTCTCCAGAACAGTTTGTGGGCAATGATTCGAGGCCAGCAACGGATAATCATATGGCCTCTGAGTACTGTGGCATCGCTAAGGATTCTTCGGGAGAAACTTCAGATCCAATTCAGTGGCTGACAAGCTGGCGTGAAATTACCACGGTATTGAACAGATCGCACGACGAATATCGCAATATCAAAAGAATCAATGAATTCTATAACGGTCCCATCCCATCTCCTCGCAGAGGTGCCCAACCCAGAGTTGACCGTAAAGCTCTGATTGAGTGGTGGAATAGCATGGAGGTGACGCAATGGGAACAGGAAGGGCGGGGTCAAAGTAGGCGGCTGTCCGTTGAAACTAGGCAAGAGTTCGGTCGAACTGGAGAGATCATACACGAAATAGGAGGGGAGGTGAAAAAGCGTCGCAGGCAATCCTGATCGCCTGAACGTAACAAAACATCGCAAAAGGTCACAAAACGTTTTCGAATCGTGTTGCTCTCCATGAACTTATGGAGGTACCGATAAATGTTTCTTCTTCCCGAAGAAATTGACAGAAAACTGAACTGGAAGTCCGGCAAAGCCGAGTGTCTTGCTCGCCAACGTCGTATTCCACATCATCTGCTACCAGATGGCACAATTCGGCTCGTATGGGACGAGATTGCCCCGTTAATTGTTGCTGTCCCCGCCATTTTGGGTCAGCGGAGGGCGGCAAACATGCCTGACGCCCCCGTACTCTCTCCGCTCCTGCTCGATGCCAGGCAAGCCGCTGCTCTGATCGGCGTCTCTCCCGCGACTTGGCATCGGATGGTTTCCGCAGGCAAAACGCCGAGCCCGATCAAGCTTTCTGCCGGCTGCGTGCGGTGGCGTGTCTCTGATTTGGAATCGTGGATTTCGCACGGCTGCTTGGACCGCAAAGCCTGGCTTTCGTTGAAGGAGGGGCGATGAATGAAGATTCACCCCTGCCAGTTTTCTGGGAACGTTCCCGACTCATTCGCGAATCGTCATTGTCGATTCAGCAGAAATGGGCCCTCCGGCTCATCTCTGATTATGCGGGGGAAGGAGAGTGCTTCGCGAAAGCCGAGACGCTCGCAGAAGAAAGCTCTCTTTCGCTCTCGCAATGGGGCCGGCTGGTCAAAGAGCTGCGCAGGATGGGGATCATCGAAGCCCGCCGTCGTGAGCGGCAGCCAACGGTCCTCGGAGTCAATTGGGAGGTGCTTGCCCAATCCGCACCAGTGCCAATCGGCATTCATGCGGGTCCGCACCCATGCGGTAGCGAATCCGCATCAGTGCGGAATTCTTCCTTATATAGAACATCCAATGAACGTCCAAAAGATAAATGTGACCACAAGCGATTCAGGAAGCCGTCATTCGAAGAAGTTCGAGCGTACTGTCAGGGGCGAAACAACAGCATCGACGCTCAGCAGTTTATCGACCATTACGAATCCAAGGGCTGGAAAATCGGCAAGTCTCCAATGAAGGACTGGCGGGCAGCAGTCCGGACTTGGGAACGAAATTCGAAACAGGGAGGAAATCAGCATGCAGACGGCAACAAGAAGCGAACCAACTCCGGCCAAGTCTATGACCCCAAGAGCCGAGACTGCGAAATCCTCGTCTGAGGAGTTCTCTGAGTTGGTCGATGAAATCATCGAGCGCACAGGACTGCGCAAGAATCAGGCGTGGCATCAGGCGGCTGATGAAAAGCCTGAACTTTACGCTCGCCTGAAGTCTGAACAAGACCAACTGCGGGCAGTGCGTGAGAGTCAGCAACGCCAACAGGAGGCACGAGAGCGTGCAGAGCGGATCACCGCGAGTTGGAATCAGACTGCCGGACGGTTCTCAGCGTGTCGGTTCGAACGCTTTGAAATCCACGGAACTCCGGAAGAGCAGGCAGCGCAGCAGCGGATCGTCTCTGCCTTGTCCAGCCGTGATGTCATGCGAATGGCGGAAGATGGTCAGAACCTGCTTTTCGTCGGGCCACCTGGTTCGGGGAAAGATCACCTGATGCACGCTCTCGCGTGGAGAGCTTTACATCAACTGGACGGCAGGATCATCACACGCAATGAAGCCGCACTCCGGCAGCAGCTCAAGAAAGCGGTGATGGAGTCGGCAGACAGCGAGGCTGCCTTGCTCCGCCAACTGATCGATACTCGGTTGCTGCTGATCTCCGATCCGGTACCGACCGGCGGGAAGGAGCTGTCTGACTTTCAGGCAGACTCTCTTTACCACGTCGTGGATCAGCGATGGACCTCAAAGCGGCCGATCTGGGCAACATTGAACCTGCCGGTCGAGGCAATGAGAGACGCAGCAATCACTTCCTTGACAGCACCGGTTTGGGACAGGCTCAAGGATGGAGCGCTGATCGTGGTTTGCAACTGGCAATCGTTTCGAAAGCCCGCTGAGGTTTTGAAATGATGATCGACCTCGGACTACCAGATCAACAGGATTCACGGAATGGAAACCGAATACGTTCCGAGTATGGAACAGATCCGGGAAGCGGCACGGCAAATCCGGGCT
>Ga0182745_1002779_pt1 | contig 15392 bp, 8 predicted proteins | sample eDN3rd30CKraftBY_FD_128523 | JGI IMG/M metagenome (GOLD analysis project Ga0182745, IMG submission 128523) | Enriched backyard soil microbial communities from Emeryville, California, USA - eDNA 3rd pass 30_C Kraft BY (version 2) (version 2) | ecosystem: Environmental > Terrestrial > Soil >...
CCCGCCCGCCATTGTCTTTTCCCTGGGAGCGCGGGCGTCCCGCCCGCCATTGTCTTTTCCCTGGGAGCGCGGGCGTCCCGCCCGCCATTGTCTTTTCCCTGGGAGCGCGGGCGTCCCGCCCGCAATGGGATTGGGGAATAGGAAGATTGGGCAAGATACCCGCGAGTTCAGGAAGGGCGACTTCGTGCCTCAATCTCCCTGTGGATCGATTCGGATGGCCCAGCAACCTCGCGTGAGAACAGCTCGTTGGTTATTCGGGATCGGGGCAAGGCTGACCGAGCAGTCAACGCACGACCGGCCCGTGAATTGCATGACTACGTCTCGTCATTCGAACCATTGAACTGTGAACCGAGTATATAGGGCTAGGAGAGAGAGTCATGAATGATCCCGTGAAGGAGAAAGCCCTTAGGCCACGAGAGGTTCCGTCGAAGGCGAGGATCGGAGGGGAGATGAATCAACGCGGTGGACGCATTGACATCGAGGATAAGCCGGGGAAGAGCATGGTTGAGGAGGCGGCGGAGGAGTCATTTCCCGCCAGCGACCCGCCATCCTACACACCCGCTGGGTATGTTGATTCCCCACCATCCTTCAAAAGGTGAAGACTGGACGGTTCGCATTGAGGAATTCAATGCGGATGGTTGCGACGACGGGTGTTGCACAGACCGTCCAGGAACGTTGAGTCGGACATCCTCGGAGTCGAGTCCGTTCAGAGAAGTTCAACCCAAGAAACGAGATCACCATCATGCATTTCCAGGTTCGCACCGACAATCATATCCACAATAGTGAGGCGCTGGAAACCAAGATCCGTGACGAGGTTGAAGGGGCCCTGTTGACCCCTCGATTCGCCGACCGAGTTCGCAGAGTTGAGGTCTATCTTCAGGATATGAACTCTCATAAACGCGGAGTTGATACCCGATGTTCGATCGAGGTCAGTCTGGCGGGACACCAACCCGTCGTGGTCGCCGAGCAGGCGACCAGTGTCGACGCGGCCGTCACAGGCGCGGTTGGTAAGGCGATTCGTGCGCTCGACCGCATGGTCGGTCGTCTTGCTGATCACGGTGGACGGGTCTCGATGTCCGGTGAAGCGTCTTAAGAAAGACTCCTGAAACCAACTCGCTAGACGCGCGGCACGCGAGAACCTGATTTCTTAGGCGTGGCCCAATAATCCAAACGGTCGTGGCGTCTTGACTCGCCACGACCGTTTTGTTTTGCTGTTGAATGTATTTAAGAAATGATAAATCTGGATGCCATATGAGCCTCCACTATTATTTTTATATCTTTTCTGCGGAGTGGAATGCTTCGAGGTCCGTCCAGGCCTAAACGGTCTCCGACATGGGATGCAGCGAGGCGCTCGGCACCTGGATCGGCAAGCGACTGCGTCCACGATCGACACTTCCATGGCGTAGGTACGTGGAATTCGCGGTGTTACCTGGGCGGAGAACCGGTTGGTGGACCTGGAGCCGGACCACATCGGAGAGATCGCCCGTACGTACAAAGGTCTCAATTTGGCGTTCGGCACCGTTGGGGGAGTCGACGGCCGCCATGAGTTGGCTGAGCGTTTGCGTGCATCCGAGCCTCTTGGCCACCCCCTCCAGTCGTACGATCAGGGCTTTGAGCACGTCGCGAGCCGCCGATCCGTGCCTGGTCTCGAGATCAATCAGAGTCGCCGCCAGGCCATACCTCGCGGCACGCCAGCGATTTTGGCGTATGATCATCAAAGCACACTCATCCTTCGAGTCGTCAAGGTCGCTCTCCGCGAGGTCGACAACCAGGCACTGAATGAGCGCTGTGAGGTGGAGCACCGAGTCGAGATCGATCGGCATATCGCACATGCGGATCTCGACGGTTCCGAACGTTGGGTTGGGTCGCGCATCCCACCAAAGGTCCTTGTGCGTTTGAATCAGGCCCGCCGTGATGAGATCGCTGACCAGCCGTGCGTAACTGTCCCAACTGTCCAGGAGTGGGGGAATGCCCCCCGTGGGGGAGGCCTCCATCACTTCGACCCGTTGCGAGTGGAGACCGGTGGGTCGCCCGCACCAGAAGGGGCTGTTGGCCGAGAGCGCCAGCAGGACGGGAAGGTATTCCGTGATCCGGTTGCAAACATGCACGGCGGCTGATCCGTCGGCGACTCCGACGTGAACGTGTAATCCAAAGGTCAGTTGCCGGCAGAGTGTCTCGCGGTATTGCTCCGCCAACTCGCGGTAGCGGGGCGTGGAGACGATGGGCTGGTCTCGCCAATGCGAGAATGGGTGGGTGCCACCCCAGCCGAGGAGCACGCCGTGGTCGATAGCAACCCGTTTCATGGTGGCTAGCTTTGCCAACAGATCCTGCCGGACCTCGGCCACGTCGTGACAGATACCGGTTTTGATCTCAACACAGCAGTCGTAGAACTCCGGCTGGATCGCGTCCCGGAACCGCTCAGGTATCGCCGGCAGGACCTCGCCAATGGCACTCGTCAGGGCCAGCGACTGGGCATCCACGAGTTGGAGTTCCAGCTCAACGCCCAGGCTCGGCCAGCGGCTCCCTTGGAATTCATCGAAGACCATTGGATGTTGATCTCTGGGGTGGGGAACGAACGGCCGCACGCCACGCATCACTCGGCCGTGAATGAAACGCTTCCGATCGCTCGTTTTCCGAGAGTCCGGCTGTTGAACTGGGGGTAGTGACACGTCCTCTTGGTCCGTCAAGGGAATCGCGAGCGCCTCGATAGATCATAGGTAAAGCAAATCATAAGCCGCTCGTCCCCTTAATTCTTTCCAGACTCCTACACGCTTTGCCTTTGGAGGCCGATCTTCCCCCAATCCCCCATTTTCCGAACAGGCTGCCGCCCCCACGGAAAGGGTTGAGACGGCCCCTGTGTATTTCGTCGATTCAACGTGCCGAAGGGTTGGTTTAAGGTTCGTTCCCTTCGGAAGACAGCCCACCCAATACGGTGGCCAATGCCATGCGGACCTCCTGAACGTTTTGATACCGAGCCTCAGGCGCTTTGGAAAGGCACTTTCGGCAGAGGTTGCTGAGCGGCTCGGGGAGATCCGAACGAAGCCGGGCAGGGGAGATCACGGATCGCAAGCAACCCCTCGCCCAGCGAGGCAAGCCGTCCTGACACGACCCACGAAGCCCTTGGGGATCGAAGGACTCGACCAGGGGTACTAACCTGTTACTACGCCAGGGCCAATCGGAGGTTGGGCGGGGGCGGGGGACGAGGAGACTGTCGCTCGTCCTACCTTGCCTTTCCCAACCTCAAAATGCCTGTCCCTTTTATGGTTCTCCTGAGGCATTATGGCTACTGAGCGTCGTGAATATCCTCCCTGTTGATGCCAAAAAATCCAAGATCCGCCCAAACTCGAAGCACTTTGATATCATCAAACTTATCGTCTGGGCCGACGTGTTTAAGGGCCTTTCTGATTGTGAAAATGAATGTTCTTGCAAAAATGTAACTTGATGAGTACCTCGGCGGTTTAATCTCGAATAAGTGATCCAAATACCGTTTGAGAAGATCAGAGATTTCATCGATTTTTCCTTCTTGAATTCTGCTGTGCACAAATTCAGATGGATGCATTCTGTGGATTCTCCACATCACGGGACTATTTTTGGATTCTTCACATCGACAACTCGCGTCTCGAGAAAAAACATCCAAAATTGAGGTTATTGTTACACTTTAGTGTCATCTAAATAATAGTTGGGGTCGATACCAAAGTAGCCGAGAAGAGGCCAAACGCTGAGCAAGTAGTCATCGTTCAGGTCTTGGTTCGGACTGAGTAGCATCAATTGCCTCTGAATCGAAATCAAGAATATCTTTGCGAAACTGTAAAATTGTGGATACTGCCTGCGGTCGTCGTCGCTCAAATCGTCCTGAAAGCGATCGAGATGCTCAATAATTTCTTCGATTTTCCCTTCTGAAATCCTACTACGCACAAACTTGGATGGATGCATCAGTCAGGTTTCCTCATCACAAAGTGTGACCATGAAAGGATAAGCGTTTTTACGGAGGCCTGAGTGAAACATCGGCCGAGAGCATAAAAGGACAGGCGTTTATATGGGGGCCGGAGTATAACGTCGCCCCGAGGTTCTGGACGCAATTTGCTCCTAAAGACAGCCTCAGAACCGATGAACGGAGATGCTTAAGCGGAAGGCTTCGCGTTTCAAGGCCGGGGTTTTGTCATGGTCAGAGCGATGATCCGCGACAGAGGCCGATCATGGGGGCAGTATGGCTCCGATTGAAGGCTGGCCGTCTTACCTGGTGAGGAAGGCGGAACACGCCAGCGCAAGAGAGGGATCGAACGATCCTTCGCCCCATGATCTCCTTCACCCAGCCGGGCAGCCGCAAAGGTTGGGTAAGCGTTGAAGTTTGAGTTTTTCCTTGACGTCGCTCAAATGCTCGCGGGAAGTGGCGAAGACGCGTCCTTGAAAGCGTCCTCGACGCAGCATCTTGAGCCGTCTTCCCCAGGTCTCTCCATCAGTTCCCAAGCGATCAAACACCGAGGCCAACGCGGCGGAGATCCGCGCCTTACCTTGGCGAAACAAGCGACCCGTGTAATCGACGAGCAAGAGATAACTTCCCAGCGAGAAGCCTTCCATCATCCCTTCGCGCAAGGACTCCTCTTCAGGCCGATCTTCAATGGGACAGAGCCAGTGCGACTCCTCGAGCCTTGACGAAGCCGCGCACGCCGCCACGCTCCCTAACTCCGCCGCCGTCAACGGTTCCACCGCGTCTTGCGCCTCGGCATGCTCCACACGTTGCTTGATCGAAGTGTGCTCCGCCGCCTCGGGTCGATCCACCACGCCCGCCGCCACCGGGTTCAGATCAATATAGGCACAGGTGGCCAGCAACGCCTCCTCATCCAGAATCGCGATGCTTTTGAACCGTGCCTCGAAGAACGCCCCTCGGGCCTGTTCTTCCCGATTGACCATGCGAGACAGCGGCTCCTTGAGCGATTTCATGAACCAACTGAGGCTCGACAACCGCTCCCTCGCCCTGAGGATCCACTCCGGATGTTTCAGTCGATCCTCAACCCAGGCGTCGGAGACCTCCAGCACCTCGGCCCTTTGTCCCCGCGGTGGAAAGAGCTTGCCCCAACGCCGCGCCACTTCTTCATCCGACCATTCGCCAGCTCGCTCCGGGTCGAGCCGTACGAGCAGATGGAGGTGGTTATCCATGACCGCGAATCCCCCGACGGAGATCGCGAAGACCCCGGCGAGGTGCTCCAACCTCTGCTCGATCCAACGTTTCCGATTCTCGAGCCCTTCGGAGAGCAGGAACGCCCTCCGCACGCACCGCGTGATGCAGTGATACCACCGGGTGATTTGGGGATCGACGAGTTGAGATCGAGCGATAGTCATGGCGCATCTCCAATGGGAAGGTTGGATGGTATCAGGAATCGAGAGCCCGTCAACCTGAAATATGCCTGTCCTTTTCCTTTTAAATGTCGCCCTGAGGTTTTGGACTCGCTTTGCCCGTAAAGACAGTCTCAGAACTGATGAACGGAGACGCTTGACCGCAAGTCCGCACGCTTCAAGGCTGGGGATTTGTGCTGTAAACAGTGAGAAGAACCGATAGAGAAGCTGAGCGTCGAGGGTAAGGCGATGAACGGGAACGTTTGGCTCCAATGGCAGGCTGGCCGCCTAGCTCGGTGAGGAGGAGGCGGAACGTGAAAGCGTAAGAGAATGGGTCCGAAGGATCCCTCGCCCTAAAGTCGCATTCGTCTACGCTGTCAAGCTGAAAGTGCCTGTCTTTTCCTGTTCTTCCCTCGCTAATCGTCAAAATAATGTTGCCGGATGGATTCTTGATACAGTTCCTCCCAGTTTGTCCCAAACCGATCGATAACGGCCGAGCGGAGCATAGATGCGCCAAACGAATTGGGAAACAGTGTGATCGCATTTCCCAGATCCCAGAGATAGTCAAGATCGTCTGGCGTGGTTTGCGATAGCAGATCCTCAGCAAATTCTCGATCATAAGAACAAAGTAGAATTAACATTGGGATAGCTGATATCTTCAAACTCTTCCCAAATCATCCCGAAAAGATTTCGCTTCGGACTGGTTTGTGTTGTGGTTTGCACACCAAAAGTAGTATCCGGGTTTGGAGGATCACCGTCGTCAAAGGCAACTACAATTTGATCTCCGGACCATGAGCCAGCGTATTGATCCCACAGAGAGCAAGCCGCTCCCAATCCAGGCCCGCATTGGCAAGCGAGGATGGCTACAGCACGAACGTGATTTCCGATTAGATAATCAAGATCTCTGGTTCCATCATGAAAAACGGGTGAATAAATGTACTTCCGCTTGTTTATGCTGGAAATAATCATGTTTGTCCTCTAAATATGTAAAATGAAAATTAGATCGCGTGGAGCCTGTTTTGTAAGGACTAATCTCATCAGTGAAGTTGGCGGACTATCAGGTGGATCTAAGCGATCTTGACGGATGCTTCGGTGTTCTCATGCTCTCTTAAGAGCGGCCGTGAGCGACCCAGCACTTCGAACGACCGCTCGACGATCTATCATTTTGGTTGCACCATTAGCCCGATCTGGCCCACGAGTCTCCGATCTCCTGGTTGGTCCGTGGAACCTTCGTGCATGGCATGTTCACTCCTCACAAGACCATTTCCTACACGACTGGTCTTGTTCTTACTTACCAGAGTTTCAGGCAGTGGGTTTCTCTTGGAGATTTGTCAAGAACTGATGGATTGAGTCGCCTACTGGGAACATTGTTGGTCCATCGGGCGGGAGGCCCCAGTCGGGCGAAGCGTCCCAGTAGTAGATTTTACCGGGAAGCATAAAAGGACAGGCATTTTTATGGGGGCCGGAGTAAAACGTCGCGCTGAGGTTCTGGACTCAGTTTCACTGTAAAGCCAGTTTCAGAATTGATGAACGGAGATGCTTGATCGCAAGGTATCGCACTGCAAGTCGAGTGGTCCACCTGAATTGACTTGCGGACTGCGAGAGATCAAGATTTCTTTCCCTGGGAGCGCGGGCGTCCCGCCCGCAATAGAATTGGGGAAATACGAAGAGCGGGCGGGACGCCCGCGCTCCCAGGAAAGGCGATGTTTGGCCAGCTTCTCCCCTCGGATCAATGCGGGCTATCCACTAACTAACGGATTTATACCCATGGCAGTTCCATAAGCCGTGAGTGAGGCCGACTCTCTGAGCGAGTCGGTGTAGGGGTGGCATTCAAAAGGGAGTTTGGACGCCTTACCCGTCGAGTGAGTCGTGGACCACCCGGCCTTACGCGTGGTCGATGGTATCGCGAATCTCCATCTGCCGGCGATGGCATTTTTCCACTCAATGACGCGTTCGTTGATATGTCAGGCCAGGTCGTAACCGGCGACGAGCTGCATGTCGATGAAATGCGAGCCGTCGTCGGTTCGATCGCGCCCCGGAGGCCCCACGATGTTCGGAGGGCGCAGGTGGGCCATGGTACGGGCTTCGCCGAGGTGATGATGATGACACACACGTCGGACGATGCGCGATGGATCAGGAGCGACGGATTGCCTTGGCTTACTTGGCCTTGTTGTTTTTGATCTGGGGCAGGAACGGGGTTGCGCCGTCTTCTGGGGTCGTCTCCTGGGTCTGGCCAAGGACGATCTCGGTGCCGTCCTCGATGTTAGGGCCCCGGACCTCGGTGTGGATGCCGTCGGTCAGGCCGATCTCGACGGAGATGGGTCGGACGAACTCGTTGGTCTTGACCCAGAGGGTGCCGCGTTGAGGAACGTCGGCGGCGTTGGTCTTGTTGGCGGAGGCGGCCCCGGCGCGGGGGGCGGCCGCCTGCTGGCGGAGCACCGTGGCGAACAGGTCGCGCGAGGCGGGGGCGACGTGCTGAATCTTCGGCTGCCAGCGGAGCGCGGAGTTGGGGACCAGCAGGACGTGCTTGCGTTCCTCCACCTCGAACTGGACGCGAGCTGTGAGGTATGGCAGGAGCTTACCGCTGGTGTTGTCCACGTCGACCACGACCGTGTAAGTGACCACGCTCTGCGACATGCTGGCGTTGAGTCGGATCTGGGAGACAGTCCCTCGGAACTCGTCGTGTGGGAACGCGCCGACGGTGAACCGGACCCCTTGGCCTTCGTGGATGGCTCCCACGTCGGTTTCATTCACAGAGGCCCAGATTTCCATCTGGCTCAGGTCCTTGGCGATCAGGAACAGGCTGGGAGCGTTCAGGCTGGCGATGACCGTCTGGCCGATGTTGACGCGCCGGTCGAGGATCACCCCTTTGACGGGGGAGGTGATGGTGGTGTAGCCCAGGTTGACGTTCGCTTCCTCGAGGTTGGCCTCGGCGAGCTCGATGGAGCTCTTGGCGAGTGAGACGTTCGCCTTGCCGGCCTCGTACTCGGTGAGGGCGGTGTCGTACTCCTGGGTGGGGATGCTGCGTTTGTTAAAAAGGTTCTTCGCCCGGTCGAGGTCGCGCTCGGCCTGGCGAAGTTTAACCTCGGCTTGCTCCAGGTCGGCCTTGGAGCGGTCGAGGCTGGCGTGGGCCTGGTTCGCGCGGGCCTTGAGCAGCGAGTCGTCCAACCGGGCGAGCACGGTCCCTTCCTCCACCAACGACCCGTAGCTGATCACCTTGGAAGGATGCTTGGGGTCGTCGCCGAAGCTCTGGATTTCGCCGGCGATCTGAGCGCCCACGTCCACCACTTCCTGGGGTTCCAGGGTTCCCGTGGCGTTGATCGTGGCGAGCAGGTCGCCATACCGAACCGAGACTGTCCGGAAGGTCACTTGCTGGGCCTTCAGCTCCGACCAGTACCAGATACCGGCCGCGCCACCGCCCCAGAGAAGGATGAGGATCAAAAGGAGTTTTTTCATGGTGGGAAGCTCTTGGAATTTTCAAAACCATGGCGAAGGTGTTCATTCACCAGGTTTTTGGGCTTTGACTTTTCTTGGGTTGGTCGTCAATGGCCATGGGTCGTTTGTTTTGGGCGGAGGAAGCAATCAACGGTGGCGGTCAGCCGAGGCTTTGGCTCGACGCCAGGTTGGTTTCGTGGTCCAGGATCCGTCCTGAGTCGAGGCGGATGACGCGATCCGCTGTGTGGAAATAGTCTTCATCGTGGCTGATGACGACCAGGGTTTTCCCGCGTGCCCGCCACTCGGGCAGGATCTCCAGGTAGAAGGTTTTTTTGAATTGAGGATCTTGGTGCGATGCCCATTCATCAAGAATGCAGATGGGTCGATCCTCGAGCAGGGCGGCGATCAGGGCAAGGCGTTTGCGTTGGCCTTGCGAAAGATCGGTCGTGGAGAAGGTCCCCTGGTTGACCTGAACCATCCCGTCGAGCTCGAGCCGGGCGAGCTCCGCTGAGGCTTTGGTGTCCAGGTCGACGGGGTCGAGGCCCAGTCCGAGCACGTTCTTGAACAGGTGGCCGTCGGCGAAGACCGCGGTGAAGAGCGAGCGATACGAATCCAGGTCCGAGGCGGTGATGACCCGGCCATCCAGCTTGATCTCCCCCGCGTTTTCGTCGCAGTCGTAGAGCCCGGCCAGCAGCTTGACCAGGGTGGTTTTGCCACTCCCGTTGCCCCCCACCAGGAAGACGATCTCCTGGGGCCGGAGGGTCAGGTCGATCGGCCCTAGCGCGAAGGCGCTGGGCTGGTCGTCACGGTTATAGGCGTATCGAACGCCCGAGAGCTCCAGGCTCGATTCGAACGCGGGGGGGGCTTCCGGCTGGCTGGGGGAATGGGCCGGCTCCTCGAACGGTCCGAGGTTCTCCACGGCCGGGTCGAGCGCCTGGATCCGGCGCAGCGAGACCCCGGCCCTTCCCAGGATTGGCACCCAGGCCAGGATCACGTCGAGCGGCGCCATGAGGAACAAGACCACCAGGGTCGCACCGGCCAGCGCCTGCCGGCTGATCTCATAGAGGCTCGGAAGCACGAACAGGATGAAGCCGATGAACCCGAAGTAGGCGAGCTGCCCCCAACTGGCCGACAGGGCGTAATAGGTTAATCCATTGGTATTGAGGTCGCGCGCCCGCGAGGTGGAGGCCTCGAGTCCTTCCCGCACGAACGCCTCTCTGCGCCCCTCGTGCAGCTTCAACTCGCGGAACCCGTCGATCATGGATCGGAAGTGCCCTACCAGAGCGTCCTGCTCGGCCCGAGCCTTCATGAGTTGCCGCACGGCTCGGCTCATCAAGAACGTATTCACGGCGATCGCCGGGACCGTGAACAGGATGCCGCAGACCAACACGGGGGGAGAGAGCCAGCCGACATAGACCAGGCAGGCGAGCAAGATCGGTAGGTTGATGCCTAGCAGGGGGATGCCGGCGATCCCGTTGGCCACGGTCAGCACGTCCTCGGTGAGGACCGCGACCAGGGCGCTCGAGTCGAGCTCCTCGAACCGTCTGAGGGGGACCGAGAGAATCTTCCGGCAGATATGCAGGCAGAGTTTGAAGATCGTCTCCTGGCCGACCCGCACCATCGACGCCTGCGAGACGACGCGGGCGAAGCAGGCGACCAGGCAGAGCGCGCCGAAGGCCAGGGCTAGCCGGGTTGGCGAGGCCTCGCCTGGGCTGCGCCCCAGTTCTCGGTGAATCAAGGCGATCAGGCCGACGCCGCTGAGCCCGCTCACCAACCCCGCCGCCAGCGAGAGCGCGATGATGCTTCGGGAAGCTCGCAGGAGGAAGGAAAGAAGGTTCATGTCGAGATGCTTTCTTCAGTCGGTTGTCAGTATGATTTTGTTTAAAGGGATTGTAGAGGCCTGGTGGATAGCCCGCATTGATCCGCGGGAAGATTCAGTACTAAGGCATCTTTCCTGGTAACGCGGGCTTTTGGCCGCTCCTCACCTTTCGAATTGCGGGCGGGACGCCCGCGCTCCCAGGGAAAGAGACCTCAATCGCTCGTAGTCCGCTAAGCAATCCAGGGGTTCCACTCGCTAGGTTCCGGGTTCATACACCTTTGGTTCGTCGAACAAGGTTTACTTGGGGGACGGCTTTGGTTCGGTCAAGACTAGTGCCTGGTCCACGCTAAAACCTGGGGAAGGTGGGCAATGCCCACCCTACGTAAAACCTTTGATAGCAACATTGTAGGGTGGGCATTGCCCACCTTCGATAGCCTTGGATTTAGAGTGGGCCGAGCACTAGCTCCTTACGGATCAGTTGGGCCAGGTTTTCCACCAGGGGGGGGCGAAGCAAGGCGTAATGATCGCCCGGCAAGGCGTGGGTGACCACCTCGCCGGAGGTCAGGGCCCGCCAGCCGAGGCTGGGGTCGAGCAGGCCTTCGCCCAGCCGGCCTCGCCCCTTGATCAGCACGATCCGGCCTTCGTATGGACCGGGCCTGTAGTTGGCCAGGGCCTGAGCATTGGCCCTGAAGACCCGTTCGAGTCGGGCGAGCCGCTCTGCCCCCAGCTCGGCGGTGAGGGCTTCGGGCAGGGCGAGCGCGTTCGGGTCGCGTGCGAGGCGTTGCAGGTCCTCCTCGCGCAGTTCGAGTCCCAAGGGGAGGCCGAGGTTCTGGCTCAACGCCCCTTCTCCGAGTCCTCGGGCGAGGTCGAGCACGAAGGCCGAGCGGAGTTGCTGCTCGCTGGGGATCGCCGCGCGACCGATGCCGGAACGGGGCGGCGCCTTGGTGTCGATCATGACGAGCATCTCGACCCGCTCCCCCTGGGCGAGGAGTTGGCGGGCCATCTCGAACGCGACGACTCCTCCGAGCGACCAGCCGCCGAGCAGGTATGGGCCAACCGGCTGAACGTGGCGGATGCTCTCGAGATAGCGCGCGGCCATCGCGGTCAGGCTTGTCTCGGCCGGCGGCTCTTCCTCAATGCCCGCCGCCTGGAGTCCGAAGAACGGCCGGTTCTGGCCGAGCTTACGGGCCAGGTCCTGGTAGCACATGACCGTGCCGCCAATCGGGTGGACGCAGAAGAACGGACGCTCCGCCCCTTCCGGCTGGATCGGCACCAAGGGGGTCCAGGGAGCAGGCTCGGGCGCGTCCTCCTGGCGGAGCAAGGTGGCGAGGTCTCGAATCGTCGCTCCCAGGAAGAGCGTTGAGAGGGGGAGCTTGCGGCCGAACCGTTCCTCGACCCGTGCGATCAGCCGGACCGCCAGTAACGAGTGTCCCCCCAACTCGAAGAAGTCGTCGGTGACGCCGACCGGGCTCAGGTTCAAGAGCTCTTCCCATAGCTCCACCAGCGCTCGTTCGATGTCATCTTCCGGCGAAACCACTTCATCCCCTCGCCCCGAGCCGACGCCGACGCCCGTGGGAATGAGCGGGAGGGCGTTGCGGTCCACCTTGCCCGAGGTGGTCAGCGGAAGCGCCTCCAGGATGAGGAAGCGAGAGGGGATCATCGGCCGAGGGAGAACCTGGAGCAAATCTCGGCGCAACGCTTCCGGCTGGATCGTATGCCCGGGGCGTGCGACCAGGTAGGCGACGAGGTTCCGGTCCTGGACCACCGCCGCCGCTTCTCGGACGTCGGGGTGCTGCGCGAGGGCCCCTTCCACCTCGGCCAGCTCGACCCGGAACCCGCGCACCTTGACCTGGTGATCGACCCGGCCGAGGATTTCGAGCTGACCGTCGGGGAGCCAGCGTGCCTGGTCGCCGGTCCTGTACAGCCGGTCGCCGGGGTTGTTGGAGAAGGGATTGGGGAGGAAGGCCTTGGCGGTCAAGGTCGCGCGGTGCTGATACCCTCGGGCGAGTCCGGGGCCGCCGACGTGAAGCTCGCCCGGCACGCCAACCGGGACCGGTTCGAGGTTCGCGTCGAGCACGTAAACCTGGGCATGCGGCAAGGGACGGCCGATCGGGACGGGGCGGTCCACGGGCCGGTCGGCCAGGCTCCCTTCAAAGTAGGTGCTGTCAATCGTGGCTTCGGTCAAGCCGTACGAGTTGATGACCCGCGTTCGAGGGCCCGCCAGGCGCTTGAGCCGTTCATATTCCCCCGCGCGCCAGAGGTCGGACCCCACCACGAGCAGACGTAGGAAGTCGAGCGATCGGCCCGAACCCTCCAGCGCGGGCATGAGGTTCTCGATCACGGTCGGAACGAACTCGGCGCAGTCCACTCGTTCTTCGACCATCAGGTCGTACAGGGCGTTCGCGTCGAGCATGACCTCGCGCGGGCAGAACACGAGCGTTCCCCCCGACCCCAGGGCTCGCACCCAGTCCCCCGTGAAGACGTCGAACGCGAAGTTGGCCATCTGGAGGTGGCGAGACCCCGGCTGGTCGAGCTCATACACCTGCTTCCACGACTGGAACGCATGGAACAGACTCGCATGCGTGACCGCGACCCCCTTGGGCTGCCCCAGGCTTCCCGAAGTGGAGATCACGTAGGCCAGGTTCGCCGAAATGGATCGGCGCTCTGGACGCGTCGTGGGCTGCTCGTCGATCTGGTCACGGACCGGCGCGGTGTTATGCACGATCAGCCGGGCCTGCTTGACCGGAACCGAATCTTGCAAATCACGCTCGGTCAGCAGGAAAGGGACGCGGGCCTCTTCCACGATCGAAGCCAGGCGGGCCCGGGGAAGCGTGGGGTCGAGTGGCAAATACGCCCCCCCGGCCTTGAGCACACCGAGTACGCCCCAAATCTTGTCGAACGGGTCGGACAGGCAGATTGCCACGGGTTGTTCGGGCAGAACACCGAGCGCTTGCAAGTAGTGAGCAAGCTGATTCGAGCGCCGTTCGATCTCGCCATAGGGGACGCGAGCCCCGTTGTGGACCAGCGCCTCGGCCTTGGGATCCCGGTCGACCTGGGCTTCGAACAACTCCTGAATACAGGGAATGCGCTCTAGGGGGGGGAGTTCCGCCGGTTGTGCCCGAGCCTGCGCTAGAAGCCAGGTTCGCTCGGTGGAGGCCAGGAGTGGCAAACGCGAGAGGCGCTGGGTTGGCTCGGCGACGATTCCTTCCAGAAGAATCTGGAAATGTTCAAGCATGCGGGCAATGGTTGCTGGCTCGAACAGCTCGGTGTTGAACTCGACTCCGCCGGTCAGGGTGTTGCCTTGCTCCTGGAGGGCCAGGGTCAGGTCGAACTTGGCAGTTCCGTTCCCCTGGTCCACGAACAAGGGTTCCAGGGTCAGGCCATCGTGCCCGAGGGTGGGCATGGGGGCGTTCTGAAGTACGAACATGACCTGAAACAAGGGGGTTCGGCTCAGGTCGCGCGGAGGCTTGAGGACCTCGATCAGCTTATCGAGCGAGAGGTCCTGGTGGTCGTATGCCTCGAGGGCCATTTGCCGGGTCCGGCCCAGGAGTTCCAGGAAGGTCGGGTCGCCGGAGAGGTCGGCACGCAGGGCCAGCATATTGACGAAGTAGCCGATCAACCCTTCGGTCTCAGGCCGATTCCGGTTGGCGATCGGGGTGCCGACGGCGAAGTCGTCTTGCCCGGAGTAACGGTGGAGCAGGACCTGAAACGCCGAGAGAAGGACCATGAAGGGGGTGGCCCCTTGCTTGCGCCCCAGCGCTTCGAGCTGAGCGGTGAGCTCGGGTCCGATGGTGATCGGGAGGTTGGCTCCGCGTCCCGCGCGGACGGCTGGCCGGGGGTGGTCGGTGGGGAGCTCCAGAGGCGAAACCCCCTCGAGCTTGCTGGTCCAGTAGGCGATCAGGCGGTCGAGAACGCCCCCGTTAAGCCATCCGCGCTGCCAGATGGCGAAGTCGGCGTACTGGATCGGCAGCGGAGGGAGGGGAGATGGAACCTTTGCCTTGGCCGCCTCATACGCGGTCGCCAGCTCACGAACCGCCACGCCGAACGACCATCCATCGGTAATGATGTGATGCATCGTAAGTAGCAGAATATGATCGTTCGGTGCAAGGCGGAGCAACAAGGCGCGGGCGAGTGGTCCACCGGTGAGGTCGAAGGGCTTTTGCGCTTCGCTACGAGCGATCCGTTCGGCCTCGGCTTCGCGGTCGGCGTCCGCCAGGTGGCCCAGGTCGATTTGCTCGAGCGGCAGGTCATGCGCGGGGGCGATCACCTGGTAGGGGCGGCCGTCGCTCATCGAGAAGGTCGTTCGAAGCGACTCGTGTCGTCGAACCACCTCGTTGAAGCTCAGCCTCAAGGCCTCGACGTCGAGTTCGCCTCGTAGTCGAGCGGCCCCGTCGATATTGAACGTCGGCAACCCAGGCGCAAGCTGGTCGAGGAACCAGAGGGCCTGTTGGGCGATCGACGCCGGGGGCATCTCGCGTTGGAGCGCCCGAGGAATCGAGGTCCCACTCGTCGCCAGGTCCCGGCCCGATCCTTCCTGCTCCTTCCCTTTGAGGGACTCAACCACCTGGGCCAGGGTCTCGACGGTTGTCGCCTCGAACAAGGTTCGGAGGGGGATCTCGCGTTGGAAGTGGCTCCGGAGCCTGGAGACAACCTGGGTGGCCAGGAGCGAATGTCCTCCCAACTCGAAGAAATCATCCAGGAGTCCCACCTTGGGACGCTTGAGCACCTCTTCCCACGTGCTGGCGATGAACCGTTGGGTATCGGTGGCCGGTTCCTGATAAGGCCGAGTCGCCTGGTCGGCGAA
>Ga0182745_1002783_pt1 | contig 15375 bp, 18 predicted proteins | sample eDN3rd30CKraftBY_FD_128523 | JGI IMG/M metagenome (GOLD analysis project Ga0182745, IMG submission 128523) | Enriched backyard soil microbial communities from Emeryville, California, USA - eDNA 3rd pass 30_C Kraft BY (version 2) (version 2) | ecosystem: Environmental > Terrestrial > Soil >...
CTCCAGGGTACTCTCCACATAAAGTCCATCGCTGTAGTTTACTTCATATACATAAGTACCATCGAGAAACTTTACATCTGTAATTTTTCAAAATTTATTCGATAATTCACTCGTTACCATTAAGGGGTACCGCTTTCTTGTAAATAGGCTCTGTTAAAGAACGGTGTTGATTTTCTTATTCAACTAAACCAGCTAATAGTTTGTCAATATTTTTCAATAAAAGATTAAAATCATAGATGATATACTAAAAAGCGCATACCAAATAACCTTCCGTTTTCTCTCAGATGGAAAGTTTTGAGTTATTTAGTTAGACATAGTTTTTAAGCTATATCTTGGAAAGTTGTTTTATTTTTTAATAAGGCATAAATCCAATGTAAGAGCTTATTTACACAAGCGATAATAGCCACTTTAAAAGGCTTTCCTTCTTCACGTTTTTTATCGTAAAACTCACGCATTTTTTTGTTGCGAGGGATAATTTCATCAGTCGTTTTCTTCTTGCGACAATCACGAATGGCACAGCGAACTGCCATATATAATACATGACGAAGTCTACTAGATCCTCGTTTTGTGATGCGATTCTTGGTAGCTGTAAACTTACCAGATTCGAATACACTAGGATCTACTCCAGCGAAGGCTACAAGCTTTTTAGGATGGTTAAATCGATCTATTTCACCAACTTCAGAAATAATCGTTGCCGCGATTTTTTCTCCAATGCCTGGGATAGATTTGATAATATTATATTCTTTAATTTCTTTAGCGAGGGCGTCTATCTCTGTCTCTAACTTTGATAGATACTCTTTGTACTGAAGAAGAATATTTATATACATACCTAGGCTTAAAATATGACTCTGATAAACAGTCTTTTCAAAAGGATTACGGGCTGCCGCAGCTTTAAGCTGAATGGCTTTTTCATTTGCCCATTTGATAGATCTACTTTTACATAACTCAAACATCTTGTCTGTAATGGCTTCTTCACTTGCCTTCAGAATGTCTTCTGAAGAAGGGAACTCTGAAAGAGTTAAGAGTGACACCACAGAATATAAATCTCCAAAAACCCCGTTATATTTTCATGTTGTCTTGTCAGATTAAGAAGATTTAATAACTGAACCCCACGCTTTTTATATGGTTCTAACTCTTCCTTATAGAACAACTCACAGAGAAGATAGGCATCAAGGGCATCAGTCTTTACTTTTCTTAAACTTGACCCTCTTGCCTTATATGAAATCAAAGGGTTGATGATAATCAATACATACCCACGCTCTTCCAAGTAATGAACGACTGGAGTTTGATAATGCCCAGTAGCTTCTAAAATGACTGAAGGCTTTTTTCCAGACCCTCTTTTAACATCCTCAAGAAACGCTACAAGTGAATTAAGCCCCTCAACAGTATGAGAAACTTTAAAGCTCTTACGATATGGTTTGCCTTTATCTAAAAATGCCTGAACTTGACTTTCCCCTTTTGAAACATCGAGACCAACGACTGGATTCATTCTGAATCTCCTCCTAGACTAGTCATTTGCCAGTAACCCCTAATCCTCCATGCAGTGTCACAGCTTCGCTTGTTATACGAGATCTACGTCCCAACCAGCCTCAATCATGTTTCTACAAGTAGGGGGCGAACGGTTTAGTTGACGGGGTCAAGCCCCACGGGCAGTTACGTTCTACCCTGGCTACTGATAGGATAAAACCATATAAAAAACGGTCAACCAGAAATATTTTCTGGCTGACCTTATAATACGAAGGAGCAGTTTAGTTGAATAAGGATAGTTCCCCGTAATAAAATAAGACTCCTCTCTTGTAGGGAAGAGCAGAGTCTTTCCAATGGAAAAATTATTCATGTGCCCTCATCACAATGGAGAAAACTTAGTCCGTTGGATAAGCCAATATGAACTCATAAAAAGAAGAATCTGAATCGGGACAGAATAACTATAACGCCAGGCATCTGGCTCATAAATGCCCATCCAGTCAAAAAATGGTTCTCCGATATAGGAAGTTAAAAGTGCAAAAAATATTGCTTTAAACCATGGATTTATTTTTGGAAAGAATTGCAGGAGAATCATTACCGATACAGGCATGAGCGTAACATCCCATGGGAAATAGGTAGGGAGTGTCGGGATTACATGAAATCGATAATGCCAAATGCCTATTTGGTCTCCTAAAATATCAAACAGGGTTGAAATTGCCATAATATAAAAGCCCACATACATTATTCGATCTGTACTTTGTTTTTTTCTAATAAGAAACCAGATAATCCATGGGATAATGGAGAGGGCAACCCCAAACCACCATAAGCCAGAAAAAAGAACATGTTCTTGCCAAATATCTATCTTTTGGTCAATTAATTCTTCGGTCGTATAAAAATTTTTATCCTGCATCGAGATGATGCTGTCTTTACTTGCCAAAATGATCACCCGCTTCAATCCAAGAGCATTATTTTAGGTTTAGATACTATTATAAAAAATATACATTTATTATTGCACACCCTTAAACTTAGTAATAAATGCAACTCGTATATTGAGTACGGGGGTTACCTCTAGGAGATGGTTGCAGTCCCTTTCTTCTTGTCCTAACGGCCAATTTCATAACCAAAAGGCAGCCCTTGGAGCAAAAGTGCTTCGTTTAAATAAAGAAAAAGGAGGGCTTGTCCCACCTCCACTGCAACTAAATAAACATGGTGATTGTTAATTTTTGGACACGGTTATTTCAAGCCATGTTTTTATTATGCCTACTCAACAATCATGAATTGCTAATTGGTAAAAGTGAACATATCAATTTAATTTAGAGTTTGTGAAGAAATGTACTTAAAGTAATGGGTGCATTACTGGAACAAGGTAATGCTTTTTTCTTATTCAAGTAACGGTGCAGTTTAGCTTAAGAAGATTAACTGATAAAATAACAATAAATAAAAATTTAAAAGGTGTCGTTATTTGAACAACATTTTGAATAAAGGATGTGTGAATATGGTGAATTCCGGAAAAATGATTTATCCAGCATTCATACAACACGAAGATGAAGGAATGTATTGTGTTTATTTCCCCACTCTGTTTCCTGAAGCTGGGTGGGACTTTCCTTTATCACAAGGAGAAACCAAACGTAAAGCGATAAAAAATGCAGAAAAGGATTTAGCTTACTCATTAGCAGGCATCTTATATGATAATGAAGATCTTCCTGAACCTATCCCTATTCAAAGCAATCACCTTTCCAAAGGGATAGAATTAATTGATGTAGAGACATCGTTTGAGCCGTATGCCGACGAAATACAGGAACATTTAAAAGGACGCCATTGGCATATTAGCTATTACATCGAAGAAAATGATGAATTTATAGAAGCCATTGGATTTAAAAATGAACAAGGAATGTGGGATATTTTTTTTGAGGATTATTCTGAGGAAGAGGAAATTGAATCTTTTAATTCCTCCTACAATAAAAATCCTGAGTATCCTGATAATACTTTACTTTTTACCGCCAAATTAAGATCCGAAGCAGAGGAGAAATTTAATCAATTTGTTGAAGATGTAATTCTAAAGCGTCGTGGTTATAAAAGAAAGAAAGATTGACTTGAATAACCAGGTATTTTCTACATCAGCTTGTTGAACTAACGGGAGCCATAGTTGAAGAAGCAAGACTGCCAAAATTAGATCTCCAATAAAGAAAAAATAAATAGCCTAGTCAATCCCGAAGAATCAACTAGGCAATATCCATTTCAATTTAAAAATATCCATAAAAGGTATAAATCTCCCTATGCGCTAGAAACTATTGTGTTAGTCCTTCATCAGTAGCAATTGGTTGAATCTCATTCGTACTACCCTTTTTATTTTTCTCATTAGTACCGTTTTGTTCCTCGAGTTGATGAAGCTGGTTTTTTACAGCTTGAGAATTTATCATATTACTCTGAGTGTCTTTATTCATTTTTCTATTACCTCCTTTGATATTAAGGTGGTTCCTGATTATGATGAGTAGATCAATTAAAATTTATGCAAAATTTGAATCTCTTTTTAAGTACACGGATCGAAAGGAGTATGAAAACAGGTAGAGGGATAATCGCATCCGGAGGGGTTGCTATTGGCGGCTCTGTTTTTTTGTTGAATTACCGGGGCAGGTTAGTTTAACAAAGAGATACCTTATAAACCAATATGAATCTTATTTGATTTGCAAATTTATCTTTCAAAAATCCTTCACCTAATTTAAACTTTCAATGATACATTGACAAAATTAGGAGGGAAAATGCGAATAAAATATATTGTATTACTTGCGGTAATTATTTTAATAGCGTTTATTGGCTTTCGAACAATTTCTCTCTATACAGAGGAACGGAGCTATCACTTTAAACAAACTGATTCAACCGACCTTTCAAATGAATCTTTTGGAAGGGTACGGCTACACGATAATATTCATAATCCATCTTTTGTAAGGCATTATGGAACACCTCTTAGCAGGGAAAATAACGATTTATACGATTATTATCATTGGGAAGGTGGATTAGAAACGGCTTCTATCATTAATAGTAAAGACAAAGGGGATATTGTTCGTTTAATAATTGGGGAAGGCGAAGAAGGTGTAAAGACGAAAACCAGTCTTAAAACAGCAAAAGGAATCGAGATTGGTAGTACGAAACAAGATGTTATAGCTTCGTATGGTTCAAGTTACTATAAAAGGACAGAACAAGGTGTGGATATTGTCGGATACGTGGACCATAAACTTGGTGTAACGATTGAATTCTGGCTAGTAGAAGACGGAAAAGTAGCAGAAATACGATTAGATGACACAAGCGTTAACTAATTAAATTAGAATTTAACAATGAAGGTAGCTTGTGGTACCTCTTTTTATATTTCAGAGTTAGTTTGTGAAGGATTGTACTTAAACTAAAGGGTGCGTTAGTTTAACAAGGAATCATTAAAAGGGCTCTTATGAGGTCCTTTTTCTTTTACTCAAAAATCAACATTATCGTTTAACAGATCCTATAAATAAAAAGAAAACCCATATACCTTATTGGCACACGAGTTTAATTTGTTTTATCTTTTACTTTATCATTTGCCCGTTTATCTTGATCATTTGGATTGTTAGTTTTATTATACAATTCGATTAGTCCTTTGGCTGCTTTCACCGGATCAAAAGTTCCTCTTTCACCATATTTTACTTTCACGATGAAATCACCTCGCAGTAAAATATGCAAGTGATTTTTGTTCGGTATCTTGTCTACAATGTATTTTTATATGGTAAATTTCATTTGTGAATAAAAAGCAAAACTCCGTATTTTTTTCTTGAAAATAATTAATTTCCGAAATATAAGTTGAACAATTCCCCATTTATTTCCTCCCTCTTTTCAGGTTAGAACAAAATATCTTGGAGAGATATGTGCTTAATCCTCCTTAATCATGGTAAAAATAGTAAAATTTTGGTCAAAAATTCCTCTTAAGCTCTTTTGTTCGAAACGATTGTTCAAGCAGCGTCCAACCTACGGCCACTTTTTTATACTGCCACTTTATGCTTTCCATTCAACATAAGCGGATTTATTCAGCAATTCATCTAATTGATCATCTAAACTGCTCTTTTCTTTTAACTTGATTTCGATTTCCTCGGCCTTCAATTTCTCGGCGTATTTCAGCTTTAATTCCAGCAATTTTTCTAACGATAATTCGGAATAATTTCGCTTTGCGATTTCCTCATTTATGGCGGCTAATTCTTCCCCATATAACTCTACTCTCTTAGCTTTTGAAACAAAATTTTTCTCTTGTAAGGCTTCCCATTCCAATGCTTTGTGGTTACTGATTTCTAATTCCAATTCACACTGCATTACTTTAGAATGAACCATTTTTGGAAATGTTTCCTCTCGGTGGAGGTATTGATTTATTAATCACAAAGGCTACTTAAAACGTTGTGCAAAGGATCCCGAAGCAAATAAGGATAATATAGCCTTACAAGCTAATAGATTCACAGCAGTAGGATGGACAAATCTTGAAAACCAATTAATTTCACCCGCTTTAATGACTGAAGGTTTAGATGCATTATTGTTTGATATTGAAGGAAGTTATAACATTGAAGCAAACAATTTTAAGGAACTCCTTAATCACGAGAGATATAATGATATCTTTCATAAAAGAATACACGTTACAAGAGTTTTCGGTTGGGAAGGTTAATTTTGGTGTGAATTGAATAATATTGTAAATATTGAAAAAGGATCTATTAATACATGTGATTTATGCGGAAATATAATCTCAGGAAAAAAGGATAAGAAATTTTGTAACAAAAAAGAAAAACCCAATTGTTTCAAACGGAGAAGAGCATCTGATAAAAGAAAAGAAAAAAATAATAGGGGATTGCTCCCCTTTTTTCATAAAAAAGAACCTTTCTTTTAAGGAAAAGTGATTTGTAAATTATTCATGGCCTACTGCTTCGCCATTTGTTTTATCTTTATCATGCCGTAAGCATTCCTTATTCAATTATAAGTAATTTTGTAAACCATTTTTGAAAAACAACTCCTTTTCGCTTTGATGTCTGTATATTACAAAAAGGAAATGTTTTTTTAATAGAACAAGAAAATATTTTTATATTTTTATAATTTTATCAGAAGCTTGTTGACAAAGTGACGAGTAATTGGTTTACATAAACTTACCTCAAGTAAAGGAATGATTTTATGTTTAATAACCTAAGAATCTGTCGCTGCACACCGCAAACTGTAAACGAAGAAGTGAAACATGATTACTATATCCGTTATGTTCGCTGTAACCGATGCGGGCGCAAGACCACATACATTTATTATCGGAATAAACTTCTATTCCAGTACCCTTTCAGCAGCTGACGGGAAAAATGATTGAGCAATGTTCTAGCGGAATATTGCTTTTTTTTCCTAAAGTACAACCATTTTCCTTTCACAACTAAAGTATAACAAACTTATTAAATACTATCTCAAACATTTTAAGGTTAAGAAAACCTTATTCAACTAAATTGCTTAGTTAATGGAACAACAAAAAGCTGTCGCAATGACAGCTTTTTTCTTCCACTCTTGCTACCCGTTTGTTTAATTACAACAGTTCACAAGCTTTTTATGGTAAAGAGAATCTGGACACTGAACATATTTTACTAGTTCATTGGTTACCGTTAAGTTTCATAATATTGAGGGCCTCCTGTAAAAAACATTAGGAATTCGGACATATATGAAGTGGGACGACATAAATTTGAGATGAGTCGTTACGAGCATTAGATAAAAAACCGATTACTTGCAAATAAGGTTCGTCGTATCTAAGTCTTGTCCATGACGAGCCCGTAGTGACATATCGAGGATCTATGTCTAAATTCACCTGAACCATTCCGCTAACAGTCGGAATGATGGTATGAATCCTCGGGTAAGGGTTCGATGCCTCTACCAAGATATTTTGTCTAATGAGTCATTGTTATTTATGCTTGCTGTCTCATCTAAACTTTCAATGTTTCCTTTCAGTGCCTTCCATGTTTGTGGACCTACAATGCCGTCTGCCACATATCCATATCGTTCCTGGAAATCTTTTACAGCTTTTTCTGTTTCTAGACTGAACACTCCATCTTCATTTAGTCCTAACGATTGCTGGACCGGTTTGACGTATTCACCTTCGGCACCTAGTCGGACGGCACCCGATTCATTTAACACTTGCTCTAACATGTTAATTTGGTATTCATTAGTTGCTTTATCTTCATCAACATTCCCTACTTGTACTTTTGAATATAAATCATTATATTCTTTTATACTCTTTTCTTCAGCTAGACTTAGTGTCTCTGTATGCTTGAAGTTAAACATTACTAAAAAGAAGACAGTAATTATTATGAATGGATATACTATTTTAATAATGTTTCTTACACTACTCATAATTCTCTTCTCCTCTAAAATATTATTTTACCATCCATGTTCCTTCTCTTCGTGGGTCTGCTCCTCCGGAAATAATATTCTCACTTTTGTCAATAACGATAGCTTGTATTCCACCGTAATATAACGGGGAGCTATTCATTTCAACATCATAACCTATGTCATTCAATTCATTCTGTACGCTAACAGGATATTGGATTTCCGTATAAATATGATCATTCTCTACCGAAAATCTAGGTGTTTCGATAGCATCCTGTAAAGGCTCATTGAATTTCAGATGACGCACAAGGACTTCTGTTAGCATCATAGGAATCCTACTTCCACCAGGTGTCCCTATCCCGATAATTTCATCTTCACTTCGCAGGATGGTTGGTGCAGTAAACGTCCGCGATATTTTTCCAGGTTCGTAATAATTCGGGGAACTACTTTTCTTATTAAAATTTTCTAGGTTATTATTGAGAAAAAAGCCATCTACATTTTTCCCTGTCCCGAAAAAGTTACTTAACGTATTGGTCACAGATACCATAGTCCCCTCTTTGTCGGTAACAACAAAATGGGTTGTGCTAATGTGTTCCTCCTCCGCGTCTTCTCCTTCTAACCGATACTGATTGGACAATTCCTCTAAGGAAATATCCTGAGAAAGACTCTTTGAGTAATCTTTTTCGGTTAATTCATCCACATTAACCTTATAAAAAGCAGGATCGCCTATATTCTTTAAACGATCATGGTTCGCACGTTTGGATATTTCACCAATCAAGTGAGTAAAGTCCGTAACGTTGTCAGCTGTTTTTTCAATATTCAACATTTCAGCCATTTGTAAGGACTGAATTAAAGTGATTCCTGAGAAAGGAGGTGGGGCGGAAATCACCTCATACCCGGAAAATTCACCGTAAACTGGTTCCCTCTCTTTCACCGAATAACTCTTTAAATCCGATTCCTTTATTCCAGGGACTTCACTCACAATTTTTTTTGCAATTTGGCCCTGATAGAAAGCGTCGGACCCTTCTTCTTGAATTAATTGTAAGGTCTCGGCAAGCTCAGGCTGTTTCAACTCTTCCCCTTCTTGAATCGCACTGCCCTCAGGGTAGAAGTTTGGTAAATCATTAACTGGCATACGATAAGCCGCACCCGCTAATCTCTCAGATAACGGCCGCCCTACTTCAAAACCTTCGTCTGCAAGCTCAATAGAAGGGGCAATTAAATCTGCTATCTCTTTCTGGCCGTATTGTTTATGGATCACTTCCATCCCTTTAACAAATCCAGGTATGCCCACTTTTCCTCTGTCATTATCCGAAGCAGGACTTGTTTCACGATAATCGAAGAAGGCTGGCTCTTTATCCGGATCACCAGGTAGAATAAGCATACCACCACCACCCCCGATACCTGATCCATAAGGTTCAACTACTCCTAGAGTATAAGAAACCGCGATAGCGGCATCTACAGCATTCCCACCATTCTCAAGTACTTCCATTCCCACTTGAACTGCGATGGGGTTAGATGAACTTACTCCATAGCCCGTACCTTCACTGATATTTTTACTGGATTCAAAACCCTTCTTTTCATTATTTTGCTTGGATTCCGATCCGATACCCATTTGTTGGAAAATGAAAAAACCACCGACAATGAAAAAAACGACGATGATCAAAGAATAAAACCTGTTTTGATTCATTTAGAAAACCCCTTTTTTATGACATCAGAGTGGTCCACCGTAAAGACCAACTTATTATCTTCTTCCTTAATCGAAATCTCGTTTGATGAGTCTCCGATAAGCCGTTTAAAGATTTTTTCTTTATAATACCCATCCCCTTTTCCCAACGGAGCAGGTGTGGCTTCTCTTATGAGAATAGGTGTAATCTCAAACCGACCTACACCGTTTTTCAGTAATTTGTACTGAACAATGGCACTCTCTCTCGCATTTGACCAACCCTGGTCAAAGATAAAATTGCCTAGACTGTAAAAAATGACCGTATTCTTGTAAACATCCACCGGCTGTAAGACATGAGGGTGATGTCCGAGGATAATATCGGCCCCGGAGTCAGCCATAGTTTCTGCCAATTTTTTTTGCCTTGGAGAAGGCTCGGTGTCGTATTCTTGGCCCCAATGTGCATTTACCACAACTAAATCCGCATTCTCCTTGGCCTCATGAATCAATGGGATGAAAATCTCAGGCTTGGATCGCAGGACCCCAGGTTTACTTTGGGTTGCTCCTGATCCTGCGACATATGCATCGGTGAACCCGAGGGTGGCTATTTTGATTCCGTTCACCATTTGGTAGTCGATTCTACTTGCTTTCTCTAGGTTTTTACCGATACCTACAACACCCAGATCAAATTGCTGAAACGTACGGATTGTATCGTTCAACCCATTTTCTAAATAGTCCATTGAATGATTGTTGGCTGCATTTAATACGGAAAAATTTAGTTTCTTTAAGGTTTCTACTGATTGTGCTTTGGTTTGTAAGTGAATATATTTTTCCTGTTCCTCGTAATCATCACTCAAAGTCACCGGGTGTTCAAAATTACCTGTTGAATAGTCAGCCTGATCAAAATAAGGTTTTACATAGCGAAATAAATGCTCTGGTCCATAGCGATCGGTAACTTCTTCGACGTTGCGGCCAAACATGATGTCACCAACCATCGTGGCAGTGACTAGAGTATCCGTACTTTGATTGACATTCGCTTCACCTGGTTTACTCAACCAGATGGTACCGTACATGAAGACAGTGAGTATCACTAGTGTAATCCAAACATGTGTATTTGTTTTTTTCTTTGTTACTTTAACAAATTTTAATATCTTCTCTTTTACATCCAGTTTCCTACCCATAAAACCACCTTAAAATAAAAAATTGTATACGAACATTAGACCAAACGTAGCACCGCTTACTAGTAGTGTACTTCCCAATGTTACCACAAGCCCTTGCTTTTGAATCGTATTCGCAATTAATCCTGGAACGATGACGCCAATTCCGCGGAACTCATAAATTTCAAACGGCATGATCGGATAAAAATAATCAAAAATCAGCTTTAGTGATATACCTACCACAAGCATGGCAGCAAACTTACGTCTACCGTATAAAATAACAAACCTAGAAATGCCATATGTGACAATTACATAGGTTAATAAACTGATGAATAATACCATCATCAAAAAGACCGGCTGATCAAAGATTAACCCAAGGTAACCCGGTACAATCAGTCCTGCAGGGATAATTCCAGTTTTCTCTGAAAATAATAAACTTAGTAATACCCCTAGAGTTAGTGCCACATACAAATCTGTACCAAACATTCTATTTCCTCCTAGCTGACTTTCACGACCTGTTGATAATCGTGTATTGCTTCAATCAATGGTTCGGCAGCACCATGTATATTCCCAATGCCATAAACCACTCGATTTTGTAATTTGGGTTTTAATTGATTAAATACCTCTTCTGTGCTGTAACCTTCAAAATTCCATACCTGCTTGGCTGGAATCGATCCATTATGATACTCGTCCATAATCGGACTTGTTACCTCCCCAATCAATACGAGAATATCTGTTTCGATATACGGGAGGACATCCCTTGCAAATTGTTCCGTGCGATCTACACGATCCTGCCGACAATTCATGATTACAATAGGAGAATCTATTGGGTATCCAATCTCCCCTACCCTCTGCCAAATTCGTAATGTTGAAGCCGCATCATTAGCAGCAAAACCGTTGACAAAATAGGCAGGGTTCGAAGAAGTTCCGAATTGTGTAATTCTCATTGCCCCAGGGTCCGGGTGGGCATTTAACATACCTTTGAAGGCTACTTCTTTAGGGATATCTAATGCCTCGGCAACCGCAAGGGCAAGTGATGCATTATCCGGGAATACCATATAATCAAACTTTCTTAGAAAATCATCTGTAATTTTTGAGTTATCTGCGACAATGACTTTCGTTCCCCGTTTTTTTGCCATCCTTTTAAAATAAGCAAGGTAAGGCCCGTCCACTGTAATTAAGTGGCCATTAAAAGGAATGGTGGCTAAAAAGGCTTCCGCTACTTCGTCTAATGTTGGACCCATCACATCCATGTGGTCTTCGAGAACATTCACTATGACACCTATATTGGCTTGAATCAATTTTTCCTGAAACGTAATTTGATAGTCGGGATTGACCGCCATGCATTCACTGACCAATGCCTCAGCTCCTAGTTTGGCAGCTTCTGCTACTACCCGTCTTTGCTCCCCTATATTCGGACCTTCGGGGCGCCGTACAATGGGTTTCTCCTCATCAGTAAACGAATAGATCATTCGGGCTGATGTTCCTGTAGTCTTTCCCACAGTCTTGTATCCGGCTTCCGTAACAATACCGGTTATTAATCTAGTAACTGTTGATTTTCCGCGAATTCCATTCACATTGATTCTAATCGGAATGGAATCAATATTTTTCTGATGGCGCTTCTGCTCCAAAATTCCATAACTTAGGACCACGAAAAAACATACCAGTATCACACTAATTACCATTAAATTTTCCCTCCTTAATTTCACATAAACACTCATAAACAATAAAGCCACTTGTACGTTGCAGAATATACAAAATCCGACTGAATTTATCAAATTTCGACCAAATGATAGTTAATCATACTATAAATTTCGCAGGACAGGAATAGCCCTTTGACATCCGTCAAAGTACCAAAATCCCCACCTTGATAAACAAAAAAATGGGTGAGGAGTCCCCCACGCTGGCAGCGTAGAGATCACGATCACAAGAACCCTTTTTACATTCACAAAACATCTAGAGCCTCTCCATATGGAAAGGCTCTTAGTCACTGCTATATCTCTTATTTATCTTTTATTACGAGTAGTGAGCAGCACTCCACATGTGTAGTGTGCATGTGGCAACACATGGAGTGCCGGTGGGTTTTAAACCAGGAGTTTATTTACTTGTTTACTTATCGTTTAGCCTTATTAATTAATGAATTGCTTAAGCGCTCCTCAATAAATGTTGCAATTGTTTCTGCCATTAATGTAATAACTTTCCCTAAAGCAACGTTTATTACATCTTCAAATTGCGGATTTATATTTACCTGCGCTAACCACTAAATCAACATAATAGTTCTATGTTACTATTAATAAACTTTTGAAAATTAGTTTTATCACTTGGATGAAATTCCTTTTTCTTACCGAATATATTAACACCCATTTCCAAATAATCTTTATTAAATTTATTAATTGCATCAAGCCTTTCTTCCTGGCTAATCATTCCTACAAAATCAGTATTAATCTCCACTACCTTATAATCCTAGTAGTTTTCGAAAGAAGGTTTTTTTCTCCCAGAAGTTTCTATTTTTATTTGGTACGGAGTATTCAGTAAGTTATTATTAAAGATATTTAAAATAGAATTTTCGGCAATACTAACGGATGAAACTGTTAATCTCCCCTTAATTACTTCATTAATTACTTATTGTTTTTGGACTAAACGCTTGGTTTGTTTTACCTTTGGACTTTTGATGAATTTGCTTTTTAACTTTATCCGATTTTATATAATTTATTTCTTCTTGATTATAATCAGGACTTCTCCTATCTATTTTTATATCATTTTTAACGTCCAATTCTACTCGATTAACGATTCCACTATTTTGAAAGTTTTCAGCATCACTATTTATTTGCTCCTTTTTGCTGTGATGACTGTTCACTGCATTGTCCCTTCGTATATAGACTCCATTACCAAGTGTATATTTTTTTGTTTTTGTAAAAGCCAACTTTAATGTTGTACAATCTTGTAATTTTTTCAAATCGAGTATGAGTAAATTCGGATCACTACCATTAGTAATCTTAGTAAGCTCAGAAGCTTTCTCCAAAAGAAAAGTCTAGGGAAATATTAACCCTAGACTAATATAGGCAATTACGGCCTTTTAGAGCCATTCGATATCAATTGTGACTTCAGGAATCTCTTTTTTTGTATTATGATTTGCAATCGCATTAGTTGAGAACCAGATTTTCTTTATGAACGTTTTAAGGAAAGCATTACAGTTTTCGGAGTCATATGTCTCTATCCTGTCTAACATTTCAATAATTTTTTCTAATCGTCGTTGTTCTTTATCTGTATTTTTCAAGTTTTTTAATTGAATATTAACTAATTCAAGCTGTTGCTTAACCTGTTTGATTTGTTCCTCGTTCTCTTCACTCATTATAAGAAAATCACTCTTACTTATTTCTCCGTCTGCTCTCATTATTGTTAAATTTTTTTGTCTCTTTTCAAATCTTTCTAATTGCTTTTCTAACGAGTCCATTTGAGATAGTATTTTATTTTCTTCATCCGTAGTATCAAGAGATTTTAATTTCTGAATGGTCTTTTCAAAATCCTCCTTCTTTTCTTTTACCTTGTTAATTACGTAATCCTCCACAGGAAGATACTTATGTCCCCTATCTCTGCATGCATTATTACTTATTTTGTAATAACAAGATTTGATAAAATCAGTTCCGTTCCCATCTATTTGGATGTATCTTTTTCTTCCACAGCAATTACAATAAATTAGGTTTTGGAGTTTTCGGGTTACTTTCCTTTTATTAAAGAAATTTCCTGTTGTGTTTTCTTCAAGTATTTTTTGAACTTCTAACCATTGTTGCTTTGAAATGATTGGTTCATGAGCATTTTCAACAAATACTTCATCAACCACTCTCCCGTTTACCCTTCTACGAGCTTGGACTACTCCATAATAAACAACATTTCTTCTTATTGATGAGATATGAGAGGTCGTTAAGACCTTTCCATTTCTACTCCTCCAGCCGAGCATATCTAATTGTTTGGCAATTTCGTTTGAACTAACTCTTTCTAAAGTCTTTTGGAATATGTACCTAATTATTTTCGCTTCATCCTCAACAATGACTAATCTTTGATTTTCGTCCTTTTCATATCCCAATGGTGTCTTATTACTCATTGTCCATCTTCCCTGTTCTGCCGCTGCCAATCGACCTCGTCCCAAACGCTTTTTGATTTGCTTATACTCAAAATTTGCCAACATCGCCTGGAATGAATATAACATTTCATTACTTTCTTGAGTTAGATCAATTGCCCCTTGTGGTGTCAAAATTTTAATGTCATGTGCTATTAGCATCGTTTTAATTTGTTCCGCATAAGCATTGTCACGGGAAATCCGGTCAATATCCATTACCAAAAGATAATCGTATTCATCTAATTTATTTAGCAATTGATTCAATTGAGGCCTTTGTGTGTTGACACCACTGGAAATTTCTTGATAAACGTCATATGTTAACTTATGTTGCTTCGCAAGTTTGACAAGAGCATTTCGATGATTTGTTAAAATTTCCTCAATATCTAATTGTTCTTCGTTTCTTGATAAACGTAAATAAATCGCAGCCAATACCATTTCGTATCCCCCCAATGTGTCATATTAAAATGATAACACATGACCAATAAAAACAGAAAGTTAATATCTGTGATTTTACCGACTGTCCCATACATTTTGATGATGATTGTATCACCAACCTTAAACTTCGGCTCCTTTTTCTTTCCCATCAGCGACATCTCCTCAAATGGTCCCCTACCGAGTAATTA
>Ga0182745_1002786_pt1 | contig 15370 bp, 22 predicted proteins | sample eDN3rd30CKraftBY_FD_128523 | JGI IMG/M metagenome (GOLD analysis project Ga0182745, IMG submission 128523) | Enriched backyard soil microbial communities from Emeryville, California, USA - eDNA 3rd pass 30_C Kraft BY (version 2) (version 2) | ecosystem: Environmental > Terrestrial > Soil >...
AAGGCTACAACGGCGAATATCCGTTCGATGGTATCGACCTTGAAACTGACGAGGGCTGGCGCGCAATGCGTGAGCGCATCCTCCTCAACACCATTCACCAATCGCGCGCGGCTCTCCTCCTCTCCGCCAGCGCGATGCCCGAGACGGATTTCCTCCCAAGCGCCGTCTCGGGCTCCCATTCCGCTCACCGCGTCCCTTCCAAGACGAGTTCCGACCGGGCCGCGTTTTCTGAACATGCGGAGACCGCAGAATGACTGTCGCGGCGCTCTTTGTCGAAACTGGTGGCTCATACTTCGGTCTTCCTGGCGTTGACCCATGGGACGAAGCCAGAGAAATACCTGGGTATCCGGGATACCTCGTTACGAATGACGGACGCGTTTTTGGCCGTCGAACAAATAGCGGTCTGCGGCACAAATTTCGCCAACTTTGCCCCAGCCCGGATGCCAAGGGTTATCTTGGGCTCACGATCTGCAATGGCAGGACCGCGCGCCGAAAGGTTAGAATCCACAGGTTGGTCGCGGAACTGTTTCTTCCTAACCCGGATGATCTTCCGTGTGTTCGTCATCTGGACGGGAACCCTGCAAACAATCGAGCCGAAAATCTTGCATGGGGCTCATACGCCCAAAATGAAGAAGATAAGCGGCGGCACGGTACTTGGGATACTCGGCGGGCTGGGGGGAAATTAACCACCGTCGATCGAAAGCGCGCTCGCGAACTGGATAATTCGGGGGTTTTGCGAACCTCAATCGCAAGAGAAATGGGCGTCTCCACAGCCACAATTTGCCGTTTGTTAAATGGCAGAACATGGCGGGGCGTGTCGTGAAAACAGTGGCCGCACTCTTTGTCGATGAACGCCCCGGTGGAACGTATGTTGGGCTCCCTAACGTTGAAGTATGGGGAGTTTCCCGAGACGCCAGGCTTTACGATGGCCCTTATCCGGTCATCTGCCACAGCCCATGCCAGCGGTGGGGCAAGCTCTGGGCCGGTCAGCCTCTCTGGATCAAGCGAACCGGCGAAAGGAAGATCAAGGGCGACGACGACGGCTGTTTCAAGGCTGCGCTGAATGCAGCGCGCACCTGGGGCGGTGTTATCGAGCATCCTTGGGGAAGTCATGCCTGGCCTCATTTCGGTCTGAACGTACCGCCTCGATCTGGCGGCTGGATTGTTGCCGATTTCTACGGCGGCTGGACCTGCTGCGTTGAGCAGCGCGGCTATGGGCACTATGCCCGCAAGCCGACGCTTCTCCTGGCTTACGGCTGCGAGCTTCCGGAGCTTCTTTGGGGCGAAACAGAAGCGCAGCTTGATCCTGCTGTTGTCGCCCGCATGGGCCTCAAGCGCGCCAAGCGCCTCGGGGAGGTGGGAGCGCGCGGCGGCGGTAAGGACAGTTCTGCCCGCATAGGCACGCCAAAACCATTCCGCGACCTTCTCATCGCCATGGCTCAGAGCGCCCTCAAGTCGAGGATGGCAGCATGAACGCGGCTGTTATCATTCGCTGCAACAAGCCATTTGGCAGGCGCTACACCTTTACTGCGGCGTACCTGAGTGGTGGAGCCGGGCAGGGGACGAACACCCGGCTCCACCAGCGGCTGCGGCGTGCCGCTTTCGTTGATCTCTCCCGGCCAATATCGGCTGCCGGGCACCGTATTCTTTCGGCCTTTGCGCGCATCCATCGCTTCCAACAATCGGCGTGCTGCATCAGCCAGGCTTTCCACTGCGTTTCTCCGATCCTTTTTGCATCTGCGTCTCAAGCGCAGATGACCACAGGAAGGATTCCAGATGTCGCCAAATCCACGGCGCGAGAGAGAAATCTCACGGCGCGAGAGGGAAATTATGCGTGCTGAGTTGATTGCCGACGAGATGGCTTCGGCTGTCCGCTTCCTCGGAGGCGAAGGCAAAGCGAGTGAGCAAATCAGGAGGGCGGCGCGGTCTGCTGGCCTCACATATACCGTGATCGAGCGATTGCGGTGGCGGAAAATCAAACGAGTGCCAGCCGATATCGCGGACGTGGTTCGCGAGGCTGTCGAGCGCCACAACGAGGATAGCCTTGCTAGAGCTAAACATGAAGCATTCATCGCAAAGCAGACGGCAGCGCTCATGGCTGCGCGGCTTGTCGAGATCGATCCGGATTTCTACCGGAAGGAAATTCATAGCTTGGGGCGGACGGCTTCAGGCTATCGGCTTCCTGCTGATTGAGCGGATCGAAGCACCCATGTCCGACCGCGCCTATGTCCTGCGCGTGTTTTCGTTCTGCATCGTCCTCGCTGCTATCGGGCTGGCGCTGCTGGGGTGGGCTTGGTGATGAACGCCATCCGCAAAGAGGTCGTCATAGGCGATTGCCGGCTGCTGTTGGGTGACTGTCTCGAAATCCTGCCGGTGTTGGGCAAGGTTGATGCAGTCGTGACGGACCTTCCCTACGGAACGACGCAATGTTCTTGGGATGCCATTATTCCTTTCGAGACGATGTGGGCTGCTATCGAGAGCGTAACCAGCCCAAATTGCCCCGTTGTCCTATTTGGTAGCGAGCCGTTTTCGTCGCTCCTGCGGACCTCGAATATTCGTCACTTCAAGTATGATTGGGTCTGGGACAAGCCAAAGGGGACCGGGTTCCTCAACGCAAAGAGACGCCCCCTTGTAGGGCATGAACTCGTCAGCATTTTCTGCGACGGGACGCCGCCATATTACCCGCAAAAAACCGCCGGTCACGTTCGCAAGCAGTCCTTCCGGGGAAAGCATCTGCAGACAGATGTCTATGGTCAGATGGCTGGTGACTATAGCTACGACAGCACCGAGCGGTATCCGCGCTCCGTTGTGACCTTCTCGTCGGACACGCAGAACAGCTCGGAGCACCCTACTCAAAAGCCAGTTGCGCTCTGTGAATACCTGATCCGCACCTACACAAATGAGGGTGATACGGTCCTCGACTTTACAATGGGATCTGGCACGACAGGCATCGCGTGCGTCAACACTGGCCGAAAGTTCATCGGCATAGAAAAAGACGAGCACGACACGAACTACTTCGAGATCGCCTGCGACCGAATCCGCAAAGCCTACGCGCAGCCAGATTTCTTTGTAGAGCAGCGCGCTCCTGATCCAGTTCAGGAGGCGATGTTTTGACCCGCCCCGCCATAGCCGAGACAAAGGTGCAGCACGTCGATCTTCCATGGCCGGCACGCGACCTGCATCCAAACGCGCGATGCCATTGGGCGCGCAAGGCTAGAGCGACGAAAGCCGCCCGTACGTCCGCAGCATGGTCTGCGAAGGCCGCTGGCATTCAGCCTGTAGAGGCGCGCGCGCTCAACGTCACGGTGATCTTCAACCCTCCGAACAACCGCGCCCATGACGTTGATGGGCTGGTGTCGAGCTGCAAGCCGTATTTCGACGGCCTGGCTGACGTGATCGGTGTTGATGACCGCCATTGGCAGATCACCCCGCGCAAGGAAGCGGTTCGCCCGCTCGGCAATGTGCGCATCGAAATGGAGGTGCTCGCATGAGCAACCGCGCCTGGATGCCGCTTCATATCGATGACTACCTTTCAGATACAGCGCATCTGACCGGCGCGGAGCATGGCGCATATCTGCTTCTGATCATGCACTACTGGCAGCATGGGAGCCTACCAGACAACGAGAGGCTAATAGCGCGTATTGCTCGTATGAGCGCTGAACAGTGGGATGAGAGCCGCGAAATCCTCGCCATGCTGTTCGGTGAAGGATGGACGCACAAGCGTATCGATGCGGAACTGGCAAAAGCCGACGAGATTATCGAGAAGCGGCGGAAGGCCGGTAAAACACGGCAAGCTGGCACCAAGAAGGAAGCTGATGCTGAGCAAGTGGCCAGCACATGCTCAGCACATGCTCATACACGCGCGGGAACACCTAGTACCAGTAACCATAACTACACTACTGACGCGCGCGGGCGTTCGATCGATCAGCGGATGGGCGAACTCTACACCGCCCTCGGCATCACGGATGAAACCAAATCTCCCGGCCTCCTGACCATTTCGGAGCCGATGCGGTGGGTTTCAGCCGGCTGTGACATCGATACCGACATTCTCCCGGCCCTTAGATCCATCGCCGCTCGCGGCAGGACGGTGAAAAGCTGGTCCTACTGCTCCGACGCGGTTTTCGAGGCGCGAGATCGACGCTTGGCGCCAGCGCCGACGGTCCAGCAACGATCCGGCGCTTCACCACCGCAACCTCCCAAGCCCCGCAATGCCGGCGAAGCCGCACGGCTCGAACTGAAACGACGCGGAGAATATCCAGATGCTTCCAACTTTATCACCCGACACGACGACCAAGGCGACGGAAACGCAGGTTTTGCAGGCACTGACATCGCTCGCCGGCTTGCCATCGCGGCAGGCAGATGACGCAGTTCTGGACAAGGCCATGTACTTCGTGGCGCTCGAAGGCGTCAGCCGCTACGCGCTGTCGGAAGCCGTCAAGGCCGTGATGCGCAACAAGCTCGGGCATACGTTCTTCCCGAGCCCTGTCGAGCTTCGCCGCCTGTGCGACGAGGCGATGGAGCCGCATAACCGGCAGGCCCAGCGCGAACGCCTTCGGCTGAAACAATCACAAGAAAACGCGGAGTTCGCTCGTAGCCGCGCCCGACGCACGCCAGCGGAGATCGAGCGCGTCAAGGCCAAGTACGCCAAGTTCTGCGAGAGCTACGAGGCATCGAAGCCGGTCGTCGAGCCCATCCTGGATCCCGAGTTGGTGGCGCGAGTGCCGGATGCCCCGAACACATTTCAAACCGGCCTCAGAGCAGCAGGAGAGTGAGCATGTACGCACATCACGAAGATCGAATTCCAGGCTACAACCCGGCCTTCGTTGCCCGCGTCCATGCCAAGCGCAGGGCGATCCAGGAGCAAGCCAATCGCGGGGCCGCCAGAGCCGAGGCCACGCGCGAAAGGGCCGCGCAAATAGCCGCTCAGCGAGCAAAAGCAGAGAAGCTGCACCGGGAAGCAATCATCGATCAGGCTCTCAAGGGCGAGCTGACATTCACAGGCGCTTCCAGTGCCGAAGTCCTGAAGCAGTTCGCGCAGCATCTCGGTGTGCCGGTGTCAGCGATCAAGTGCAAAACCAGAAAGGCAGAGACTGTTCGCATGCGCCATGCAGCCATCCGCGTCGTTGCAGATCATTTCCCAAACATAAGCTACCCGGCAATTGGCAGAGCTTTCGACCGCGACCACACGACCATTATGGCGTCATTGCGCCAGACGAAGCGGGTGGGCCAGTTCCGATGACACCGGCACAGGTCAACGAGGCCCGGCAGATGCGTGAACGCGGCGTTTCATTTGTCGATATCGGCAAGCACTTCGGTGTCCACCGGGAGACGATCAGATATCAGATCGTACCTGAGTCGCGGGAGAGGCGGAAGGCGAAGGAGCGGGAACGCTTCAAGGCCAAGCGGCCAGCCGAACGGCGCCAGAAGGAGCACTGCAACATCATTGCCAAGGAAGCGGCAGCATCCAAGCGCACGGCTGATGTCAAGGCATATCGCGTGCCTCTGGAAGACCTCGAAGCCCGCTTCGCAGAGATACCGAAACACGACACCCGCGACCTGACAGGCAGGCTCATGGGCGATCCGCTTCCGGGTAGGCGAGCAATCGACATGAGGGCAACATGATCCAGTCCAAGGCGGACAGAGACAGGATCAGGCAACGAGCGGCGGCGAAGAAACGGGGACATCATGGCAAGGACCAAGGCAGCAAGGATCAGCGCCAAGCGCGGGCGCAAGAGGGTTCTGGACGTGGAGCGGGAGCCGAACGGCAGGATCAGCCGCTCCAAGGAGCCTCCATCAAAGCTGGCGCTTGAGGCAAGAGCACGCATGATGCAGATCAGCGTAGAGGCGGCGAAGGACCAGAAGGCCGGGACGTACCTCGGACTTTTGCACATGGCTTATCTCACATGGGAGAAGTCGCGAAAGTCCAAGAACCCGGATGCGCTGCAACCTGAACAATCTCTGTCCACAGCGCAATATCATGCGCTCCTATCAGCCAAGGAAATGCACAACGACTACCTCAAGGCCATTGGCGCACCTGGCGCGCACTATGACCCGTATTTCGGCGATGGTGGGGATCCCGATGCACATGCCAGATGGTGTGCTAAAGCCAAGGAAAAGTGGGAGAAAGTGAAGGCGACTGTGCGTGAAGCGCAGTTCGAGGACCGCACGTCAAACCTGTGGGCCGCCCTCGACTACTGCGTCATTCAGGAGCAGTCCATGCCGCACATGATCCTGTCGCTCAAGAGCTTGGGTAATGTGCTGGCGCGCAGCTTTCAAAGGGGTTGATTGCGTGCGCGAAATGTGCAATCGTCAGAAACTGTAGAAGGCGCGATTTGCGCCGATAGGTGTTCGCCGGGGCCGGCCTCTGTCTCATGCTCCCCGGCGCAGTGATGCGAGGTGGCTGGGGCTCGCCAGCCTAGAGCGTGAACGCCGGATGGCTACCGGAGTTGTAATTTCGTCGCCGCCTCGCACCATCCCATCGCCTAGAGCGATCATCAAATACCGGGAAAATCCCGTAATTGGACGAAACAAGTAGTAAATTCAATACGTTACCCATCGCCTAGAGCGATGACAGAACAGGACGGCGGCGCTAGCGCGCGGGACGTATGCGTTTCCAAACCAAAGCCGCACAAGGCCAGAGATAAGCGCCCGGCCCGTCCTGTCTTCACAATCCATCAGGAGAGCGGCATGACGCTTGCCGAGTTCAAGGCATGGTTTGAAGGATTCACTGAGGGCATGGAAGGCGCACCTTCTGCCAATCAGTGGGATCGCATCAAGGAGCGAGTGGCGCAGATCGACGGCACGGCTATCACGCGGGAGGTGGTCTATCGAGACCGGTACTGGCCAACGATCATCAACCGCCCGCTTGAGCCGTATATCTCCTGGTCGTCTGCTGCGCCAGCAGTCTATGGTGTCGGCGGCATGCCAGTCGAAGACAATCTCATCACCCTCGGCAAGGCTGAGTACACGGCGCTCGCCTCGTAGCCTGCTACTTTCCTATCACAACCACCCCGATCTGATACGCAACGCGGTTTGTGTATCACGGGGCACACGCTGGCTCTCAGACGGCCGAGGCAATCAATGGCAAGGCTGAAGACGCTGCGGCCTATGGTCGGCAAGATGCAGCCCCTCATCCGCAACCAGTCTGGAGACGAGACGCAGCGCAGCCGCTTCCGCGACGAGACGCAGGCATGGCGTGCTTGGTACAAGACCGCACGGTGGCAGAAGCTGCGGTGGTCCATCCTCACCCGCGACCTATTCACCTGCCAGATGTGCAAGCGGACAGAGGCGGACATCTCGCAGTTGGTATGCGACCACGTAGAGCCGCACCGAGGCAATGAGGCCAAGTTCTGGGCTGGACCATTCCAGACGTTGTGCAAGGCCTGCCACGACCAAGACAAGCAACGGCAGGAGTGGCGGTATGGCTGACTGGTTTCTTCGTTGCCCCGATCTTTGGCGCGTGTATGCGTGGCTCGCCGCCGGGCACCCGCCTGTCATGACAGTGATGCGCGGGAGGCCGTGGGAGGACTGCTGCTAGACAAGCGCGAGATCATGGGACGGGGGGGGAGGCTAAAACTTCCAAAACCGGCTCGCCTCTAGACCCGCGCCCCCCACATTCGCAGATTTTTTCCGGCTGTTTGATTTTGCTGGCTGGTTTTCAAAGGAAATCAAAATGGCTCGTGGCGGTTACAGGCCCGGTGCCGGCCGCCCGAAAAAGAGCGGCGGCGCCTCGAAGGGCGATCTGGTAGCGGAGGCGAAGCGTGAGGCTCGCAAGAGCGGCATGACGCCTCTGGAATACATGCTTACTGTGATGAACGATGTGGCCGGTGATCCTGACCGCCGCGACAAGATGGCGATTGCTGCGGCCCCCTACGTCCATGCCAAGGCTGATGCTACGGCTGCTGGCAAGAAAGAGCAGCGGCAGGCCAATGCGGAGCAGGCTGCATCGGGCGGACGGTTCGCAGCCCCCAGCGCGCCCAAACTGGTCGTGTCGAATAAGTGATGGAGTGGACTACGGCGTGCCCTGACTGGCAGAAGCGCATCGTCGCTGGCCGGTCGCTCATTCCGTGCAAGCCGTTGTTCGCTAACGAAGCGGCTTCGGCGCTGGATGTGTTCAAGTCGCTTCGCATCGTGGATGTCGCTGGTGGGCCAACATTTGGCGAGGCGGGGGACCATTGGATCTTCGATTTCGTCTCTGCGGTGTTTGGGGCGTACGACGCGGAGACAGGCCAGCGGCTAATCCGCGAGTTCCTGCTGCTGGTGTCGAAGAAGAACAGCAAATCGACGCTGGCCGCTGGCATCATGCTCACGGCTTTGATCCGCAACTGGCGTCAGTCGAACGAACTGCTGATCCTGGCGCCGACAATCGAGGCGGCGCAGAACAGCTTTAAGCCGGCCGCCGACATGGTGAGGGCTGATCCGGAATTGAACGCTGCCGAGGATGGCTTCCTGCACATTCAGGACCATCTTCGCACGATCACGCACCTGAAGACCAAGGCGACGCTGAAGGTTGTGGCGGCTGACAGTGCCACGGTGGTTGGCAAGAAGGCCGCGTTCATCCTGATCGATGAGCTATGGGAATTCGGCAAGCAGGCGAAGGCCGACGCCATGCTGCGTGAGGCGACCGGCGGTCTGGTATCGCGGCCGGAAGGTTTTGTGATCTCGATCACGACGCAATCGGACGCGCCGCCATCGGGTGTGTTCAAGGACAAGCTGGATTACGCGCGGCAGGTGCGCGACGGACTGGTCGAGGACCGCAAGTTCTTGCCGGTCATCTACGAGTTCCCGAAGACGATGTTGGACCGGGAAGCATATCTCGATCCGGATAATTTCTACATCACCAACCCGAATATCGGCCGATCTGTCAGCCGGGAATGGCTGGAGGATGAGCTTCGCAAGGAGGTCCAGAAAGGGCCAGAGACCCGCAACGTCTTCCTTGCCAAGCACCTGAACATTGAAATCGGGCAGAACCTTCTCGCCAACCGTTGGCCGGGCGCGGACTTCTGGCCCAAGCGGGTGTTGCCTGACCTGACGCTCGAATATATGCTTTCGGTATCTGAGGTCGTGGTCGTCGGCATCGATGGCGGTGGTTTGGACGATCTGTTCGGACTGTCTGTGATCGGCCGGCATCGTGAAACACGCGATTGGCTGGTCTGGTCCCATGCATGGTGCCACGAAGGCGTGTTGGCGCGGCGTAAGTCGATCGCGACCAAGCTGCGCGAATTCGAGAAAGACGGCGACCTGACCATCGTCAAGGACGAACTGAGCGACATCTCGGACATCGTGTCCATCATCGATGACATCAAGCAGCGCGGGCTCTTGGCCTCCGTTGCTGTGGATCCTGCCGGCCTTGGCGAGATGATAGAGGCGCTCGACGAAATCGGCGTCACACAGGAAGCCGGCAATCTGATCGGCGCGCCTCAAGGCTACGCCATGATGAACGCCATCAAGACGGCTGAGCGGAAGCTGGCAAACGGGACGATGCGCCACGATGGCTCAAAGTTGATGGCTTGGTGCGTCGGCAACCTGAAGATCGAGCCCACGGCAACGGCGATCCGGGCGACGAAGCAGAATGCCGGTGACGCCAAGATCGACCCGGTGATGGCGATGTTCGATGCGGTGACCGTGATGGCTCGCAATCCGGAAGTAGCCCGCGCACCTGAATTCCAGATGCTGATCTACGGCTGAACGCAGCCGATCCTGCCGACAACCTGAACAGAACGGAGGTCCGTCATGGATATGACGCGCCGCGCATACTCGCTGCTTGAGATCAAGGCGGTGAACGAAGACAAGCGCATCATTCGCGGCATCGCGACCACGCCTGCTGTAGATCGTGTGGGTGATATCGTTGAGCCGCTTGGGGTGAAGTTCAAGAACCCGCTCCCGTTCCTCTGGCAGCATCAGCATGACAAGCCCATTGGCACCGTCAAGTTTGACAAGCCGACCAAGGATGGCATCACCTTTGAAGCGGAAATCCCGATCATCGACGAGCCTGGCGCGCTCAAGGACCGGGTTGACGAGGCGTGGCAGTCGATCAAGCTGAAGCTGGTCCGCGCCGTTTCCATCGGCTTCCGTGCCATTGAATACTCGTGGATGGAGGAAACGAACGGCATCCGGTTCATCGAATCGGAAGTCTACGAGCTTTCAGCCGTGACCATCCCGGCACAGCCCGATGCTGTGATGACCAGCATCAAGGCGATGAACGCCGAAGGGCTTGCCGCTCTCAAGCAATTTGACGTTGGCGCACCTGCCGACGATTCCGAAATTCAGCCCGAACCCGAGCCTGCCGCGATTGGCAAGACGGCTCGCGTCGTCCGGCTGGATGCTCCTGCCCGCGATCGGGCGAAGCCTTTCATCATTCGCTCAATCAAGAGGACACTCAAATGAGCAAGTTTGCAGAACAGATCACTGCTTTCGAGCAGAAGCGCGCCGCGCTGGTGGCCGCAAACGAAGAAATCCTGACGAAGTCGGCGACCGAGGGCGCAACTCTCGACGCCGAACAGAAGGAAGCCTTCGACAATAACGCCGCCGACGTGACGGAGATCGACGATCACCTGAAGCGCCTGCGCGCCATGGAGAAGGCTGCTGGCGAGGCTGCGAAGCCCATCCAGGGCAAAACCGCGGAGGAAGGCACGCGCAGCCGTCTCGGCGCTCCCATCGTCATCCAGAAGGGCGACAAGGATGAAGCGTTTGAGGGCCAGAACTTCACCCGCATGGTGATCGCGAAGACGCTTGCCCGCATCGATGATGTCTCGGCGATCGGTATTGCCCACAAGCGGTGGGGCCAGACCAACCCGCAGTTCGTGAACGCCGTGAAGGCGGCAGTCGCGGGCGGCGGCACGGAAACCGGCGAATGGGGTGCCGAGCTGGTCCATATCGACCGCTATACTGGCGACTTCATCGAATACCTGTATTCGCGCACGGTGTTCGACAAGCTGCCGCTTCGCGAAGTTCCTGCGAACGTGAACATCGCAGGCCAGGACGGCGCGGCCACCGGCTATTGGGTCGGTCAGTCGAAGTCGATCCCGGTCAGCAAGGCCGACTTCATGGACGTGAACCTCACGCCTTTGAAGGTTGCTGCGCTGGCGGTCGTGTCCAAGGAACTGCTTCGCGACTCTTCGCCTTCGGCTGAACGGCTGGTCCGTGACGCCCTGGTCGAGGCGTCGGCCCAGCGCGTCGATCAGACTTTCCTCGGGACCGGCGCAGCCGTATCCAATGTCTCGCCCGCCGGCCTTCTGAACGGCGTTTCTGCCGGCACCAGCGCGGGCGCCGATATTGACGGTGTTATCGCCGACGTGAAGGCGCTCTATGCGTCTTTCATCACGGCGAACAACGCTGATGGCCTCCAGTTCGTCACCACTCAGTCGCTCGCCAAGGCGCTCGGTCTGATGCAGAACGCTCTCGGCAATTGGGCCTTCCCCGGCCTGTCTGCCAATGGCGGTGCGCTGCTCGGCGATCCTCTCGTTGCCGGTGGCAATGTGGGGGCTGGCGACCTGATCCTGCTGAAGCCGTCCGATATCTACAAGATCGGTGACCGTGGCGTGGAAGTCTCCATGTCCACGGAAGCGTCGATCCAGATGGACGATGCGCCGGACGGCGCATCGGATACGCCGGTTGCGAATACGAGTGTCGTGTCGATGTATCAGACGGATTCGGTGGCGATCAAAGTGGTGCGCCCGATGAACTTCGCGAAGCGCCGCGCTTCGGCTGTCGCCTACATCGGCGATGCCAACTACGGCGCCATTGCTGGCTCGTAAGTCCTGACAATTGAGGCGGGCGGGTGACTGTCCGCCTCATTTCCTATGGAGGTCCCCATGCGAGAACTGACGGCATTGAGGCCGCTGGTGTATGCAACACGCAGGCTTAAGCCCGGAGAGGACTTCACCACGAAGACTGACCGTGACGCGCGCATTCTGATCGCTGTCGGACGAGCGAAAGCGCGGCGCGTGCCGGGGAAGATCGCTCCGCCGCCTGCTGATGTCGTCCAGAAGGTGGTTCAGTCGAACCCGCCAGACAATGCGGCCGAAGACCTGTCGAAGCTGCGCAGCGAATATCAGGAGTTGATCGGCAAGCGCCCGTTTATGGGTTGGGATGCAGCCGAGCTGCAGCGCCGCATCGACGAGGTGCTGGCGTCGTGACCCGCAGGAAGATCGCCATCATCGGCTACGGCTATGTCGGGCGCGGCATGCACCGTTTGTTCGAGGGCGCCTTCGACATTGCGATCCACGACATCGTCTTGCATCCCGACGCGGCTGCCATAGCCGGTGCCGACCTCGTCCTGATCTGCGTGCCGACGCCGCCGGCGGTCGACGGCGCCTGCGACGTGGCGCATGTCATGTCGGCGGCGCAGACCGCAACGGAACTGGCCCCCGACGCGCTGATTTGCATCAAGAGCGCAGTGTCGCCCGGCCTGACCGACACGCTGAACGCCATGACGGGAGGTGATCGCTTCCACGTCTCGCCGGAATATTTGGGCGAGGGTTCGAATTTCGTGCCGGCCTGGGACTATCCCGACCCGCGCGACAGTCGCAGCCACGATTTCGTCATCGTCGGAGGGCCGCGCGCCGGCGAGGTGCTGGACTTCTTTCAGCGCGTCATGGCGACGACAGCGCGATATATCGCCTGCACGGCAATCGAAGCTGAACTGACCAAGCGCTTCGAGAACGCTTTCTTCGCAACGAAGGTCACTTTCTGCAACGAGATGGCGCGGATCGCCCGCGCCTTCGGCGTCGACTATCATCGGCTGCGCGAGCTGTGGCTCATGGACAGCCGCATCGGCCGCAGCCACACGGCGGTGTTCTACGACGCGCCCGGCTTCGGCGGCAGGTGCCTGCCGAAGGACCTGTCGGCGCTGATCGACGAGGCGGAGCGCGCCGGCGCCGACGCCGGACTGCTGCGCGCGGTGCACCGGCGCAATGACGAGATCCGGGCCGATGTCTGATCCGCGCGAGGTGGGCGTCACCAATCTCGGTCCGGTGCCGGAGGGCATGACCTTCCTCGCGGCCACGAAGGCGCTGACGCTCAAGCATCGCATCAATCCGAGTCATCAATCCCGCCGCCTGACCGTCTGCGAAACATCGCGCGAAATTTGGCGCATCGCAGATGAGATCGGGGGCGTGCGTGGTGATGACCTGAAGGCACTGGCTGCCGCCAGTTTTCACTACGGGAAATGCATGTTGCATCGCATGGAACAGCTTAAGCGCATCGTGGACGGTCTTAAATGACGCTGCGGGTAATGACGTGGCTCTGGGCACAGCCGAACGGTCGGACGCGCTACACCGACATGCACGTTCGCATCTGGGCTGCTATGGTACGGCGGCACCTGACATTGCCCCACACGCTGGCAGTTGTGACCGACCTCCCCGGCGACTACGGCGAAGTGGAAGTGATATCGCCGCCGCGCGATTTCGAGGATGTTCGCATCCCGACATGGGGTGAGCACATGCCGCAATGCCTGCGTCGTCTAGCGATGTTCAGGCCTGATGCCGCAGAGGTATTCGGCGCCGAGCGCTTCGTCTCGATGGACCTCGATTGCGTCATCAGCGGTTCGCTCGACCCACTGTTTGACCGCCCCGAGGACGCGGTATTCTACAGGGGGACGACGGAGGCGCGGCCATACAATGGCAGCATGACCATGCTCAAGGCTGGATGCCGCCCGCAGGTCTGCACCGATTTCACGCCTGACCGCGCGGTCGAAGCCGGGCAAAAATATCTCGGCTCCGATCAGGCATGGGTGAGCTACATCTTGGGCAAGGGTGAGGCAACCTGGGGCGTGGATGATGGCGCCCATGCCTGGAAATCGTCCTGGAACCGGGGTGATCCCCGCGTCACGTTCTATCTCACCAAGGAAAAGCCTTGGGACTTCGCGTTCATCGGCGAGCCCTTCGCATGCGAACACTATCGCGGCGATGCGAAGGGGCGATGCCTCATTCTCGGCTATGCGCCAACGGTCTGGACCGATTTGGAAGCGGTATTGCCATCAGGCAAGTTCGATGCGGTGATCGCTTCGCCGGAGGCCGCCGAGCACTGGCCTGCCGAGGTCACGGCGATTGCGAGTGACGACAACCACGCCGACGTGCTGGCCCGGATGATGGGCTACAATGATGTGGTTTGGTGCGGTCGATCGGGCAGGAGGGCAGCGTGAAGATTTTCGGCCTGGCTATTCCCTTTCTTGGGCGCAAGAAGGCGCTTTCCCCGGTTGATGACCGGGCAGGTTGGCGAACGATCATTGGTGAAAGCTACACGGGCGCTTTTCAGCAGGACGTGAAGATCAGTAACGATAGCGTGCTGTCCAACCACGCGGTGTTCTCCTGCCAGACGCTCATTGCATCTGACATCGCCAAGCTGCGCGTGAAGCTGGTCCAGAAGGACAAGGACGGCATCTGGACGGAGGTTTCGAACCCAGCCTATTCGCCCGTGCTTCGCAAGCCGAACCACTACCAGAACCGGCTTCAGTTCTTCGAGAGCTGGGTGCTGTCGAAGCTCCAGCGCGGCAATACCTATGCGCTCAAGCAGCGCGACAATCGCGGTGTCGTCAACAAGCTCTACGTGCTGGACCCAACGATGGTCGCGCCGCTGATTTCTGACAATGGCGATGTGTTTTATGAACTGCGAGGCGACGCGCTGGCGGGTCTTGGCACTGAAAGGATCGTGGTTCCGGCGCGTGAAATCATCCACGACCGATTCAATACGTTCTTCCACCCGTTGATCGGTCTTTCGCCCATCTTCGCCGCCGGCCTCGCGGCTATGCAGGGCATTGCCATCCAGAATGACAGCACGCTGTTCTTCCAGAACGGGGCACAGCCAGGCGGCATCCTCACAGCGCCCGGCGCGATCGCCGACGAGACAGCGGCAAGGCTAAAGGCATATTGGGATACGAATTTCACCGGCAAGAACCGGGGCAAGGTGGCGGTCCTTGGTGATGGTCTCAAGTATGAGGCCATGAAGACCAAGGCCGTTGATGCGCAGCTTATCGAGCAGCTCAAGTGGTCGGCCGAAGTGATCTGCGGCGTCTACCATGTGCCGCCCTACAAGATCGGCATTGGCGCGATGCCGTCTTACAACAACGTTCAGGCGCTGAATGTCGAGTATTACCAGCAGGCGCTCCAGAAGCACCTTGAGGACATCGAAGCCTGCCTTGACGATGGTCTTGGCATGGATGGTGTCTCCATTGGGACGGAGTTCGACACAGACGGCCTGATGCGGATGGACACCGCTTCGCAGATGGAGTCCCTCAAGTCGGCTGTCAGCGCGGCGGTCATGTCTCCGAATGAAGCGCGCCGGAAGGTCGATCTGCCGCCAGTTACAGGCGGTGAGAGCCCATATCTCCAGCAGCAGAACTACAGCCTCGCTGCATTGGCGAAGCGCGATG
>Ga0182745_1002787_pt1 | contig 15368 bp, 12 predicted proteins | sample eDN3rd30CKraftBY_FD_128523 | JGI IMG/M metagenome (GOLD analysis project Ga0182745, IMG submission 128523) | Enriched backyard soil microbial communities from Emeryville, California, USA - eDNA 3rd pass 30_C Kraft BY (version 2) (version 2) | ecosystem: Environmental > Terrestrial > Soil >...
AACGTGACCCAGTATCGCACCGAGTACAAGACCGAGACCGTCCCCGTCACCCGGACCGTCTGCGAGCAGGTCCCCGTCACTCAGAACGTGACCCAGTATCGCACCGAGTACAAGACCGAGACCATCCCCGTCACCCGGACCGTCTGCGAGCAGGTCCCCGTCACTCAGAACGTGACCCAGTATCGTTGCGAGCAGGTCCCGGTCACCCAGGTGATCAATGAGACGGTCAACGTGCCACGTACCGTCACGGTTAACGTGCCCAAGGTGGTAACGACTTACCAGGACCAGGTCCGGACGATCTCCGAGCCGGTCACCACCGTGCAGCGCCAGCAGCGCAGGCATGTCGTGTATCGCAACGTGGTTGAGACGGTCATGCAGCCGCAGACCTTCACCACGCTCGAGTGCCGGGCCGAAACGGTCCAGGTCCCTCAGTGCTACACCGTGAACCAGCCCGTCACGACCACACGGCAAGTCGTGGAATGGGTTACCCCGTCGGCGGCCCCCGCCGCCTCGAGCCAGCAGGCCAGCCCGCAATCTCCCGCACCTGCTCCCACACCTCAGCAGGTTGTCCGCAACGTCACCGAAACCAATCTGGTTCCGCAGACCCTGACCCGCATGGTCCCGGTCCAGCGCACCGTCCAGGTGCCGGTCCAGCAGACCCGTAACGTGCCGGTTCAGGTCTGCCGCACGGTTCCTGAAGAACAGGTTGTCGAGGTCTGCGTTCCCGTCACCACCATGGTCTCGCGCCAGGTGACCGAGCGCGTTCCCGTCTGCCAGACCATCAACGTGCCTGAAACGCGTACGGAACTCGTCCCCACGGTTCAGTCGCGTAACGTCACCGTCATGACCACGCGCCAGGTGCCGGTGCAGGTTCCTGTCACCACCTATCAGACCCAGGCTCGTCAGGTGACCGAGAACGTCACCCGACAGGTCGCGGTCCAGGTGCCGGTGCAGGTCCCCGTCACCACCTACACCGTCCAGGCCCGTCAGGTGACCGAGAACGTCACCCGTCAGGTCGCGGTCCAGGTGCCGGTGCAGGTCCCCGTTACTACCTACACCGTCCAGACCCGCCAGGTGACGGAAAACGCCACCCGACAGGTCGCGGTTCAGGTGCCGGTGCAAGTTCCTGTCACCACCTATCAGACCCAGACCCGCCAGGTGACGGAAAACGTCACCCATCAGGTCGCGGTCCAGGTGCCGGTGCAGGTCCCCGTCACCACCTATACCTGCGTGGCGCGTCAGGTGGTCCGACAAGTCCCCTGCACGACCTACGTCGCGGTTCCGGCCGCCCCCGCGGCCCCTTGCGCCCAGCCGGTCCCCGTCGCGGCACCGGTCCAGGCCCCGGCGGCCTCGGCTCAGGCCTCCCCTCAGGCCTGAGCCTGAGCGAGCACCTCGCCCAACCTCGTTAAGCGAGGTTGGGCACGTCACACATGCGTCGCATTACTGAATATCAAACTTCAATAATGCGATTGCATCAGCAACCAACACAAGAGCCTCGGGCCTCACTCATCCTGGGAGGCCCGAGGCTCAAGCGTTTTCCACCGGCTCTTTTGCTTGATTCCCCTGGAAGAAGCGAACGCGAGACCAGGGATCGTCCCACACCCACTTCTTGAGCTATCGAGCGTTATCGGCTCGGATCAACGGTTCCACGCCAAAACCCACTCCCGCGGGCGCTTCGACTCGTCCTTGACGGAAGGCAATGGGGGGAGTCACGGCCGACTGATCGTAGAACAAGGCGGCCATCAGGTCGCAGGCGTAACGCTCGACCGGAAAGACGGATAGGCTCGACGCGAGGCAGACCATCGCCGCCTGGCCCAGGTCGGTCTCCAGGTTCGACCCGATCGCGCAGGCTTTCCCTGCCTCCCGAACACGTTTGGCCATCGCGAGCGAATGCGTGAAGCCACCGTTCTTGCCCGGGTAAATCGAGAGGACGTCGAAGGCGTCTCGGTCGAGGGCTTCCGAGAGATGGTCGGGGGTGAAGACGGCCTCGTCGGCCAGGATCGGTACGGGAATTCGCTTGCGGACCTCGGCGAGCAGTCCGATCCGGTCCCTGGGGGTCGGCTGCTCGACCAACGAAAGCTGGAAGGGAACGAGCGAGTCGATCGATCGGACCGCCCCGTCCAGGGTGGAATGCGCACCGTTGTAGTCGATCGTAAAGACCGGCTCCGGACCTAGCCGTTCGCGCACCGCGCGGAGCCGAGCCACGTCATCCACCCCGGGTTTTCCGGTCTTGAACTTCAAGGTCCGTACCCCGGCATTCCAGAACTCGACGGCCAAGTTCACCGTCTCTTCCGGCGGGTAACACCCAATGCTCACCCGGGTCGGGATCTGCTGGACCGGCGTTTGATCGGCGACCAGGCTTGCAACCGAAACCCCCTTCGACCGTGCCCACAGATCCCACAAGGCGATATCCACCGCCGACTTGATGAACGAGTTGGCATGCAACGCCCGGTCCAGTACCGCCAAAGCCTCGGACGGGTGGTCGTATCGATTGCCGACCAGTAACGGCGCGATGAAATGCTCCGCCATCCAGACCGCGGTCTCAGCGCTCTCTCCACTCCAGATCGGGGCGGTCGCGGCTTCGGCGAATCCGCACGCCCCATCCTCACCCGTGACCGTCAAGGCGACGTAGTGCGAGGCTTCATGACGCCCGAGAAAGGAAAGAATGGCCCCTTGTGAGCGGACAGGATAGTCCACCACCTTGGCGTCGATCCGACGAACCAGCAAGCTCATGAGTTTGATTTCCCGTACCGCGACAGCGAGCTTGGAACACTCTAACGGCCTTGAAGCAAGCTCAACGGCTCGCCTCGAGTCACTGCGTTCCACTTCGGGTCAAAAGGCCCAAGCCCAGAAAGCCCGCGATTCTCCCACCCTGGCACGGTAAGACTCAACCCCCCGCTCTCCTCGATACGCACTAATCCCAGCGCCCCTACACATAAACACATAAATGCTTTCATTTCATCAATTCTGAAACCATCACGATCTGGGCGAACCGCTCGTCTCGGCCAAGCAGGTGGTTGAGCGGCTCGTCAAAGGCTCTTGGCTCCTGTCAGAAAGTCGAGTACACTTTTCTGACAGGAGCCAAGAGCATGACTGCCACCGTACAAGACACGATTCTGGACCGGATTCGCCATCAAGGGCGAGGAAAGGTCTTCATTCCGAAGGACTTTCTCGATCTGGGCAGCCGTGATGCCGCCGATCAGTCGCTTTCCCGGCTGGTCAGGAACGGCGACATCCTGCGCCTTGGGCGTGGCCTGTACCATTACCCGCGGATGAATCAGCGGTTGGGTATCCCGCTCGGCCCCGATTTGGATGAAATCGCTGACGCATTGGCCCGGCAGACAGGAAGCCGTGTGGTTCCCTCGGGGGCGGTTGCTGCTAATCGGCTAGGGTTGTCCATGCAGGTGCCCGCCAAGCCAGTTTACTTAAGCGACGGACGAACCCGCCTAGTAAAAATTGGCAACACGACCATCCAGATTCGCCACTCGGCTCCGAAAGAATTGCCGGTAGGCAGCCGGGCAAGCGCGATGGTCTTTCAGGCGCTGCGGCATCTTGGTCAGAGTGCCGTGGACGACAAGGTGATCGGCCAGATTCGGCGTGCCTTGTCACCTGACCAACGGCGTGACCTACTTCAAGACGCACGGTACACGACGGATTGGATCGCGTCTGCCGTTCGCCAAATTGCCAAAGAGGAAATAGAGGTCGCCGGTCATGGATGACGTCGCTCGATTGCCTCTGACTGACCGGATCGACCTGTTCGCGGAAGTCGCGCGACGGCGGGGGCTGACACCGGCCGTCATTGAAAAAGACTTCTGGGTTTGCTGGGCGCTCAAGCGGCTGTTCACACTGCCTGACCCACCTGCCGGATTGCTGTTCAAAGGCGGTACGTCTTTGTCCAAAGTCTTCGGGATCATCGAGAGATTCTCCGAGGATGTAGACCTGTCCTTCGACCGAAGCGGGCTGGGATTCGGCGGCGAAAGCGATCCTCTCAATGCCACATCCGGAAAGAAGCGGAAGCATGGTCTTGAAGCGTTGACGGAAACTTGCCAACGGGTGATCCGGGAACGCTTGTTGCCGCAACTCGCCGAATCCTTCAGCAGTGCCTTGGGTGAGCCGCCTTCAGCGGCATGGGGCATGGAACTGGCCGAGGATGACCCTGACGGTCAAACCCTGCTGTTCTACTACCCGACCGAAGAACGCGCCGACGACGACGAACCAGCCTACATCCGGTCAGCGGTACGAATGGAAATCGGGGCGAGGTCGGACCATTGGCCTGCGATTGAGGCTACGGTCGCATCCTACGCGGCGGAGGATTTTCCGCACGTCTTCAAGGAAACCGGGTGCAAAATCCATGTCCTAGCTGCCGAGCGGACCTTTTGGGAGAAAGTCACAGTATTGCATATGTGGCACCATGCCCCGGCGGACAAGAAGTTCCGTGATCGGCAGTCGCGGCACTACTATGATGTGGTTCGCCTATATGAACACGACCTGGGCAAAGCCGCGATCAAGGACACCGAATTGTTGCTCAAAGTCGCCCGGCACAAGGAAGTGTTCTTTCCTGCGGCGTGGGCACGGTACGCAGACGCGAAGCCGGGAACGCTCCGGCTCGTGCCTCCCGATGCTCGCCTACCGGAACTGGAGCAGGATTACCGCAAGATGCAGGAAATGATCTTCGGCGAAGCACCGGCATTCGAGCGATTACTTGATACGCTGCACCGGATCGAAGCGGAAATCAACGAGGCCTAGAAAAGCAAACGACTGCTGGTTTCACCAGCCCAGAACAAGAACACCCGAAAGGTGAGAGAAAAGTCACGCGGCAATGAAACTGATCGTCAACGCCACGGGCATGAATTCGGTGCCCTTCACCGAGGGGGTGTGACATGCCCCGAATTCTGGTGCATGAGTTATGAGGGCATGGGTTGGAGCGGTGGTGCGGGGCCGGCCTGGGGGGCGTCGAACAGCAGGACGGAGTACGGCTTCTCGAGCAAGAACGACTCTTCGTTCGCATCGGTCACCCATGGGATCGTCATCGCTGGTCCCTCGAGCGGAGCGAGATCAATCAACCTGATCGCTCTCCTTCAGCAAAGTCATCGTAAGTAACGCAAAGCGAGACACGTGGTTTTAGGTCAACTGGCCGCATCGTAAGTCGTGCGATATAATGACAGGTGTGTCAGGATTTCGGCCAGCCGGGTCGATGATTTTAAAAGGACTGGTCGGACCCAACGCTGCATTGCCGGTAGTCGCCCAGAACCAAGGAAGCGTCGATTGGGCCGAGGGATTTCCCTAAGCGCTGACGGTTCATTCCTTTGAGCCGAACTCTCACTCCTCCTTTGAGCCCTCGCACTTCATCCATAGGCTCGCCGTCCACTCGATCGCTCGGGCCGATTGAGTGATCCGATCCGTACTCGCCAAACACCAAAATAACTTTCCCCCACGGTACGAATCGTACAATGAAGGTGTGGTTAACCGTTGGGGATGCCCTCTCCTGACCAGAAGTCAAGAAGCGGCCGAGGATTAGAAACCATGCGCCTTCCCAAACAGCACCCACGCATTGCGACCGCCTGGCTTGCCTTGCTCGCCCTGGCGGTGCTGGCCCCTTCCTCCGCGTTCGCCAGTAAGCTCTCCTGGCTGGACGAGGTGGTTCAGGAGGTTATCGTCGAAGCCAAGGCCGGCGGCAAGGTGGCCGCTCACGGAGACGCCTCGGCGCTCCGCAAGGCAGGCCGGCTGTTCGCCAACGAAGCCGACGAAAGCCTTGAAGCCGTGGCGAAGCGTTATGACGACCTGGCCCGTGTGGGCCGCCGGGTCGAGCCCCCTTCGGAAGCGTTGCTGAGCTCCAAGTTCGCGCGCCTCCTTCCTCACGACCCGGACGCCGTCCGAACCTTTTCCAACCTCGCCCCCGCCGAGAAGCGGCTGGTGGTCGAAATGGGAGAGACCGCCCAGCGGCTCGCCCGACGCTACCCCAACCAGGCTGAGACCATGATCCGCCAACTGGGAACCGAAGGGCTCTCCGCCGTTCGAGTCTATGGCGACGACGTGGCGGAAGTCCTGGTCAAGGAAGGTCCGGAAAGCCTGGGAGTTCTGCGTAAAACAGGCCGAGGCGGCTGGAAATTTTTCAACGAAACCGTCTTGCCCAACAAGAAAAAGTTGTTGGCCGCCGGGGTTTTGGGCGCGTTCATGGCCGATCCCGACAAGTTCGTGGACTACACCGGTCGCGCCACGGAGTTTGCCGTGCGTGAGTTCGCGAAGGCAGGGGTCCACCTGGCCACCGCGATTGGAGGGGGAGCAAGCCGAGGGTTGGAAGGAGCGATCGGCCAAACGCTGGCGGCCTATGGTCTGAACACACCGATCTTTCGCTACGTAGGGATGGCGGCGGCGGGGCTCGTGGTGGTCATGGCGATCATGGTGCTAGTTGGGCTTCCTGTTGCCTGGGTCTTCCGCCCCATCACCTGGCCGTTTCGCAAGCTGATGGGTCACGGGCACAAGGCCCACGCGGCCTGACGCGAGGTAAAGCTCGCGTCGGCTCGATCTCCAGGAGATCCGCCACGAGCAACGAGCCGGTTCATGTTCTTCCGCTTTTGACGAGCCTCGGCACGCCCCAGAACCGAATTTCAATCGACCGGGGATGAACGCCTCCCGTAAGGGAATGGAAGGATTTGGCAGGACTCGCTGATGGCAAACCGTCGGAAAGCTCATCTCGATGCCCTGGAGCGCCGGCTGACCGGTCCGAAGCGGATCGGCCTGTTCGGTCATCGGAACGTGGGGAAAACCACCCTCCTGGCCATGTTCTATCGCCAGGCGTCGACAGGGCAGGTTCCGGGCCTGCGGATGGCCGCGGCCGACCCGGCCAGCGCGGAGTATCTCGCCGAGAAAATCGGGCAGATCGAGTCGGGGGAACCACCGGCCGGAACGTTGGCGGAAACCGAGCTCAAGCTTCACCTCTACCACGACTCGGCCCGGTTCGACCTGATCGTCAAGGATTACCAGGGCGAGCACGTCACCCTTGGTTCCGAAGAGCCGATTCAGGCCTTCTTCGCCGACTGCGACGCCGTGCTCCTCTGCCTCGACCCCGAAGGACCCGCCAGCCCCGCCGATCGCACGCGCAGGCAGCAGGAAATTGAGAACCTGCTCGAGCGCTATATCGACCGGTCCGACGACGCCACCACCGGCCGACCGATCGCGCTTCTGCTCACGAAGTTCGACCGGGTCCTGGCAATGGCTCAGGCGCGCGAGGGGCAAGAACCCAAGACCAGCGACGACCCATCCACCTGGGGGGTCGAACGTCTCGTGGATGCCCGGTACGGGATGACGCGGTATGCCCTCGCCCAGCATGCGCCCGGGGCGGGAATTTTCGCGGTCAGTGCTTATGGACGAGGAGCGGAAGGGAGTCGTCCTCCCGCCGAACTGCACCCCTTGGGCCTGGAACGCCCGCTTGTCTGGCTCGCGGAACAGCTCGAGGTGATCGACCGCGATCAGCTCGAATGGATCTGGGACCTGGTCCCCGAGGATTACCCACGCCTGGCCCGTTGCGTGGATTCCTTTACCAAGCGCTATCCGAAGTCGAGTGCGGGAATCTTGTTCCGCGACCGGCTGAAAAAACTGCGAGCGAAACGGCGCAAGCGACTCGTGCTCAAAGGTTTCGCCGGAATCTTGCTCGGCGCGTGCATGGTGGCCGGTTACGACGTGGTCGGCTTTCGGAATGCCCTGGCCTTTGAACGTCACCAGCCCGCTCCGGCGGTCGCTCGGCGTTGGTCTCAGCTCCTGACATGGCACCCCACCCTCCCCTGGATCTTTCCAACTCTGAACCACCGGGCCCGGGTCAAGGAAGCGGAGTGGACCGTCAAGGCGGCTGAAACCCAGGTGGCCCTGGGAACCGATAGTCCCGACCTGCACGTCAAGCTGGCGAACGTGAAGGAACAGATCCCTCGACTCGTCCCCGCGATCCGCAAGGTGGAAGAGGCCAAGGAGCAGGCCAGGCATGATCAGCTCTGGGCCGAGACCAGGTCGGAAGCCCTGGCGCCAGGCGATCAGCCCGAGAAACCGTTGCAGAGTCTCCAAACCTTCCTGCGCAGCTATTCAGACACCCCGCATCGCGACGAGGCCCTGGCCCTGGCCGCCTCGCTCAAGGCGCGGATCGCCGACCGTGAATCCGCGGCCGATCGCCACTTTCTCGACGACCTGGACCGCTCCGAGCGACTGCCCAACGCCGACCTTCGCGACCTGATCGACCGGGCCCGGCAGTTCCTCTCCGACCACCCCCAAAGCGAGTGGCGCAGCGAGGTCGAGCAACGACTCAACGCCTATGTCGTCAGCCTCGACACACGCGATATCGACCGGGCACGTCAGTACTCGCGGCAATACCCCACGAACTTCGCCACCCGGATCGAGCGCTACCAGGACTACCTGAAAGCTCACCAGTCGGGGGGGCGGTTCATCAGCGAGGCCACCGAAGCGCGAGACCGGATTTTGCGCCAGTGGGATACCTACATCTATCGCCAGGCCTTCGACCACCTGGCGGCCCATCCCGACGACGTGACCGAGGTGGCACGCCGTCTGCGCGACTATTTACGCGACCATCCGGAAGGGCGTTTCGCCAAGGATGCTCGTGACTACATCGCCTGGTGGGAAAAGGTTTCGGCGCCGGGCGAATACCGCGTCACCTTGCGGCGAGGCGAGGTCGATTCGAACGTGGGCAAGTACTTTACGAACGGCCCCGACCTGAGCGTGACGATCGAGGTGGCGGGCATTACCTACGGCCCCTCCCCCATCGTCCCCAACAACCGCCAGCCGATCTGGGACTACACCTTCTCTCGGCCGATTCGCTGGAAGCTGGGCGACCCCGTGTTGGTGAAAGTCAAGGACCACGACTGGTCCGACTCAACCGTAATCGCCATCCGGAGCCGCAAGGGAGACCCCCTGGCCATCCGCAACCTCAGCGGCCCGTTGAAGCCGAGCACCGGAGCAAAAGCCTCGCTCCTCTTCAGCTCGACCTTCCGCATGCCCCGCCTCACCCAACCGGACTGATCGGATCGGCCCCCTTGGTCATTCGGGATGAGGCAAGCCCCGACGAGTCCGACCATTGAGCCGAACGCTGGACGTTCGCTTTTCGAGCCAGCTCGACAGGCGCTGGAATACGCACAAGGCTTTCACATTAGCGAGTCATGACGCTCTTGGATGTTGAACTGGAACAGGCCGTGTATGGTAGCTTTCCGTTCTGGGATCGCGGGTATGCCATCCTGGCGCACTCTCCGGGCTGCCAGCCTGAGTGGCTAACCTGGCTCCGAACCGTCTGCCAGCACTTCGGTGAGCCCGTCGCCGGTATCCGCGGGTTGCCCTCCCTGTTCACGCTCCAGGAGAAAGGGTACCCTCGGCTAATCGTGGGGGTGAGTCCCCCTGGCGTGGATGACCAGGGGCGGCCGGGGGCCCTGGCGTTTCATGCCCTCTTCCTCCAGCCCAAGGACTACCGCGCCGCGGCAGCCGACCCATTCCTGTTTCAACCCAGCCTGCGGACCAACTGGTCCGACTGGTCGGCTGAACCAACAACGCTTCCCAAGGCGCACATCCGCCTGAATCGCGCGTCCTCCTCGATTTCCACCGCCTCCCCCCCAGCCAACAATAACCGAGCATTGGCAATCGCCGAGGCGATCGGACGGGGGAAGAAGGTGGCGATTCCCTCGCCCGAGCCGATCGAAGCGCTGGCGAGAGACGTGGTGGCGGCCCTCCCCTTGCCTGTTCGAACCCGCGTCTCACTGGCAACCTGGGCATTTTCCGGTGGGAATCCGTTCGACCTCATGGCCCTTCCCCGCCTCAAGGGAGTTGAGCTCGACCCGTCGTACGTCGACCCCTCGATACTGGACCGCTACGCCGAAGGCCAAGTCGCGTTCGAGTCAACAACAGCCGCCAAGAGTCGATTTGGGGAGTATCTTGGCAGAGCCATGCCCATCCTCGGTCTCACCGCGCTTTTGCTCGGCGCGGCCCTTGGGATCGTGCTCCGTACCGAACCCGAACACGAGCAGGAAGAGGGCAAGAGCAAGAGCTTCGCTTCACAATCGGCCCAGGAGGGTCGGAGTCGCGCGGACCGGTCTCTGCTCGCTTCGCCCACGCCAACGGATCGAGCGGAAGCGAATGCACCGGAGGATCGAGCACAGGTCTTGAATGCGTTGGTGAACCTCGCCGAACAGGTTGGGGCCTGGAAAGAAGGGGCGAAGCCGCCTGACGACCCAGCCGAGTTATTGATCGCGCTTTCGGGGCGGTTGAGCTATCGAGGGCCTTGGCTCTCGAAACGCGAGCTGGCCGAGTTGCGGAGCTCCAATGGGCCCGGCTCGCCGCTCGACCGAACTCGGGCGCTCGAGTGGCATACCTTTCTCGCGCGGTTCGCGACCGACCGCCCCCTGCCCGCTGGGTATCGCGACGGCTCCCTCCGCTGGCAGTTGGAAACCCTGGCCTGGTCGCTGCATCTCGACCGAGACACGACCCGCTACGCGTTGCTCGAGCTCCCTCACGTCCTGGCCGATTGGCTTTCAATCGGGGGCGCACCACGCCGCAATCCCTTGAGCGAACGATACCCCACGCTTGAGACCTACCACGCGTTCCTCGAAGGTCTTCCTCGGCGCTGAGTCGCGCCGATCGTCTCAAAAGCCACGTTAACTCCTTTGTTCTACCCCGATGCGTCCGGGCGAAGGTTCCGTTACAATATGACCTCATGGGGAAATCACTCGTTCGAATGCGCAACGCCGCGTCGATCGTCGTCTTCTCGAGCCTTGCCCCTCTGGTGGGTTGCAATGGTGGAGAGGCGGTGACCGACCAAACTCTTGCCGCGGCGAAGCAGCATTGGAAGCGGGCGGAGATCCGAAACTACGACCTGGAATGGATGAGCTCGGGAATGAATCAGGCCCTCTATCGCGTCCAGGTCCGCGACGACCAGGTCGAGAGAGTCGACCAGGTTCTGTCCGATGGCCAGACGGTGGAACTCCATCCCGCCCAGGCGCGCTACTTCAGCGTGGATGGACTCTTCCTCACCATCGCCGAAGACCTGGCCCAGCTTCGGACCGACCACCCGTTCGGCATGGCCAAGGGGACGAGCGCGGTGCTCCGTTTCTCGCCGGACGCCCAGTACGGCTTCCCTCGGGCCTATCGGCGCGACTACGCGGGCTCGCCCAGACCCTTGGCGATCGACGTCATCCGATTTGAACCGCGAGCCTCATCCGTCCCTTCTTCCCACTCTGGCTGACCAGATTAACCTAACCCCCCAAAACGAGTCGGGCACGATCGGTAGATTGATCGGTCGGTCGGCCCAACCCGTGCTTGCGGAGAATGCTCCGGCCCGTGCGTAATACCCAGGATCAGGACCGACAATGGAGCCGCCACGCGGCGCGATACGACGACCTCTTTCTCGACGCCCTCAACCCGAGCGTCGAGAATCCTCTCTGGAGCGCCCTGGACGCGATTCCCAACCCTCAATCGTTGACCGTCGCCGACCTTGGGTGCGGGACCGGCCCCCTCTTGCCCAGGCTGGCCGACCGGTTCGGCCAGGTCGTCGCGCTCGACTTCGCTCCCGCGATGATCACCAAGGCCCGAAAACGGGTCGGCCCTAACGCCAAGCACGTCTCGTTCGAGACCAGGGCCATGCACGACCTGGACGACTACGCCGGGCGATTCGACGTGGTCGTGGCGATCAACTCGATCGTCATGCCCGATGTTCGCGAGATCGACCGGACCTTGCGGGCCATTCGGGCCAGCCTGAAACCCGGCGGCCTGTTCCTTGGCATCCTCCCCTCGATCGACGCGATCCACTACCATACGATGCTTTTGATGGACCAAGCGCTAGACCGGGGCATGGAGGTCGAGGAAGCGGAACGGTCCGCCGCATTCCATGCCGAGCACCAATATTACGAATTCGCCTTTGGTCGATTCCAATTCCTCGGACTGCGGCAAAAGTTCTGGCAGCCCTTCGAAGTTCGCCACCGGATGACCAAGGCTGGCTTTCCGTCGGTCAAGCTCGAGCAGGTTCTCTACCCTTGGGATGAGAACATGGCCGGGGGAGCGGAATTCGCGGATTATCCGAAAAGCTGGGACTGGTTTTTCGCGGCCAGCTTCTGACCCCCGGGTGGGGACGAACCAGAACCACGACATGAGTGGGTCGGGCGATCGAATCCAAGCGGAATCATCCCTTTGAGCAAAGCAAAAGCCTCGCGTACAAAGGCGAAGGAGGCAACATGGCGGCATCGCAGGCTCCCCGTGAACAGGAGCAATCGATCAAAGCGCGCAAGAGCGAGTTGTTCGAGGAAGAACAGCTTGCCGACGACCTTGGCGCCCGAAGGCCGTTTTCCCACTACCTCGCGAATGCCGAGGCCACGCCATTCAGCACGGCGCAAAAACTCGCCTTGTGGGGTTTGGGGGTCGTCGTCGTCCTCATCCTCCTGGCCGCCCTGGTTACCTGACGACCTTTGAATCGACACCTCGCGTCGCGCGGTCGTGGTCGAGTCGTACCCCAACGGCCAACGCGGTTCCCAACTCCAACCCAACGCGCGGGCCTGGTCCGAAAACGAACTTCACGCGTCGAGCCCGTTCGAGTCAAACGAACGGGCCGAATTCCAGCGAGTTGCTCAGTAGAGCGAGCCCGGTGGGCGTTTGAAACCCAACCGGCTCCATCTGCCCTGCTCTGCCCTGCCCCGCATCCAGACTCAGGTCGATCCCTTCGTCCTTCGGCGCGTGGTTTTCGCGGTTGAGCTTGGGCTGGAATGGGCCGTACCATCTCCATTGGTCAGAGGAGTGGGGTTGGGGAGAGTACGTCCCCAGTTTTCCACCGACATCCGAATATGGCGAGACATGGCTTTGACCGCCGCCTTGCGATCGTCGGCCAGCAGAGCTTCGACGATGGCGAGATGCTCGCGCGCCTCGGCTTCGAACCGCCCCGAGCGAAACCGCGTCTCATCGCGGGCATAGGTGACGTCGCGAAAGGCTCGGAATAAGATTTTTAGCCGCCCAATCTCATTGGCGAGGAACCGGTTCCGACATGAGGAGGCAACAAGGTCGTGGAGCCGGCTGTCCACGGCGCTGGCTTCCTCAAGGAAACCGGGGTCGGGGGAGGTGGACCTGGCCAGCAGCCCCTTCAAGTCGGTCTGCAGGCTCCTGAGCTCGGCGGGCGTGATCCAGCCGCAGGCGCTGCGCGTCGCCTCGCATTCCAGCACCCGGCGCACCTGGCAAATCTCACCGACCTCCTCCGACGTGACCCGGCGGATCACCGCTCCCCGGTTCGGGAGCAGGTCCACGATGCCGATTCCTTCCAGGGCCACAAGAGCTTCTCTGATTGGCGTGGGGCTGACCCCAAATCGATCGGCCAACTCCTGGGTAACGAGATGCTTCCCCGCCTCGAGGCGCCCTTGAAACACCTCGATGAGCAACGACTGCACGATCACACGACGGCGAAGCCCATGATCACACTTTAATGAACGGTTCTGATCACGATTCGCATCAGACATGGGAAGCATCACAACCTGTTTGTCTTTAAAGTCAGAATTCCACCCGTTGGCTCAAGAGGAAGACCGTCCAGCCAGGTGAGGGAGCCTGGCGGATTGGACTTCGCGACCGCGCGAGCTCTGACAACTTTCAGACCCTTGAAGTTACTGTAGTACGATCGGCTGGGGAGTTCAACCGTCCGGACACCGACTCCTCGTCATACGGCTCCGTTTTTCCGGTTTCAGCCCATGAGCAGGTCCAACACGGTCGATTCAAGGCGGGCTTACGACAGTCCTTCCTCTTTTCGAAATATTTCGACCTCTCCGATCTCAAACCAAGGGACGATGATATTGTGCGTTCAGCGCCACCGTGCCCGATGAAATCAGGATTGGCCGCATCCACGATTCGAGACCTGCCAGCGAGAAAGTAAGTCGAGGGGCGGATACGTATCGGAAGGATCAATTTATTGTAGCGAGCACGACAAGGGCATGAGGTGAGTGGAGCCCAGATGACAGGAGCGCCCTTGCGTTAGACGATTGGATTCCGAGCACCTACTTCGTTCGCCGAACGAGTCCAGTTTATTCGCTCGTGACGGGATTTCGAGAATCATTTGGGCGAGTTGGCTTCAAGCGACGCACAGGCGAGGTCGCGGCAGGCGGAGAGTATCCGGTGCGCCAGGGTCTCATCCGTCACGGCGCGGGAGACGGTGATTCCCCCGACAAGCAGAGCGATGAGAGCCAGGGCTTGATCCGCCTGGGAAGGGCCGGAAGCCGAGTCGGGCAGTAGGGAGCCGAGCGAGGAGGCAACCTCGTCGAGCGCCTCGCCAAAGGCCTCTCGCGCCTTCGTACCTGCCCTGGGGAGTTCGGAGAGAAGCGGCGAGAGCGCACAGCCCGTTTCAACGGCCCGGCGATGTTCAAGGCTGAGATAACTGGCGATCAGTGACTCGACGCGTTGGGTCTCGCCGCCCGGCCCCCCCTCGGCGATCCGCCCCAGCCGAGACTCCCTGAGGCTCGTAACAAGCACCTCGAGGAACAGGGCTTCCTTGGAAGGGAAATGAGCGTAAAAGCCTCCCGCGGTCAGGCCGGCCTCCGCCATCACCTTATCCACGCTGCCCGCCTGGAACCCATCCCGGCGAAAGACCACGGCCGCCGCGTCGAGGATCTTCTGGCGAGTCTTGGCTTTCTGATCGGCGGGGTAACGCATCTCTGTTTTTATAGGGGGACGAACCGGCCCAAGTCAACGGACCAGGTGGCAGTGGTAGTGCTGTTTCTTCTCGATCCGCCTTCACAGAACTTCTAGCGATTCTACCGGATGGCATACATCGTGTCGTGTCGCAGCCCCGGCGCTCTTGTACCCCAGCCGATTGAACAAGAACACGACGCTTCTCAAGCTCCCCATCGTTTCCCGTCGGGTCCGTTCCGCGAACCGCAACGGATGAACGGCCCTGGACTGGGCAGTCGGTAGGCCTGGCTTGTGTACGGCGTCACGCGAGGTCGGATCGTTGAGGCGGGCCACCAGGTTTTGCGAGGGGCGCCCGCTTCTCAAACGTTGAGGAGAAGCTGGGCTAACTTGGCGAGAGAGAAAAACGTGAGTGCTTGGCCCCAGTTCCCGCCGAGTGGCGAATGGCCGTTTTCCTCGCTGTAACCTCTTGATTTCACACAAGCTAAAAGGCATGTTCTTTTTGCTTCGTGTTTCAGAGGATTCCAGCCCAATGTCTGACGAGTACAGACCAAGCTCGACGGGACACGACCATTAGTGTTTTGGACTCCTCGAAGGATATGGCCTTCGTAGGGGTGTAAGCTGTGGTTCGTTTTGTTGAGTCTTACCCAGCCTTCCTTCGTTTCGTCCTTTGATACCTCCGGAACGCGCTGATCGGGCGATCCCTCAGATGCTTTGCCAGGCGATCATCTTCG
>Ga0182745_1002789_pt1 | contig 15359 bp, 12 predicted proteins | sample eDN3rd30CKraftBY_FD_128523 | JGI IMG/M metagenome (GOLD analysis project Ga0182745, IMG submission 128523) | Enriched backyard soil microbial communities from Emeryville, California, USA - eDNA 3rd pass 30_C Kraft BY (version 2) (version 2) | ecosystem: Environmental > Terrestrial > Soil >...
AACGTTGTGTTCACTTTAAAGTCAACGACACCCGGTACGAGCTGACAGGGGTGCCTGGTTTGAACCGTCGCGGCGGAATCTTGAGCCACCAGTATCCCCTTCGAATCCGAAGTTGGCGACAAACTTGGGGTCACGGATCTTCGGGTCGACCATTGACAAGGTGCCGATGCCGCTTGCTCGCCAACTGAAACGCCTTGTCGCTGAGCACAAGAGGCAGACCGAAGTACATCGCCTCATTGACGACGAGGCCCCACTGTTCCAAAAGCGAAGGGAGCACAAGCACGTCGGCGTCTACGTACATTTCGCTAATTCGACTCTGGTTCACAAAACCGGTGACCGTCACGTCTAGAATCTGCTCCTCACGGACGATCCGCTCCACATCCGCTCGCATCACCCCATCACCGACATAAACCAGCGCACAGGGATAATCACGACGCAGCCTTTGATAGGCCTTCAGCAAAAACAACGGTTGTTTGTAATGATAAAGTTTCCCGCACGAGACCAGGATCGGACGGTCGACGTGACACCCAATGCCTTGCGGATTTCCGCTCGTTTGGGTCGTAGGCGAACCACTTCTCCCTGAAAGAACTCGTCATCGACGGAGTAAGGGGAGAAATGATTCGATAGTCAGCCACTCCATAGTGGCGGTAAAACTATCGGTTTAACTCTCCGATCGACAGACAGCTTCCCAGAGAACGCATCAACGTCCCCAGCACGACCTCCTTGGCCAACTGGGTATGCAGCGGCCGCATCTCGCGGAGGTGAGAATCGTTGCGCATCATCAACCCAGTTCCACTGACCCACGAGGTCTTGAACGCCAACCACTTCGTCAAATGCTCGTGGCCAAAGACCAGCAACGAATCAAACTTTCCCTTCCAGATCTCTCGCATGATCCTGGGGTTGATCAGTCTTCGAAACCTCGACACGTCACCATTACCAAAATTTTGAGACTCCTCGCCGATACCCACCGCAGATTCGACGTAAGCCATTGGCAGATACTCGGTTGATGGCGATTTTCGGTGTTCACGCGGTGGCCTCGGCACATCCTGGGAGTATGGCCAGTCGTCGGAGCCGATCAGCCCGACGTTTCTCGAGAAATTGACGAAATTGGTCTGCCTGTACACCGGTGGGGATCGGCGAGGAGTCTCAAAATTTTTCAGAATGATGGACTTGTATCCACCAGAAGAGGGATATCCCATTTGAAGGAGACACCAAACTGGGTGTCGAACGTTTCCTTCAAGCCATGATCGGTGCAATTCAGGCCGACCGCCCAGCTTGCGCATCAACGGGGCAAAAAACTGGATGGGATGCGACATCACAACCGCAGTTCGCACGGGAGGGGGTTCCTCAGACCGGCGTTCGTGTTCGGACTCTACTACCAGGCTATTGGTCTGATGCACAACCACTCGAAAACCTCCAGGTAACCCAGGGTTTGACTCAGCTTCACCTACATCTATCGCCCAATATATAGAGAACGACCTTGAATCTGTGTGAATCCAATAATAGTATCAAAGTTGACTTGCGCTCTAATCATCCTGAGCTTTCAAATTGCGGAAGCTTGCCACTCGAGCTAAGTGCATCCAACAAACGCGTAACAAAATGGTCGCTACGAAAGAATTCTCTCATGCGTTCAAGGGCGGCCGTGCCTTCCGTCAAAGCTAGGACGGGATCTTCAAGTATGGGTATTGCGGCACGAGCAATTGCATCTCCACATTGCTCATCAATAAGAATGGATCCCGCTCCTTGCGGAAAAATCTCCTCGATCACAGAATTCTTTAAGGCAAGTATTGGTACTGCTGAAGCAGCAGCTTCGACCGCTGCTAGGCCAAATCCATCCTTTGTGGAGGGAAAAAGAAACAGGCGACTCGTGCGATAAAGACGAGAACGCTCAGCGTTATCGACCCATCCCTTGAACTCGACTCCGCTTAAGCCTTCTGTTGCGATTCGACGCTCCAACCGCTCTCGATCGTTACCCGTTCCCACAATTATAAGTGTTGCATCGCGTACAGTAGAGCGAATCTTATGCCAGCTGTCAATAACTGCGTCATGCCCTTTGTGACGTCCTCCCTTGTCCATTCGTGCGACCATGAGCGCCGTAGCAGAGGACGAGAGGGATGGTTGTTCCAACGGAGTTTCTGATATTCCTAACCATACAACACGAGCCTCCGGAAGCCACGGATTTAAACGTCTCGCCTCATTAACGGTGAACTCGGAATTTGCAAGGAGAATACTGGCATTCTCCAGCGACAACCTTTGACTGTGAGTGAGCGGTTTCCATACTTCAATTCCATGCAAAAAGACCCCGTACGGCACTCTTCTCAGGCCAGGCACTGTTCGATGAACTCTAGCAAGATCAACGTGTTCGTATAGCACAAATCTTAAATTCTTGCATAATGCTCCTTTGAACGCATTAATCCAAAACGACGAGCGACGCAACAGCTTGTGGCGCATATAAGGATGATGCCATAGTTCCAAACAGCACCGAGGCCTGAGACCGACCGCAATCTGCTCTGAGACAACACCAATACCGCCACATCGGGGACCTAGTCCTGAAGTTGCCAGGGCGAAAGAACTTTCGTTTGGTTTCATTCTTACCTCGGGTTCAATAATACCACAGGAGTTTTGGATTCGTTACTACATCGAATCCGCCATGTCAAATCATCGGTGACGAAGCAAGAAAGTTGGAGTCTTCTACTCCGGGTAGAACAGCCCATTTAATCGAATAAAAGTCGTCGAACTTGACTCAATATCTCACTCCCTCTAGATGTCGGCCTCAAGCCGTCTACAAAACGTCTGTTCGCGCGATGTCGTTCAGACAAGCGCTAGACGTTTCTTCGAAATAAATCATGACTTGAACCTCCTTGTTGGGAATCAATCCCACGACGTGATTAGTAAGAAACGGAGCATCAGTTGTCCCCGACGGTTGACGAGATTGGAGAATCAAGGACTGAGGCCAGGCCATTACCAGACAGTCGTGGATGCGGCACACCTCGGGGAGGCCAGATCACGGAAGGCGAACGCCCCAGCAGCTTTGATTCCTCACGTTTCAGGTCGATCCAGTAGAGGAAGAATGCATGTAGACAGATATAGCGAAAGCCGGCCTTGCCATCGAGGAATCCAAGACGTAGGACGTAGCGATACAGAAAGTAGAGAACGGAACGACCTGGCAGGGCGTAGTAGAGCCGCCGGAGCCACATGCGCCGCTCGTCGGGCCGACCAAAGAATCGTGGTTGAGTCTCGCCGATCACGTTGGCCTGAAGGATCGAGCGCGCCTCAAGGGCTGAGTACCGATTATGTCGATCAAGCCAGTGGCCGAGATCCTTCAAATCCCAGTGATCGATGGGGGCCTTGATCTCCCCTCTTTTCCCTTCCACAACGGCGTGTTCATTCACGTCTCGCCGTTCAAAGCGAGCCGCCCCCGCGCGCCAAAGCCGCGTGTTTCCGTTAGGATAGAGCCCGCCCCATTTCAACCAGCGGCCCATGAAGATCAGACGCCAGTGTACGGTGAAGGAACTCTCTTCCGTATTGGGGGCACAGAGTTTCGAGTCAACCTCTGAGCGAAACTCGGGAGTGGCGCGTTCATCCGCATCAAGTTTCAGAATCCAGGGTTGGTTGATGGGAAGGTTAGTGAGAGCGAAGTTCCACTGAGCTCCATAGTTCTCGAACGCATGCTGTATGACCTGGACCCCGTCGCACCTTCGAGCGAGCGCAATGTCTACGGTTCGATCCGTGCTGAACGAATCCACGACGAAAACCTGGCTGGCCCACCCTGTCACGGATTCGAGAGCAGCGTCCAGATTTTCTTCTTCATTGAATGTAAGAATGATCACCGTTAAAGGTGATCGATTCGGGCGATCGGTGTTCATTCTGAATTCAACCTGTGTGCATGGAAGGAAAATCAAACATCAGAAAAGCAAGCAGCCATCTTGCATGACATCTGAACACAAGAACCGGAAATCTGAGTGGATTTGGAGTTTATGACAAAATCTGGTCATGAGACATACTGAATGCAACCGGGAGGGCTGCCACCTCCAAGAACCCAGGCATAAGTCTCGAGCATCATTTGACCTATTCTATTCCAATCAAACTCTCGCTTCATCCAAGATCGGCCTCGGAGCCCCGCCTCATGAAGCGTTGCGGGGGACAAGGAGAGAGCGTGCCGCAGACATTCCACAAGGTGCCCTTCGCCGTGTTCGATCCACCAACCACAACCTTCTGAGTCGAGCTTTTCCCATGGCGCGCCTTTGGTTACAATCGCCGGGATTCCGACCGCAAGAGCCTCGGCTACAGCCATAGCAAAATTCTCCGATTTGGAAGGAAGAACAAAAAGCGAAGATTCCTTCAACATACGGAGTTTGCTTTCGCCAAACACAGGTCCCGGAAAGGACACTCGTCTCAACTGAAGATGTCGCGCTAAATGACACATTTTAGGTAGATAACCATTATTGTCGGGACCAGCAACAATTAGATCCCAATCAGGAAACATAGGTTCGATTTGACTCCAAGCTCGCAGCAAAACATCAATTTGTTTAATCGGATGAATTCTGCCCAAAAAAAGAAGGCTACGTCGCCCCCTCACCTTCTCGTCCAAAACAGTACTCGTATCGGGAATATCAATACCATTTGGAATCATTGCAATCGGAATTCGAAGGCCCAATTTTTTTAAACTAAAGGCCTCTTCACGTGACGTTGCATGAAGGCAAGCCGACGCTTTCAGTGCCTTGGCTTGACCAAATGACCACATAATCCTCTTTCGTAATGACGAGCGCTGGAGTGCCCCGTTCAACAAAGTTCCACGTGGTGAATTGATCAATCGGCATTGGGTGCCGCGAATTGCCCTGCCTGGATAGACATTGGTCATCTCCCAAAGACTGTGATTATGAATCAGTTCGGCCTTTTGAGCAGAGGCACGCAAGGCCCGGTATAGGTCAGGAGAAGCCGCGAGTCTTGGATACCAAGGCCAACGTTCGTGATGAATCAAAGGGACATTAAAGGAACCTGACTCATTCGGGGGCGACAAGACATGAAGGCGAACATCAATCCCTTGGGTAACAAGAGATTCACAAAGTCTGGGTACTGATAACGATGGTCCACTTGCCTTTTGGCTGATGTCAGTAATCACGTGATCAACTTGCATGAGATTCAAGCGTCTCCTGTTCAGAATTAAACGCTCCCGAAGGATCGTAAAGGCTCCTAAGTCACCTTTGTTCCATTTGCCTCGCCCACTTGCTTTGAATTCAAGGCAACACAAACATGTATCTCTAAATGGACAAATAGAGCACCAGGGCAAGGCAACATTAAATAAGCCAATATCTCATCATGTCCACCCTTGAGGAAAATGGAAGAAAGCCAATTGCTTCATCAATTGTTCTCGACCAAACGCAACACCAATCGAGCTATGGTGTAATAAATAAACACTAGCACGACGGACGCAGCATATGTTGCTGAAAACCAGCCATCAATTCGAAACCCCAGCAAAAGAGACTGAAACATGCAAGGTAGCCAGACAAAATCAAAGCGACCTGAATTCTGAATAGTCCCAGCCGTAAACCAAGCGAGCAAAGCTCCAACATAGAATGCTGTGCAACCGACAAGAATCCATCCTCCATTCCAATAGGCTTCGGCAAAGATACCCGGAGCTGACAAACTGCTATCTGAGCCCAAGGCCAGATAATTAAACTTCGCTCCTGGCGTCATAATCGGCTTGTCTGGAAACAACGATCTTGGCACAAAAGAATAAATCGCAAGTAAGAAGGTGTCACCTGGATTACCTCGATCATATTCTCTCATAGCGAAGGCCTCGGGTGGTACGTAGTTCAATCGCAGCCACCACCCCGACAATTCTTCCACAGGCTCAGGAACTGGATTTCGATCTCCGCCTCGGATATAATCTGTAAAAATCTCCCAACGTAACCAAAAGCTGTTGTCAACCCGGCTGTTTTGGATGGTGCGTGAATGGATAACATAGTCCACAAGCACCCAGTATAAGCAAGGCATAATCAAAGCGAAAATTGCTACTAGCAGTTTGGAAGGGCGCGCAAGATAAATACCAAAAACAATCAAAGACAAATGCATGATTACGCCCAACTTTGTGCAGCTTAAAATAAGGTGGAGAAAGTCGAAGCACACAAATGCAATAGTGAAAGTGTTAAATCTAAGCATATTTTTGACATGCAAATAAAACAGCATCATGACTGTTAAGCTTGAAAAGAGGACTGCTCCGGTTAAGAGCCCTGGTGGATTGAAGGACGTTATTCCTAATTCGGCGGGAAACAGAATGCCATACTGAACACCAACGCCTACGATTGCATAAAGAATCAGCACTCTAAGGGCTCTTGTGTCATGTCCAACCGAGGGTTGGTGTCTAAAATATCCACGTATCCGGCTTAAAGTAAATCTATGAGCATGGAACAATAACGATAGCGAGATGGAGACGAGAGTATTTACCCTCAATAGATGCAATGGTGTGACAACACAAAACTTGTCACCATACGCAATATCGAAGTCATTTCCTAAAAAATAAATAAACGGGCCCACGCAATGGTAGATCAACACGGCAATAAGGAGAAATGGTATTGGCGTCAAGGTTAGGATGTAGTGCTTCCGCAATATTGCGATCAAACCAAAAACGCAACTTAAACCTATGGTCGTTAGAATTACGATGTTTACAATCCCAAACAAGTCCGACAAATTCAATGTGAAGGCAATGATTCCTAATGCGCCAATGGCGCCAAATACGAAGCCCATGCATGACGAGAATGCTGACATGTAATCAAAGGCATCATGAGCTCCACTGTGTGGTGGCTTCTGCGACTCATTCTGCGCGGGCGAATCACTTTGAATTTGATGATATGCTATCCGAGCGGTAATGATGCCCTCGCCTTGTGGCATAAAATCCATCATCTCATCTCCGCTTCGACGCAACCATGATTAATGTATCAGGTTGTCAGGAGTTAAATGTGTCTGCTTTCACTTTGTTCAGGATTTTCTCAAGTTGTGTATGATAGCTATAACCTGACCTGAGACATCGTTCTCTTCCCCGTGAAGCAATTAGTGTTCTCTCCGCTTCATGCGCCAGGTAGTAGCGACATTTCTGGATCAACTCGTCAGGATCACCGAAATACTCAGCCTCAACTCCCTCCTCGAAAAGCGAACACTGCTCATGGGTCCGCTCTGCCAGCATGAAGCCGCCGCAAGCTGGTATCTCGACCGTTCTCGTGGTTTGCAGGTCTCGATTAACCTTTCGCAAAAAACCTAGATTGATACTCGTGGCCGAGATGCATTTTGCATACAGGCTTCCATGTGCGGTGTTATTCGCATGCGCGATGCGAGGGTGTCGATCGAGCACATTCCATCGATCGTCGCCTCTGACCACCACATTGATCCCGGCATCGGCAAGCGATTCGATGTAGGTCGCGCGTTCACGTTCAAAGGTGCCGATAAAACCCACCCCACTACCCCATTCTGCACGTTCCTTTGCCGAAAGGTCATGCGGTCTGTGGACTGGGGCGTGATAGGCATTGTTCACATGAACGACTCGGTGCGCCCCAAGACCCAGCAGTTCATCCACATTGTAAGATTTGGTTGTAACATGGTAATCGTATACAGAAATACATTTCTTGTAATAACAAGATGTATTGTTGGGGTTAAGCATGTCGTCAAGGCTATACGATACTGACTTTGATCCAGGTTGCCTCCTGGCGAATTCTTTCAGTGTTTGCGTCCTGATGACCACGGTCTTGTCCACCCAAAGCAGATCGAATTCGGCCTCCGCTGTTCGGGCCAAAATTGCCTTATTCACACCGGTCAGGTCGAGCGGCCTTTTTAAATAGTTTGCAAGCCGCGCGCACCATCGCCTCAGCCCTGTCTGGCTGGGATGTCGAGTATCGATCGCCGTTACCGTGTGACCTAATTCCACCAGGGCTTCCATTCTCATCCGGCAAGTACCAACAGGGTCGAGCGTACCAACGTAAAGAATTTTCATCGCATCCCAATCCAAGGGTTCCCTGGTTCGTGCTGGCTTTTGAATGCCGGACTAATCGCCAGTTAGAATCCAAGTCCAATCTAGAAACTCGACTTGAAAACGCCACTCTGAAACCGTCTTACGTCGCATGAATCCGAGGGAGTCTGAGATGTAAGTACCGGCTCAACTGACCGATCTCGAAGTTACGCTCTGAGTTTTCGTAATCCATGTCGAACAGCCAGGAAAAGTCGAAAGGGGATTCTCGTTGCGGGGTTACGCAACAGCAAGGTGCGCCAGGCATCGAGCCTGTGCCCAGGATTGTACGAATACTCCGCGTCGCCGATATGTTCGAGAACTTCAGGTCCGGAAATATAGCAGGTTCTGACTTCTTGTTGCGACTCGAATCGACGGCAAAAATCGACCTCGGTAACTGACACATTGGCTCCGTCGATATAGTAGCCGAACCTTTCGTGAAAACTGCGCCGCTTCAGGTGGGGCCGGTCGGAATAACCGTATTCCTGCGGACCAGAGACGAGTTTGTTCCGGTGAAGGTAAATCGTTTCGCCCGTTGTCGTGTGGCGTTCCTCGCAAATGGATGGATCCCAATAGTCATGAAACCTAACCATTCCGACGTCACTATATTCTTCCAGGACTAGGATCGCTTTCCTCAAAAAATCGCCAGGACCTCGGCAGAGCCAGTCGTCCTGAAGGTGAAAAATGTAATCACCTGTTGCCGCCTTGAGTCCCTTGTTCGAATTATGGCCAAGCCCATGGTTTCTGTCCGACAAGACATGCTTATCGAACGGAAGTCGCTTCATTCGCTCGACCATTTCGGCGGGACTTCCATCATCTGACAGAATCAGTTCCATTCGAGCGCGAGGATAGTCGCAGACCTCGAGAAAAGAAAGAACCGTTTTCTCGAGCAAGTCTGGTCGCTTGTATCCAATGAAAACCACGCTTACCATCGGTAGTTGTCGCATGATTCTCCTTGAAAAAAACTGCCGTTGTAAATCGCGGTAAGTCTAAACGTTGTCAGGAATCGCGGAATCATATAAGACGCACGCTAAGTCTTGGCCTGTTGCCTCTTCGGCAACAGAAACTCTGAACGGACTCGTGTTGAAACGGCTTCCATGAACCTCACGAGCGTGCGATTGGTGACGATTTTGTTCGGCCAACGATGCGTTGCTTAACGGCGGCCAGTTCACTCCAGATCTCACTGTAAAAGAAGATTGCCAGCATTGAGAGGGATAACCCCGCGCCTAGCGAAGCAAATACGAACCGGCTCCACGACGAGGCGACGTTGGCCTGTCTCGCAACCAGGCCTAAAAGTAATCCAAACACGGTAATTGCGATTGGTTTGGCATACGTTAATGCTGTCAGCTTCCAAGAGTAAGAGGATTCCTTTTGCAGACGTCTCGCAAGAGCAAGGGGCAGCATCCACGTCCCAACAATAATCATTGCGAGGCAAGCACCCAGTGGAATTCCAACCAAACCCAACTGTTTAGCCAAAAACCATTGCGCTGGGATCCTGATCACCCCTTCGAGAAATTTGGCCAGAGCGGCGTCTCGGATCCCACCCGTGGCGTACAAAAATTCATTAAGCTGTCCAGCCAGAATGCCCACGATCGTCATGACGCCCAAAAAATACGTCAGGCTCATTCCACCGTAGAAACGCGGACCAACCCATAAGGTAACAAAGGCCTGATTCATACAGATGATGGAGGCAACGCCGACTGCGCCTAGAAATCCGACATAGGTGGACATTCGATGAATCACCTCCTCCAGTCGTTCGGAGTTCTTGGTGCCTGCTAGATGAGAAAGAGAAGGGGCGATCGCCGGGGCAAGGCGACCCACCGCAATCCTAACCATCTCGTAGGCTCGTCCGGTCAGTTGGTATACGACCGCGGATACCGGCGAAACAAGCCAAGCAACCATGATGGTGTCAGATTGCTGAATCAACGCATTTCCCACTCTCTCAAGAAATGATAAACTCAATAATCCGCCATAGGCGCGCAATTCAGACCGGTCGACAGTTAAACGTCCTGGGAGGTAACGCCAAACCCAAACCAGTAAAACAACCAAGCTACAAACCAGCAAAAAAACGTTCTTGCACAACATGCCGACTGGAATGGACTGAACCCCGTAGTCATTGACGATCATTAAAACCGTTACTAAAATGCAGACCAGATTCGATGCCACATGAAGAGTACCCATCGTGTAACTCTTTTGCAGTCCCGCCACGACAGCTAGCGGCTGGTAACTCACCAAGGCCACAGCCGTTCCCACGATGGCAATTTGAAAGCTTCGCTCTAGCTCAACCGCATCGCCGCCGACGATTCCAAGGGAACGGACTCCCCACTTGGCAAAGGGTAATCCACCCAGAGCCAGAAGAGATAAGCCGCCACCAATAAGCAGGCCTGTACCGATAACTCGGCGCAGTCTTTCCAGGTCGAGCTCACCAAAAGTTATCGCTACCCTCTGTTGTAATGCCTTGCTAAATCCCGGATCTACCAATTGTAGCCAGCCAAGCAGTCCACCAACGGCAAGCCAAGCGCCATACAATTTATCTGGAATTCGTTGCGTGTATAACCGAACGAGCACGACTCCATTGATTAAAACAATAATCAACATGATATAATTCGCTAGAATGTTTCCCATGGCGGCACGCCGCCTCGAAACATTCTTGAGTTCATGACGTGGCTTTTGTCGCGGCTCATCCATTTTCATTAACTTCGCCACACCCCTTCTGGTAATATTGAATCTCTTTGACGCGGCAATGTTGATGGTGTCACAATTGACTAGACAGGCCCGCTCTCAGGTTGCTCGTCCCAAGATTGCGCCGCTACTGTAGTCGGCGGGCATGGTAGCTGGGTCAATGGGAGCGAGAATTTTTCCCTCAGGCCCGATTTCAAAGAATGAGTAACCAAGTTCTCCCAGATAGCGCAACAGTCGGGGACCATCCCATTGAAGCCCAGCAAGATCCTCAGGCGAGATTTCCATCAGTAGTTCCGGCTTGAACCTTTTGAGCGTGTCGGTCGCTCCCGCGAGCATCAGTGGTTCCGCCCCTTGAATATCCACTTTCATGAAATCCAATCGCTCGATCTTCTGTTGCTCAACGAATTCGTCGAGCTTCTTGGTCTCGATTTCGATCGAATCTACAAGTTTTGTGTGCTCCGAGTCGACTAGCGACCCCATTCCCTGGTTTTCGTAGAATTCATTCGCGATGGGCATTTGCCTCCTGCCAGATTGATCCGACAGAGCGATCTCTGAAAGTCGAATCGTACCAAGTTTGTTATTTCTTCTGACATTCGCTTCCAGCTTTTGAAAGAGATGAGGCACGGGCTCAAAACAGTAGACCGCACCCTTGGCGCCAACCTTCCGTGCGAGATTCAGGCTCATAATGCCAATATTTGATCCAATGTCAAAGCAAACCATGCCCTCCTCAATATGCTTGTCAATATAATCATTGACAACTTCGTCATATGCGCCGAACGCGATAACATGACGATCAACAAAGAAGTGGGGATGCAGTGCGAACTCTGATCCATATTTGTCCCGATACCAACAGTAATCGCTCGGACCGGGCCTCTCGTTTTGAAAGGCGACCTTTGCTAACCAATGGGTCATTCTCCTAGGCCGAATCCCCCCAAACGGACGACCAAGGTATACAAGTACCCAGAAGAGTATTCTTGCCAAGTTGGGCTCCTCGAATCGTCTTATATCAACATTTGGAAATTGTAGAACCTGAGTTCCTTGCGAACACTCGGGTGAGCCGCGGGGTTGATTCCGTCTAACTTGGATTGAGAATCAAGTGTTGCGTCGAGTGCCTCGTGGCGCTCCAAATGGATCGAGGCTTAGGTTAGGACCTTAGCTCCCGCCATGACGTTGCCGCAGGCATTTGATTGATGAAGCGATTCCTAGACGTGACGTAACCATTGAAATTGGCTCATTTCGCATGAAGACACCATCTGAACCAAGAATTCTTTTGATTTTCGTCCATCGTTTTGGGGATTCCCCTTTTGATTCCTGCTCTTCTTTCGATGCTTCCGTGTTTTCAGTCCCGGCAACGCTTGTCTCGTCCTTTTTTCTCTCTCGAATCGAGTCGCGGATTGCGACGAGCACGCTCACGGCGGTCTCGAATGGTGTTTCGTGAGTCCAGACTCGTCGAGCGTCCAGACCAGCCCGCTTGAAAGCGATCCGCATCCCCTTGGCGCTTGGAAACGACACATGATCGATCTGCTTGAACATCGACCACTTCGTGCGACAGACTTTCGAGACCAACGCATTGGCGTGTACGGTCGAGACGAAAATCCGGCCATTCTCATCTAGATAACGACCGAGCAGTTCGAGAAATGGGACCACCTCGTACAGGTGTTCCAAGGTGTTGATCAGGATGATGCCGGAGAACGTTTGCCCCTCGGGTATTTCGTTCAGTGCTTCATAGACATTGGGGATACCCCAGTGCTCCTTGATCAAACGCCGATGAACCTCGCTCGTCTCCACCCCTACCACGTCATGACCGGCCTCCTTGAAGGCCGCGAGCAAGTGGCCAGAACCAGGGCCGATCTCCAGGATTGAGCCCGACCCCACAAATGACGGGGCGATCTCAGAATAGACTTTGCGATTTGGAACGGCCCCCTGCTGCAGGAAAACATCGGTCGCGAAATCGTCATCCTCCCAAGCGCGATGATGCAACTCGCTAAAGCCTTCTTCAGAAATCTGCATGAAAATCGAGCCGCATTGACGACAACGCTCGAAGCGAGATCCTCTTCGTATTCCAAAGTACTTGGTGTTGGTACTTTCGCAGAACGGGCATGGTCTGGCCGACATTTTGACTGCACTCCCCATGGGACCCTCGCAACTCGTGATTTCGAATGGCGCCGAATGTCTCACCAGCAGATCCCGATACTCACCACTAGGCCCGTTCTTCTAAATAACCAAGAGCGAAATGCTCCCGCCCGGCCGAGCTTCAGCGAGGGTCGACAGCCACTCCGTTCCATCCCCTGCTTTCCATCAAGCAAAGGCTGAAGATTCTCGGCAACCGCGTTCGAGTGGGTGGGATACGAGAGGCGTGCGCTCTGCCTTTACGTTGAGCGGGGTGGTCTACATCGACTCGTCAAACGAGGCAAATTTCACACGCATTCACACTGTAATGATCCCGTAAGATGGATGTCAAGTTGCCGTTTCAACGCCAATAGAGAGAAAGCAAGCACAGACCTGATCAAAACACTCCACGGAGATCATTACCCATCGATTCCCGAACGGTCGGCGCGAAGGCACGAAGCACTGGCAAAGAGGGATGACCGGGAGGATTGGGAGAATCCTGAACGGTGCAACCCTTCCTTTCCCACCGGGGCAAGTGAAGCCTCCAGGAATGCTTCGTTCTGGATATCGGGTTTAAGCCGTCCAGTTCTCTCGCAGGAATCGCAAAAAATTCCCGTGCATGATGCCTTCGATATCGTTGCGGGAGTAGCCGCGGCGGGCCAGCATGTCGGGAAGTTTGCCGAGGTCGGCGATGGTCTCGAGGTCGGACGGGCACTGTTCGCGGCCGAAACCGCCGTCGAGGTCGGAGCCGATCCCGACATGGCGGGCGTTACCGGCGAGTTGGCAGATGTGGTCGATGTGGTCGATCTCGTGTTCGAGAGTCACGCTGAGGGTCTCGGGACGGGACTGGCCGATTTTCCAGCCGGGCACGACCATCCAGGCGTCGAAGACCGCGCCGAAGACGGCGCCGCGGTCGAGGAGGGCCTTGATCTGCTCGTCGCTGAACTGGCGTCCGTCGGGGACGAGGGCTCGGCAGTTCTGGTGGCTGGCCCAGATGGGGCCGTTGAAGTGGTCGAGGGCTTCCCAGAAGCTATCGTCGCACAGGTGGGTGGCGTCGAGGATGATGTTGAGGCGTTCCATTTCCGCGAGGAGCTCGCGGCCCTGGGGGCCGAGGCCGCCGGTCGCGTGGGTCCCCTGGGCGTAGCGGCCCGGGCCGTAGTGAGCGGGGCCGAGGGCGCGAAGCCCCTGGGCGTGGGCCTGTTCGAGGTGGCCGGGGGTGCGGATCGAGTCGGCCCCTTCCAGGCTGAGGATATAGCCGATGGGGGCGTCGTCGGGAGGGTTGTCGGTCCAGAGGTCGACGTGGCGGTCGAGGCCTTGCCGGTCGGTGATGGCGACCATCTCGCCAGCTTCTTCCATCGCGCGGTACCAGGAGAGCTGGCCTTGAGTTTGGGCCCAGGCGATTTCGGGGCTGTGCCAGCCGGGCAGGGGGTTGTCGGGGGCCACGTGGCGGGCGATCTGCGTGGCCACGCAGAGGCCGATCTTCCCTCGGCGCATGTCGGGGAGGGAGACGACTCCGTTGCCTCGGTCGGGCTTATCGGTTTTGCCCCGCTCTCTTGCCCTGATCTCGGCGACCGGCCGGGTGATGTCCCGGTTCCAGTCCAGGGCGTTCATGCTTAAATCCAGGTGAGCATCGAAAATCAACATGGGTGACGGAATCCACTCTCGGCAAGGTTCGTACGGAATTCAGAGACGCGTCGGAATGGGCTTCGGGCGACCTTTGGTGGTTTGAGGACGGACGGACACCGCGATCGAACCAGATGGATCCGGTTCTTGGGTGGTAAGGAAGGTTAGTCCCGAAAATCGAGAGGAGGTGGAGGGGGAGTCCCCTTTGGGTTGAGGCATGAGCCCACGTCGGGCCGGTCGCGAGGCGCGGGGCCAAGCGTCTGACCTTCGCTCAGGCTAATGGGGATGACGATCGTCTCGTGATGATCCAAGGGGAGCGCGTGGCGTCTCATGCGGTCGAGCAGTTCCACGGCCTGGCGCCCAATCTCGGTCTCGTCCACGGTGACCGAGGTGATCTGTCGAAGCGAAGGGCTCGCGCGGATGCGCCCGCCAAAGCCCACCACCGAAATCTCCTCGGGCACGCGCAGGCCGAGCCGCAGGAGGAGCAGGTAGATCAACTCCGCCGCGGAGTCGAAGCTGGCGAAGATCGCGGTGGGTCGCTCGGGCTGCTTGAGCATTTCCGTCAGCGCGGCGAGCACCTCGGCCTCGTGAAACACCGGATCGGCGGCCGACTCGGCGCTGAAGAACGTATTGGCCTGGGTCGGCTGGCCGGGGGGGAGCACGTCGGTCAGGCCGGCCAGGTATCCGAGCGAGGCCTCGGAGCGATGATTGGCGAAGAAGGCGACTCGCCGATGTCCTCGATCCAGCAGGGCCTTGCCCGCCAGACGCCCAACCTCTCGGAAAGGGATCGCCAGCAAGGGAGCTCGAACTCCCTCGACCCGGCGGTGGCAAAAGACCAAGGGGATGCCCGCCTTCTGGATCTGGCGGATCTGGTAGACCGGCGTGGGAGGGGCTGTGACCGGGACGATGGCGACCCCCGCGACTTCCTTGTCGATAAGCTGGAGAATCA
>Ga0182745_1002790_pt1 | contig 15354 bp, 15 predicted proteins | sample eDN3rd30CKraftBY_FD_128523 | JGI IMG/M metagenome (GOLD analysis project Ga0182745, IMG submission 128523) | Enriched backyard soil microbial communities from Emeryville, California, USA - eDNA 3rd pass 30_C Kraft BY (version 2) (version 2) | ecosystem: Environmental > Terrestrial > Soil >...
GCGACAATTAAAAGCCATTGATGAACTTTCCGACCGGCTGGGACCAGCGGCCGCACCGGAACTCCTGAAGTTTCTGGCTGCGACACAAAACGAGACCACACGGATCAGCCTGCTTTGGGCATTGCACCGGATGCATGAGTTGCCAGAATCGGCCCTTCTCGAAGCACTGCATGCCGGTTCCCCGCTGGTCCGCACTCACGCACAGCATTTGCTGGAAGCAACTCCAGACTGGCCTGATGAACTCCGGGCCGTTGCGTTGTCTGGTCTGGATGACCCAGATCAATATGTCAAGCGGGCAGCGGCCGCTGCACTGGCCTGGCATCCGCACGCATCACAGGTGCAACCGTTACTGGAACACTGGCTGAATGCTCCTCCGGATGACCCGCTGCTCGCCCATCAACTCAAAATCGCCCTGCGGAATCAATTGCAGTTGTCAGGCGTGCTGGAGCAGGCGGTCATCGATCAACTGTCACCTTCCAAGCGAACTTCCCTGTTGGGGATCTGCCTGGGAGTCGACACGCCTGATGCGGCTCGTTTCATACTTTCGCAATATGTCGAATCCCCGTTCGTTGCCGATCAGCAGGAAGCGCTGGTGGAACGAATGGCGAAGTGGACGAGTGCGACAGAACAGCAGCGACTCATTCAGGCCATTCAAGCTCAATGTCTGAACGATCCGGAAACGGAACTCAAACTGTTGCAGGCGATGCGGAGAGGTCAGCAGCAACAGCAGGGGACACATTCCGCCCCGTTGCAGACCTGGGCAAATGGACTGATCACGCGCATTATCCGTGAATCGCAACAGGCACATTTATGGACATCCATCAACAAGCCTGCGACAGCAACCTCTCCATGGGGGTATGAACTGCGCATCGGTTCAAGTGGAGCTCCGGCCATCCCTTTCCTGAGCAGTCATTCCGGAGGAGAGCAGGCGGTTTCCACATTACGTTCTCCGGAATTCGCGATTCCATCCCAGTTGTCTTTTGATCTCTGTGGTCATCTGGGATTTCCTGGCCAACCTGCCAGTGAAAAAAATCATGTTCGATTGTGTCTGGCGAATGGTGACAAAGAAATCCGCCGAGCACTTCCGCCGCGCCGTGACGTCGCCCAACTGGTCCGCTGGGACCTGGCAGAGGTCACAGGGCAGAAAGGATATCTGGAGGTTGTCGACGGCATGGACGCTTCCGCGTATGCCTGGCTGGCGGTTTCCCGGATCGAGCCTGCAGTTGTTTCCCTGCCCCCAATCAGTCCTGCAGCGGAGTCCCGGCTGCTGCTGGCGACCTGCACCCTGGTTGGGGAACTCGGCTTGCAGGAACGCTCCGCCGATCTGATCTTCATATTGAAAAATTCGGAGTTCTCTTTCGAGGTCCGAGCTCAGGCGGCCACTGCTTTGGCCCGCCTTGAAGCCACTCCCGTGGCCTTTGGACTGGCGGCACTCTGCCACATTCCTTCACTGACCCCCGCACAACAGGCTCGAACCATCACTGCTCTCCTTGATCATGGTCTCCTCGATCATGATTCGGAAGAAAGTCGTTTGAGAGAAAGTCGTGTGCAGACGCTGGGAGAGATGACGCGCCCGCTGGCCGCGCGTTATCAGATCGAAATTGCTCAAGCGATCCTGTCGCACGATGGCGGCGCCCCGTTCCTGCTGCATTTGTGTGAATCTGGAATGCTTTCTCCGCGAGTTCTCTCCAGTTCCGCCGTCCACCCCCGTCTGGTTGCCAACAACCAGGCGGGAATCCGGGAACAGCTCCAAAGCCTGTTGGAAACGCTGCCTGCTGAAACAACACAACGTGACAAACGAATTCAATCGCTGGTAAAAACGTTCAAACAGAAACCACCGGCTTCCGCACAGGGACGCAAGGTTTTTGAGGCCCGCTGTGCAGCGTGCCATCAGATTCAAGGGGTCGGAAAGCTGATCGGTCCGCAACTGGATGGAATTGCCAGCCGGGGCAGCGAACGACTGTTCGAAGACATTCTCGATCCCAATCGAAATGTCGACCAGGCGTTTCGCAGCCGGACATATGCCCTGACGAATGGGCAAATTTATTCCGGAATCTTTCGCCGACAGGAAGGACAACGGATTGTCATTGCGGATAATAAAGGGGAAGAACACTCCTTTTCAGAGCGGGAGATCGAAGACCAGGCCATTGCCAGCATGTCGATCATGCCCGACAATTGGGACGAGATCATTCCCGAGCAAGATCTGCTGGCATTGATGTCGTTCCTGCTGGAACAGAAGAAATGAAGCGATGAGTCACTTCACGACGTCCCGTGATGACTTGCAGCAAGGCATGTCTTTCAATGTCCACTTCAGCCGCCAACCTGGATCTGATCAGACGCATTCGCCAGGGAGATGAACGCGCCTGGCAAGAATGTATCGCGGAATATTCCGGGCGGCTGCAGGCCTTTGTCGGCAGCCGGATTGGGAACCGGGCTTCTGCGGAAGACCTGGTGCAGGAGACCTTCCTGGGCTTCCTGACATCTTTGCCAAACTACGATGAGCGGACTCCGCTGGAATCTTTTTTGTTTGCCATTGCTGCTCATAAATTGACCGATGCCCTCCGTCGCCACGGACGCCGCCCGGTGATGTCTTTACAGGCCTCCAGCCCCGACGGTCTGGCAGAAAACCTGCCCGGACGAACGCGCATGGCTTCCAGCCTGGCCCGCAGTCGCGAGCAGCGCGACCAACAGAGTGCCGTGATTTCTGCCTGTTTGCGCACACTCATTCAGCAATGGATGTCGCAGGGCGAATTTTCAAGATTGAAATGTGCGGAACTGCTGTTTGTACAGGGACTGACCAATCAGGACACCGCACGGCAACTCGGTCTGAGTGAACAGGACGTCGCGAATCACAAGCAGTTCATTCTGACTAAGCTGAAAGCGGGAGCCCCCCGTGAGATGCCTCCGCGCGACTTTAAATGAAGCGAATGCGTTCACCTGCTCACAGTTCTCACTGGGTAGGTTCTGCCCTGCGGCATTAGCAGTTCATTAGAGCGTTTTAGTCAATCTTGTCGCGGACTTGCCTCGCGGCATTCAGTCTTTCATCAGGTGAAACCCTTTCGACGCGGGCACATGATCGACCAAACTGGTCTAATGGAAAGACGTTCACCGTGAGCCCCGGCGAAGCAACTTGCTTTACGTTGAGCTGGCCGTTTCGCTCATGCTGGGTTCGGTCACATCTTGCTTCAGTGCATAGAGGAGATGTTCGCCCATCTTCTGACCACATTTGGGGCATTTTGCCTTGGCGATTCCCTTGGGGGATTTGCCCCCCAACTTCTCTTTGTTCCGAGCAGGTTCACTGACAACTGTCCGGCACGCACCACAACGATAGGCCACGACTTCCAGTTGGGCCGTCGGGTCGGCCTGAAACATTTCGGTGTCTTCCAGCGACTTGATGAGCATGTCCGAATAATGGCACTTGTCGACAGTCATCCGGGCTTCCATGGGGATTCCTTCGGCAGTCCCGAGGTCTGAAATTCCAAAGGTTTCTTCCATGGCCCTGGAAAATTTCCAGAACTCCGTAATCCCGAAGGAAAGATACGTAGGCTGTGTCATCTTGTCGTTCAGCGGCAATTGAATGGCAATTCGTCCGGTGCCGAAAACGGGAATGCCGTGAAACAGGGAGGCTCCGCGACTGACGCTGGGCTGAACGACGCGGATTTGATGAGCTTCGTCCGCGGTGAAGACAAATTTGTCCGCCACGGCCAGTTCGTCGATCGACTTCTCAGCTTTGAGATGAGCAATCATATTTTCGCGAAGGGTTTCTTTTTTCTCGCCCCCTTTGCTGAAGAGTCCTCCTCCAGATTTTTTGGTGAGGACGGCCACAACCAGTTGTTCGGGAGAGAACCCCAGGTCGACTTCGAGAAAGTCTTTCAACAGGCTATCGGCCTTCAATTTCAATTTCTCGGGTTCGATCATGTGCAGATGCACATCGATTAACCAGGTTTTGAATTTCTCCGTGGAAGTGGAAGCCGCAGAAGCATCCGTTGTGGCCGCTGCCGACTTTTTGTATTGCGGCGGATCGATGGGAACAATGAACGGAGCACGGCAACGCGGACACTTTCCGGTCATTCCGCGATGCTGTTCTTTCACTTCCACCCGGCAACCATAGGGGCAGTAAATAATCAACCCACCGCCAACGGTCATGACCGGGCCAGTTGTTCTTCGCCCTTTATTGCGTTGACGGTATTCGCGTTCTTCCTGAATGGCGATATCCAGCAGCGCATCTCCTCCGGTGGCCACGGAGTGGGGAACTGAATTCTCTTCCGTCGCCGCGCCCCGCTGCGAACTCTTTTCTGCAGCCGATTTCTCCGTTTCCGATTCGACAGGCCCCCCGGGAAAATCGTCGTCGTCATCTGATACAACCGGATGCTTCTCTTCCTGAGGTCGAAGAGGCTCACTGACCGACTGGCTGGAATGCACAGATGCGTTCAGACGGAAGCCTCCTTCATCCTCATCGTTTCCCGGTTCGTCCATGGAGGACATTTCGGACGCTGGCACTTCGCTGAGGATCACCGGCCCCGGATTGGCCTGCATCAGCATGTATCGTTGTTCCAGTTCAGAATTCATAAACGCGCCACAGTTCCAGCAGCGCAAAGAATTCACACGCACCATTTCACCGCAATCCGGGCAGGCTGATTCTTTTGCGGATGGCTGATTCATGAACAATTCCTGGACTGATGTGGAAAAACGAGTTGAGAGCGCATTAATGCCGTATGGTCCGGGTGCTGCCTCGCGGCAAGTTCGCCACAAGATTTACAAAAACACTCTAAATCACTCAATGACGATTCTTTAATAATCCCCATCCACAAGAGTTCTGACAAGCCCATCCCTATCTCAAACTCTGCCGGCTCTCAGAGAGCACCAGAAGAAAATGGTCCCAATGGCCCGTTGCATTCTGGCAACATGCCTGCTCCCGCCAGCGACTTCGTTTTGAGAGCAGGTGACTCAGGACAGGGCAGGCGCAATGCCCATCTCGAAAGACGAAAATGCGCCGCTGTATGAAGAGCGCGGCATTTCCGGTCTATTTCTGTCCATCTCTCCCGGTGTTCTGTCCATCGCTCCCGGTGCGGTTTCAGCAGGTCGCTTCTTCCCAGCCATGTGCATCACGAACCTTGATCATCGTGGCAAGAATGGTATTCCAGGTCTGTGGTGATTCCAGCATCGTATTGGGAAACATGCAGCCATCCCAGCAAATGTGCTCGATACCACGTTCTTCTGAGCCTTCCAACCAATAGCCGGCGCACTTCACGATATCCAGCTTGCCATCAGGATCATCAGCCGGACAATGTTTTCCTGTTTTGTCGTGACTGCCGGTGCCATGAACGGTGCCATCATTCTGCGCCACATGGAAGTCGATCGTCCACGGACGCAAAGCATCAGTCATAGTCTGGTACGCTGCCCAGAATTCTGCTTCGGAATATCCCGGCTGCAATAAAGCATGCTCGGGGGCGTTATATCCCAGCAGATAAAGATAAGTATGAGCTAAATCAGCCTGAAAGCCCACGGTTTCGGGCATCCCCACTTCTTCCAGCAGGTTGACCATGTTTTTCCAGGAGTGCATCCCAGCCCAGCAGATTTCTCCTTCGGCAGCCAGACGTTCCCCATGATCGGCAGCCACCTGGGCAGCGGCCCGAAATGTCTGGGCAATCTTCTTCGTGTTTCCTTGGGGATCGTCGTACCAGCCCGCGGATCCCGCAGCGGAATCGATCCGGATCACACCGTATTGACGCACTCCATGTTCATTGAAGATGCGTGCAATCCGGCAGGCTTTCTCCACAGCCAGGACAAATTTTTTCTGGGCGGCCGCATCCCCCATGGCAGAATCACCCACCGTTCCCGGCCAGATGGGAGCAACCAGCGAACCGATCGTAAAACCATAACCTGCAACTTTGTCGGCAATGGTTTTGATTTCATCGTCGCTGGCATCCGGATCGGTATGGGGATGAAACAGAAAATAATCGATCCCGTCGAATTTCACACCGTTCACTTCCGCACCGGCTGTCAATTCCAGCATCCGGTCCAGCGAAATGGGAGGATTGTCGGTCCCAGCTTCTTTGCCCACCAGACCGGGCCACATCGCATTGTGGAGCTTGGGATATGTATGAGCCATTTTCTTTTTCTCCGGATGGAAGAGACAAACTGGACCGTGCTTCAACAGCTTTTAAGTTCGACTTTCGCACTTTTCAGTGGCAAATAAAACCGAGGGTTTTGAATGGTTGAGGCTTCAAAACAATAGATTGGAGATGACAAAACCTCAACAAACTCATGAAAAACCCAGTATTTCCCGTGTTTTGGGTCCTCAAAAAGTGCGAAAGTTGAGCTAGAGCGCATTGCCCCCGCAGTGTCCGCCTCCTGCCTCGCGGCATTCCATCTTTCATCAAGTGAACCTCTTTCGACGCGGGCACATGAGAGACCAAACTGGTCTGGTGATTCATTACTGATTGTCGTCACCCAGTTGCGACATCGCACGAGTCTGGATCACTCAAACTCGAGACGTGAGCATGGACAATCTTCGTCCATTTGTCGACCGAACACAGCCCTCAGTGGTCATGCAAAGCATTTCAGGGCACCGGTCAAGAGCAAGTGGTCAAACCACGCAATACTTTGGCCACTTTAAAAATCAGGAGATGGTCTTCACGCAAAGTCCGACAATGGAGAATGTTTCGCGATCACGCACCTTGAAACCAAGTCCTGACAGGACATTACCGCGAGATTTCTGGAGCTCTGACAGTCAGTAGCAGCACATTGCCACGGCGGCTGACCCGGCAATTGTGTGTTTTGACAAGAATCGCAAACACTTGAGCAGGTTCAGCATTCACGAATTCGCCGGAATACCGACCGGCCAACTCCTGATCCAGAATGACAGTATATCCCTGGTACTCCGCCAGAACCTTGAAGACGCTTGGTAATGGGGAATCGTGAAATCGAAAGTTCCAGCGTTGCGGATCTTCACTCGCGATGATGGACATCGAGAGATCCGTCGACAATTCCACCGGTGTCTTCTTCACTGGTGTTGCTGATGCTGCGACCGGTGGTGAAGCTGATGCCGGGGGCGCAGAAACTTCCAGGGAAGGAGCCGATGGGGCATCCACCTCTGGGAAGGGAGCAGGATTCGGTGCGGTCGAGGCTTCCTGAACAGGTGCCACAGGTGTCAGCGGTTCCAAAACAGTTGGCGCAGGGGAATCATGACGCGGAGGAGCCAGGCCGGCGACTTTCACGGGTAATTCGGCTTGTTCAGGTTCAGGAACCGGAATATCCAGCGGAGCCGTCGGTGTCTTGTCCACCAGAACCGGAGTGGGTGTCACGGTTACGGCAGCTTTCTCGCGCTCGCTGAGTGATTTCGTAGGAAGCGATCGATACCCGAAAGAGGCGGTTGGATCGGCACTCGCCACTTGAACTGGAAAAGTGGGCGCATGGGACGAAACAGAGACGGCGGGCGGCGTTGGGAGAGTCGCTCCAGAAAAACTGGAGTCTTCGGTAAAATTGGAATTATCAGGGGAGTTGGAGACTTCACGGAAACCGGAGGAGGCGATCTCCGTGCCTGCAAGCGTGTCCTGTTCCTCTGTTTCTGCTTCCGGTTGGTCGAGATCCACAATGTATGTTTCCTCGAAAGGAAACTCTTTAGCTTCCCGATGTCCGTTCAATGCCAGCCGAATCCGCTGAGGATTCGGGATCAGCAGCATTACGGTCATCATGAAAGAGAGACCTAATGCCCAGAACGCGGTTCGGAAGGGGATCGACGACATGCGGAAAATCTGGCGTCTGGATGGGTTCAAAAGGGGAGCCAGGACACAATGGCTTCAAAAACGCATTAAAACCGCTAATGAAGTCAGAGCGAAAAAACACCTTTACTGCAGTGTCACAGCCTGAATTAAGCTTCGCCGCCGAGAAAAACATCCCGTTGTCGGACTTGACGAATTGGCTTGCTCTCATGTTGAAAACTGACAAGCACTACATCTGTTTATCGACCGTGAGAAATCAATTCTTCTCTGCAATCCGCAAAATCGGCAGGTGTTCCCGAAGGTTTCTTGAACCAGCCCCTTCGCAAAAGTCGAGACGCACCCCGCGGCACTGCTGTTGAAAGCTGAAATTTCTCTGAGAACCAAGCTGCAGCAGCGATTCCGAGGCCGTTGAAATCACACCAGCCAGCATGAACACCTGAACACCGCGAACACCATGGGGCACGGGAATGAATCCTGCGGCTCATGCTGGCCGGAAAGGAACTCAAAAACGCGGCAAGGTCCCCTCGAAGCTCCCAGCTTCTCCTTGCCGCGTTTTGAGTAAGTTGTTTTTGCATGCGTCTGCGAGAATATGACGGGGCCGTTCGTCCCCTCTGCATCGCTTTGAATAAAATAACCAGACTTGGAACGACTGATTGAAGGATTCCATTCCCCGAGTGGATCGGGACCAATTGAGCCCGGTTCCCCATCGCACCCGAATCGAATTTCGAGTGAATTCGCAATTGATGATGCGAAAACATAGGTTGCTGAAGAAAGCAGTCAAACACAATCTGCGCAACTCTCCTAAATTCTTCACCTATCCAGCCTGGCCCTTATATATGCGGGGGGGGGGGGCAAGTGTGGAGCGTTCCCGGTCACCCCGCAGATTCTTGCTTCAAGCCTCGACAAACAGGCTCAGCAGCGCGTCCACCGGCATGGCGTCAAGTTGTTCAGCATTGCTGAACAACGAAAGCAGATGTTCAACACGTTCCATAGTGATCCGGGTCCCGGCATTTGTACGGAATTTGTTCTGCAGATGCGGAATCGACTCGGTTCGACGCCGACGATGCCCCAGCGGATATTCCACTTCAATCCGAGGTGTGCTGCTGCCATCTCGAAATTGGATCTGGATGGCGTTGGCAATCGATCGCTTTTCTGGATCTAAATAGTCGATGGAATATTGTGGACATTCAACAACATTCATTTTAGTCCGTAATGAATCGACACGTGGATCGGCGGCAGCCTGGTCTTCATAATTCTCGGCAGTCACATCGCCATGTAACAGGGCCATCGCAGTGATATATTGCAGACAATGATCCCGATCTGCAGGGTTATTCAGCGGTCCCGATTTATTAATAATCCGCATGGCCGATTCATGCGTTTCGATTCGAATGCTTTGAATGTCGTCGATTCGATTTTTTACCAACGGATGCAACAGAACACCTGCTTCGGCAGCAGTCTGGGCGTGGAACTCTGCCGGATAGGCCACTTTAAAGAGAATATGTTCCATGACATAATTCGCAAATGGGCGGGGAATTGTTAAATTCTTTCCTCGCAGGACCACAGCTTCAAAGCCCCATTGGTCGGCACTGAGTGCGCTGGGATATCCCATTTCTCCCGTTAACGACCAGAGTGCCAATTGCACCGCCCGGCGTGTGGCATCTCCCGCGGCCCAGCTTTTTCGCGATCCGGCATTGGGTGCATGCCGATAGGTCCGCAAGGCCCCGCCATCGAGCCAGGCATTGCTGATGGCATTGAGAATCTGCCTGGGCGTCCCCCCCAGCAGACGAGTGCTGACCGCAGTTGAAGCCACTCGAACCAGCAAGACATGGTCCAGACCAACACGATTAAAGCTATTTTGCAGTGCTAAAACGCCTTGTATCTCATAAGCCTGTATCGCCGCTGACAGAACATCTCGTATGGTGAATAATTGACCAGCGGAAGACAGGCCCCTGACAGGCGAACGTGGAATACGATTTAGATAATCGGTGACTGCGAGAAGACTGCCGAAATTGTCCGAAGGATGTCCCCATTCAGCCGCCAGCCAGGTATCATTATAATCCAGCCAGCGGATCAGCATGCCGAGATTCATGGCGGCCTGGACCGGATCGAGTTCGAACGATGTTCCTGGTACCCGCGCACCGCCCGGTAATTCTCCCCCCGGAACCACGGGGCCCAGCAGTTTCGTGCATTCCGGGAAATTCAATGCCTGGAGTGCACAGCCCAGACTGTCTAGCAGGCAGAGCCGCGCAGTGGCATAGGCTTCTTCACTGAATTCCAGAGGGCCGACGACGTATTCGCAGATCTGCTCGAGCAGGGGATCGAACGGAGGCTGGGAACTCTTCTCTGGAGAAATTAGTGACATTGAAATTTCACTTTCACAGTCCTGTCCAAAGATCCATCCTGGTGCGTCGCAACGGCTTCTCTTCGCCTGGTTAGACCAGTTGGGTCTCTTATGCAAGTGCCTGTTTTACATATGTTTTACATATTTTAACCGTTGACATGCGGGTCACCCTGGACCGTCAGATGGCCCTGCTCATCCATCTGCAGGGAGATGGCGTTTTCGTGGCAGCAAACGGGGCAGGCTTCCACGGTCTGCTGCGATATTCCAGCCGAAATGTCGACCGAAAAAGAAAACTCTTCGCGACAGGCATCACAAATATAACGTCCTTCTTCCACCATGGCTGTGCGGTGCGGCAGTTGTGCTTCTTCCGTCTGATCCTGATGGCAGAAAGTCTGTCCGGGTTTATCAATCAGGCGGATTCGTCGCAAATGCCGGCCCCCCGCAAAGGGGGTTTCCAGCCAAACTTCCACCATGGCCAGGACATCTTCAAAATCGACCATTCTCTGGCCGATGGAGAGCATATTGGCGTCATTATGTTCGCGTCCCAATCGAGCTGATTCGACATTCCAGCACAAAACACAACGAATACCCGGGACGCGGTTGGCGACGATGGCTTCCCCATTCCCGCTGCCGCCGAAGATGATTCCCCGATCAAATTCCCCCGCAGCCACAGCTTCGGCAGCCGGACGGATGTATAACGGATAATCGACAGGCGGAGCTTCCGCGTCGGGCCCGAAATCTTTCACAGTATGTCCACTTTCGATCAGCATCAACTGCAAGCGCCGTTTGTAGTCGAATCCTGCATGATCGCTGGCCAGTGCAATTTTCATCGAAGTTCTTCCCAAATCGAAACCACATCATCTCTGAAGGACCGTGCTTCATCGCCCAGCCTCCAGACTATCCCTATTTCGGCAGAGGAAACACCGCAAAAGCATAACTTTCCCAAAGGGGAGCATACTTGAGAATTCTCTGTTGCCATGCCGAGCAACTCTGACGGAGAGTTACCGCGAGGGAATTTCAGCAAGAGCAGCGGACTCTGGCAAGTGGCCAGAGCAGATGAGAAACGAATGCTGAATCTTTTCCCACGTGACAAACCGGCTGCCTGCAGGGACAATCATCACCGGATCACTTACCCAGAAAGATTCAGCATGAATGAATTTCGAACGACTGCTGCTGGCAATCGATTCCGCAGGGCCATCCAGCAGGAGAACCCATTGCAGGTTGTCGGAGTGACCAATGCGTATACAGCTCTGCTGGCGGCGCGGGAAGGGTTTCAGGCGTTGTACCTCTCCGGTGCGGGAGTGGCGAATGCCTGCTTCGGATTGCCGGACCTGGGAGTCACCACGCTGACGGAAGTTGCAGAGGAAGTTCGTCGAATCACTTCTGCCAGCTCTTTGCCTGTGCTGGTGGACGCGGATACGGGTTGGGGCAGTCCGCTGACGATCGAACGGACGGTGAAAGAATTGATTCGTGCCGGTGCCGCTGGAATGCACATCGAAGATCAGGTCGACACAAAACGATGCGGTCATCGGGCTGGAAAACAATTAGTCTCTACCGCCGAAATGGTGGCTCGCCTGCAGGCGGCTGTGCAGGCCCGCGGCGAAGATCCATTTGTGTTGATGGCCCGGACAGATGCGGCTGCTGTCGAAGGTCTGGAGCCAGCCATCTCTCGGGCACTGGCCTATATCGAGCATGGAGCAGAAATGATTTTTGCGGAAGCACTCACGACGCTGGCGGAGTATCAGCGTTTCACCAGTGCGGTCAATGTCCCTGTGCTGGCGAACATCACGGAATTTGGACGGACTCCGCTGTTCACTGTCGATGAACTCCGTGGCGCCGGGATACGATTGGTGCTCTATCCACTTTCTGCGTTTCGAGCCATGAGTGCTGCCGCCCTCCGGACATATGCCACAATCCGGAAGACTGGCACGCAACAGGAGCTGATCGCCGACATGCAGACTCGGCAGGACTTGTATGCCGTCCTGGACTATGAGTCCCTGGAATCCCGGCTTCCAGAAGTCCCGTAGTGCCCTGCCAGGGCTTGGATGTGGGGTCCGTGATCGCGAAGCGTCCTCCGTTGTCGGACTTTGCGTTCAGGCCGACCCTAAGTTTTAGAGTGAACGAAGCTGTGCGTCACATGGGCCAGATCGGGGATACGACAGATCGAGCAAGTTTCGTTCTCCTATGCCCGCGTCGAAAAGGTTTCACTTGATAAAAGACGGAATGCCGCGAGGCAAGTCCGCGACCAGATTGACAAAAACGCTCTATTGCATGGGAAACAGGTTGGGGGGGGCGGGCGTCGGGCGTGGCTCGGGAAAGGACGGGGCGGGAGGAATCGATGCTGCTGGAGGAAGTTGTGGTGGCGAGTTCGACATCAATGGAGGGGACATTTCCCGACCAAAATAAGCATCAGAAGGATTGCCATCAGGCTCCGTCCCTGCGGATGGCTCAACGGCTTGCGGACGCCAAAACGCCAGGGGAGCAAATTTCGAACTGGTCTTACATCCCGGTGTGATGGCAAAAAGTGCAAGAATGGCAATCAGAGGACGGATCACAAGAACTGCTCCTGTCGTCGGAAGTCACCAACGAATCTAAGTCGACAACAACTCCGGAATCAGCCATTCCAGAGGGATGCAATCCGCAAAATGAGCATCCGGTGATAGAAAAAGGTTGCGAATTGCCCTTTTAAATCGGCAATTTCCGCGTTTCATTTCCGGGAAAAGGAAGATTTCGGCGACTTTTGCCCGACACGATTCCAAAAGCGCAGATTGAGCCGGATTATGCCGGAGGCAACGAAGTTTCGCGATGCTTCAGACGATGGTCCAGATAGGACTGCAACAGGATCTGGGCGGCGACCATGTCGACCCGTTTTTTGCGTTGCTCACGAGTGAGATCGACCGCAATCATAAAATCTTCAGCGGCGGCCGAGGTAAAACGCTCATCCCAGAAATCTATGGGAAGCCGGGAGATGCGTCCCAGCCATTGTCCGTATTGGCGAGCTTCCCGGGCTTTCTGGCCTTCATTTCCGTTCACATGGATCGGTAACCCCAGAATGATCGCGCGAATCTGATATTCTTCAAGCAGCTTGATGAAATACCTGGCGTCCTGCTGTTCGTGACAGCGCGTATAAATGGAGAGCGGACTGGCAATTGTCTGGTCGAGAGTGGAGACAGACAGGCCGACTCTCCGGATCCCGAAATCCACCCCCAGAATTCGCCCTGAAAAAGGGATGGCTGATGGCGCGCAAGAAGAGGGAGAATGATGATGATCCATCCCCCGATCTTAACCCTTCTCCGGCATTGTCAACTCATTTTCAGGATTGTTTGTGATACCCCAACGAGACCATCACATCGAAGAGTTCTTCAAAGGTAATGAAGCGTCGACGATGCAAAAGTTTATAGGAATCGACAGCACGGGCGAATTCATCCACTTCCGGACGGGCGGAATTGCGAGAATCCGAAAACTGTCGCCGCTCGTGTCCCGCTTGCCCCGCTGCAGGAGAGGACTGTCGACGATCGATAAATTGATTGTGTTCCAACGCAGAATTCCGCATGACATGACTCCCGAAAAGGATTTCCACTCTCACCAAGCCTACCTCACTTTTTCCATCAGAAACGCAATATTACTCATGACAAAGCCCATGACTGGAACAACCGTTCCGGAAATGCGGATTGAATCAAAAATATCGATTGAAGGATTGGCCGAGTGCTGCCATGCTCGAATCCACACCGCAAATGTGCGACAACGTGTAAAGCAAGAGCAGAAGGAACAGGGGAACGGTTCATAGATTACCGATCCTCTTTTCTCCACCGACGATTTTGAGCAGTACGATTGGATTTGAATGCCCACGAAGTTCACAATTCTTGGTAGCGGCGCAATGGCCACTGCCCTGGCCATTCTTTTTGCGGAAGATGCGGGACAAGATGTTTCCATCTGGGCGAGGCGGGAAGAAACCGCCCAGCGCATGAACGCTCAAAGAATGAATGCCAAACTGCTGCCGGGCGTGCGCATTCCGGATCGGGTCCTGATCACTCACGATCTTCCAGCAGCAATCCAGGGAGCCGAATTCCTGGTGGCGGCGATCCCTTCTCAATACCTTCGCAGCACGCTCGCGACACTGAGGCCGGCATTCGCCGGAAATCGACCGGTCATCAGCGTAATTAAAGGGCTTGAGAACGACACCTTTTTGCGTCCCAGCCAGATCATCGAAGAGACGATTGGCGGGCGCGTGGTGATGTCCTTGACAGGCCCCAGCCATGCTGAGGAGATTTCCCGTCGCATGCCCGCCAGCCTGGTGATTGCCAGTAATGAGATCGACATGGCCCGCCGCGTGCAGACGCTCTTGTCGACGGATCGCTTTCGCATCTATACCAACCAGGACCTGATCGGCGCCGAGCTGGCGGGGGCCTTGAAGAACATCATCGGAATCGCAGCAGGAATCTCGGATGGCCTGGGGTATGGCGATAATGCCAAATCTGCATTGATGACGCGCGGGATCGTAGAGATCACACGCTTTGGGGTCGCCCTGGGAGCAGAACCGGAAACCTTTGCCGGTCTGGCGGGCATTGGCGATCTCATTACGACCTGCATCAGCCCGCATGGCCGCAATCGCCGCGTAGGCGAACGTCTGGGGAAAGGCGAATCGCTGCAGCAGATTTTGGAAAGTACCGAATCGATTGCGGAAGGGGTCAGCACCACGCGGGCAGTATTTCATCTGGCAGAAAAACACCAGATCGAAATGCCGATTACCGAGCAGGTCTTTCGTGTTCTCTTTGAAGGCCTTTCACCCCAGGCAGCGACCGACCAGTTGATGACTCGCCCCATGCGTGATGAGCTTGCCCGATAGGCAGCCTGTCGACGTCTTCATCATGGGGCAGTCCCACTTCCTGTCGGTTGGGTGGCCTGTTCAGGTGAGGGGTCGGCATTGGGTGACATGCTCATGCTGCTGATGCGACATGAGCAGGACACCCAAGTGGACTTTTCATCGGACATGCCGCCCCGCCAATTTTTCATAAAACTCATCATTCACAAGGAATTGTGTGTCGTCAATGCGACATGTCTCCGGCCCCTTCTCGGGGGTGCATTCCTCACTTTGCAGTTGGCTTGAAATTTGCGATGCTGATGTGCGTGGGAAATCGGTGTGATTTCCGGAATTTGGATTGAAATGGGGGGAATGGGTCATGGATGATCGGCTTCGAAGGCGGATTCGGGAGGTCGCCCGGCAGTTGGTGGCGGAAGAAAAATCGACCTTTCGAGGGGCGCGGACGCTGCTGGACCTGGAGAATCTGA
>Ga0182745_1002793_pt1 | contig 15351 bp, 16 predicted proteins | sample eDN3rd30CKraftBY_FD_128523 | JGI IMG/M metagenome (GOLD analysis project Ga0182745, IMG submission 128523) | Enriched backyard soil microbial communities from Emeryville, California, USA - eDNA 3rd pass 30_C Kraft BY (version 2) (version 2) | ecosystem: Environmental > Terrestrial > Soil >...
ATCGCGAATGCGAAGAGAAGAGGCACCCAGATGGCAGACACCACGGTCGCCGGGGCAACGATCATCCTCGACCTCGGCAAGCGCAGCCGCAAGAAGATCAAGCGTCTGAAGCGCGGCGAGGGCAGCCTCGCGGCGAAGATCGACGCGACGGTCGCGCAGCTGCGCGCAGACGGGGAGCTCGTGGATGGGGACGTCGTCGTCGCCGTCGTCAAGCAGAAGCCCAAGTCTCGATTCAAGCTCTTCTGAGGGGACGGATCATGACCGCAACCGAACTGCCCCGCTCGTACTCGATCGCGCGGGTCTCGAAGATCGAACGGACGCCCGATGGCACCATCACCTCGACGGTGCTCGCGAAGCCGAAGCGCAAGCGCGTCTCCAAGCGCTACAAGAAGGCCGACAAGACCCTGCGCCGCCTCGCCCGGGCGCAGCGCGTCGCCGCGGACGAGTTCCTCTCGCGTCACGAGCGATCGAATGCGAAGAAGAGGAACGGCGGGGTCAAGAAGTTCGCGAAGAACGCGGTCCGGGCCGCGCGCAAGGGCGGCAAGAAGCTCCGCGTCTTCTGACGTGACGGGCCTCGTCACGCCATGGTGAAGGCCGCCCTCTCGCCGACCCCGCTCATCGATCCGGCGACCGTTCCGCCGATCGAGATCGCACCTCAGGTGCGCCCGAAACGCCAGAGCAGCTTCGTACTGTTCTTCCGCCTCCTCGGCTTCGCCATGCGTCTGCGCTGGCGGCAGAAGGTCCGCAAGCGCCCGCAGGCCGAGCTCGCCGCCGAGGCGCGCGACTTCCTCGAGGACCTGGGCGGCCTGTGGATCAAGGCCGGCCAGCTCCTGTCGCTGCGGGTCGACCTGCTCTCGCCGGAGATGTCCGACCAGCTCGCGCAGCTGCAGTACCGCAGCTACGGATTCGATCCCGCGGCCGCACGCGCCGTCGTCGAGGAGGAGCTCGGGGCGACGATCCCGCAGGTCTTCTCCGAATGGGACGAGCTGCCGTTCGCCGCCGCCTCGCTGTCCCAGCTCCACCGTGCGCGCCTGCGCAACGGCGAGGAGGTCGCGGTCAAGATCCAGCGCCCCGGCATCGAGCAGCTCATGCGGCGCGATCTCGGCCTCATCGTCTGGGTCCTCAGGCGGATGAAGTCCGTGCCGAGCGTGTCCTACATCGGCTGGGACGCGATGATCCGCGAGCTGACCCGGATGCTGCGCGAGGAGATCGACTACCGCTACGAGATCTCGAACATGCGCCGGATGCGCAAGATCCTGAAGGAGCACCGGATCCGCGTCCCGCGGGTGCATCGGCGGCTCTCGACGCAGCGGGTCATCGTCATGGAGTTCGTGCACGGCGTCGTGATGTCCGAGTTCATGCGCGTCAAGCGATCGGACCCCGCCCGCCTCAACGCGTGGCTCGCCGAGAATCGCATCGACCCGCGCAAGGTCGGCCGGCGCCTGATGATCTCGTTCTACCGCCAGCTCTACGAGGAGGAGATCTTCCACGGCGATCTCCACCCGGGCAACATCATGCTGCTCCGGGACAGCAAGATCGCCCTCATCGACTTCGGTGCCGTCGGCGGGCTCGATCGCCACTACGCGAAGATCTACGGCGAGATGGCGCGCGCGATCGCGATCGGCGACTACGGCGCGGCGATGGACAACTTCCTCCTGCTCTGCGACACGATCCCGCCGATCGACGTCTCGCGCTTCCGCACCGAGGGCATCGAGGTGATCCGTGCCTGGGAGGCGCGCACCCACCTCGACGGGCTCACGTTCCAGGAGCGATCGGTCTCGGGCGGGCTGTCGCTGCGGCTCGCCGACGTCTATCGGAAGTACCGGGTCAACCCGACCTGGCAGCTGCTGCGCGCGACGCGCTCCGTCGGGACGATGGACTCGAACCTCAGCGTGCTGCTCGAGGGCGAGAACCCGACGAAGATCATGCGGAAGTACTTCCGCGAGGCGCAGCAGCGCCAGATCCGCGGCGTCGCGAGGCACGCGCTGTCGAAGATCTCGAACGCGGTCGCGAGCGCGTCGCGGACCGCGACGCTCGTCACCGACACCATCCGGCGCCAGGCGATCCAGCTCGAGGGTGCGCAGGGCAAGGTCGCCCGGGTCTTCGCCGTGATCGTCGCGATGGTCCAGGTGGCGATCTTCGTGCTCTGGCTGTTCGTCGTCTACGACATGCTCCACGACTACGCCGCCGAATGGCTCGGGCCGTTCGAACGGGACATCGGCGGTCTCGGCGAGATCGCCGACTCGACGCCGTGGCGACCGCTCTGGCTGCACATCGGCATCATCGTGGCCGTCACGATCGCGTTCTTCCTCGCCGGACGCATCCGGCGCATCCTGCTCAAGCGGGACCTGCGTCGCCCCGATGGGCGCATCGACCGGTAGCGCGGCCTTCGACACAGACAACCCCGGTACCCTCATAGTCGTGTCCCAGCAGTCTCGCGCCACCGTCGTCCGGTGGCCCGTTCCGATCGCGCTCGCGATCCCCGCGCTCGCGGCGACGATCGTCATCACCTTCACGCCCGGGCACACGGTCTGGTTCGGCTTCGCCGTGTTCGCGGGGTTCGCGCTGCTGACCGCGGGCGCGTCCGGCGTCGGGATCGCGCTGCTGCCGAGCGGCGCCGCCCGCGCAGGGGCGATCGCCAAGACCGTCGTCGCGGCGCTCGCCGGGGTGGTCGCCCTCGTCCTGCTCGGCTTCAGCATCGTCACGCCCGCCATCGGCAGCGTCGGCGACACGGTCGACGTATGGGCCGCTCGCGCCCTCGCGCTCTCGCTGACGATCGCGGGCACGCTCGCGGCCTTCGCCGCCATCGACCTCATCGTCGGAATTCGCCAGCGCGGCGCCGATCGTTTCGCGCGCGACTGGATCACGAACGGCATCGTCGCGGGCCTTGCGGCGATCGCCATCGTCGCCGTGCCGCCGACGTTCTATCAGGGCTTCTCGTTCACGGAGAAGACGGGCGAGCTCATCTCCGGAGCCGTTACGTCGTCGACGATGGTCATCGGCCTGTTCGGTGCGGCCGCCGCGATCCTCGGCATCCTCCTCGCGATCGCCGGTGTCGGCCTGATGCCGGAGCGCGCGCGGCGCGAGCGGGCGGCGGCATGAGCGAGCCGGACCAGTCCCCCGCGGGGGGCGAGCAGGAGCGCGGCCTCGTGCAGCCGACGCTGCGCGAGCGCTGGCGTCCGCTCGAGATGCTCGGCCTCTCGACCGCGTTCGCCGCCTTCGCCGGCGTCGTGACGCTCATCGTCATGCACCCGTGGGGCGAGTTCGCCGATCAGGCCGCGCACGGCTGGCTCATCACGCTGGTCGCCTTCGGCGCGACCTTCGTCGTCTCGCTCGTCGTGCTCGCGATGCTCGCGCTCGGCGGCTACGAGCCGCCGAAGGAGCCGCCGTCGAACGTGCTCGACCGCGACCCGCACTGAGGCTACGGCCGCGAGCCCAGCTTCTCCGCGATGCCGATGTAGGTCGCCGGGGTGAGCGCGAGGAGGCGTGCCTTCGCGTCGCGCCCGATGTCCAGGCCCTTGATGAACGCCGCGAGGTCGTCCATCGTGACGCGGTGGCCGCGCGTGAGCTTCTTGAGCTCCGCGTACGGGTCGGTGATCTTCGACCGCCCGGCCGCGACCTCCGCCCGGATGACCGTCTGGATGGCCTCGGCGAGGACCTCGGGGTTCGCGTCGAGGTCCTCCGCGAGCCGGTCGCGGTCGAGCTCGAGCTCGCCGAGGCCGCGGGTGACGTTGTCGAGCGCGAGCAGCGAGTGGCCGAACGCGACGCCGACGTTGCGCTGCGTCGTCGAGTCGGTGAGGTCGCGCTGGAGCCGGCTCTCGACGAGCGTGGCCGCGAGGGAGTCGAGCAGCGCGCTCGCGAGCTCGAGGTTCGCCTCGGCGTTCTCGAAGCGGATCGGGTTGACCTTGTGCGGCATCGTCGAGGAGCCGGTCGCGCCGGCGACGGGGATCTGCCGGAAGTAGCCGAGGGAGATGTAGGTCCAGACGTCGACGCAGAAGCCGTGCAGGACCCGGCCCGCGAGGGAAACCGCCTGATAGAGCTCCGCCTGCCAGTCGTGCGACTCGATCTGCGTCGTGAGCGGGTTCCAGGTCAGCCCGAGCGACGTCACGAACTTCTTCGAGAGCGCCGGCCAGTCGAGGTCCGGCGCCGCGGCCAGGTGCGCGGCATAGGTGCCGGTCGCGCCGTTGAACTTGCCGAGGGGCGCGATCGCGGCGACCCTCGCGCGCTGCCGCTTCAGGCGCGAGACCGTGACGGCGAGCTCCTTGCCCATCGTCGTCGGGGTGGCGGGCTGGCCGTGCGTCCGGGCGAGCATCGCGTCGGCCGCGCTCCCCTTCGCGAGCTTCGCGAGCTTCGCGATGAGCGCGTCGAGCTTCGGCAGCCAGACCTCGCGCACCGCGTCCTGGATGGTGATCGCGTAGGCGAGGTTGTTGATGTCCTCGCTCGTCGCCGCGAAGTGCACGAGCTCGGCGACCCGGTCGAGGCCGAGCTCGGCGAGCTTCGCGCGGACGAGGTACTCGACCGCCTTGACGTCGTGCCGCGTGATGGCCTCGGTCTGCGCGAGCCAGGCGATCTGGTCCTCGCCGAAGTCCGCCGCCCAGTCGCGCAGCGCCGCCTTCTCGGCCGGCTTCAGCGGCGCGACGCCGAACGCCTTCCGATCGGTGAGCAGCAGGAGCCACTCGACCTCGACATGGACGCGGGCACGGTTGAGACCGGCCTCGGACAGGTGGTCGCCCAGCGCGGTCACGACGGGCGCGTACCGGCCGTCGAGCGGGCTGAGCGGCTGCGGCGGGAGGCCCATCAGTGGTTGCGCCCCTCCTTCTTGACGAGTGGTCGGAAGATGACGCCGAGGATCCAGCTGATGACGCCGAGCACGAGCGCGGCGAGGACGCCCCACCAGAAGCCGTCGGGCCAGCCGGGCACGACCGTGAGCCCGAAGCCGACGAGCGTCGACAGCCAGTTCACGAGCCACAGCAGCAGGCCGTTGACGATGATCGAGATGAGCCCGAGCGTGAGGATGTAGATCGGGAAGGCGACGATCTTCACGATCGTCCCGACGACCGCGTTCACGACGCCGAAGACGAACGCGATGAGCAGGTAGGTGAGGACGTTCTGCCACCATTCGGGCCCGAACGAGACGACCTGGACGTGTCCGGCCAGGATGAGCGTCATGAGCCAGAGGGCGAACGCGTTGAGGATGACCTTGACGAGGAACCGCACGGAGCCATCCTCCCATCCCGAGGCGTTCTAGTCTTGGTTGGATGTCCGAGGATCGAGTCCGCCTGCGCCCCGACGTGGCGAGCATCGCCCCGTACCGCCAGGGGCGCATGGCCGCCGCGGATGCGTTCAAGCTGTCGTCGAACGAGAATCCCTACCCGCCGCTCGCCGGCGTCGTGGACGCGATCCGGGAGATCGAGTTCAACCGCTACCCCGAGGCGTCCTCGGCCGCCCTGCGCGCGCGACTCGGCGAGCGCTGGGGCGTAGCGTCCGAGCAGGTCGTCGTCGGACCCGGATCGGTCACGCTGATCGCCTACCTGATCTGGGCGACCTGCACCCCGGAGGACGCGGTCCTCTACTCCTGGCGGTCCTTCGAGGGCTACCCGATCCTCGTCGGCGCAGCGGGCGTCGGGTCGATCGAGGTGCCGAACCGCCCCGACGGCGGCCACGACCTCGACGCCATGGCGGCCGCGATCACCGACCGCACACGGCTCATCCTGCTCTGCTCGCCGAACAACCCGACCGGCCCGATCATCACCCGCGACGAGTTCGCCGCGTTCATGGCGAAGGTGCCGCCCACGATGCTCGTCGTGCTCGACGAGGCGTATGGCGAGTTCGTCACCGACCGCGACGCGGTGCGCGGCGAGGAGGAGCTGCCCCGCCACCCGAACCTCGTCGTGCTCCGGACGTTCTCCAAGGCGTACGGGCTCGCGGGCCTGCGCATCGGCTACGGCATCGCCGCCGAGTACATCGCCGACGCGCTCCGCGCCGTCGCGCTCCCCATGTCGGTGACCGATGTCGCGCAGCAGGCCGCGCTCGCGAGCCTCGACCACGAGGCGGCGCTGCTCGAGCGGGTCGCGCACATCGTCGAGCGCCGGGACCGCATCCGCGCCGGCCTCGTCGCGCAGGGCTGGGACGTGCCGGAGGCGCAGGGGAACTTCGTCTGGCTCCCGACCGGGGAGCGCACCGCCGAGATCGCCGAGCACTTCGGCCGGGCCGGTCTGGTGGTCCGGGCGCTCGGGGACGGCATCCGAATCTCGATCGGCGAAGAGGAATCTGTCGAGAAGCTACTGCGATCTTCCGGAGAGGTTGTCGCGCACCTCTCGTAGGGAGGGTTTCGGCGCGGATAGGTTTGGTCCATGGCGAATGACGCGATCCGTCTGCTGTCGCCCGATGGCGTCCTGATCGAGCGTGACGAGACCGCGCACTGGCTGCAAGTGGTCAACTCCCTCTCCGAGGAGCAGCTGCTCGAGTTCCATCGCCAGATGGTCGTCATCCGGCGCTTCGACATCGAAGCCGGCAACCTCCAGCGGCAGGGCCAGCTCGCGCTGTGGATCCCGAGCATCGGCCAGGAAGGGGCCCAGGTCGGCTCCGGCTACGCGGCACGCCCGCAGGACCACATCTTCCCCGCGTACCGCGAGCACGTCGTCGCGCGCATCCGCGGCGTCGACCCGATGCGGATCATCGAGATCCTGCGCGGCCTGGACCACGGCGGCTGGGATCCCAAGGAGCACGGCAACTTCCACCTCTACACGCTCGTGATCGGCTCGCAGACGCTGCACGCGACCGGCTACGCGATGGGCATCGCGCTCGACGGCGCGAGCGGCACGGGTGACGCGCAGCGCGACGAGGCGGTCATGGTCTACTTCGGCGACGGCGCGACCTCGCAGGGCGATGCGAGCGAGTCGCTCGTCTTCGCCGCGAGCTACCAGACGCCGGAGGTGTTCTTCCTGCAGAACAACCACTGGGCCATCTCGGTCCCCGTCTCGACCCAGTCGCGCACGCCGCTCTACCGGCGTGCGGCCGGCTTCGGGATCCCGAGCGTGCAGATCGACGGCAACGACGCGCTCGCGGCGTACGCCGTGACCCGGACGGCGCTCGACGAGGCGCGGGCGGGCGGCGGCCCGAGGTTCATCGAGGCGCTCACCTACCGGATGGGCGCGCACACCTCGAGCGACGACCCGACGAAGTACCGCGACGACTCCGAGCTCGAGTACTGGCAGGCGCGCGACCCGATCACGCGCTTCGAGGCGTTCCTGCGCGGGCGCGGGGTGTCCGACGCGTTCTTCGCCGAAGTGCACGAGGAGGCCGAGGCGGTCGCGGCCGACGCCCGCCGACGCACGGTCGCGCTCGTCGCGCCCCCGGCGACCAAGATGTTCGAGCACGTCTACACCGACCCGCACCCCGACATCGAGGAGCAGCGGGCTTGGTTCCTCGCCTACGAGGCGTCCTTCGGGGGTGGTCAGTGATGCTCCAGGAGACGCAGGCCGGCATCAAGACGATGACGATGGCGAAGGCCCTCAACGAGGGCTTGCGCGCCGCACTCGCCGGCGACGATCGCGTGCTGCTCCTCGGCGAGGACATCGGGACGCTCGGCGGCGTCTTCCGCGTCACCGAGGGGCTCCAGGCCGAGTTCGGAGCACGCCGGGTGCTCGACACCCCGCTCGCCGAATCCGGCATCGTCGGCAGCGCGATCGGCCTCGCGATGCGCGGGTACCGTCCCGTCGTGGAGATCCAGTTCGACGGGTTCGTCTACCCGGCGTTCGACCAGATCACCTCGCAGCTCGCGAAGCAGACCTACCGGCACGGGGGCAGCCAGTCGTTCCCCGTCGTCATCCGGATCCCGTACGGCGGTCACATCGGCGCGGTCGAGCACCACCAGGAGTCGCCGGAGGCGTACTTCGCCCACACCGCGGGGCTGCGTGTCGTGAGCCCCGCGACGCCGCACGATGCGTACTGGATGATCCAGGAGGCGATCGCCGGCAACGACCCCGTCGTCTTCCTCGAGCCGAAGTCCCGCTACTGGCCGAAGGGCGAGGTCGACCTCGACTCGGCGAAGAGCCCGCTCCACGCATCGCGCATCGTGCGCACCGGGACCGACGTCACGCTCATCGGCCACGGCGCGATGGTCTCGATGCTCCTCGACGCCGCCGAGCTCGCCGCCTCCGAGGGAGTGTCCGCCGAGGTCGTCGACCTCCGCTCGCTCTCGCCCATCGACTACGGCCCCATCCTCGACTCGGTGCGCCGGACGGGACGCGCGGTCGTCGTGCAGGAGGCGCCGCAGCGGGTCTCGGTCGGGTCCGAGGTCGCCGCGACGATCGCGGAGAAGGCGTTCTACTCGCTGCAGTCGCCCGTCCTGCGAGTCTCCGGCTACGACACGCCCTTCCCGCCCGCCAAGCTGGAGGGTCTCTACCTTCCCGACGTGGATCGCATTCTCGAAGCCGTCGACCGCGCACTCGCCTACTAGGGGAATCCATGACACTCGCGCAGTTCCCGCTCCCCGACGTCGGCGAGGGCCTCACGGAGGCCGAGATCGTCGAGTGGAAGGTCGCACCGGGGGATCGGGTCGAGATCAACCAGATCCTCGTCGAGATCGAGACCGCGAAGTCGCTCGTCGAGCTCCCGTCGCCCTTCGAGGGCATCGTCGCCGAGCTCCTCGTCCGAGAGGGGCAGACGGTCGAGGTCGGCACCCCGATCATCCGGGTCGACACGCCTGAGCTTTCGGTCCCTGAGCGAGCCGAAGGCGAGTCGAAGGGCCTGACGCCGGGCGCGGTCGAATCCGTGGCCCAGGCCGAGAGCGCCGAGATCGCGCTCGACACCGCGGCGACCGTCGCGGAGGAGGAAGAGGGCTCGGGCGCGGTGCTCGTCGGCTACGGGTCGAGCGGCCACGTCCAGTCGCGCCGGCGCAGGGTCGAGCGGGTCATTCCGGCCTCGGGCGCGGCATCCGTGATCGCGAAACCGCCGATCCGGGCGCTCGCTCGGGAGCTCGGCGTCGACCTCGCGACCGTCATGCCGACGGGACTCGCCGGTGAGATCGTGCGCGACGACGTCATCCGGCACGCCGACCAGGCCAAGGTCTTCCACAACCTCGAGACGCCGGCGGCGCCGACCGAACGCGAGGAGCGCATCCCGGTCAAGGGCGTGCGCAAGGCGATCGCAACGGCGATGGTCGCGTCGAAGTTCACCGCGCCGCACACGAGCGTGCTGACCGAGGTGAACGCGACTCGGACGATGGAGTTCGTCAAGCGGCTCAAGACGTCGCCCGAGTTCACGGGCGTCCGGGTCTCGCCGCTGCTCGTGATGGCGAAGGCGATCATCTGGGCGGTCCGGCGCAACCCGATCGTCAACTCGACGTGGACGGACGAGGAGATCATCGTCCACCACTTCGTCAACCTCGGCATCGCGGCGGCGACGCCGCGCGGCCTGATCGTGCCGAACATCAAGGACGCGCAGGACCTCTCCCTGCTCGACCTCGCGCGCGCGATCGAGCAGCTCACGCTGACCGCGCGCGACGGCCGCACGCCCTAGCCGGACATGCAGGGCGGGACGATCACGATCACGAACGTCGGCTCGTTCGGCATCGACACCGGGATACCGATCCTCAACCCCGGCGAGGTCTCGATCATCGTGCTCGGCGCGATCCGGCAGAAGCCGTGGGTGGTCGACGGCGAGGTGCGCCCGGCGTTCGTCACGAGCATTGCCGGATCCTTCGACCACCGCGTGGTCGACGGCGACGTCATCAGCCGCTTCGTGCAGGACATCGCGAGCGTCATCGAAGAGCCGGCCCTCCTCCTCGACTGACTCCTCCGGCATTCGATCTCCCCCGGTCGATTTGCGATTGAGAATCACTCTCAATAAGGTGAGCGCATGAACTTCGCACGCCGGATCCTCCCCGCCCTCGCGATCACCGGTGCCGCGGCGCTCGCCCTCACGGGCTGCAGCGCGTCGACCCCGACTCCCCAGCCGGCGGACGACGGCCGGGTGAGCGTCGTCGCCGTGACCGACGTCTACGGCGACATCGCGAAGCAGATCGGCGGAGACCTGGTCGACGTCGTGTCGATCGTGTCCGGTCCCGCGGTCGATCCCCACGAGTACGAGGCGAGCACGCGCGACCAGCTGCAGATCGCGGAGGCCGACCTCGTGATCGTCAACGGAGGCGGGTTCGACGACTTCATGGATCGTCTCATCGATGCGTCCGGGACGGCAGCGACCGTGATCGTCGCCGTCGAGGTGTCGGGCCTGCTGCCCGAGGACGCCGAGGCCGAGGAGGAGCACGAGCACGCGGAGGGCGAGGAGCACCACCACATCGAGGGGTTCAACGAGCACGTCTGGTACTCGCTGCACGCGGTCGAGCACATCGCCGAGGCGATCGAGGCCGCGCTCGTCGCGCTCGACCCGGAGGGCGCGACGCAGATCGAGGCGAACGCCGCCGACTTCCTCGAGCGCCTCGACGCGCTGCACACGCGGGCGCACGACGTCGAGGCCGAGCTGGGTGGCGGCGACATCGTCGCGACCGAGCCGGTCTCCGCCTACCTGCTCGCCGACCTCGGCCTCACCGACGTGACGCCCGAGGCGTTCCTCGCGGCCGTCGAAGAGGGAACCGGCGTCGGCGTCGGCCTCCTCGACGAGGTGCTGTCGCTCTTCGACGGGCACGGCATCCGGATGCTCGCGGAGAACGTCCAGTCCGGCGGCCTCGAGGCCGAGCAGGTCCGCGCGGCCGCGATCGTCGCTGGAGTGCCCGTCGTCGCGTTCTCCGAGACCCTGCCGAGTGGGGAAGACTACCTGTCGTGGATGGCGGCGAACATCGAAGCGGTCGCGAGCGCACTGCGGTGACCGAACCGGTGCTCGAGCTCGAGGACGCGGCCCTGCGAGTCCGCGGACGCACGCTCTTCGCGGGGCTCGACCTCCAGGTCGGACCCGGTGAGCTCGTCGCGATCCTCGGTCCCAACGGCGCGGGCAAGACGAGCCTCTTCCGCGCGATCCTCGGTCTCGAACGGCTCGCGACCGGCCGGGTGAGCGTCCTCGGTCAGGCCGCGCACCGCGGCGACCGGCGCATCGGCTACGTCCCGCAGCAGCGGGTCTGGGGGCGGGGCACGCCGATGCTCGGCCGCGACCTCGTGACGCTCGGCCGCACGGGCGCCCGATGGGGCCTGCCCATCTCGAGCCGCGAGGACCGCGAGGCCGTCGCGCGCGCGATCTGGGCGGTCCGGGCGGAGTCCCTCGCGGCGCGCCCGATCGGCGACCTGTCCGGCGGCGAGCAGCAGCGGCTGCGGATCGCGCAGGCGATCGTCGACCAGCCGAGCCTGCTGCTGCTCGACGAGCCGCTCTCCAGCCTCGACCTCGGACATCAGGCCGAGATCCTCGAGCTCGCGGACCGGGAGCGCGCGCGGGGCGCCGCGGTCCTGTTCATCGCGCACGACGTCAACCCGGTCCTTGACCGCGTCGACCGCATCCTCTACCTCGCCCAGGGGCGGCACCGGGTCGGCACCCCCGACGAGGTGCTGACGACCGAGTCGTTGTCCGAGCTGTACGGCACGCGCGTCGACGTGCTGCGCTTCCCCGACCCGGCGACGGGCGTCGACCGCGTCTTCGTGGCCGGCGTCGGCAACGGCCACGAGCACCACCTCGAGGACCATGCCGACGAGGTCGAGCGGTTGGAGCGCAGCGAATGAGCTGGGACCAGTTCTTCGACTACAGCGACTACGGGCATCTGCTCGGGCTCGTCGCGAACTCCGTCATCGCCTGCGCGATCCTCGGGATCGTCGGCGGGCTCATCGGCGTGTTCGTCGTGCAGCGGGACATGGCGTTCGCGGTCCACGGCATCTCGGAGCTCTCGTTCGCGGGTGCGGCCGCGGCGCTGCTCATCGGCTTCGACGTGCTCGTCGGCTCGATCGTCGGCTCGGTCCTCGCGGCCGCGATCATCGGACTGCTCGGCGCCCGGGCGAGGGATCGGAACTCGATCGTCGGCGTCCTCATGCCGTTCGGCCTCGGTCTCGGCATCCTCTTCCTCGCGCTCTACCAGGGCCGCAGCGCGAACAAGTTCGGCCTGCTCACCGGCCAGATCGTCTCGGTCGGCGGGGACCAGCTCTGGTCGCTCGCCGGCGTCTCCGCGCTCGTCTTCGTCGCGCTCCTCATCGTCTGGCGCCCGCTGACGTTCGACAGCCTCGATCCCGAGGCGGCGGCGGCGCGCGGCGTCCCCGGCCGGCGGCTCAGCCTCGTCTTCATGCTCCTGCTCGGCCTCATGGTCGCGGTCGCGGTCCAGATCATCGGCGCGCTGCTCGTGCTCGCGCTCCTCGTGACGCCCGCGGCCGCGGCGAGCCGGGTCACGCACTCGGCGACGCTCATGCCGATCCTCAGCATGGCGTTCGGACTCGTCTCCGCGCTCGGCGGGATCCTCATCGCGATCGGCTCGACGCTGCCGGTCAGCCCGTTCATCACGACGATCTCCTTCGTCATCTGGCTCATCTGCCGCGATGTCGGCCGGACCCGCGACATCCGGCGCTTCCGGCGGGCGGCGGAAGCTCGCACACTGGAATCGGTATGAGCGAGAACGCGATGAGCGGGACCCCCCGGCGCCGGACCTGGCAGCGGGACGCGGTGCGCGACGCCCTCGGCGAGCAGGACGGCTTCGTGTCGGCGCAGGTGCTCCACGCGGGGCTCCGCGACGCGGGCTCGCCGATCGGCCTCGCGACCGTCTACCGGGCGCTCGCGGACCTCGCCGCCGACGGGGCGGCCGACCAGCTCCAGCACGAGGGCGAGTCGCTCTACCGCGCGTGCGGCAGCACCGGCCACCACCACCATCTGATCTGCCGCTCGTGCGGGAGGACGGTCGAGATCAGCGCGGGGCCGGTCGAGGCGTGGGCGCGCTCGGTCGCCGCCGACAACGGGTTCCGCGATGCCGAGCACATCGTCGACGTGTTCGGCCTCTGCGCCGACTGCTGAGCCCGCTCTTCCGGTGCGCTGTACGCAATGCCGCGGTGCGCATTGCGCACGCGGCACCGCTGGGCGGGGTCAGTCGAGCGCGCACCAGTCCGGACGGCTACCCGAGACCGTCCGCACGGTGCTGCCGGTCCGAGTGTCGACGAGGTAGGTGAGCGGGGCGGCGTCGGCGTCGCGCGGATCGATGACCGTGAGCGCGACGAGCTGGGCGTTCGGCGAGACGCACATGCCCGTGATCGCGCCGGCCGGAGGACGGAAGAGCTCCCGCACCCCGTCCGCGCCGACCCGCGAGAGCCTCGAGGTGCTCCAGCGCGGCAGCGGGTCCGAGACGAACACGTGCACGATGCGCAGGTACTCGTCGGCCCCGAGCGCGGCGAAGTCGCCGAGCACCTCCCCCTCGGCGACCGGCACCGGCGGGATCGTCACGAGTGCGGCCTCACCGGTCGTCAGCTCGGTCGCGGTCGTGTCCGGCCAGCGGTCGCTGAGGATCGTCGTCGTGCCGGGGACGAAACCGCGGAGCAGCCCGAGCGTGCCGAGCGGGATCGGATCGCCGCCCGTCGTGTCGATGAGGTAGCCCTGCTGGTCGGTCGATCGCACGAGGAGCGAGCTCGTCCCGCGCACGTAGGCCCAGTCCGCGACGGAGATCGGCGTCCCGTCGAAGCCGGCGACCTCCGTCGCGATGTCGGTCGCCGCGTCAACGAGGAAGAGCACGCTGTCGTAGACCGTGTGCTCGGGCCCGACGTCGGGGCTCGTCATGACGTAGCCGAAGCTGCGACCGTCGGGCGCCGCGCGCAGCGCGCGGTAGGACGCCTCCTCAGGTCCGCCCAGGACGAAGTCGCCGCCTGCGGCGTCGAGATGACGCACGACCGGCCCCGCGCCGTCGTCCGACACGACCGCCAAGCCGCTCCCCACTCGGACGAACTCGCCGATCCGCGGCGCCTCGTAGACGATCTCCGGAGCGGCACCGCTCGTCGCGGACGCGCGGACCAGCTGGTCGCCCTGCGCGCCCGCGGCGACGAGCAGGATGTGCTCGTCGGGCGTCGAGAACGCGGTCTCGATCTGACCGGTCGCGCCCGTCGCCGTACCGCGCACGCCATCGACGACGACCCGGTACGTCGTCGCGTAGTCGAGCATGCCGGTGAACCGCACCGTGATCACGGCCCCCTCCGCGGACACCTCGGCGGTCGCCTCGGGCTCGACCACCAGGCGCAGGCCCTCGGCGGCGATCGGCTGATTGAGCGTCACGACGAGTCGCTGGCCGGGCCGCGAGACGAGCGCGTCGGGGGCGACCGCCGTCGAGCTGATCCGCGGCGGCGCGGCCGCACCGGCGATCGCGAGCGTCCCCGCGACGATCGCGAGCGCGCCGACGACGACCCCGACGAGACCGCCGAAGCCGAGCCGGCGCCGCCGAGCGCGGTCGGTGGACACGGGATCGGTGGACACGGGATCAGTCGACAGGGGATCAGTCGACACGGGATCAGTAGACATAGGGCGCGGCCGGCTGCTCGACGGGCTCGGCCGACTGCGCCCGCAGCACCCAGCCGTCGCCGTCCTCCACGAAGCGGCCCTGGACGTCGACCCAGGCCCCGTCGCCGAAGCGCTCCTGCCATCCGGGCAGCTCGACCTTCACCCCGACCGGTTGCGCGTCGACCGCGCAGCAGGTCATCACATAGCGGGCGATCGAGAAGGTCGTCTCGGGCTCGTCCGGATCGGCGATCACGAAGCCGACGATCTGCGGCTGCGCGCCCTGGAGGACGCTCCCCGACGCGCCGTCGGCGATGAGGACGGCCCAGTCCTTCACGGTGAACGACGCGGGGTCGGCTCGCGCGAGCTCCACCGCGTCCTCCGCGACGATGCCGGCGGCGCCCAGGTCGCGACCGTCCGCGAGCGAGGTCGAGAGCGTCACCGGCGGGAGGGCGATGAGGGCCGCGGTCGTCGCGACGACGAGCACCGCGCTCGACCAGGCCGCGACGCGCCCGCGCCACGCCGGCACGGCGTTCTCCTCGCCCTTGCCGCCGTGATCGTGGCCGTCGTCGCGCTGCCGCGGCAGGAGGAGCGCGACGATGACGAAGACCGCGGCGATACCCGCCATGATCGCCGTGAACGCGAAGTAGCGGGGATGGATGTAGAGCCCGAGCTGGCCGGAGAGCGTGAGCCAGATCGTCGCGGCCGCGCCGACCGCGGTGAGCAGGATCCCCCGCCAGTACTTGAGGAACGCGTCACGCAATGAGGTTCACCCCCAGCCCGAGGACGAGCGAGCACAGGCCCACGATCGCGGTGATCTGCACGATCGTGGCCGTGCGGAACGTCGTGCGCATGAGCGCGACCATCTTGATGTCGACCATCGCGCCGAAGGTGAGGAACGCGACGATGCCGCCGGGCAGGAAGACGGAGCCGAAGGCGAGCATGAAGAACGCG
>Ga0182745_1002797_pt1 | contig 15344 bp, 15 predicted proteins | sample eDN3rd30CKraftBY_FD_128523 | JGI IMG/M metagenome (GOLD analysis project Ga0182745, IMG submission 128523) | Enriched backyard soil microbial communities from Emeryville, California, USA - eDNA 3rd pass 30_C Kraft BY (version 2) (version 2) | ecosystem: Environmental > Terrestrial > Soil >...
CTCTTAATCGAAGAGCTTGATAATCTGCTGCATCGGCTTCGTTTAACACGCGGATGTTCATGTTGACCTCCTAAATCAGTTCTATTAAAACTCTCTTTACATAGTTCGTCTAAATCATGAAAATTCCTTCTTCAGCACAACTTCCTTAATATTTGTAAAAAGAACATACAAAAATTACATCATTTAGTAAAATCAGGTTAATGAATATAAGAAAGGCAGTGACATTTTGCTTAAAAAACTATTAAATAATGTAGTAGATTTACTGAGCACTCCTACTCCAAAGAAAGTCACAAACCAGCCCAAGCAGAAATCGGTGATCACTACATATAAGGAACAAACAGGGAATGGCCTGTTATCCACAATGTTCAACAAGGGGAATTTCGGGGAGTTCTCCTCCTATGGGAAAATGGCAAAATTGCCGGGCTATCATAAAGCCCTATTCAATATTTATATTCCGAACGGCAAGGAACAAACGACCGAAATCGATTTGGTTTTTATCCATGAAACCGGCGTTTACGTAATTGAATCGAAAAATTACAGCGGCTGGATCTTTGGCGATGAAAAATCCCAAAAGTGGACGCAAACCTTCCCAAACGGGCAAAAGTATCCCTTTTACAACCCGATTAAACAAAATATCGGCCACATCAAAGCCTTGCAGCTCATCCTCCCCTCCATCGAGAAGGAGCATTATAAATCGGTCATTGTCTTTAGCGAACGATGCGAGCTGAAAAAAATCTCCTACAAGGCGGAAAATACATATGTCATCAAGCGCTATAACTTAGCTAAGTTAATGAACAAACAAATTGCGGGTTCCCCTAAAATTCTGGAACCTGACTACATCGATCGGATCTATAACTTTTTGGCTCAATATCAGAAGGCCGACAGAACAGTGAAGCACGAGCATATTGAGAAAATTAAGGGGCATCAGCGATAAATTTCAGATCTGCTCCATGACTTTTTTGGAGGGATGAAGATGAATTACGAATTAATCAAAGAACGAATTGAGATTATTACCGCTAGACTTCAAGAAATCGGCGGAGAGGTTCCTGAGATTCTTATTGGAGAACCAGCTTCATATGAACAAATAGCTCAAACAGAGGAGAACCTTGGCGTAAAGCTGCCTGATAGCTTCAAAACCGTGCTAACAGAATTCTCGGGACATTTCAGTTTTCGGTGGTTCTTACCCGATGATTTTGAACACCCCTGCGAATTTAGAGAAATTTTTAGCGGCACACCAAACTGGAGCTTAAACCGCCTCGCTGAGTTTGAAGAAGACCGTAAAGGCTGGATAGCCCATGTATTTCCAAACCCCGAAGATGTATACGATGCAGTATGGCATAACAAATTAGCATTTTGCGAAGTCGGCAACGGGGATTTATTGGCGTTTGATCTGAAAGACGCCACTACTGATGCCCCTATCATCTACCTTAGTCACGATGATGGCGAAGGACATGGCTATAAAATTGCAAATAACTTCATTGAACTCGTTGAAAACTGGTCAAGATTAGGATTTGTCGGATGTGAGGATTCCCAATGGATACCTTTCACATCAAGCTCAACCAGTGGGATAGATTCGCATGGTGCAGCGGCAGAGAGATTTAGGGATTGGTTGGGGCTGGAGGTTTAAAGAGCATTGAAAAAATCTCAATGCTCTTTTGAACCCATTAGATTAATTTAGATGAACCATATATTCAAATGCAGTTGTTCCATATACACTTTTAAAGTGCCTGTTCAAATGAGGCAAATCTACAAAACCGCATTCTGCAACGGCTGCATAAATATCTCGATTCTTCTCTATAATTGCTTTTGCACGCTCAATCTTAGAATTAAGGAAATATTGATATGGTGAAATTCCTGTATGAGCCTTGAATAATCGGATGAGCTGAAATTTCGATAAATCCAGTTCATTACAAAGTTCATCTAGTTTCATTACACTTCCAATATTGTCATGAAGCATTTCCTTTGCCTTACCAATTATCAGATTATCCCTCTTATTTCCTACGGTAATATCTGTTTGTATAAGGCTATCTGTGAGAGATAATAACAATTCAGTGCACAATGCCTCCTCTTTTTCAGTTGTAATCGCATTAGCAAGTTGCAATACCTTATGTTGAAGTCTAGTATCATACAGAATTGGGTCTGAAAAACGAACGATGTCTTTTTTCTCACTAGCTTCTAGAAATAACCGAGGATTTATATAAAGCATCACATAATCAAGTCCTGTTTTATCATGCGCCATACCATCATGTGTTTGTTCCGGGTTAAAAAGCATTACACCATTTGGATAAGATAATTGTAAACTGCCGTCCAAGTTATAATGTTGTACACCACGTAATGTAACACCAATCGCATACTCCTGATGGGAATGCTTTTTATACGTAAAATCAGTAATACTTGCAGATAATGCCGTAATACCTGCTGATTTTTTATAGAAAAATTTTTCCACCGAATCCACCTCTTTCGGATGCTATTAAAGCCAAATCATGACAGTCACACAAACTAAGGATAAAGCCATTACGGCATGGACTACTTTTTTATTCCTTTGTAAAAACTTCTTAAAAATTACCCCGAACAAGACCCAGGTAATAAACGCCAAAAAGCCAATGATTGTAATAACTATAACACTTAACGACACAGCAGAAACGTTTGTATAGTAAGGTAAAACTAAGGTAGGAATGACCGTCATTGCAAATAAGAGCACCTTAGGATTTAAAAACTGCATAAGGAATCCGGAAATAAAAGTTCCAGTCTTATGGTTGGCAAGTTCGGGGGTGTCATTTTTATAAATTTGATAAGCCAGGTAAAGCATATAAATTGTACCGACAATCTGCATGCCCACTAGAACTTTGGGAATAACCGATAGAATTACCGTATTTAAAACGGCAGAAAGAGCAAGCAATAATCCAAAAGCAATTGTTGCCCCATACGTATATTCCATTGCCTTTTTGGTTCCATAATTATGCACTGTTGATAATATGACGATATTCGTAGGACCTGGTGTAAACGTAACGATAAAACAATAAATTAAAAATGATATAAAATCCATGAATATTGCTCCTTTCAAGGCATTCATGTAATTTTATATCTATTGAATTGTGGAATTATAGTACATTATTGCGGCATGCTCCTCCGAGTATTTAACATTGGATTAGAAGGAATCCCTATATTTCCAACTAAGCCCGATAATAAATAATGCTCAAATATTGGAAATCGGCTAAAATTAGAATATTAATAATAAAAAGGTGATCAAAATGAAAAAGCAAGTCCACGTAGTTGGAGCAATTATAGAAAATGAACAGAATGAAATTTTTTGCGCATTAAGAAGTCCGGAAATGTCCCTTCCGAATTATTGGGAATTCCCTGGCGGAAAAATCGAAATTGGCGAAACACCAGAACAAGCATTAGCTCGAGAAATTCAAGAAGAATTCAGCTGTACGATCAGCGTTGGAGAAAAAGTAGAAGACACAACTTATGAATATGAAAAAGTCATTGTTAGACTTGAAACCTATATGGCAAAACTAGAAGATGGACAACCTGTCGCTATTGAACATGCCGAGACAAAATGGGTTACGCGAGATGAGATTACTCAGCTCGATTTTGCCCCTGCGGATGTTCCGGCTGTTGTACGGCTTATAAAAGATTAAAGGCTGGCAACTATAATTTAGCTGCTAGCCTATGTGAGAATTACTAAGTTAAACCGTTATAAAAACTCTATACGTTTTAGCTTTTTAACTAAATCTGATCCCTTTATCCATAAATTCTGTTTGTACATACTTATGCCATTAATAATCAATGTTTTTCTGTTTGAATCTTTACCTGAACCTCTAACAAAAACAGTATTATTTTCGGACTTTGGAAAATTAATGGAAGTCTTATATACTCCCGTTTTATTTATTATTGGAGTACCATCTTTTTTGTACTCTATAGATTCCTTAAGTTGATTATCGTTTACTAAGAATCTAATTTCATTCCAAACTTTTTTTACATCTATTTCTATAAAATCCTCTTGAAATACTAACCGTTTAAACCCTAAAAATCTGTTTTCTATTAATTTTGAAGAAGTAGATGGTTCTTCAAAAAGAATACATAAGAACTGTTGATTTTTAAAATAGTTGAAAACAAACGAATCTTCAAAATCTATACTTTCATCTGTCCATTCTGTAAAATCTATAGTGAATAATTTAGTATCCTCAGTTCTAGTACACTTTGTTGTTTGAGTAACTGTTTTTGGGACAATTCCTATTTTACTAAACAACTCAATTTTACTTATTTTTTTCGCATTTGCCCCAAACATTTTAACTACAATTTGTTCAGATATCGATTTACTAATATTCCCATTTTTATTAAGAACCAAAGGAATCTCAAATTCTTCCATTAGTTGGTGAACAGTCTTCCCACGGTGCAAGTCGGTTAAGTGATGCAATTCTTCATCCAATTCTTTAAACGTTGAATAATTGGCATCTAATTTTTCAAACTTTTCTCCAAAATATTTTTGAACAATGTTTGAAACTGTTGACCTTTTCAAACGAAATCTAGGGCGATTCGGCCATTTTGGCGCAATATCAATAAACATTAATTCTTTTCTTAACTCGGATGATATTCTATGGTACTCGTCTTCCGGTGTATCATATTGTTCTTGTAAATTTTTTATAAAATCCCTGACTATTACCCAATCATTTTTTAAAATTTCCTTATCTTCTTCTGTAAATTGGTGGAATTGATAACCCTCAATAACAAAATTTGAATAATCTATAGCCCTAACAACAACATCTGAATCATAATGATAATAAACTAATAACATATACTCCAACTTATGCCAGAAATTAGACTTCTCAAATTCTTCACTTGAAATTCTTTCTGGAGAAACAGCTGTTATAGACATAGGTTCCTTTGCTTCAAATTGATGGATACTTTTCTTTTTAGGTTTTCTAATACCCGTAGTTTTCAATTCAATTTCAATTCCATCAACTAGTAAATCTGGACTTTGAGAAGAATCCGGTCGATATCCAAGCACAGACTGTTCAATAACATCTCCTGCAATTCCTGTAATTTTCGGATATGTAATAGCTCTTTCAAAAACAAAATTTTTATCAACTTTCCCCAATGTCTTACCAACAACATCATCAAGTATATCTTCTAGTTTTTTTCTAGTATAAACATGGCCTGCGATAACAAATACACTCCCTAAATAATTACAAAAAAGTACTATAGTCACCATACAACGTTATTCAAATATATTTTTATCTTTTAAAATCAGAATAATACATTCAATATTTAGACTACCAGAAAAATACAAATTATTAAATATTTATTGGTGAAAGAAAAAAACCACTTTAAAAAAGCGGCTTTTACTTTAAATCAATAATTCAATTTGTTCAGATGTCACCTTTTCATCTGCATCAATCACTAAAATTGTTTGTGCCATTTTTTTAATAAGGTCTACTACAAGAGCATTCCCCATACAGAAATATCTCATTCTGTCTGGCATTCCTGCTGTCCAGTTGTCTGGGAAGGAGTTTAAACGCTCACATTCAATTGGAGTTAAAAAGCGTTTTCTACCATTAACTTCAATAATATGTGTACTTCTATTTACAGTACCTTCACTTGTTAACATAGTTCTACCTGGCCCTTCAAGGTCATCTGTTGGAGACATACCGCCTTCAGAGAAGATATATTTATGACCAGTAGCAGATGTTCTTTCAATCTTTTTAGAGCCTCGTAGATACGCAAACTTTTCTGCTTGAGCATCAGTTAGGTAAAATTTATTATCCACTTGTGATTCATCTAAAATTATATCTTTTAGTGGTATGAATGACTCATTGGCCACTACTGTTTGTGCTGTAAAGAATTCTCCATCTATCATTACACCCGCTGTATGGAAATCAAAAGAATAATCATCAGATATTTTTAAAATATCTTGAGGCAATTTATCTGCAGTTTCTCTACCTTTATAAGGTTCAGATTTTACAGAGAATGTTTTTGCAAAAAATCCTTCTTTATATACGATTTCGTTCTTGGTTGACTTTAATTGTTTTTCTGAGAAATCTAGGTCTTTCTTATATGCAAATATAAAAACTCTTCTACGCTTTTGAGCAGAACCATATTCTGCAGCATTTACAACACGCCATTCAACGATATAATTTAAGTCTCTAAATGTTGCTAACATAATAGCAAAATCACGTCCGCGCTGTTTCGAAGGAGATTTTAATAAACGATCCACGTTTTCAAGCAATACATATTTAGGGTGGGAGTTCTCTAATACTCGTTTAATCTCCCAGAATAAAACACCCTTCTTCCCTTGAAGCCCCTTTTCACCTGAAAGTGAACGTGCAACAGAATAGTCTTGGCAAGGGAAACCCCCAACTAATAAATCTATGTCTAGTTGTTGAAACGTCTCATCAGGAACCTTTGTAATATCTTCATTACTATGAATTCCCTCTTTAAAATTTCTTGTATAGCAATCATAAGCATCCTGTGTTTTTCGTGATGGCTCCCATTGGTTCGCCCAAACTGTTTTAAAAACGTCTGAGTTCGCTTTTTCTAACCCTAATCGAAATCCGCCCACGCCCGCAAACAACTCGACTACATTCAGAGTTTTACTCATAAGCGAACATCCTTTCTGTTTTCTTTCTATTATAATAAAAATCTACGGAAAGATCAACTACTTTTATTGAACTTGGCTAAATTTAATATTTCAGATAGTTTTTTTGACTTCTTCAAACTCTAACTCCTGAGAATCTTCATTATAACTGTATTTTATCAATTTTAGGTTGGACCATTCATATGTAATAGGTGGTCTTCTTCCCATCGTGAAGGTACGTTTAGCAATATCTTCTTTATATTGGATAACCTCATCCGTAAAGTCACTTGCTATTATATAGGTATCAATCATGTTGTAATCTCCAAAGCTATATTCTTGATTTACCCAGTCCACATATTTCATAATCTGATGTACTACATCTATAACCCCTATGTCTTTTTTTATTTCAATAACTAAGAACTTAGATACTGTTTTGAATCCAGGTATGAACCGGTAGCCGAACACATCCATCTTGTCCATATAATCAACCGGTTTAAATGGAGAGGCAACTACCTGATGAGATAAATAATCCCATTTCCCAAAAATACTTTTAGAATTATTTTTAATATAATCAATGACTCCTGCTTCTATTGCCATTTCATGTCTAATTTTCTTTTCTGAAGAAGCTAATCTTAATATATTTTTTGATGTTACTTTATAATTGTCATTATAGATAGATTTCACTCTATTATGTAATGTATTCGAAAATATAAATTGCATATTTGACTCGTTTAAAGCTAATTCATTTGATTTTAATATAATATCGAATAATGCTTTATTTTCTACATCATCAATCTTTATAAAAGACAATTTCCAGAGTACTCGTAGCATCTTAAAAGCACTAGGATTTGATGCTAAAACATCATCCATGTCAATCCCATTTTTGAAGAATGCTGGTGCTCCCTCAAATGTACAAAGAAAACGATTGTTCATATTAATTTCGGTTTTATTTAAAATCATATTTTCCTTTATAGATTTAAAATCCCCTACCACTGGAATGTCTGCATTCGGAAAATTTAATAATTTACATTCCCCTGCGATTTCAACTAACTTTCCAATACCATAGATTTTTCTTTCGATGAAGAAATACACATTATCCCCTGGCATCATAGATAAGTAATCTGCGAATGTGCCTTCATGAGGTGCTTTCCAATTGTTTTTCGGTGGGATATTTAAATTTGTACTATAAATACCATTTTCAATAATTTCATTAAGTGCATCTAAATTATTTAATGTAAAGATATATCCAGCCATTATTTTACCGCTACCCCCTCTACTAAATTTCCAATATAACTAGCATTTAACCAATAAGATTGCTTAGTTATCCACTGTCCATCTGGAAGCTGCACTTTATCGTTTCCATCAGTTCCCTTTGGTCGTACATGTAACACACCATTAAAGTTAGATTTTGGGAAGTTATTTTGAATACCTTTAGTTGTTTTTGTTAAAATTACTCCCTCCTCTAGAACTTTTCTAATTTCGCTCCAATAATTCAAAACTTCATTTTCAATTGTATCTAAAGGCATATGCCAAAGTTGTATTCCTTTAAAGCGAAGAACATCTTGGTCATCAAACTGAAAAACAACAAATAGAATTTGGGTTTCTAAAAAGTAATTTCGGATAAATGATTCTTCCCACGTTTCTTGTAATATTTCATTAAAATCAATATTAACAAAAGACATACTTTCTTTCGGTTTACCATTTTGTTGCAAACGTACTGTTTTAAATTGTATATTCGCTTTAGCAAATTCAGCTATTTTCTCTAACTTTGTCCCTTTTACACCCAACAAAGCACTAATTAAATTTGGAACAGCACTTCTGTTTTTAGGATTAATATTTATATTCAATCGACTTGCCATATCTTCCATAGTCATCCCAATAAATGAATTAAATCGATCATGTAACAATTGCTCAATAGATTTATTTTTCAACTCTTCTGTATTTGCAAATTGTACTAATTTCTCATTAGAAATTATTTGTCTAACCAGAGCAGACATATAGGATGGCTTTAAGGAGTATGCCCTTTGCATTGCTAATTCGTTACTAAATGGTTGAGGACGGACCGATTTCTTATTTGCCCCTTTTGTACAGGCACCTAAATACTGTGTATCCCCTTCTGAAAGTTTATGTGCTTCACCAGCTTTAATTTTATTGACTATGAATTCCCAGTCGTTCTTTATTATCAATAAATCCGCCTCTGGAAAAGTGAACAATATCGTTTCAATAATTCTATAATCTCCACGATCGATATCTGGCTTCCATTCATAAAACATTAAAAGAAGTTTTTCGTTTTTCTTCCAAAAGCTCGATGTCCAAAAATCGTTATGTACTTCTTCCATATAATTAATGATATTTAGTACCAGACGTTCTTTCGCAGAAAGTGTTTTATTTTTGTTTTGCTTAAATGGAGTCACCTTTAGTTCAATGCCTAAATTAGCAAAATCAGCTTCCGATTTACTATTCAATTCATAACCGAAAAAACTCTCTTCAACTACTTGTCCAAGTGCACCTGTTGCTCCCTTCTTTTGCAGTCGATTATATTGATCGATTTCTTTGAAGGTTTTACCTCGGGCTTCTTGAGCCTTCTTTATCAAATCCTCTTCACTTTCAAAATACATTATTTCATCTCCCTCCAGACTCCGATATATTTAATCTTTCATATATTTCTTTTTTTATCCTTTAAAATCAATATCGATTTACAATACTCTCACTGTACTATGTAACTACTAGTTACATTGGTTTATATGAATCCAATAAAGTGATGAACGGATTGTGAATATTTTACTAACATTATGGTATCATAAAGTTAACTCTACTTTGAAAATAAAGTAAATATTTGGGGAGAAATGGAGATGTAGGTATTGAGTATTAGTGAACTAGGGATGCAACTTAACAAAATGTATTCAGACGCTCCTACTGGAGAACAGGTAGCACATATACATTTATTCGGAATTAAATATGCAGAAGAAATTTATAGAAATCATTACACTATCAAAGAGATAATTAGAGCTTCGGGAATAAATGAATCCTATGCTACAGAGTTAAGTAAAGGGATTAAACTATCAAAATATGTATTGCCGAAATTTTAGTTCTATAATAATTAAAATCCGATGCAATATTTCACATCGGATTTTTCAAATAGTAAAATACCACTCAAAGAATTAGCATTATATAGTTACACCCTCTAATGAAAACACTTTCCTCAACCTCTTCTCAATCATCTTTTTCACATCATCTTCCTCAAGTAAATCCAGTACCATCGCACCACCTGAGATATTTAAATATTTGTTTGCTTCAACAAAGTAATCTCGTTTAATAGCTACACCTTCATCTCGTAAAGTGATAAGTGCTTTTAGTATTCCCATTGTTATTGCACGGTTTGATGTAAAGTTACTTGAGAAGAAAACCACAGCTCGTGCAGAGAAATCCGCTGAGCAGAAGAATTCTGTTAGCCAGTATGGATTCTCTTTATTGTCTTCATCATATGTCATATAGCCTACCCACCAAAGACGGGCAATGATATGGACAAAAATGGAGCGTTTTATATTGTATTTATAAAATAATGCGGAAAAGATTCGATTATCATTCTTTTTATCTAAATCTTTTTCCAAACGATAATAGCTAAAGTCACGCATTTGAACATGTGCTAACCCAGCCCACAGGCGTTCTTGAGTGGCCTGCGATACTGTTAAATGTTTTAATGCTTCGTAGATAACTTTTACATTCTCAAAGTCACTGACCATATAGTTTTCATCATCATTAAATACAGGTTTTTCAAACGCAATCTTGGATTCAATCAAACGACCTTCTTCTCTAAAATAGGCATCAAACCAGGCATCATCTTTTTTATAATAATGTGTTTTGTAGGTTTCGAAGTTTACACGAAGGTCTTGTAAGGTATCTTCAGATAAAAATTTTATTTTCATCTTCTACTCCGCCTCCGCTTCGTGTAATTTTTGGATTTCGTTAAACGCTTTTTCTAACGGGTTTTGCAACACCATTTGTGCCGCTTTTAATACTGGTAATGTTCCGTCAACAATGTGACTGAATGGGACATTATTCTTTTTAAAGATTTGTTCTAGGACTTGGTACCATTTATATTCACTGTAGTCTGCACTGTCTTCCTTTAAAGCATAAAAGACATCAATCAAACACGGTAAAATCACCAATGATAGAATTGTTTCTTTAAATCTTGAACCGGCATTTTGTGAATAAATGTCATAAACATGTTTTGGTAGCTCAATGATAATTTGGGGAGAGTTTAATGAAACCATCGTGTCTTTAGCACTTTCAGAACGACGAATTGTTACAATCGACGGTAGATTTCGTGACTCTTCATCTTCTTCAAATAAAGTAATTTCCACTGCTTCCCCAAGAGCTAAAATGTTGCCCTTCTCAAAGGTAATTGGGAACCCTTTATAAAACTCATTCAAACTCATATTCTCATAGTTTTCTATTCTTTTAATCGCCAATATAAATGGATGAACATCTACTTTCCCACGCAAGCAATTGTCAGGTATATTGGCCATGATATAAGGATTTTCTGAGTGAAAAATTTGTCGGAAGCTTGTTTGAGGACATTCAATATGCAAGGCATACTTCGCTTTTTCCTCTGTAATCAATTGCAATATCGTTGAATCCTCTAAATCACATTTCAGATTAATATAAAGCTGGCCAAAGGATTTTTGGGCCTCAATGGATGTCTCAAACTTTGAATTTTTGTAATTATCATTTTCGGACGAAAGCACTGGGTACGGGAAGGAATTATTAAATTTCATATAAATCGACCTCCAATACACAATATTGCTCATAATCTACTTTTACTTGAATGTTCTTTGGCTTCTTCCCAGTGAGATTAATAAAGCGTACTGCATTTTTATCAATACTAATGATTTCAATATCGGTTGATTCTACTGAAATCACAGGTAAAATGTAGTCACTTTGTTCCCCTACAACCTTAAACTCTAGTTTTCCTTTTTCGAACTTTTTGTCAGGTTTAAAGTTTACTCGGTATAGGCCCTCATCTTTTTGCATGCAAATATAACGAGTTTCTGCATCAACTGGTTTATTCTTCTCTTTTTCACCATTACCATCTTTTGCGCCTCCAGTTCCTTCATCTGTTGCGCCTTGCTCACCGTGTTGGTTACCAGATCCGCCACCTTCTCCTTCACCAACATTGCGGTCCTCGTTCGAATGACCTGCTAAATCGCCTTCAGGAGTAATCCCTGCATCTTCAAGTTCTTCCTCGAAGTTTTCTTTCGGCTGCTTTTTCTTAAGTTTCTTTTTAGGCTTTTCTTTTTTCTTTTGTACGATGGTCTTAATTTTCATCGTGAGGGATTCTTTCTTCTCCTCTCCCTCTCCAGCTTTAGTTGTCGTATCTGGTAGGAAGTCACTTAAACCAAAGGCGTCCATCGTGTCCGTTGTTTCAGCCTGGAATTGCTGCTGTACAGTTTCTCGTACAAATTTACGCAACTCACTAAAGGCCTTGGCAGCTTCTTTGGGAGCATCTTCAATTCGGTTCGGTTCCCAACCAGTGTGGGCTGGATTTTCCATTTGCTTGAACACTTGGTTCATACGCTTACCCGTAATAATCAAAATCCCCGTAAAAGAAATACTTCCACTAATGCGATTTTGTTCGAAAAGTCGCATTCCTGCCTTACGTGTCATGAGGACGCGACGATTCAGGTCTTCCCCCTTCATGATGTAAAGCGTTGCCTCACCTTCTTCAAACTTACCTAGTTTTTTATAGGACTTGGCTGGATATGGTATTTGAATTCCATCTTCTGAAGTAAGGAGTTTGAAGTAAACCTTTACGTGACGGTATTCCTCATTTGTATCGTCCAGATGGGCAATGAGTGTACCAATGTTTTCATGAGAAATTACTTCATTCTCCACTTTCACAATGAGCTTCTTCTGCCAAATCGTGATGAAGAAATTAAAAATAACCGAGTTTCGCATAGCTTCCACCCAATTGTCCTTTTGCTCAAAAGCAACAACAAATATATCAGTTCCCGTTTCTTGGCGTTCGAATGCTGGATCCAAGTTTAATAGACTTGGAATAGCTGTTGAATTATCGTGGTTTGTATAATAACCCGTTCCTAATGTATTGAAGTTAGGTTCCTTTTCGAACGACATAATGTTGGCTACTCCGATGTGGGATTGGTAATCCACCAAATCGTATGAGGAATAAAATAAAGTACGAAGTTTCGAATTGGCAAATGGCGCCGATTTTCCAATACCAAAGCTTCCTCCCGAACTATCTCCTTTGTTGGATGATCCGGCTTCTCTTACCAAAGAACTCCAAGGTGTTCCAAGCTCCCCTGTTTGCGCCCCCTCTAAACCTTTTGTATTAAAATCACTGATTCGTAAAAAGGGCATTTCCTCTTGATTTAATATGTATTTTGCTTGGTCTACAAATTGCTCGATTTTCGCATTTTTGCCCTTCCAAGTTGTTTCACATTTATCGAATGCTTGAATGAGTTCGTTACGTTTAGGAAATCGATTACTTTTCAAGTTAAAGCTTTTAAACTCCACAATCACCGGTTGCGATTCATCTTTTACAGCATCCAATGAGTTTTGGCAGATTTCACGTGTCAGTGAATCCAGTTCATTCCCGCGAAACGTCTCAATCCCCGCATTATTGATTGAATTGATTGTTCCCCCAGCGGCCGCTGGAAAATTCCAAAATGGCTGTTGCATGTCAATCTCCTTCTCTGTCTAATGCACTAATGTACTATGTCTAATGTAATATTATAACAAATTTAGATTCTTGAGTAATTAGTAGATATGCGGTGGGATTGGGAGATTTTTCAGGAAAGGATTGGAATTTATCTGATAATACATTTACAAAAATTATAATACTGATAACCTTATACTTATAGAAATGGAATACATCATATCAAGTTTGAATCGAGGTAAAAACATGTTCTCCTTTTTTAAAAAGAAACAAGAGCCAAAAGAAGCTCCTAAAACTCCTGCTACAAAAACTGCCTCTTCTACTAAAAGCAATGAAGAATGGGCAAATCGAAAAGGTGAACTAGGAGAATATAAGATTAATATCCAGCTAGATCAATTCCCTAGGAACTATAAGCATCTTAGCGATTTAATGATTGAAAATGTGAAATCCTCTACCGGGTACTCGCAGATAGATCACATTATCATTACACCTTATGGCTTATTTGTGATTGAAACAAAGAATTATCAGGGTATGATTTACGGAGGAAAAGACAGAAAAACGTGGTTAGTTAATGGAAAGTTTAAAATGATGAGTCCCCTTGTACAAAACTACGGACATATACATGCTGTAAAAAAGATTATTGATTCTATATATCATGACTATTTTATTTCGATGGTATCTTTTACAAAACGGTGCACATTTAAAATAGATGAGGAACTACGAAAGATTTCATCTAATGAACTCGTTGTTTATGATATTGAACTAACTGAATTTATTAATCGTAAAATCGCCATTCATAAGCTACAAAATAAGGAGCCTTTTCTTTCAGACTTAGAAATCGATTCGCTCTATCAGAAATTAACAGAAGCTAATATTTCTGACCCTACTATAAGAAAGCAGCACGTTGAAAATATTAAAATGGCAAAGGATGAAAATGTTAAAAAGGACTCTGAGAGTAGTAACTGTATCATTTGCCAAAAACCCGTTTCCGATAAGGTGAAATCATTCTGCCTTTCCAATAAGAAATTCAATGGGGAGATATATTGTTATGAACATCAGAGGGATATTAAATAATTCCGAGTACATAACTTAGGGAGATGGGATATTCACACTCTCTCCCTCTCACATCACTGTAAATCCAATTTATTCCCACGAAACGACTCAATCCCCGCATTATTGATTGAATTGATTGTTCCCCCAGCAGCCGCTGGAAAATTCCAAAATGGCTGTTGCATGTCAATCTCCTTCTCTGTCTAATGTACTATATCTAATGTAATATTATAACAAAATTTCGGGAAGCTAGTTGTCGGGATTTGAATTTTACGTTTCGCTTCACCTCTTACAATAACTACCTTTTTTTTCTGCAGTAAATTTTAATATCTTCTTTTTCGGGTAGAGTATAGTAACAAAATTATCAATGAGAGGAAACCGATGGCAGATAATCTGACTAGAGAACAAAGAAGCAAAATAATGGGGTCTATTCGGGCACAGTCAAAATTGGAAAATTCCGTTACAAAGGAGCTTTGGATAAAGGGGTACAGATTTAGGAAAAACGTAAGATCAATGTTTGGTACACCTGATATCTCGATAAAAAAGTATAAAATTGTTATATTTATCGACTCTTGCTTTTGGCATGTCTGCCCTCTCCATGGCAACCACCCTAAAAGCAATCAAGAATTTTGGGAAAAGAAACTCTTGCGTAACCAGCAACGAGATATTGAAGTAAATGAATATTATTTAAGTCGTGGTTGGAATATAAAAAGAATATGGGAACACGAGATTAAAAAAGACTTTAGTGCGGTGATAGAAGATATTTCAAATTTCATCGATAATGCCAAAAAATAAAAAAGTAGTACCTTGGCATTTATGTCCCCATGCCAAGGTTCTCTAGTATCATTCACATTCACTTAACTCTGCTCCCTATCCCCTCCAGCTCACAAACCCACCCAGGAAACTCCACCATCCCCCTCATCAACTCCCGAAAGGTTTTCGTTTCCTTCCTATCCGGAAAATACAAGCCCCTATCGATCATCTGGTTATAAGCATCGACTATACGGTTTTCCCATTGACCATATATTTGATGATGCA
>Ga0182745_1002803_pt1 | contig 15322 bp, 10 predicted proteins | sample eDN3rd30CKraftBY_FD_128523 | JGI IMG/M metagenome (GOLD analysis project Ga0182745, IMG submission 128523) | Enriched backyard soil microbial communities from Emeryville, California, USA - eDNA 3rd pass 30_C Kraft BY (version 2) (version 2) | ecosystem: Environmental > Terrestrial > Soil >...
ATATCTGGCCCTGGTTGGCGAAGGACGAGCGCAGCGTGGTGGCCAGCGCCTCGTCGAAGTCGCAGTCCGCGAAGATGACGTTGGGGTTCTTCCCGCCCATCTCCAGCGACAGCTTCTTGAAGGCGGGCGCGGCCACGCGCGCAATCTCCGCGCCGGTGCGCGTGCTGCCGGTGAAGGAGATGGCGCGGATGTCCGGGTGCTGGCTCATCGCGGCGCCCACCTTGGGGCCCAGGCCATGCACGAGGTTGAGCACGCCCGGCGGCAGGCCCACGTCGCGGCAGACCTGGGCCAGCAGGTACGCCGTCATCGGCGTCACCTCGGACGGCTTGGCCACCACGCAGTTCCCCATGGCGAGCGCGGGCGCAATCTTCCACGTCAGCAGGTACAGCGGCAGGTTCCACGGGGAGATGCAGCCCACCACGCCCAGCGGCGCCCGCAGGGTGTAGTTGAGGGCCACGTCGTCCGTCTGGTGCGCCTCGCTGGAGAACTGCGTCACCGCGTCGGCGAAGAACTCGAAGTTGAGGACGCTGCGCGGGATGTCCACCGAGGTGGCGACCGACAGCGGCTTGCCGGTGTCGATGGACTCGGCGCGGGCGAAGGCGTCCAGGCGGCCACGGAGGGTATCGGCGATGCGGCGCAGCATGCGCGAGCGCTCGGTGGCCGGGGTGGCGGCCCAGGCGGGGAAGGCCCGCGCGGCGGCCTCCACCGCGTGCTGGACGTCGGCCGCATCGGAGTCCGGGACCCGCGCGTACACCGCGGCCGTCGCGGGCTCGGGCTTGTCCAGCCACGCGCCCCCTCGGGCGGGCAGCAGCTCTCCGCCGATGTAGTTGAGCACCTTCTCCATGGCCGGGCCTCCAAGCGCGCTTGCCCACGGACCCGGGGTGAGTGAGCCCCGCCGGCCCCTGTGGGAGGGCGGGCAATGTACGCCGCCCCTCCTTGCCTCACCAGCACCACGCGCGCCCGCAGTCCACTGTCATGGAATCGCGCCCGCCCGCCTGGAGGCCACGGGAGATGCCGCACTGCGCGAAGGCGTGGCGCTGGCCGCCGCTATTACCGGAAGCGCGCGCCGCAATGACGCCGCGTGGGCTCGCCGGCTCGGCTATAAGGCGGGGCCTGAGCTGGGAGGAGACACCATGTCACGGAAAGTGGCGCTCATCACTGGAGCCTCGGCGGGGCTGGGCGAGCAGTTCGCGCACTGCTTCGCGCGGGACGGGCACGACGTCATCCTGGTCGCGCGCGGCGCGGCGCGCCTGGAGGCGTTGGCGGCGAAGCTGGAGCAGGCGCACGGCGTGAAGGCGCACGTCCTCCCCGCGGACCTGTCCCGGCCGGAGGCACCCGAGCAGCTCTTCGAGGCCGTGCGCGCGCGCGGGCTGGCGGTGGACTTCCTGGTGAACAACGCGGGCTTCGGCTCGTGCGGGCCCTTCCTGGAGCAGGCGCTGGCGCGCGAGGCGGAGATGGTGGAGGTCAACTGCACCGCGCTGCTGAAGCTGACGCACCTGTTCGCGCGGACCATGCGCGAGCGCGGCAGCGGGCGCATCCTCAACGTCGCCTCCACCGCGGGCTTCCAGCCCGGGCCGTACATGGCCACGTACTTCGCGACCAAGGCCTTCGTGGTGTCCTTGTCGGAGGCGCTCGCCCACGAGCTGAAGGGCACGGGCGTGACGGTGACCTGCCACTGCCCGGGCGCCACGCACACGGAGTTCACCCAGCGGGCGGGCAACGGGAAGACGCGGCTGTTCCAGCGGCGGGGCGTGGCGAAGGCCGAGGACGTGGCCGCCCATGCCTACGCGATGATGATGCGCGGCAGGGTGCTGGCCATCCATGGCCTGCTCAACTGGGTGGGGGCGGTGGGCGTGCGCTTCAGCCCCCGCGGGGCCGTGCGCGCCCTCGCGGCCAGCCTCAACCAGCAGGGCTGAGGCGGGCCGCTACGGCGGTGCTCAGTTGTACGTCGCGGAGAAGACGAGCGACAGGTGGGTGACGTTCCAGTTGTCGTGGGTGCTCTCATTGCGGATGCGGCCCAGCGCCAGCTCCGCGCCGATGCCCAGGCCCCAGTTCTTGCTGACCCACCACTCCTTGCCCACGCCCAGGTGCAGGCCGCCGCCCACGTCCGACTCCGCCACCTTCTCGCCGTTCTCGGAGATGGAGAGCTGGGTGTAGGTGATGGCGCCGGACAGGTAGATGTTGGCGGGCATGAAGTAATAGGTGAGGCCCAGGCCCACCGCGCCGTAGTTCTGGCTCACGTCCTCGTTCTGTCCCTCGATGGTGAGGTCGCCAAGCTGGAGGCTCGGGTTCGGGGCGGACGCGCCGTAGAACTTGGCGAAGAGGATGAAGTTGTTGACCAGCGCGAAGCCGACCTCGGCGTTGATGTTGCCGCTGCCGCCCTTCACGACGAGGTCGGGCGAGACGTCGGCCGCCTTGGCGCGGAGATAGCCGCCGCCCACCTGCAGGCGCAGGTAGAAACCGTCGTGCACGTGCTCGTCGTACTCCTGGGCGCTCGCCGCCGTGGCGGTGAATAGCAGCGCCGCGATGATGCTGGGGTAACGCATGACAACGTCTCCTTGGATGAGACCCACCCGGCCTGGGTGCCTGCGTTATGCAGCAGCAGACCCCTGAAAGGCCAGTATTCGGCGTCTGCTCCGCGCCGTCGCGCGCGAGGCTTGCGTGGGCGCGCGGGAGTGCCGGAAGCTCCGCGCCCACCATCCGGGCGGCGCGCCATGGCGGCGTGTCTGAATGACAAGAGAGGGGACGGGATGACCGCGACCGTGGACCATGAGGCGCTGGCACGCGCGCTGGACGCCGCGAGGCTGGAGCGCCGCGAGGTGGCGCCGCTCACCCGCGAGTATCCGGCGCTGACGGTGCCGGATGCGTACGCCATCCAGGAGGCCGGTATCCGGCTGCGTCAGGCGCAGGGGGAGCGCGTGGTGGGCCTGAAGATGGGCCTGACGTCCGAGGCCAAGCGCAAGCAGATGAACCTGGACTCGCCCGTGTATGGCGTGCTCACGGACCGGATGCAGGTGCCCGCCGACGGCGTGATTCACGTGGCGCGGGGCATCCATCCCAAAATCGAGCCCGAGATTGCCTTCCGCATCGCGCGCGAGCTGCGCGGCACGGTGACGCGAGACGAGGTGCTGGACGCCTGCGCGTCCGTGTTCGCGGCGATGGAAATCCTCGACTCGCGCTACCGCGACTTCAAGTACTTCTCCCTGCCCGACGTGGTGGCGGACAACGCGTCATCCTCGCTGTTCGTGGTGGGCACCGCCGAGCACCCGCCGCGCGCGCTCGACCTCGCGCGGCTGGAGATGTCGATGTCCGTCAACGGCGAGCAGGTCCAGTCCGCCCGCTCGGACGCCATCTCCGGAGACCCGGTGGTCTCCGTCATCCAGCTCTGCGAGCTGCTGGCCCAGCGGGGGCAGGTGCTGCCAGCCGGGAGCATCGTGCTCGCGGGGGCCGCCACCGCCGCGCACATGCTGCGCCCGGGGGACCGGGTGCGGCTCACGGTGGAAGGGCTGGGCACCGTCGCGGTGTCCGCCGAGTAGGTTTGCCGCGCCTCACCCGCCGAGCGGGACGCCCTCGGGCTCCAGCGGTGGGTGCGGCGCGCGCGCCGACGCCAGGCGCCGCAGCAGGTGCCAGGCGAGGTCCCGCGCCTGGCCTCGAATCTCCGGGACGGCCGTCGTCTCCCACAGCTCGCCCCGGCGGGGAGGGCCCAGGGTGTAGAGGCGGCCGGTGGCCTGTCCATCGGCGTCCAGCAGCGCGCCGTCCGCGTCCGTGGCCAGTCCCATGCCCAGCGCGTCCGGGCGCACGCGCCCTGCCGCCAGCAGGCCGCCGAGCACCGGGTGCCCGCGCGCCATGCTGCCCTCCGGTCCCGTGCAGTTGATGACGTGCTGGACGCGCAGCACCGCCTCCTCGCCGCCGCGCCCCCGGGGACGCACGCGGACGGCCACGCCCGCCTGCTCCAACGCGAAGCTCCGGACGTGCGCCGCATGAATCGACAGCCGGCCCTGGCGGCGCAGCCGCTCCACCTCCTCGCCGATGCCGGGCGCCATGCGGTGCCGGTGCACGTCCCAGTACGCGCGCAGGTGGCGGAGGAAGCGCCGCCGCTCGCTCACCGGGAGGCGCTGCCAGAGCGGCACCGTCACCGGCCGCAGCGCGTCCACCACCGTCCGCCAGTCCGCGCCCGCCTCCGCGGCCCGCCGCACCTCCTGCCGGACGAGGCGCAGGATGGGGCGGACGCGGACCGGGAGGGGATGGCGTGCGGCCGTGCTGCCGGCGCCGGGGTGCTCGCGCCATAGCTCCTGCCGCAGCGCGCGCAGGGCGTCCCGGATGCCCGGTGAGGCGTAGGCCGCGGGCCGCGGGCCTTCCTGGTGTACGTGGGGGAGCAGGCCATGCCGGGAGAGGGCATGGACGTGCCCCTGGTGTCCCCGCTCCACCAGCGACAGCAGGGTGTCCACCATGGTGAGCCCGGTGCCGATGAGCAGCACGTCGTCCTGGGCGCCCACGCCCTGGAGCGCGTCGCTCGCCCAGGGCGAGCGGTGATACCGGTGGCTGAGGTACAGCCCGCCATCCGGTACGCGCGGATTGGAGGGCAACGCGTTGCCCAGGGCCAGCACGGCCATCCGCGCCTCGAGGTGTCCCCCATCCGCCAGTCGCAGCCGCACCGCGCCGTGGGACTCCTCCACCGCGTCGGCGGCGCTGGCCACCATTTCCAGATGCACGCCCGGCGCGGCGTGGGCGCGCGCCTCGCGCAGCACCGACTCCAGGTAGCGGCCATAGCGTTGCCGGGAGACGAAGGCGCCGGGCGCCGTTCCGGGCTGCTCACGGCGCACCCAGCGCAGGAAGTGCTCCGGGTCCTCCGGGAAGGCGCCCATCTTCGCCGCCGGCACGTTCAGCAGGTGGCAGGGGCTCGTCGTCGAGTACGCCAACCCCAGGCCCGCCCGCCCGCGCCGCTCCACCAGGGCCACGCGGAGCGGGGCTCGCGCGCTCCGCAGGATGCCCACCGCCAGCAGCGTGCCGCTGGCCCCTCCTCCGATGATGGCCACATCCCAACACGCCTGTGCTCGCACGCCGCAATCGTAGGTCCTGCCTGGCTCGCCGGCATCCTCGCGCGCCTGCCCGGTATCCAGGCGCCGCGCCCGGATGCCCGCCCCACCTCCCTGGGCAGGGCGCGGCGGGGTGTTCACACTCCGACGCACCTGCAAGGAGGTCATCATGCGCGAGCCACTTCTCGACGAGCGTGAGCACCATTCCGTGGCGGACGCGTTGCTGGGCTGGCCGCTGCCCGAGCGGCCCGAGGCCATTGCCTCCGTGGCGTGGCTGGTGGAGCGGCTATGCTCCAGCAAGGTGGACTGGGGGCTGCTGCGGAAGCTGGTGCGCTTCGACGCCGCGGGTTACTCGCGGCGCACGCTCGCCCGGACCCCCGCGTGTGAGCTGCTCCTCCTCTCCTGGCTTCCAGGTCAGGCCACGCATGTGCATGACCACGGCGGCTCCGGGGGCGTGTCCTGGTTGGTGCAGGGCACGCTTCGCGAGACGCGCTACGCCTGGGCGGGCGACCGGGTGGCGCCCGACGCCGTCGTGGGCGCCAGCGAGGGCGATGTCCTCATCGAGCACCCGGACACCATCCACCGCGTCGACAATGCGTCCCGCCATGGCGCGGTGTCGCTCCACCTCTACGCGCCGCCGATGGAGGGCATGACGCGGTACGAGGCGCGGCTCGCGGTGGACGCGCTCAGGCCGCCGCGTCCGCCTGCTGTGAGCGGGGCGTCTGGACGAAGGCGCCGGCCACGGGCAACGTGACGCGGAAGATGCTGCCGCGGTCGGGCGCGCTCTCCACCGTCAGCGTGCCGCCCAGCGACGTGACGATGCCATGGCACACCGCCAGCCCCAGCCCGGTGCCCACGCCCAGGGGCTTGGTGGTGAAGAAGGGGTCGAAGATGCGCTCGCGGTGCTCCGGAGAGATGCCGCAGCCGGTGTCCCGCACCTCCACCGCCACCCGGCCGGCCTTGGCCTCGCAGGCGCTGATGTGGACCTCGTTCTTCTCCACGTCGCCGGGGACGATGGCCTGCGCCGCGTTGAGCAGCAGGTTGAGGAACACCTGCCCCAGCCGCGCGCCGTTGCCCTGGACCAGCGGCATGCCCTCGCACTCCACCACCAGCCGGGCGCGGTGCCGCAGCTCGTGCATGGCCATCTTCGCCGCGGTGCGCACCACCGCGCCCAGGTCCGAGGGGCCGGTGCCCACGTCCTCCGCGCGCGACAGCGTCTGGAGGTCGCGGACGATGAGCCGGATGCGCTCGGCGCCGTCGCGCGTCTCGGCCAGCGCCTCCAGCACCTCCTGACGCTCCTGCTCGGGCAGCTGCTCCTTCTGCTGGAGCTCCTGGTGGATGTACTCCAGGTTGCTGAGGATGAAGGCCAGCGGGTTGTTGATTTCGTGGCCCACGCCCGCGGCGATGCGGCCCAGCGCAATCAGCCGGTCCGCGAACAGGAGCTGGGCCTGCGTGGCGCGCAGCTGCTCCAGGCTGCGCGACAGCTTGATGTTGGCCGCCTCCAGCGCCGCGGTCCGCTCGCGGACCGTCTCCTCCAGCCGCTCGGCATCGCTCGTGGAAGGCCGGCGCGCGCGCAGGCGCACGCCGCCCATCGTGGGGCCCTGGAGCAGGTCGAAGGCACGCCGCAGCGTGCCTCGGCGCTGCGCTACCGCCGACATGAGCTTTACCCTTGTTCGCAGCGTCATCGCGTCCGGCTCCAGCGGTGTGGTGTCTGCTCGTGGAATGCCCCCGAGTCGCGACAGACCTGAGTAGTCAACACCGTCATGGGGCATGGGGCAAGGGACTGAAGGGCGGTGCCCGCGTGTGCCTCAAGACGCTGACGGTGTGCTCCGTCCGAGCACCTTCGCATCAGTCCGGGCACGAGCCGCAGTCGGCCTGGCAGTTGTCGGGCGAGCTGCCCGTGCCGCAGCGCTCGGTGAACTGGCAGGTGCCGTCGCCGCAGCGGTGGATGTCGCTCGGCTGGATGCGCGTGGTGAGGGGCCGGTACGTCCGTCCGTTATACGTGCATTGTTCGTAATAGGGCGGCTCGCCGCCGGGGAGCGGGAGCGCCTCCTCACCGATGGGGACGGTGGCCGAGGTGGGCCGCTGGCAGAGCGCCTCGCAGGTGCCCACATGGATGATGGGCAGGCAGTCCGACTGGTTGGGATGAGAGGACAGGCCGCAGGCCCGCACCGTGCTCTCGTCCAGGCCCAGGTAGCCGCGGTCCGTGGCGGCGAAGACGCCGGTGCCGTCGAAGAGGTTGCCGAAGAAGCACGCCTCCCGCTCGCTGTATGTGGACAGCTCCTGCTCCGTGTACGTGAGCAGGCCGCCCCGTGCGTTGCGCCCCAGCACGGAGATGGAGACGGCGAGGCCGAACTTGTTGGCGTGGGCCGCCAGGCAGGCGGAGACGGCCTCCTGCTCCTGCTGCGTCGCCGGAGCGCCCATAGCCCAGTGGTGGGCCAGCCCCAGGCCGCCGTGCCACGTGTACGTCACGCCATTTCCTGGATGGGTGTACTTGCGTTGCTGGTTCTCCTTCGCGGCGCACTTGACGATGTATCGCATGAGCTCGTCGGCGCGCTCGGGGTCCTGGCCGAACCAGTTGGAGAATCCGCTCGTGGACAGGCCCAATGTCGACAAACCATGGATGGAGAGCCCGTTGGTCGACAGGCCATTTGTCGACAAGCCATTGGTGGAGAGGCCATTGGCGGACGCCGCCGCCGCGCGAGCCTGCCGGGGAGTCCACGCCTCCGCTGGGGTGTCCGCCGGGCCACACGCTCCGCCTCCAACACCCAGCACCAGGCTCAGCAGTCCTCCCGCGAAGCGTGGCCGGTGCAGGTGTTTCAGGCCGTGGTTGTTTGGAATTCCAGACGAAATCGCTGGCGTATGGCGCATGGCTCTCCCCCGTTTGCGGGGAGCCGAAGACACCCGCTCCCCGGATGCCATCAGTTTCAGTGCTCATGGACTGAAACACTGTCGCTGATGGGTGAGGCCAGTGTGGCGACTTCCAGGGGGCTAGAAAATGTAACCAAGCGCGAATGTTTGAGTGGGGGTCCTCCTGGAGACACCTGGTGTGTGTCATGCCCGACGGCGCGGAGCGCGCCTGCCATCCAGGTGATAACAGATACGTGTTATCCGTTAGTTAATCGCTCTCGTCGAACTCCAGCGCCAGCGACGCTGCGGGGGTGAGGGCGAAGCCGTCCGGTGAGCGCAGGCGCCAGGTGCCCACGTCGGTGACGGGGCCGCCCACGACCTCGGACTCCTGCGAGTCGCCGCGCGTCTCCGCCTGTCCCAGGTGGATGCAGAGGTGGACGCGGGCATTCACCGGGTCCGCGAGCTTCTGGGCCATCGCCTGGAGCAGCCGCAGGGTGCGCTCCGCCTCGCGCAGGTACTCCGTGCGCTCGGCGCTGGGCGCGCCGTTCTCCAGCGGGTGGATGGCCAGCAGCGAGGTGCCGGACTGGAGCGCCAGCAGGAAGCCGCCGCCGCGCAGGCCCTGCTCGAGCCCGTCCAGCACGTCCGCGAGCACGGCGTACACGGCGTCATCGTCCTGGGCGGAGGCGGCGAGCACCACCTCGGCGTGGACGGCGAGCGCCAGCCGGGTGCGGCGCGCGGGCTGCACGGGCTCCTCGGCGGCCTCGCTGAGCGCGGCGAGGAAGGCCGTCACGCTGCTGAAGCGGCGGCCGCCGTCCTTCTCCAGGCAGCGCAGCACCACCGCGTCCACGGCCGGGGACACGGCGGCGATGGCGCTCGGCCGCGGCGCGGGGGCCTCCAGGTGCAGCCGCTCCAGCTCCATCCGGTCCTCGCACTGGAACGGATAGCGCCCGGTGACGAGCTGGTGCAGCAGCACGCCCAGCGCGTAGATGTCCGTGTGCGGGCCAATGGGGCCGCCGCGGAACTGCTCGGGCGCCATGGCGTGCGCGGTGCCCAGCCGCTGGCCGGCGATGGTGAGCCCTTCCTGTGCGGGCTCGGCGTGCAGCAGCTTGGCGATGCCGAAGTCCAGCAGCTTCACCCGGGGCCGCTCGCCTTCCTCCACGACGAGGATGTTGCTGGCCTTCAGGTCGCGGTGCACGACGCCGGCACGGTGCGCCGCCTCCAGCGCGCCGCAGACGGGCTCCAGATAGGCGAGCGCGCGCGACGATGACAGCCGCCCCCGCTCCTGCACCACCTGGCTCAGCGTGCGCCCGGTGAGCAGCTCCATGACGTAGTACGGGCTGCCATCGGGCATCAGCCCGAAGTCATACACGTCCACGATGTTGGGGTGGCGTATCTGGTTCACCACCCGCGCCTCGCGCACGAAGCGCTTGAGCATCTCCCCCTGGTCCGCCAGGTGCGGGTGGAGCACCTTCACCGCGGCCCGGCGGCCAAGAATCCGGTGCTCGGCCTCGTACACGCTGCCATGGCCTCCCGAGGCCAGCAGCGCCTTGAGGAGGTATTCGCCGGCCAGCGTGCCGGGGCCCCGCTGCGCGAGGGAAGGGTCGCTGGGTGAACGCTCGGACGCATGCAGGTCCGCTCGGGCCTGGATGCGGAAGGTGCTCTCGGAGTCCGCCGCCATGGGTGTCTGGTCCTTACACCTTTCACCAGACAGTCTGCCTCGCGGCGCGATTGAATTCCCGCCGCGTCGCGGCATGGGGGTGGGCGCGTTGACCACCTGTCATCGGTGGCGTGCCGGCGGACGCCAGGTGTTCGCTGTTGGAAGGTCCGCCGCCCTGGAGTCGGGGGGGATTGGACGCAAGGGCCCGGCGCTGATGGATTGAGGGGGCGTGACGCTTCGCACGGAGCGCGGGGCTGGAGGGAGGTGGGGCTCCGGGCAGGCGTCGGGGGGCTGCGACATGACGACGCTGGATGACCTCACGACGTGCGCGGGCCTCGCCGTGGCTCCGCCGCCGTCCTCCATGGGAGCCTGCCTCATCCTCATCAGCACCACCACGCCCGCGGCCATCGGCAAGGCCTACCGCCTGGAGCAGGGCGAGCACATCATCGGCCGCGGCTCCGAGGTCACGCTGCGCATCGACGACCACGGGGTGTCGCGCAAGCACGCGCGCATCGTGCGCGCCAGCGACGGCGCCTGCCACGTCACGGACCTGGACTCCACCAACGGCACGCTGCTCAACGGCGTGCCGGTCAGCACCGCCGAGCTGATGGAGGGGGACCGGCTGCAGATCGGCACCGTCACCGTGTTCCGCTTCTCCAAGCGCGAGGTGCTGGAGCAGCGCGAGGAGCAGCTCCGACAGGCGCTGTCCGCCGCGCGCGTGGGCATCTGGGACTGGAACGCGCAGACCGGCCGGGTGACGTGGAGCGAGCAGGTGGACCGGCTCCTGGGGCTTCCGGTGGGCAAGCTGTCGGGCCGCGCCATGGAGCTGTCGGAGGTGGTCCACCCCGCGGACCTGCCCCGCGTGAAGGAGGTGCTGGGCGCCGCGCTGGAGAAGAAGACGCAGGTGGACGTCGAGTACCGCATCGAGCCTCAGGACAGCGGCTGGCGCTGGATTTCCTGCAAGGGCGACGTGCTGTGTGACGCGACGGGCGCGCCGTCGCGTGTGACGGGCACGGTGATGGACATCACCGCGCGCAAGCTGGCCGAGCAGGAGCTGCAGCGCCAGTCGCTCATCTTCGAGAGCATCTACGACGGCGTGGTGATTACCGACCTGGCCGGCGGCATCATCGACTGGAACTCCAGCGCCGAGCGCATGTTCGGGCGGCAGAAGTCGGAGGCCCTGGGGCAGACGCTCTTCAGCGTGCTGCACCCGGACGAGCCCGACCGGCTCACCGGGCAGATTCTCACCGCGCTGGACAAGCAGGGGCGCTGGTCCGGCGAGCTGGAGTTCAAGCGCCGAGACGGCAACACCTGCTGGTGTGAGTCCGTGGTGGTGCCCCTGCGGGACAGCGAGGGGCGCGCCATCGCCAACATCATGGTCCACCGCGACACCACCGAGCGCAAGCAGCTCCAGGCGCACCTGGTGGTGGCGGACCGGCTCGCCTCGGTGGGCACCCTGGGCGCCGGCGTGGCGCACGAAATCAACAACCCGCTGGCGTACATGCTCGTCAACCTGCACCTCATCCGGGAGGGGCTGGAGCGCCTGGAGAGCCTGGCGCCCGCGGCCCCCGTCGCGTCGCTCCAGCAGCTGGTGCGCGAGACGGCCGAGGGCGCCGAGCGCATCGCCACCATCGTGCGGGACCTGAAGGTCTTCGCGCGCGGCGAGCAGGAGGCGCGGCTGATGCCGGTGGACGTGCGCCGGGCGGTGGAGCTGGCGTGCAAGATGGCGGACAACGTCATCCGCCACCGGGCCCGGCTGGTGACGGAGTTCGAGCCGGTGGCGCCGGTGGAGGCCAGCGAGTCGCGGCTGTGTCAGGTGTTCCTCAACCTGCTGCTCAACGCGGCGCAGGCCATCCCGGAGGAGGGCTCGCCGGAGATGGAGCACGAGATTCGCGTGGTCATCCGGGCCGGGGAGAAGGACCGCGTGGTGGTGGAGGTCCGCGACAACGGCGTGGGCATGGCGCCGGAGGTGCTGGGCCGCATCTTCGACCCCTTCTTCACCACCAAGCCGGTGGGCGTGGGCACCGGGCTGGGGTTGTCCATCTGCCACGGCATCATCGAGTCCATGGGCGGCTCCATCCAGGCGGAGAGCGAGCCCGGCCGCGGCACCACGTTCCGCGTGGTGCTGTGCGCCGCCACGCGCGAGCTGGAGGTGCTGCCGCGCCTGACCGCCACGGTGCAGGCCAACGCGCGCGCCCGCATCCTGGTGGTGGATGACGAGCCCAACGTGACGCTGGCCCTGCAGCGCTCGCTGGCGGCGGACCACGAGGTGGCCACCGCGAACAGCGCCCAGGCCGCGCTCCGGCTGGTGAGTGACGGCGGGCGCTTCGACCTCATCCTCTGCGATGTGATGATGCCCGGGATGACGGGCATGGACCTGTACCACGAGCTGGGGCGCTGCGCCCCGGAGCAGGCTGGACGCATGGTGTTCATGACGGGTGGTGCCTTCACGCCGCGCGCGGTGTCGTTCCTCCGCGACGTGCCCAATGCGAAGATTTCCAAGCCGCTGGACCTGACGCAGCTGCGCGAGCTCGTGGGCCGCTCCGCAGAGGCGGGGCGATGAGCGCCACGGTGCGCGACCTCTCGCGAACGGAGGGCCGCGCCACGGACGCCGCGCCCGCGCTGGCGCAGGTGCGGGAGCAGGCCGCGCCCCGGGAGCTGACGGCGCGCGCGCTGGGCATGGGCCTGCTCATCGGCGGGCTGCTGGCCATCACCAATGTCTACATGGGGCTGAAGACGGGCTGGTGGGAGAGCGGCTCCGTCACCGCCGCGGTGCTGGGCTTCAGCGCCCTGGCCACGGTGTCCCGCCGGCGGGGCGCGCCCTACACGCCGCTGGAGAACAACCTCACCCAGACGGCGGCGGCCGCGGTGGGGGCCATGCCCGCCGCCGCGGGGCTGTTGGGCGCGCTGCCCGCGCTGGCGCTGCTGGGCACCGCCGTGCCGGGCTGGGGCGTGGCGGTGTGGAGCGTGGCGCTGGGTGTGCTGGGCGTGCTCGCCGCGCACCTGCTGCGGCGCCGGCTGGTGGCCCAAGAAGCCCTGCCGTTCCCCACCGGCATCGCCACCGCGGAGCTGATTACCGCCATGCACGCGTCGCGCGGCGAGGAGGTCCGCGCGGGGCGGGGCCGGCTGCTCGCGGGAGCGGGCGTTGCGGCGGTGGCCGTCACGGCCGCGCGCGACGCGCTCAAGTGGCTGCCGGGGATGACGGCGCTGCCGGGAACACTGGGCGGCGTGTCCGCCGCGTCGCTGACGTGGGGCATCGGCTGGAGCCCCATGCTGCTGGCGATTGGGATGATGACGGGCCCTCGCCTGGGCCTGAGCATGCTCGCTGGCGCAGCGGTGGCGTGGGGCCTGCTGGCGCCGTGGCTGGCGGGGGCGGGCCTGTTGCCGGACGCGGGCTACGAGGGGCTCTCCACCTGGCTCACCTGGCCGGGCGTGGGGCTGATGGTGGGCTCGGCCCTGGCGTCGCTGCTGTCGCAGGCGCGCGACCTCCTGCGGGCGGCCCGGGACCTTGGCAGCCTGGGGCAGGGCGAGGCGGTGCCGTCCTGGGCGCTGGCCGCCGGTGCGGCCGCGTGCGTGCTGGCGGTGGGGCTGGGCGCGGCGCTCTTTGGCCTGAGCGTGCCGTACATGCTGCTGGCGCTGGCATTGGTGCTGCCGCTGTGCGCGGTGTGCGCGCGCGGCGCCGGGCAGGTGGACGTCTCTCCGGTGACGCAGATGGGGCAGCTGACGCAGGTCATCTTCGGCGCGCTGCTGCCGGGCGCCATGGCCCCCAACGTCGCGGCGGGCGCGGTGGTGTCGGGCGCGGCGGCGCAGACGGGCGTCAGCATGTGGTCGCTCAAGGCGGGGCACCTGCTGGGGGCTTCGCCGCGCCGGATGCTCGCCGCGCAGCTCGTGGGCGTGCTGGCGGGCTCGGTGGTGGGCGTGCCGGTGTACCTGCTGCTGTCGAGCGCGCACGGCCTGGGCTCGGAGGCGCTGCCCGCGCCCTTCGCCCACCAGTTCCGCGCCGTGGCGGAGGTGGCGGTGCGCGGCCTGGACGGGTTGCCGCCCCACGCGGCGCTGGCCGCGGGCGTGGCCGTGGGCGTGGGCGCGCTGCTCACCCTGGCCTCCCGGGGCCGGGCGGCGCGCTGGCTGCCGCTGCCGGTGGCGCTGGGCATCGGCTTCATCCTGCCGGCCTACTACGCGGTGACGCTGTGCGTGGGCGCCCTGGGGCTGGCGGTGGCGCGCTGGCGCTGGCCCGCGGCGGCGGAGCGGAGCGTGTCCACGCTGGCGGCGGGGGCCATCGCGGGCGAGTCCCTGGCGGGGGTGCTCATCGCCGCGCTGCTGGCGCTGGGGCTCGCGTAGGAAGAAGAGGACGGCGCGCCGCCGCCCTCACGCCGATGGCGGGGGCTCGTGTACCTTCGCCAGCGAGCGGCGGATGCGGCCTTCCATGAGGTTGGGGACGTGGTGCGCGCGCTCCAGCGCCTCGTGGAGCACGCGCTCGGCCTCCTCGCGGTCGCCGCGGCGCAGCGCCGCCAGCCCCATCATCTCCAGCACCTCCAGGGGCTCCTGCTCCACCGACACCTGCGCGGAGCGCTCGCACAGGGACCACCACGCCTCCGGCGAGGCATCGCGGGTGGCCAGCTCCACCATGGAGAAGAGGACCTCCTCGGAGGGGCTCAGCTCCACGCCCGGCGGCCCCTCCTCCATCACCTGCCGCACCTGCGCCAGCACCTCGCGCGCGCGGGTGTGCCGGCCCGTCCAGGCCAGGGCCCTCGCCTGGAGGAGCAGGGCCCACGGGCGGGACGCCACCTCCGGGTGCCGGCGCTCCAGCGCGATGGCGCGGGCGATGTGCGGCGCGGCGGCCTCCGCGTCCCCGGCCTGGTAGTGCAGCTCCCCCAGGTTGTGCTCGGCGAAGTACTCCCAGCCCACCATGCCCAGCTCGCGGCCCAGGTGCATGAAGCGCTCCTGGTCCTTCAGCGCCCGCGCCAGCTCCTTGCGCGCCACCCACAGGTTGCGGCGGTTGTTGATGGCGCTGCCCAGGTGGAAGTGGTCGCCGCGCTCGGTGCAGGCGGCGATGACCTCGTTGAGCACGCGCTCCGCCTCGTCGATGTCGCCCAGGTTGGGGAGGATGACGGCCAGCAGCAGCTGCGCCACCACCTGCGTCTCGTAGCCCGCGTCGCCCAGGCGGCGGGCGCGCTCCGCGGCGGCCTCCAGCGGCATGCGCGCCTCCTGCCACTCGCCCTTGCGGAACTGGGCGCGGCCCAGCGCCAGCAGCAGCCGGGCCTGCACGTAGGGCGAGGCCACCGTGGCCGCCAGCTGCTGGGCCTCCTGCGCCATGGCCTCGCTGCGCGAGTAGTCGTTCACCCAGTCCAGCGCCATGGCCTCGTCCAGCAGCAGCTCCACCTCCGTGCGCGTGTGGCCCAGGCGGCGGGCGCGCTCGCGGGCCGCCGCGAAGTCCGCGAGCGAGTCGTCATACCGGCCGATGCGGATGCGCATGAGGCCCCGGCCGCGCAGCGCGGTGAGGCAGCGCAGCTCGTCCGTGGGCTCCAGCAGCTCCAATGCGCGCGTGTACATGGCCTCCGCGTCGAGGAAGGCGTGGCGGCCCCGGGCGGACTCGGCCAGGTCGATGGAGAGCGCGGCGGCCTCGTCGCGCCTTCCGGCGGCGGCCGCGTGCAGCGCCAGGCGGGGCAGCCGCTGCCGCTCGCCGGCGCCGGCCGCGCTGAGGAAGTAGCGGAAGGCGGCGTGGTGGATGCGCTCGCGCTCGGCGGCGGGCAGGGTGGCGGCGACGGCTTCACGCAGCAGC
>Ga0182745_1002805_pt1 | contig 15318 bp, 17 predicted proteins | sample eDN3rd30CKraftBY_FD_128523 | JGI IMG/M metagenome (GOLD analysis project Ga0182745, IMG submission 128523) | Enriched backyard soil microbial communities from Emeryville, California, USA - eDNA 3rd pass 30_C Kraft BY (version 2) (version 2) | ecosystem: Environmental > Terrestrial > Soil >...
GAAGGGCCTTAGCCGCTCCATCTGCGCCTCGCTCAGCCAGAAAAAATTGCCCATCGGTCAGTTCTCCTTGCGGAGCCTGAAACACGCCAAAGGCACGAAATCAATGGGTCTGGAGCCTAGGGATCGCACAGCGCCGCAGGGGTCATTGTTGACGACGGCGCGCGTTATGTATAAGGACGGCCGGTGCCCTCGCGGGCATCGACTCAACAAGCAAGAAATGCCGTGTCCGCCCCCTTCGCTTCATGGGGCGCTTCCGGCTTCAGGAGAAGCGATATGAAACTTCACGAACTTCGCGACAACGAAGGCGCCAGCCGCAAGAAAAAACGCGTTGCCCGTGGTCCCGGCTCGGGCAAGGGCAAGACCGCTGGCCGTGGTATCAAGGGCCAGACCTCGCGTTCGGGCGTCGCGCTGAACGGTTACGAAGGCGGCCAGATGCCGCTTTACCGCCGCCTGCCGAAGCGCGGCTTCAGCAAGCCGAATCGCCTTGAGTTCGCGGTGGTCAATCTGGGCCAGCTGCAGGCTTTCGTCGATGCGGGCAAGCTGGACGCCAAGGCTGACGTGACCGAGGACGCGCTGGTCGCGTCGGGCGTCATCCGCCGCAAGCTGGACGGTGTCCGCGTGCTGGCCAAGGGTGAGCTGAAGGCCGCTCTGAACCTCTCCGTCGCCGGCGCGTCGAAAGCCGCGATCGAGGCGATCGAGAAGGTCGGTGGCAAGATCGCCCTGTCCCGCCCGGTGAAAGAAGAAGCCGCGGCCGAATAAGCTGTTGAAGGACGCGCCCGCGCCCAATAGATAGCTGTCAAGTTTTCCAGGCGCCGCGGGATCGGGAAACGATCCGGCGGCGTTGCCATGAAGGGGCACATGCAATGGCGTCAGCCGCAGAACAGATGGCCGCGAACCTGTCATGGGGCGCGCTCGGCAAGGCGACCGAGCTGCGCCAGAGGATCTGGTTCACCCTCGGACTTCTCATCATCTACCGCCTCGGCACCTATATCCCGGTGCCGGGCATCGACGGCGCGGCGCTGCGCAACTTCATGGACCAGGCGCAGGCCGGCATCGGGGGCATCCTCTCGATGTTCACCGGCGGCGCGCTGGGGCGCATGGGTGTCTTTGCGCTTGGCATCATGCCCTATATCTCGGCCTCGATCATCGTGCAGCTTCTGGCCTCGATGGTGCCCTCGCTTGAGCAGCTCAAGAAAGAGGGTGAGTCGGGCCGCAAGAAGATCAACCAATATACCCGTTACGGCACGGTCGCGCTGGCGCTGTTCCAGGCCTGGGGCCTGGCCGTCAGCCTCGAGCATGGCAACCTCGCGCATGAGCCGGGGATGTTCTTCCGCGCCTCGGTCGTGATCACGCTGGTCGGCGGCACCATGTTCCTGATGTGGCTGGGCGAGCAGATCACCGCCCGCGGCATCGGTAACGGCATTTCGCTCATCATCTTCGTCGGCATCGTGGCCGAGATTCCGGGCCACCTCGCGCAGTTCCTGGCGCAGGGCCGTTCGGGCGCCGTCTCGACCCCGGTGATCCTTGGCGTGATCGTGATGGTCATTGCCGTGATCGCCTTCGTCGTCTTCATGGAACGCGCGCTGCGGAAGATCCACATCCAGTATCCCCGCCGCCAGGTCGGGATGAAGATCTATGACGGCCAGTCCTCGCACCTGCCGATCAAGGTGAACCCGGCGGGCGTGATCCCGGCCATCTTCGCCTCGTCGCTGCTGCTGCTGCCGGTCACGATCTCGACCTTCTCGGGCAACCAGACCGGCCCGGTCATGTCGACGATCCTCGCGTATTTCGGGCCGGGGCAGCCGCTCTACCTGATCTTCTTTGCGGCGATGATCGTGTTCTTCGCCTATTTCTACACGTTCAACGTCAGCTTCAAGACGGATGACGTGGCCGAGAACCTGAAGAATCAGGGCGGCTTCATTCCCGGCATCCGGCCGGGCAAGCGGACCGAGGATTATCTGAGCTATGTGGTCACGCGCGTGCTGGTCATCGGCTCGGCCTATCTGGCCGCCGTCTGTATGCTGCCCGAGATCATCCGCCACCAACTCTCGATTCCCTTCTATTTCGGCGGGACGTCGGTGCTGATCGTGGTCAGCGTCGTGATGGATACGATCAACCAGGTGCAAAGCCACTTGCTTGCGCATCAATACGAAGGTTTGATTGAGAAATCGCAGCTTCGTGGCAAACGGAAACCGGGGACACCGCGCCCGCGCAAGGCTCCGGCGCGTCGCTGATTGGGAGAGAGGCCCCGAAGCGGGCGGAAGAGGGACGAATATGGCGACGAACATCATTCTGCTGGGCCCCCCTGGGGCCGGCAAGGGCACTCAGGCGCGGTTGCTGATCGAGGGACGCGGCCTCGTCCAGCTCTCGACCGGCGACATGCTGCGTGAGGCGCGCAGCTCCGGGACCGAGATGGGCCTGCGCGTCGCCAAGGTCATGGATCGCGGCGAACTCGTCACAGACGATATCGTCATCGGCCTGATCAAGGAAAAGATCGAACAGGGTGGCAAGGGGTTCATCTTCGACGGCTTCCCCCGCACGCTGGCTCAGGCCGACGCGCTGGAAGAGCTGATGAGGGACGAGGGCCAGCAGATCGACGCCGTGATCGAGATGCGGGTCGATGACGCGGCGCTGGTTTCGCGCATTTCGGGCCGCTACACCTGCGGCAATTGCGGCGAGGTCTATCATGACGTGACCAAGCCCACGAAGGTCGAGGGCAAATGCGATGTCTGCGGCTCGACCGACCTGCGGCGCCGGGCCGACGACAACGAGGAAAGCCTCAAGACGCGGTTGATGGAATATTACAAGAAGACCTCTCCGCTGATCGGGTATTACTATTGCAAGGGGAACCTGCACCCCGTCGATGGTCTGGCCGAGATCGAGGAGGTCGCGACGTCGATCGCGCAGGTTCTGGACGGGGCAGGGGGTAAGGGTTGACGAAACCCTTCGAATACCTTAATCCGCAGCATCTCGCATGAGAATCACCTGATATCAGGTGTGGCTTTAGGCCCGAAGGCATGGCTTTCGGGTCTTTGGTTGTGAAAAAAGGTTCCGGTGCTACGGAACCGCAACATGAGAAGGAAAAGCGCGTGGCTCGTATTGCTGGCGTCAACATTCCGACCGGGAAACGCGTCCCGATCGCACTGACCTATATCCACGGGATCGGCCCGAAATTCGCGGACGAGATCATCTCGGCCGTCGGTATCGACGCGACCCGTCGCGTGAACGAACTCTCGGATGCCGAAGTTCTTCAGATCCGCGAATACATCGACGCCAACCTGACCGTCGAGGGCGACCTGCGCCGCGAGACGCAGATGAACATCAAGCGTCTGATGGATCTGGGTTCGTATCGTGGCCTGCGTCACCGTCGTGGCCTGCCGGTCCGCGGTCAGCGCACCCACACCAACGCCCGCACCCGCAAGGGCCCGGCGAAACCCATCGCCGGCAAGAAGAAGTAAGAGGGGGCTGAGGTAATGGCACGCGATAAAACCCGCATCAAGCGTAAGGAACGCAAGAACATCGCCACCGGCGTGGCGCATGTGAACTCGTCCTTCAACAACACCAAGATCCTGATCTCGGACGTGCAAGGCAACGCGATCTCGTGGTCGTCGGCTGGCACCATGGGCTTCAAGGGCTCGCGCAAGTCGACCCCCTACGCCGCGCAGATGGCTGCCGAGGACGCTGGCAAGAAAGCTCAGGAGCACGGCGTTCGCACCCTCGAGGTCGAAGTTCAGGGCCCCGGCTCGGGCCGCGAATCCGCGCTGCGCGCACTGGCTGCCGTCGGCTTCAACATCACGGCTATCCGTGACGTGACGCCGATCGCGCATAACGGCTGCCGCCCGCCGAAACGCCGCCGGGTCTGACACCCGCAATTACGACGCGTTCCGCGCCCTTTCGGCGCGGGCGCGACTTTCGCATTCAACCTCGGGCGTTTCCGATCACCGGTCATGGATCGGAAACAGGTATGGAGGCAAACGCATGATCCACAAGAATTGGGCTGAACTGATCAAGCCGACTCAGCTTGAAATCAAGCCGGGTGCTGATTCGACCCGCGTCGCCACGGTGGTCGCGGAGCCGCTCGAGCGCGGATTTGGCCTTACCCTGGGCAATGCCCTGCGCCGTGTGCTGCTGTCGTCGCTGCAAGGCGCGGCCATCACCTCGGTCCAGATCGACAATGTCCTGCACGAATTCTCGTCCGTTCCGGGCGTTCGCGAGGATGTCACCGACATCGTCCTGAACCTCAAGGGCGTGACGCTGAAGATGGATGTCGACGCGCCCAAGCGCCTCGCACTCTCGGCCAAGGGGCCGGGCGAGGTCAAGGCAGGCGACATCCAGGAAACCGCCGGCATCACCATCCTGAACCGCGATCACGTGATCTGCCATCTGGATGAAGGCGCCGAGCTGCATGTCGAACTGACCGTTGCCAATGGCAAGGGCTATGTCGCCGCCGACAAGAACCGCCCGGAAGATGCGCCGATCGGCCTGATTCCGATCGACGCGATCTTCTCGCCGGTCAAGCGCGTCAGCTATGAAGTCACCCCGACCCGCGAGGGCCAGGTTCTCGACTATGACAAGCTGACGATGAAGGTCGAGACCGATGGTTCGCTGACCCCGGAAGACGCCGTGGCCTATGCCGCGCGCATCATTCAGGACCAGCTTGCCGTCTTCGTCAACTTCGACGAGCCGGAAGCCGCGACCCGTTCGGACGCGGAAGACGGTCTGGAGTTCGATCCGCGCCTGCTGAAGAAAGTCGACGAGCTGGAGCTTTCGGTCCGCTCGGCGAACTGCCTGAAGAACGACAACATCGTCTATATCGGCGACCTGATCCAGAAGACCGAAGCCGAGATGCTGCGCACCCCGAACTTCGGCCGCAAGTCGCTGAACGAGATCAAGGAAGTGCTCTCGGGCATGGGCCTGCATCTTGGCATGGACGTCGTGGACTGGCCGCCGGAAAACATCGAAGACGTTGCGAAACGCTTCGACGACCAGTTCTGAGAGATTATCCGGGGGCGTCACCCGCCGCCCCCGGCACTACCCGGGCATTCCGCCCCAAGGAGAGCGGCCCCCACGCAGGGTCGCCGGACAAAGTAAAAGACGTAAAGGAGAAATATCATGCGTCACGCACGTGGCTATCGCCGCCTCAACCGCACCCATGAGCACCGCAAGGCGCTTTTCGCCAACATGGCCGGCTCGCTGATCGAACATGAGCAGATCAAGACGACCCTGCCGAAAGCCAAGGAACTTCGCCCGATCGTTGAAAAACTGATCACGCTGGCGAAGCGCGGCGACCTGCACGCCCGTCGTCAGGCCGCTTCCCAGCTGAAGCAGGACCAGCATGTCGAGAAGCTGTTCGAAGTGCTCGGTGCCCGCTACAAGGACCGTCAGGGCGGCTACGTCCGTATCCTGAAAGCCGGCTTCCGCTATGGCGACATGGCTCCGATGGCGATCATCGAATTCGTCGAGCGCGACACCAACGCCAAAGGCGCCGCTGACCGCGCCCGTCTGGAAGCCGAATCGGCAGCCGACGAAGAAGCGTAAGATTCTTAATCCTTTCTTAGGGTTATGTGACGACATTGAACCCGCGGCCGAAAGAACGGCTGCGGGTTTTTTGCAACAGTTGCAGGTGGCTCAATGAACGGAACAACCGTGACGTGTCGGCTGCGATCTTGGCGCAGGTTGCTGCTTTTGAGTGGAAATACAGTGCCGATACGCCTGTGCAGGCGATTTTGCATAAGCGTCGTATCTGCAAATACAACTGGGCTCTGAAAGTGGGTTTTCAAAAAACACCGCTCGCAAAACCAACTACGCTTGAATACACTCGTCCTCACGCCATTTATGGCCGTGCTTATAGAAAACTCAATCTGTCCAAATAGTCATGTCGTCTCGCGCGGATATCAATGCAGCACTCGCCAAGCTGAGAAAGCTTGCTCCTGCCGGCTATTTTGTCGGCTTGCACATCCGGTTTGCTGCTCCGCTGATGCAGTTCCAGACCTATAACAAGGAATGGTCCCTGCGTTATGCCGAGCGCGCCTATGCCCTGCGCGATCCCACGATCGCCTGGGGCTTCTCGACCACCGGTGCCTGCCGCTGGAGCGTGCTGCCCATTCCTGACCCGTTCTCGATCCTGCAGGATGCAGCGGATCACGGGCTGAATTATGGCCTTGTCGTGGCCCACGGACCCATCAAGTCGCGCACCATCGCGGCCTTCGCCCATGACAAGCGGGAATTCACGGATGACGAGATCGAAGCGATCTCGGCAACGATTCGACGGCTTCATGACATAACCGAGCCGCCGGAGAGCCTGACCAAGGCTCAGCAAGAGGCCCTTAGGTGCATCGCAGAAGGAGATCGGCACGCAGCGGCGGCGGCAAAACTTGGTATTACCGAAAGCGCATTCAAGGCTCGTCTCATATCGGCGCGCGAACGTCTCATGGCGCGCACGACTGCCGAGGCGCTGCAGAGAGCCAAGGACTACCGCTTGCTGTAAGACGACGGTTCACTATTCGCGCGGTTACACCCTGGGGGCCACCACCCACCACACCCCAGGAGACTACCATGCAGACCACCACGCTTTCGTTCGCTAACCTCCACAACCACGGCGAACTGTTCGCCAATATCTTCCGCGCCCGGAAACAAAGCTTCATCATCCAGAAACGCTGGGATCTGCCCCAGACGGATGACATGGAGTTCGACCAGTACGACACCCCGATGAGCCGTTGGGTCGCCATCCATGAGCGGGGCCAAGTCCTTGCCGGCGTTCGCCTGACGCCCACGACCGCGCGCTGCGGCATGTATTCCTATATGATTCGGGATGCGCAGCTTGACCTGTTGGGGGGATCTATCCCGCAAAACCTGCTGTCCGACGCTGCCCCGGTCGAGCCCGGCACATGGGAGGCGAGCCGCCTGTTCGTGGACCATACCATCCGCCAGAGCCAGCGCCGCCGGGTCCATCTGGAACTGGTCAAGGAGATGACCAATTCGGCACGGGAACTGGGCGCGACGAAGCTCGTCTGCCTTGTCGCTTCGACCTGGCCGCGCTGGCTGGTGCCCGCTGGTCTGGAAGCCCAGGCGATGGGCCCGGTGATCTGGATCGACGACGGTTATTTCCAGTGCGTGTCGATCAATCTTGCGACCAAGATGCACTGATCATGTCTGTGCGGAGGGGACTTCCGCGCATGTCTGGGGCGGCGTAACATGCCGCCCACATGGCAGATCTTTTCGACAACGAACCAAACGCTTCCGCTTCCGAGACCAACCGACCGCTGGCGGATCGCATCCGCCCGGCCCGGCTTTCGGATGTGGTGGGACAGGAGCAGGTCCTGGGCCCCGACGGGCCGCTGGGCGCGATGCTTGCCACGGGCAGGCTGTCCTCGCTGATCCTGTGGGGGCCGCCCGGCGTGGGCAAGACCACCATCGCCCGCCTTCTCGCGCATGAGACGGACCTGGCCTTCGTCCAGATCTCGGCGATTTTTTCGGGCGTGCCGGAACTGCGCAAGGTTTTCGACAGCGCCCGCCTGCGCCGCCAGCAGGGGCGGGGCACGCTGCTGTTCGTGGACGAGATCCACCGCTTCAACAAGGCGCAGCAGGACAGCTTCCTGCCGCATATGGAGGACGGCACCATCGTCCTTGTCGGGGCCACGACCGAAAATCCCAGCTTCGAGCTGAACGCGGCGCTTCTGTCCCGCGCGCAGGTCATCGTGCTGGAACGCCTGAGCCTCGCCGATCTGGAACGCCTCGCCCAGCGCGCCGAGCAGGAGCTGGGCCGGCCGCTGCCCCTGACTGCCGAGGCGCGGGAACGTCTGCTGGAGATGGCGGATGGCGATGGCCGCGCGGCGCTGAACCTGATCGAGCAGGTGATGGCATGGAAGGTCACGGAAAAGCTCGACACCGACCGGATGGCCAAGCGCCTGATGCGGCGGGCGGCGAAATACGACAAGTCGGGGGACGAGCATTACAACCTGATCTCGGCGCTGCACAAATCGGTGCGCGGCAGCGATCCCGACGCGGCGCTCTACTGGTTCGCGCGGATGCTCGAGGGGGGCGAGGATCCGCGCTACCTCGCGCGGCGCATCACCCGCATGGCGGTCGAGGATATTGGCCTCGCCGACCCGGCGGCGCAGCGCCATTGCCTCGACGCATGGGCGCTTTACGAACGCCTCGGCAGCCCGGAGGGCGAGCTGGCGCTGGCGCAGGCGGTGATCTATCTCGCGCTCGCGCCGAAGTCGAATGCGGGCTACGCCGCCTACAAGGGCGCGCGCGATCTGGCGCGACGCTCGGGCAGCCAGATGCCGCCCGCCCATATCCTGAACGCGCCGACCGGGCTGATGAAGGAACAGGGCTATGGCGCGGGCTATCAATACGACCACGATGCCGAGGATGCCTTCTCGGGGCAGGATTATTTCCCCGAGGGTATGAAACGTCCCGTCCTTTACCTGCCGGTCGAGCGTGGATTCGAGCGTGACCTGAAAAAGCGCGTTGAATGGTTCGCCAGCCTCCGTCAAAAGCGGCGCATAGAGGGCAAGACATGAACCATGCATTCCTTCAGGTCGCCTTGGGTGGCGCCCTGGGGTCGATGGCGCGTTACGGCGTCAACATTCTGGCCGGGCGGATCACCGCCGGCTTTCCGCTGGGAACGCTGACGGTGAATATCGTCGGCTGCTTCGTCATGGGTCTGCTCGCCTCGATGCTTGCTCTGCGCGGGGGGCAGCATCTGGCGCCCCTGCTGCTGACCGGGGTTCTGGGCGGTTTCACCACGTTTTCGGCATTCGCGCTGGACACGATGGTTCTGTGGGAGCGTGGCGCGGTCCTGACCGCCGCGGGCTATGTGCTCGCTTCCGTTGTGATTTCACTGCTGGCGGTCATCGCCGGATTGGCCGTTGGCCGGGGGTTGTTCGTATGAGTGGTGTCCAGACCATCCGCATTGGCGCGGACGAGGGCGATCAGCGCATTGATCGCTGGCTGAAGAAGCGTTTCCCGCAACTGACGCAGGGCGCGGTCGAGAAGATGTGCCGCACCGGCCAGCTGCGCGTCGATGGCGGCCGGGTCAAGGCCAACAGCCGGATCGAGGCCGGGCAGGAGGTGCGCGTGCCGCCTTTGCCCGAGGGCGCCCCGCCGCCGGTCGCGGCGAAAGCCCGCGTCAAGCAATCCGATGCCGAGATGATCCAGTCCTGCGTCCTGTGGCGCGACGAGCATATCATCGCGCTGAACAAGCCTCCGGGTCTGCCGTCGCAGGGCGGTTCGGGGCAGGGCGACCGGCATGTCGACGGGCTGACCGAGGCGCTGATGTTCGGCTACAAGGACCGGCCGAAGCTGGTCCATCGCCTCGACAAGGACACTTCCGGCGTGCTGCTGCTGGCCCGCACCGACCGGATCGCGCGGGCGCTAAGCGAGGCGTTCCGCCACCGCCTGACGCGCAAGATCTATTGGGCCGCCGTCGCGGGCGTGCCGCATCCGCGCATGGGGTCGATCAAATACGGCCTCGTCAAGGCTCCCGGCCGTGGCCGGGGCGGCGAGGGCGAGAAGATGGTCGCGGTCCACCCCTCGCAGGTGGCCGAGACCGAGGGCGCCAAGCGGGCGCATACCGATTACTCGGTGCTGTCGGCGCTTGGCGGCCGGGTCTCGTGGGTGGCGATGGTGCCGGTTACCGGCCGCACCCACCAGTTGCGGGCGCATATGTCCGAGATGGGGCATCCGATCATCGGCGATGGCAAATATGGCGGCTCGGGGCAGGAGAACCTTGGCGACGGCTGGGGCGCGCAGCTTGGCGGAGAGATCAGCCGCAAGCTGCATCTGCACGCCCGCCTGATCCGGTTCGAGCATCCGATCACCAAGAAGCTGATCACCGTCACCGCGCCCTTGCCCGATCACATGGAACGGACCTGGAAAACGCTGGGCTGGCACGAGAGTGACGTGCCCGAAGACCCGTTCGAGGACGACTGATGCGGCTGGTCGTCTTTGACGTCGACGGCACGCTGGTCAACAGCCAGCACGAGATCGCCGACGCGATGAATCAGGGCCTCAGCGGTGCGGGCCTGCCCGAGATGGAGCCGGCCGAAATCCTCGCGATCGTGGGCCTGTCGCTGCCGGTCGCGGTGGCGCGGCTGCTGCCGGGCGCCTCGGCCCAGATGCATGACCGCGTGGTGGCGGGCTATCGCGAGGCTTTCGTCGCCGCGCGTGCCAAGGGGGCGGTGCCGCCACTTTATCCCGGCGCGCTCGACTGCCTCGATGCGCTGGCCTCGCTGGATCACGTGCTGCTGGGGATCGCCACGGGCAAGCCGATGCGCGGGCTGACCGCCGTGCTGGAGGCGCATGGCCTGACCGGGCGTTTCTTCACCCGCCAGACGGCGGACGGCCATCCCTCGAAACCGCATCCGGCGATGTTGCAAAGCGCGCTTTTCGATGCCGGGCTGGAGCCGGACCATGCGGTGATGGTTGGCGACACGGTTTTCGACATCGAGATGGCACGCGCGGCCGGCGTGGCGGGCTATGGCGTCGACTGGGGCTATCACCCCTCGGCGGATCTTCTCGGGGCGGGGGCGGCGCTGGTCGCGCCGGATTACCCGACCTTGACGCAGGCCCTGCTGGACTGGGCCGGGAAGGAGCAGGCGGCATGAGCAGCGAATGGAAGGCACGGCGGTTCTGGACGTCCTCGGCCCTGCGCGAGGCCGACGGTGGCTGGGAGGTTACGCTGGACGGCCGCCCGGTCCGCACCCCCGGCAAGCTGCCGCTGATCCTGCCGACCGCGGCGCTGGCCGAGGCCATCGCTGCCGAATGGGACGCCCAGTCGGACATCATCGACCCGAACACCATGCCGCTGACCCGTGCCGCGAACTCGGCGGTCGAGCGTGTGGCCCCGCAATTCGACGCGGTCGCGGGGATGCTTGCCGAATATGGCGGCACCGATCTTCTCTCCTACCGGGCCGAGGGGCCGGAGGCGCTGGTTCAGGCCCAGGCCGAGGGCTGGGATCCGCTGATCGACTGGGCCGCGACCGCGCTTGGCGCGCCGCTGCGGATCACGCATGGCGTCGTGCCGGTGCCCCAGCCCGAGCCGGCATTGATTAAACTGAAAGCAGAAGTCCTTGCCCTCGATGCATTCGGCCTGACCGCGCTCCATGATCTTGTGACGCTGCCGGGGTCGCTGATCCTTGGACTGGCGGTGGTCAAGGGCCGGATCGACGCCGATACCGCACATGCGCTGTCGCGGATTGACGAGGAATATCAAAGCGCAAACTGGGGCCGTGACGAGGAAGCTGACGCTGCGGCAGCCGCCCGCCTCGACCAGATGCGCAATGCCCAGCGTTTCTGGCGGCTGAGCAGGGCCGGCTGAACCAGCCCCCTAATTTCTTGACGGAGGGAACTTCATCGGCACAATGCCGCTTATGGGGGCAGTGAATTCTGCCCGCATGGCTCAATCGGGCTAGCCTACGGCCCCAGCTTCCAAGCGATCCGTCAAGGATCGGAAGACAACAGAGAGGAACCCCATGAAGAAATCTGCACTCGTCGGCTCTGCCACCGCCTTCGCCCTTCTGGCGTCCGGTGCCATGGCCGCTGAAGGCGACACGCTGAAAGAGGTCAAAGCCCGCGGCGTGCTGAACTGCGGCGTGAACACGGGCCTCGTCGGTTTCGCCGCACCCGATGCCAATGGCAACTGGTCGGGCTTCGATGTCGCCTTCTGCAAGGCCGTGGCCGCGGCCGTGCTGGGCGATGCGACCAAGGTGAAATACGTGCCGACGACCGGGCAGACGCGCTTCACCGCGCTGTCCTCGGGCGAGGTGGACCTGCTGGCGCGGAACTCGACCTGGACCTTCCAGCGCGATACCGACCTCAAGCTCGATTTCATCGGCGTGAACTATTACGACGGTCAGGGCTTCATGGTCCGCAAGGATCTGGGTGTGTCCTCGGCCAAGGAACTGGATGGCGCGACGATCTGCATCCAGACCGGCACCACGACCGAGCTGAACCTGGCCGATTACTTCAAGGCCAACAACATGACCTATCAGCCGGTCAATATCGATTCGAACGCCGAGGGCGAGCAGCAATACATGGCTGGCGCCTGCGACGCCTATACGACCGACGCCTCGGGCCTTGCCGCGACGCGCGCGGCCTTCGCCGACCCGGAAAACCACATCATCCTGCCCGAGATCATCTCGAAGGAGCCGCTGGGGCCGGCGGTGCGCCACGGCGACAACAACTGGGGCGACATCGCGCGCTGGACCCTCTTCGCGCTGGTCGCGGCCGAGGAATACGGCATCACCTCGGCCAATATCGACGAGCTGTCGAAATCCTCGCAGAACCCGGAAGTCCAGCGCCTGCTGGGCAGCTCGGACGATCTGGGCAAGATGATCGGTCTTGACGCCGAATGGGCCAAGCGCGCCATCAAAGCCAGCGGCAACTATGGCGAGATCTTTGCCGCCACGATCGGTGAGCAGACGCCGATCGGCCTTGCCCGCGGGCTGAACGCGCAATGGACCCAAGGCGGTCTGATGTACGCGATGCCCTTCCGGTAATCGCAGCCAGACGGGAACGGGCGGGGGAAATCCCCGCCCGTTTCGCCACGCGCCGGCAAGACATCAGGGCGTCAGACCCTACCGCCGGCCAACAGGGGATAAAATATGGTAGATTATCCAGGCGCGGCCAGTCCGCCTTTCCGCCTGTCGATGCTGATTTACGACCGGCGCTATCGTTCACTGACGATCCAGGCGGTCGTGTTCATTCTGGTCATGCTTCTGGCAAGCTGGCTCATCGACAATACGCTGAAAAACCTTGCCATCATGGGCAAGACGCTCAGCTTCGACTTTCTGTTCAGGCGGGCGGGATATGACATTCCGCAGCAATTGATCCCCTATAATTCGGACGACACCCATCTGCGCGCCGCCGTCGTGGGTCTGCTGAACACGCTTCAGGTCTCGATCCTCGGCTGTATCTCGGCCACCGTCGTGGGCGTCATCGTCGGCGTGCTGCGGCTCTCGTCGAACTGGCTGATCGCGCGGCTGATGACGGTCTATGTCGAGGTGTTCCGCAACATCCCGCTGCTGCTGTGGATCCTCGTCATCCTCGCCATCTTCACCGAGATCATGCCGCCCCCGAACGCCTATCGTGGCGAGAATCCGGCGGCCGAGATGATCCTTTTCGACCTGATCGCGCCGACCAACCGCTATACCGCGGTGCCGTCGCTTGGCATGACCAACCCGCCCGGCGTCATCGCCATCGGGCGCGAAGGCATAAGCTGGGCTCTGGTCGCCTATGTCGTGGTGCTGGCGCTGGCCTTTACCGGCCGCCATTTCCTGAGGAAGCGGGCGCAGCGCATTCAGGACAGCACCGGCAAGCGGCCGACGACCTGGTGGATCACGCTGGCGATGTTCCTGCTGCCGCTGCTGGTGCTGACCTGGTATTTCGGCCTGCACCTGATCCCGCCGGTCCTGCGCGGCTTCAACTTTGCCGAGGGCACCAATCTCGACAATGCCTTCGTGGTCCTCTGGCTGGCGCTGACGCTTTATACCGGGGCCTTCATCGCCGAGATCGTGCGCGGCGGCATCCTCGCGGTCAGCCGCGGCCAGACCGAGGCAGCATTCGCCCTGGGCCTGCGCCCCGGCCGCACCATGGCGCTGGTGGTCCTGCCGCAGGCGTTGCGGGTGATCGTGCCCCCGCTGATCTCGCAATACCTGAACCTGACCAAGAACAGCTCGCTCGCCATCGCGGTGGGCTACATGGACCTGCGCGGCACGCTGGGCGGGACCACGCTGAACCAGACCGGGCGCGAGATGGAATGCATGGTCCTGATGATGGGCATCTACCTGCTGCTTTGCCTCATCATCTCGGGCGGGATGAACGTCTTCAACAGCCGCGTCAAGCTGAAGGAACGCTGAGATGAGCGAGACAGAAGCCCAGACCATCGCCTTTGTGCGCAGAGACATCCTGCCGCCCGAACCGCCGCCGGTCCGCAGCTCGGGAGCAATCCTCTGGCTGCGCGAGAACCTGCTCTCGGGGCCGTTGAACATCGCGCTGACCTTGCTTGGCCTCGGGATCCTCTGGACCATCTTCAGCACCGTCTGGCCCTGGCTTTCGAACGCGGTCTGGAATGCGAACAGCATGGCCGAATGCCGCAAGATCATCGCCGAGGCGCATGGACCCGACGCGACCGGTGCCTGCTTTGCCATCATCAAGCATCGCTGGAACCAGTTCGTCTTCGGCTTCTATCCGGTCGATCTCTACTGGCGGCCGGTGCTGGCTTTCGGCGCGCTCTTCTTCGCGCTGGCGCCGGTGCTGTTCTCGGACAGCCGCAAGGCGCGCTGGATCGTGACCGGAGTGGCATTCGTGGTGACGCTGGCGGCCTCGCAGGTGCTTGGCGCAACCGGGGCCGAGCTTGGCGCGATGCTGTTTCTGCTGCTGGGCTGGCTCCTGCTGATCGAGCGCAGGCGGGACTGGGCGCTGGTCGCCACCCTCGTCTATCCGTTCCTCGCGGTCTGGCTGCTTTGGGGCGGCACGATCTGGGGGCCGGTCATGGCGCTTGCGGGCTTCCTGATCGGCTTTGTCGTCTGGCAGGCCCTGTCGCGCTTCGGCATGTTCGCCTTTGCCGCCGCGGTGATCGTCGCGGCGCTGTGGTGGCTGGTCCTGTCGGATTACGCGGCGCGCGGCTTTGCCGCCATCCTGCCGATGCGGCTGACGCCGGTGTCATCGGACCAGTTCGGGGGTTTCGTGCTGTCGATCACGATCGGCGTCTCGGGGATCGCGCTGTCGCTGCCCTTGGGCATCATCCTTGCCCTCGCCCGGCGTTCCGACCTGCCGGTGATCAAGATGATGGCGGTGCTTTTCATCGAGTTCATCCGTGGCGTCCCGCTGATAACGCTGCTTTTCGTGGCCTCGCTGCTGCTCAATTACTTCCTGCCGCCGGGGACGAATTTCGACATCATCCTGCGGGTCATCATCATGGTGACGCTGTTCGCCTCGGCCTATATGGCCGAGGTGATCCGCGGCGGCCTTGCCGCCCTGCCCAAGGGCCAATACGAGGCCGCCGACGCGCTCGGCCTCGATTACTGGAAGGCGCAACGGCTGATCATCCTGCCGCAGGCGCTGAAAATTTCTATCCCCGGCATCGTCTCGACCTTCATCGGCATGTTCAAGGACACCACGCTTGTCACCTTCGTCGGCCTTTTCGACCCGCTGAAGGCGATGTCCGACACCATCCGCGCGAGCTTCGAATGGAAGGGCGCCTATTGGGAGCCCTATATCTTCGTCGGCTCGATCTTCTTCATCCTCTGCTTCGGCATGTCGCGCTACTCGATGCATCTCGAGCGCCGCCTGAAGCGCGACCATCGCTGA
>Ga0182745_1002807_pt1 | contig 15313 bp, 15 predicted proteins | sample eDN3rd30CKraftBY_FD_128523 | JGI IMG/M metagenome (GOLD analysis project Ga0182745, IMG submission 128523) | Enriched backyard soil microbial communities from Emeryville, California, USA - eDNA 3rd pass 30_C Kraft BY (version 2) (version 2) | ecosystem: Environmental > Terrestrial > Soil >...
GACCGCGGAGACCGGGGCGACCGCCGAGACCGCGGTCCCCGCCGAGACGGCGACCGCAAGCCCCGAGGCGAAGGCCGCGGCGGCGAGGGTCGAGGCCGTGACGGCGACCGGCGTGGCCGCAGCGACGGCGACCGCCGCCCCCGTCCCGACGGCGAGCGCGGCTCGCGCCCCGATCGTCCCCGCCGGGAGCGCCCCGCTCCCCCGCCGAAGCCGAAGGCCAAGCGCCTCCGCGCCGGCCGGGTGCACCGCAAGGCGGCGCTCGATGCGCTGCCCGCAGCCGAGCAGGTCATCGCCGAGCAGGTGCTGAACGGCGGCATCCCGGCAGTCCGCCAGGCCGTCGAGAAGCAGAACGAGCAGGCGCGGGCCTCCGGTGGCCGTGAGGTCGCCGCCCAGCCGCTGATCGCCATCGCCGAGCGCCTCCTGCCCGACCTCCGGGCGGCAGAGTGGCGCGACAAGGCCGAGGCGGCCCTGGCCGACCTCGCCGAGCTGGACCTCCGCGATCTGCGGTCGGTCGTCGTCGCCGCCGACACCGGTGCCAAAGACGAGGAGTCCCGCGAGCTGGCCAGCCAGCTTCGGGAGGGCCTCACCGCCCGCCTCGACAGCGAGCAGGCCGCGTGGATCACCGAGCTGCAGGAGACCCTCGCCGAGGGGCGCATCGTCCGGGCCCTGCGCCTCAGCTCCCGTCCGCCCAAGGCGGGCGCTCCGCTCCCGGCCGACGTGGCCACCAAGCTGGCTGAGGCCGCCTCGGCCGCCCTCACCTCGGACACCATGCCCGACCGGTGGGCCACGGTCCTCGACGCCCTGTCGTTCTCCCCCGTACGTCTCACGGTGGCGCCGGCCTCCAAGCCCGAGGCCCCGTCCGAGGAGCTCGTCGGCGTGATCACCCGCATGGCCGACCGGGTCCCGAAGGTCGCCGAGGCCTTCGGCATCGACCCGGCCACCGTGCCCGCCCGCAAGGGCCGCGGCCGTGGTGGAGCAGGCGCCAAGGGCGGTGGCAAGCCCCGTCCTCCCCGCCCGCCCAAGCCCCCGAAGGCGCAGGCCGCTCCCGCGGCCGATGCGGACGCCACGCCGCCGAAGGTCGACGCCCCGGCTCCCGAGGCCGAGGCACCGAGCCAGGCCGACCCGGTCCCCGCCGAGGTGGTCGAGGCCGCAGCGCAGGAGCCCGATGTGGCTCCCGCCGAGGTGCAGGAGGCCGCAGCGCAGGAGCCCGATGTGGCTCCCGCCGAGGTGCAGGAGGCCGCAGCGCAGGAGGCCGAGACCGCCGAGGCCGCCACCCCGCTCGCCGAGGAGGCCACCGCTTCTGAGGCGGTTCCGGCCCCGCCGGCCGAGACCGCCGACGTCGTCGCGGTGCCGCAGGAGGTCGCCACCGCGGCGACCGAGCCGGGTGGCGACGCCGAGGTCCCGGTCGACCCCCAGGACTGAACCCCTCGCCAGCGGTGCACGAGGACGGGGCCCGCGGCGGCGGCCCATCCTCCGCGTCCGGGGTCAGGTGGCGCCGTCGCGAGGCACCACGACCGAGGCGCGAGCGCCGCGGCCGCGGAACTCCCCCGTGCGGGGATCCTCGTCCCAGCGCGCACCGCACTCGGCGCACTGGCACGAGTCGAGGTGGACGGAGCCGAGGTACATCCGGGCCACGTCGATCCCGTGGCAGTAGGGACAGGCGACGAGACGGCGACCAGGTGCGGGCATCGAGGCCACCGTACCCGCCCGGCACCACCAACCTGACTGACCGGTCAAGTTGCGGGTAGCGTCGCCACCATGACCGTCGACTACGAACTGCGCGGCCACATCGCCGTCATCACCATCAACCGTCCCGACGCCCGCAACGCCGTCAACACCGACGTCGCCCAGGGCATCGAAGCGGCGATCGACCAGCTCGAGGAGGACCCGAACGCCTGGGTCGGCATCCTCACCGGCGCCCAGACGGCCAAGGGGTGGATCTTCTGCGCCGGCGCCGACCTGAAGCAGATGGCCGTCGATCCCGGCGGCATGTCCACCGCCAAGGGCGGCTTCGCCGGCTTCGTGCAGCGCGAGCGGACCAAGCCGATCATCGCCGCCGTCGACGGCCCCGCGCTCGCCGGCGGTACCGAGATCGTCTTGGCGTGCGACCTGGTGGTCGCGTCGGAGACCGCGGTGTTCGGCGTGCCCGAGGTGAAGCGCAACCTCGTCGCCGCCGGCGGCGGCCTCTTCCGCCTCCCCCGCAAGATCCCCCGCAACATCGCCATGGAGCTGATCCTCACCGGCCGGCTGGACTTCTCGGCCGCCGAGGCGCACCGCTACGGCCTGGTCAACCACCTCAGCCCCGAAGGCAGCGCCCTGGCCCGGGCCACCGAGCTGGCCGAGCAGATCTGCGAGGCTGCTCCCCTGGCCGTCGTCGAGAGCCGCCAGATCGTCCTGGAGACCACCGACGCCGACGACGAGATCGGCTGGAAGCGCTCGGGCGAGGGCATCATCAAGATGTTCGGCACCGAAGACTTCAGCGAAGGGCTCAACGCCTTCATCGAGAAGCGGCCCCCGGAGTGGAAGAACAAGTAGTCCTGCCCCCCGCCATCACGTGATGGTGGCGATCACCTCGTGGTCGTGGAGGAACTCGGCCAGACCGGATGCGAGCCGGAGCTCGGCGACGTCGCTCAGCGGCACCCAGCGGGCCTCGGCGGCGTCGTCTCCGGCCACCGGGTCGGTGGCCTCCATCAGCGTCACGAGGTGACCCAGCACGACCTGGTGGGGACCGGCATCGTCGAGCAGCTCGAGCACGCCGATGAGGTTGCCGCAGACGCCTTCGATGCCGGTCTCCTCGATCAGTTCCCGTACCACGGCCTCGGCCAGGAGCTCGCCCGGCCGGACCCGGCCGCCGGGAACGGCCCACTCGCCCTGGGCCCGGCCGCGCCCGCGGCGGACCAGGAGCAGGCGGTCGTCGTCGATCACCACGGCGCTGACGCAGAGCTCAGGCGCTTCCATCGTCTCCTCCGGGGCCCTGGGGAAGCTCGGTCGCCTGCAACGACCGGTGCACCACGATGGCACGCGCCTTGAGCCCGAACGTCTCGAAGAAGTTCTTGGTCGCCCGGTCGCCCGGAAGGGCGAGGGCGTCGATGCCGATGGCGCCGGCCTGCTCGGCATGGGCCACCAGGAGGTCCATCATCGCCTCGCCCAGCCCGATGCCCCGGGCCCCGGGGTCGACGTAGAGGTCGGAGACCTCGGCGAGGACCGACCCGTCGGCCAGCGTCTCGAGCCGGCTGACCCCGTAGCCGACGATGGCCCCGTCGATGGTCCCGACGACCGCGAGCCCCTCGTCGGGCTGGAGCGCCACGTCGGCGGCCACGCCGTCTTCGATGGGCTCGACCCGGGCATCTTGGAGCTGCCAGACCGGCCCGCCCCGCAGCAGGCCGAGCTCCCCGACCGCGGTGCGCGCCAGTTCGGTGATGGCCGCGACGTCGCTCAGGAGGGCAGCCCGCGCGGCCTCCACCGGCCTACTCGGCGCCGAGCTGCGTGATCTTGCCGAGGATCGTCTTGCGGCCGCGGTGGCCGACCTCGTAGGCCTCGACTGCGGCCAGCTCTGCGGCCGAGAGCCCCGCGAGCCGTGGGATCACCTGCGACGCGGCGAGGCTGTCGTAGTCCGCGATGGGCAGGTCGGCCGCCGCCTCGCTCGACCGGGGGGCAGCGGGCGCCGCCGGTTCGGTCGGCTCCGCCGGGGCGGCTGGCGCGTCGTCTGGGACCGCACCGTCCTCCCCCGAGCCGACCAGGCCGAACTCGGCGAGGATCGAGGCGGCCTGCGCCTGGGCCTGGGTGAGCTTCTGGGTGGCGGTCGTCTGGCCGTGGGCCACCGCGAACTGGCCGATGACCTTGGCCATGTTGACCTGCTGACGACCGCGCTCCACGAACGTCGGCAGCAGCCTCTTCGCCTCGAGGGCGAGCCCGATCGGTGCCAGGACCGTCAGCTCGACCGCGTGCTCGATGGGGTTCTTGTCGTCGCTCACCGGCCCATGTTGGTGCAAGGGCCGAGCGGGGTCGAAATCTCGCCTCGTCGCCGCGATCGACGGGGCGGGTGCTCAGACCAGCCCCAGCTCCCGCTTCACCGGGCAGTCCTCGCCGTCGAGGCCTCCCGGGCAGTCGGTCCGCTTGGCGCTGAACTGGCTGCGGCGGACGAGCAAGAAGCACTCGTTGCACGAGAACTCCTCGGCGGCGCGCGGCGCGACCCGGTCGCCGCCGGGGCCTTCGTCGACCGGCGCTTCCTCGTCGTCGTCATCGTCGTCGTCGGCACCGGCCGCGATGCGGTCCTTCAAGATGGTGTCGAGGTCCTCCTCGACATCGTCGGGGTCGACGTCGTCATCGTCGTCTTCGTCGTCGTCGCCGGAGCGGCCCTTGACCGGCGCAGGCGGGGGCTCTTCCTCGGCATCCTCGTCGTCGTCGACCACCGACGCGACCAGCTCCTCGTCGGGGACGACGTCGTCGTCATCCTCGAGGTCATCACCTTCGAGCTCGTCGTCGATCTCGTCGATCAGTTCGTCGTCTTCCTCGACGTCGATCTCGTCGTCGATCAGCTCGTCGTCAGCCATGTCTTCCTTCGTCTGCCCGGTTCTGGGTGAGTGGTCGGCAGCACCGTCGAGCGATGCCGCGGGCGGATACTACGCGCGAGACGCGGCGATGCCGCATCCTGGACGGATCATCGACCTTCGCGCCGGGCCTCGGCCCTTCGCTCGGAGTCGAGCCGCTCCAGGCTGGGCTCCGGCGAGTGATCGACGTACCGCATCATCTCGGCCACGGCGTGGTGCCCGGCCTCGGTGGCGATGAGGCGGTGCATGTCCTGCGCCACCTCGCGGTACGCCGGATGGCCCTGGGGGCCGCTGCGCAGCTCGAGGAGGTGCATGGCCTCCCGTGCGTTCATCTGCATCGTGAAGCGCACCTTGTAGGCCAGGCACACCGCATAGGACGCCTCGGCCGGGAAGCGGGTCGCCAACAGCTCGTAGAGCGACGCCGAACGCTCCATCGCCCGGTCGAACGCCTCGGTCTCGCCGGCCAGGTCCACGGCCTCGGGCCGGGTGTAGCCGTGGAGCGGGGTGAGCGGCTGCCACTCGATCGTGAGCATCCGGTGGCGTTGGAGGTCGCGGAAGGCGCCGTAGTCGGCGAGGACGTCGAACCGGTAGTCGATGCGCTCGAGCGCCCGGCCCGGCCGGTGGCGGCGGTTCGCCCGCTCGCCGACGTAGGCCCGCACGACCGACAGCCGCTCCTCGGCGGACATCTGGCGCACCCGCTCCTCGATCTGGCGCTCCGGGGCGTGCGCGTGGGCGTAGAGCATCGCCGTGACCATGTGGATCTCGGCATCGGGGTCGAAGTCCACGAGCGTCGTGCGCGGCGCCTCCTGCACATCGTCGGCCGACGGGAAGAAGCGCTCGGCGATGTCGTCCATCGCCTCCCGGTTGCGGCCCAGGTAGTCGCTCCAGGCCACGCCTCGATCAGCCAGATCGACCCGCTTGAGGAAGGAGGGGATCACCTTGCGCAGCTCGCCGAGCATGAGATCGGCGTAGGTGCGCGCCTCGGGCAGCGGGTGGGCGCGCATGCGCAAGAGGAGCGCCTCGTAGGCCTGCCCGGTGCCGTAGATGCCGACGTTCGAGAGCGATGCCGCCGGCAGGATGCCCCGCAGGGCATCGAACGCCTTGGCCCGGACCGCCTGGCGGTAGACGAAGTCCGAGTCCTTGTCGTCTTTCGGGAACTGCTCCTTGAAGAAGTCCGTCATCTGGGGCAGGAGGTCGGCGTAGGTGTCGAACATCCGGTCCATCTCGCCCACGAAGCGGGTGCCGAGCGGCGAGCTGAGGATCCCCGGATCCCGGTAGAATCGGTACCGGCCGCCGATGCGGGCGTCGTAGGCGATGTACCGGGTGGACTGCTCGAGGTACGACATGAGCCGGCCCCACTCGAGGACCTTGGTGAGCAGGTTCGAGGCCTGCTCGCAGGCCAGGTGGACCCCGCCGAGCTGGGCGACGGAGTCGTCGCCGTACTCGAAGAACACCCGGTCGTAGAGCTCCTCGGCTCGACGGAGGCCCACCGTGGCGTCGATCGTCTGGTCGCCGGAGATGTCCAGCTCACCGACGAACTCGTCGAGGAACAGGCGGCGCAGGCTCTTCGAGGACCGGGAGTAGCGGGCGAACAGCGCCCCCTTCACGACCTCCGGCAGGTTGACCAGCGCGAACACCGGACTGTCGAGGTTCGTGAAGTACCGACGCAGGACATCGGCTTCGGATTCGCTGAACTCCTCAGCCACGTACACCGTCACAGGCGGTGACCCTAGAGGGTTGGGCGACCCGGATCGGGGACTGCCCGGAGGCCTCCCGCTCAGGCCTCGGGACCAGCGCCGATGGTGGCCGAGCCGGTGGCCCGGCCCTCCGCACGCGCCGTCGAGAACGCCTCGGCCGCCGCCGCCAGGACGTCGGGACGGGCCCAGAGGTCGGCGACGGTGGCCGCCATGGCCCGAGCGCCGTCGAGGACCGCCCGGTCCCCCTCGTCGCTTCGTGCGTACCGCACGAAATCGGCGGTGTGGATCGCCACGCTGGGCGGCGACACGGCGATCATCGGGTGGATCGACGGCACGATGTGGCTGATGTTGCCCATGTCGGTGCTCCCGATGACGGCATCCATCGACACCGGATCGACGAGGGTGCGGCCGGTGCGCTCGATGTTCGCCCGGTACAGCTCGATCATCGGCTCGTTGTCGACCATGTCGGCGTAGGCCGGGTCGAGCCACACGTGCTCCATGGTGCACCCGGCCGCCTCGGCACCGGCCTGGAGGCAGGTCAGGACCCGGGCCTTGAGCTTCTGGAGGCCCCGCACCGTGGGCGACCGCACGTACCAGGTGGCGGCGGCGCGAGCCGGCACCACGTTGGGTGCCTCGCCCGCCTCGGTGAAGATGCCGTGGATCCGCTCGTCGGGGCGGATGTGCTGGCGGAGCGCCGCTACGTTCACGTAGCCCAGCACCGCAGCGTCGAGGGCGTTGCGGCCCGCCTGCGGCGCCGCCGCGGCGTGGGCGGCACGGCCGTGGTACGTGACCTGGACCTGCTGGATGGCGATGGCGCCGAACCGCGACAGGTCGAGGCCCGCCGGGTGGACCATGAGGGCGGCGTCGACGCCCTCGAACGCGCCGCGCTCGGCCAGGACCACCTTGCCGCCGCCTCCCTCCTCGGCCGGCGTGCCCAGGACCACCACGGTGCCGCCCAGCTCCTCGGCGACGGCCGCGGCGGCGATGCCGGCGCCGACCCCGGCGGTGCCGATGATGTTGTGCCCGCACGCGTGCCCGATCCCCGGCAGCGCGTCGTACTCGCAGAGCACGGCGATGCGGGGCCCGTCGGTGCCGGCCACCGCCTCGAACGCGGTCGGGATGCCGTACGCGCTCCGGGTCACCGGCAGGCCGGCCTGCTCCAGCACGTCGGCCAGCACGCCGTGGGCGTGGTGCTCCTCGAAGCCGAGCTCCGGGTGCTCGTGGATCCGGTGCGACGCATCCAGCAGGGCGTCCGCGTGCTCCGCCACCACGGCATCGATGCGTTCCTTGGCTGCGGCGAGATCGACCATCGCCGCAGGCTACGCCCTCCTCCGCCCGTGGCGACCGGGCTCGCCGCGGCCTGGGCGGGGCCTGGGCTCACTCGTGGCGGAGGACGACCTTGCCGACCTGGCCACCGCGGGCGAGGTGCTCGAGCGCCCGCGGGTACTCGTCGATCGGGACCTCCAGGTCCACGGCGACCGGGAGGCCCTGGCCCACCAGGGTGGTCACCCGCTCGAACTCACCGTAGCTGCCCATGGTCGAGCCGATGATCTCGTGCTGCTTGAAGAACAGCCGGGGCAGGTTCACCTCGACCACCGGCCCGGACGTCCCGCCGCACACCACCAGGCGGCCGCCGGGGAGCAACGCCCTGATCGAGTGGTCCCACGTGGCCGGCCCCACGCTCTCGACGACCACCTCGCAGCGCACCGGCCAGTCCTCGTCGGACGAGAACGCGCCGTCCGCGCCGGCCTCGACCGCCCGCCGGCAGGTCTCCGGGTCGCGCGACGTGCCGTACACCGTGGCCCCCATGGCCTTGGCGAGGGCGAGCGCCGCCATCGACACCCCGCCGCCGATCCCGACGATGAGCACGGACTCCCCCGCCACCAGCCGTGCCCGCCGGAGCATCCGGAGCGCGGTGAGCGTCGCCAGCGGGTATGCCGCGCACTCGGCCCAGGAGCGGTCCGCCGGCTTGGGCACGACGTTGCGGGCCGGCACGGTGACCAGCTCGGCGTGGCCGCCCCACCGCTGCTCCCCCACGATCTGGAAGCCCGGGTACATCGGGGCGTCGTCGCCGTGGGCGATCACCATCTCGAGCGGTGACACCGCCGGGTTCACCACCACCTCGTCGCCCACGCCGATCCCGGTGACATGGGAGCCGACCGCCTCGATCACGCCGGCGACGTCGCACCCCGGCACGTGCGGCAGGTGCGGACGGGGCTTGCCCTTGGTGACCCAGAGGTCCATGTGGTTGAGCGCGCTGGCGACGGGGCGGACCCGCACGTCGTCGGGGCCCACGGCGGGATCGGCGATCTCGCCGTAGCGGTAGCTGCCCGGGGACTCGTCGAGGATCCATGCCTGCATGGTCCGGACCGTACCGCCGTCTCCCGGTCGGCCCCGCACCGGCGCCAGGCGCGTCAGACCACGCAGGTCAGGGCATCGGCCTCGATCCGGATGCTGAGGGTCCGTGCCGTGCCGACGCGCTCGCCGTCGAGCCAGACCGGCGTCGGCCGGTCGAACTCCAGCTGCAGCGCAGCCACCCGGGACACGGCGATGCCGGGGTGCGGGACGTGGGTCCCGGTCTTGAGGCGCGACCGCACCTTGAACCGGTCGTCCAGGCCGAGGTCGGCGTCGAGCACGTCGAGCAGGCCGTCGTTCGGATGGCTCTTGGGCGCCACGTCCCAACGGCCGATCCACTGGGTGTTCATGACCGCCACCACCCGGCCGCGCCACCAGCTGCGACGGGCCACGAGGTGGGCCACGAACCAGTGGTGGCGGCCGTCGACGAGCACGGAGCCCAGGTCGACCGGCAGGGTCACGGCGGCCGGCGACCGCAGCCGGGCCTCGTCGCCCCGGCCTCCCACGGTGCGGCAGAGGTCGCCGCCGAGCAAGCCGAGGGGCGGGATGGGGGTCTCGGCCCGGCGGTGCTGCTCGACGAGCGCGCGGGCGTCGGCGTCGCCCGCGATGAGGACGCCGTCGTCGGGCAGCGGGCCCGGCGCCCCCCAGGCCTGGTGCTTCTCGATGGTCACGAGGCGCCCGAACCCGCCGCGACGTCCTCGGCCCCACCGGCACCGCCGTGGCCGGACACCTCGGACGAGGCCGCGATGATCCCCCGGTGGAGGCCGTCCGCTGCCGAGCGGGCGGTGGCGCGCGTGGCCTCCTCGGGAGCCACCTCCCCGATCTGGCGCAGGAGGTCGATGAGCTGCTTGACGTTGCGGACGAAGTCGCCGCCTGACAGGTCCTCGTCGGCGATCACCGTCTCGAAGGACGCTCCCGCTGCCCAGGCGTAGGCGAGCGCGAGGAACGTGGGGTCCGGCAGCCGCGTGGTGGGGATGGCCGCCTCCTCCTCGTCGCGGACGAGCGCCCGGGCGAGCTGGTCGATCTCGGCGGCCCGCTCCCGCACGAGCCGCGACGGGTACCACGGCGGTGGCGGTGCGTCCTTCGACCGGTGCTCGTAGGTGAGCAGCGAGACCAGCCCGGCCATCGACGCCGCATCGAGTCCGTCGAGGAGGCCGTCGCACACGACCGTGGACACCAGGAGGTCGGACTCGTGGAACGTCCGGGCGAGCACCTCGCCCCGCTCGGTGAGCAGCCATCCTCGGAGGAACCCCCGCTTGGTGAGGATGCGCTCGATGGCGTCGAAGCGCCGGGTCAGCGACGTGGTGCGGTCCTCGACCCGGCGGTCGAGCTCGGCCAGCTGCCGGGTGAGGCGATCGCGCTCGGCGACGGCGCTGAGGTGCGCATCGAGGTCGGGGCACGTGGCGACGGGCAGGTCGCCGGCGCGCAGCAGCGGCTCGGCCAGCAGGCTGGGCTCGTCGGCACCGTCGGCACCGTCGGCGACGGGGGCCGGGTCCCCGTGGCTGACGCGCGCCGTGCGGAGGGCACTCGCCGCCTGCCGCTGGAAGACCCGGTTCGGCGGGTCGTACGGCTCGGGCAGGGCGATCGACCCGGCCGGCACGGGCGGCACGTCGAAGTCGTCCTCGTCGAGCACGGACACCCGGGCATCGCCGTCGACCACCCGCAGGCGCAGGCCGCCCTTGCGGTGGGACACGGACAGCACCGCCAGGCGGTGGCCGGCCACCTGCACCACGTCGCCGGGGGCGAGCGCCGCGGCCTGGTCGGCGATCCGGGCCCGGGCCCCTTGGCGCGCCTCGCGCGCGCGGCGCCGCTCGTCGGCCCGCAGCGCCCGGTACTCGTCGACGTCGCCCCGCTCGCAGGTCGCCCGCGCCGTCGCATCGGCCAGCAGCTGCTGCCGGCTCGCTCGGCGGTTCACGATCCGTCCGAGCGAGGCATCGGCCTGGAACTGGGCGAACGACCGTCCGAGCAGCTCGTGGGCCTGCTCGCGGTCGTACCGGCGGACCAGGTTGACGACCATGTTGCAGGTGGGCTGGAAGGCCGACCGCAACACGAACTCCCGGCTCGCCGCCAGCGCCGCCACCTTGTCGAACCCGTACCAGGGCGACCACAGGACCAGGGCATGGCCGACGGGATCCAAGCCGCGGCGGCCGGCCCGCCCGGTGAGCTGCGTGTACTGCGACGGTGTCAGGTCCTCGTGGTGCTCGCCGGTGAACTTCGAGAGCGACTCGATCACCACCGACCGCGCCGGCATGTTGATGCCGAGGGCCAGCGTCTCGGTGGCGAACACCACCTTGACCAGCCCCTCCACGAAGCAGGCCTCCACCGCCTCTTTGAACGGCGGCACCATCCCGGCGTGGTGGGCGGCGACCCCGGCCTCCAAGCCGGCGAGGAACCGCGGGAAGCCCAGCACCGACAAGTCGCCGTCGCTCAGGTGGTCGACGTGGGCGTCGACGATGGCCCGGATCCGCTCCCGCTCGGGACCGGTGGTGAGCCGCAACCCGGCGTCGAGCACGGAACGGGCCGCGTCGTCGCACCCCTTGCGGCTGAACACGAAGGAGATCGCGGGCAGCAGCCCGCTCCCCGCCAGGTGCTCGACCACCTCGACCCGGCGAGGCGTGCCCCACCGGTGGCGGCCGCGCGCCTTGAACCGCTCGTGCTTGGGCCCGTCGAGAGCCGGCGCGTCGAACCGGGTGCCCTCGGGGTTGGGCCGGCCGTCGACCAGCGTCTCGACCTGGACGAGGTCACCGGTGCCCTTGTCGTAGACGAGGAAGTGGTTGACCAGGTCGACCGGCCGCTCGTGCTCGACCACCGTCTCGGTCGGTCCCCGTGCTGCGCTGATCCAGCCGGCCAGCTCGTCGGCGTTGGAGACGGTGGCCGACAGGCACACGAACCGGACCGACGGCGGCGTGTGGACGATGACCTCCTCCCACACCGGTCCCCGGTAGGAGTCCTGCAGGAAGTGGACCTCGTCGAGCACGACCCAGGCGAGGCCGTCGAGCGCGGGCGACGCGGCGTAGACCATGTTCCGCAGCACCTCGGTGGTCATCACCACCACCCCGGCGCCCGGGTTCACGGCGTTGTCACCGGTGAGCAGGCCCACCCGGTCGCGGCCGTAGCGGCGCACCAGGTCGTGGTACTTCTGGTTCGACAGCGCCTTGATGGGCGTCGTGTAGAACGCCCGGCGGCCGGCGGCGAGGGCGCGTGCCACGGCATGCTCGGCCACCACCGTCTTGCCGGCGCCGGTGGGCGCAGCCACCAGCACGTTGCGGTCGAGGTCGATGGCCGCGAGCGCCTCCCGCTGGAAGCGGTCGAGGACGAACGGCTCTTCGGTCACGGTCCGGAGCTGACCTCGCCGGCCGCCCTCCGCCCGACGATGATCCGGCCGATGACGATGGAGATCTCGTAGAAGACCATCATCGGGATGGCGAGGGCGAAGAGGCTGATCGGATCGGCGCTCGGCGTGATCACGGCGGCGATCACGAAGATGATGACGATGCCGAAGCGACGGAAGTCGCGAAGCTGCTGCGGCTTGATGAGGCCCACCAGCTGGAGCGCGACGAGCACGATCGGGAACTCGAAGCCGACGCCGAACGCCAGCATCATGTACACGATCAGCATCACGTACTTCTCGGGCGTGAACTCGTAGGTCACGTCGTTGCCGCCGACCGAGGTCAAGAAGCTGAGCGCGGCGGGCAGGGTGAAGTACGCGACGTAGGCGCCCATGAGGAAGAGGGCGGTGGCCGATCCCACGAAGGCCGAGGCGTAGCGGCGCTCGTTCTGGTACAGCCCCGGTGAGATGAACCGCCAGAGCTGCCACAAGAGGTAGGGCATGCAGATGGCGAGGCCGAGGTAGGCGGACACCTTGATGCGGAACATGAACCCGTCCATCGGCCCGAGGAAGCGCAGGTTGTCGCTGACGTTCGGGTCGTCGGAGATGGCCTCGAGCGGCTCGCGCAGCCAGCTCAGGACCGGGTTGTAGAGCACCCAGCCGAGCGCCGAGCCGACGGCGATGGCGATGGCGCACTTGATGATGCGGCTGCGGAGCTCGATGAGGTGCTCCATGAGCGACATGCGCCCATCGTGGGGCGGCGCGTCCGTGACGGTCTTGGCCATCGGTCCGGGCGCCTAGCCCGCGGCGCGGTCAGCAGGGTCGACGGCCGGGCGGGCCGGCGCGTCGGGTTCCGCTGCCGCCGGGGGGCCTGCCGCCGCGCCGGCGGGACGGTCGCCGTTGCGGGCCACCACCTCGGCCGGGTCGTCGCTCACCGACGGCGCATCTGCCTCGGGCGAGGGTGGCGTGGCCGCGGCCATGGTGCCGCTCTGGGGCTTCTCCGTGGCCGACGTGTCCACCACCGAGTCCATGGCGCTCTTCATCTCGGCCTGGAAGCTGCTGGACACCTTGCGGATCTCGGCCATGACGTTGCCGAACGTGCGCATCGCCTTGGGCAGCTGCTGTGGTCCGATCACGACGAGAGCCACCAGGAAGATGACCAGGAGCTCCGGTCCCCCTGGCATGTTGAACATGCGGTGAGCCTACCGGCGGCGCATGCGGTCGACCGACTCCCGGGTGCGGCGGGTCTCCACCCGCAGCGGGATCAGGCCGTCTTCTAGGCGACGGAAGCGGCGGTGGGCCGCCTCTGCATCACCGGTGGCCTTGGCGATCGCCCGGAGCAGGGACGCGGCCGCCGCGGCAGCGATGCCGAACACGGCCGGAGGGGCGATCCACGTGGTGTCCACGAGGCAAGCGTAGCGGGGTCTCGGCTGGTTGTGTCGTCGAGCTTCCGGGTTCAGCCCGGCGTCATCTTGCGCAGCGTGTCGATCCAGTCGTCGCGCTGCAGGAGGGCGTGGAAGTCGAGCAGGTCGTCGTGGTCGATCGGCTCGCCCTCGTGGACCTCGGTCAGCTCCTCGGGGAGGTGCCAGGTCACGAGCCGGACGCCCGAGGTGACGAGCAGCTCCACGATCCGGGGCTCTGCCGCCTTCACCACGATGCGGGAGCACGTGGGGCACGAGAACGAGTACGACCCGGCGCTGTTGGCGCTGCACACGCGCACCGTCACGTCGGCGCTCGTCAGCTCCACGTCGCCGCAGTCGCTGCAGCTCGCTCGAATCGTTGCCATCTCGCCTCCTGGACCTCTCCGTCCGTACTCAATCGGCCAGGTCCCACCGATGTTGAGGGGTGGATGCTGGCTCGCGTGCGTCTGGTGAACCACCATGTCCGACGTGCCGCCCCGCCTGCCGACCCGCCTCGACCGCCCGATCGGCTTCGCCCACCGGGGCGCTCGGGCGAACGCCCCGGAGAACACGCTCGAGGCGTTCGAACTGGCCCTCCGCCTCGGGGCCACGGCCCTCGAGAGCGATGTGTGGCTCACCGCGGACGGCATCGCCGTCTTGGACCACGACGGGGTGGTCGGCGGGCGCCTCCGCCGGAAGCCGATCTCGGAGATCGACCGCGCCGACCTGCCGGCCCACATCCCCGCCCTGGGCGACCTCTACGACGCGCTGGGCACCGGGTTCGACCTGTCGCTGGATCTGAAGGACCCGCGCTCGGGTCCCGTCGTCATCGCCGACTCCCTGGGCCGTGACCCGGCGATGGCCGACCGGCTCTGGCTGTGCGACCAGGACCACGAGCGCCTAGCCGAGCTGCGCGAGCTGTCCCCCCACGTCCGGCTCGTCGACTCCACGCGCCTGTCGCGCATCAAAGAAGGCCCCGAGCGGCGCGCGGCGCGGCTCCAGGAGCTGACCATCGACGCCGTCAACCTGCACCACAGCGACTGGAGCGGCGGCCTCAGCACCCTGTTCCACCGCTTCGGCCTGTGCACCTTCGGCTGGGATGCGCAGTTCGACCGCGTCCTCGACGGCCTGCTGCGCATGGGCCTCGACGGCGTGTTCTCCGATCACGTCCCGCGCCTGGTCGACGCCCTCAGCCGCAACGCCCTCGCGCGCGGCTTCGGGATCGACGAGCAGCCGCTCAGCTGACGTCCCAGGTGGGCCGGCTGTGCAACAGCGCGTGCAGGTCGCCGGTGCCCGAACGGTCCTGGGCGGCGGCGAGCTGGCGGTTGGTCTCGCTGCCGTAGTCGGGCCGCTCCACCGCCCGGAACACCCCGATCGGCGTCGGTTCGTGGGGCCCCGCCGACAGCCGCGACAGCGTGAACGCGAGCCCTGGCTCCGAGCGGGCCTCGTCGTGGACGAGGATCGCGTCCTCTCCCACGTCGTCGACGCGCACGATCTGCGCCCGGCCCTGGTGGTCGATGGCCACGCCCTTCTCCCGCTCGGCGCCGAAGCGCACCTGCTCGCCGTGCACGAGCGGGATCAGCATGTCGTCGCGGGCCGAACGGGCGGTGATGGTCTCGAACGCACCGTTGTTGAAGACGTTGCAGTTCTGGAAGATCTCGACGAACGCCGCACCACGGTGGTTGCGGGCCCGGCGGAACATCTCCTGCATGTGCTTGCGGTCCATGTCGTGGGTCCGGGCCACGAAGGTGGCCTCCGCACCGAGCGCGACGCTGATGGGGTTGAAGGGCTGGTCGAGCGAGCCGAACGGCGTCGACTTGGTGACCTTCCCCACCTCGCTGGTGGGCGAGTACTGGCCCTTGGTCAGCCCGTAGATCTGGTTGTTGAACATCAAGATCGTGAGGTTCACGTTGCGGCGCAGCGCGTGGATCAGGTGGTTGCCGCCGATGCTCAGCGCGTCGCCGTCGCCGGTCACGACCCAGA
>Ga0182745_1002809_pt1 | contig 15311 bp, 11 predicted proteins | sample eDN3rd30CKraftBY_FD_128523 | JGI IMG/M metagenome (GOLD analysis project Ga0182745, IMG submission 128523) | Enriched backyard soil microbial communities from Emeryville, California, USA - eDNA 3rd pass 30_C Kraft BY (version 2) (version 2) | ecosystem: Environmental > Terrestrial > Soil >...
CCGTCGTCGCTCCTCGTGAACGCGAGGAGCGTGGGTTGAAACGCGCCAGCGCCGCAGCAGCGGACGCCGCAGCGTTGGTCGCTCCTCGTGAACGCGAGGAGCGTGGGTTGAAACCTCGGAACCTGCACGTAAAGGGTGATGCTGCCAGGTCGCTCCTCGTGAACGCGAGGAGCGTGGGTTGAAACTTGAGAATCTCCAGCGCGAGGACCCTCACCCCCTGTCGCTCCTCGTGAACGCGAGGAGCGTGGGTTGAAACGCTCGTCGATGTACGACGCAAGCCGCAGGGGTACGGTCGCTCCTCGTGAACGCGAGGAGCGTGGGTTGAAACCCAACCGTGACGGCGCGGCACCTGTACCGGTTGGCGTCGCTCCTCGTGAACGCGAGGGGCGTGGGTTGAAACGACGTCGCCCGCGAAAGGACTTTCGACGATCAGTCGCTCCTCGTGAACGCGAGGGGCGTGGGTTGAAACGACAAGCGCAAAGGGGAGGCGCTCACCGTCGGAGAGTCGCTCCTCGTGAACGCGAGGGGCGTGGGTTGAAACACTGAGCTCGTCGATGCCGCCTACACCGCGGCCATGGTCGCTCCTCGTGAACGCGAGGGGCGTGGGTTGAAACGCAACCTTCGTCGTCCAGCAGGCCGCGCGGGGCCGTGTCGCTCCTCGTGAACGCGAGGGGCGTGGGTTGAAACTTCCCGGGCACCATCGGTCCGGACAGCGCCGTGTCGCTCCTCGTGAACGCGAGGGGCGTGGGTTGAAACATTCCCGGGGTGACGCTGGTCGAGGCCGAGACCGGTCGCTCCTCGTGAACGCGAGGGGCGTGGGTTGAAACGTCCTCCTCCTCCCGCTGGCTGCTGTAACGGCGAGTCGCTCCTCGTGAACGCGAGGGGCGTGGGTTGAAACCGGGTGCCCACGGCGGTCCGCGAGGACGTGACCCGTCGCTCCTCGTGAACGCGAGGGGCGTGGGTTGAAACGAGATGCCATATCCGGCGTCTCCCGACTCAACCGCGTCGCTCCTCGTGAACGCGAGGGGCGTGGGTTGAAACAACCCTCTGCCTGCTGTGGTTCCGCCTGTCGCGGTCGCTCCTCGTGAACGCGAGGGGCGTGGGTTGAAACGTGAAGAGTTGGAGGAGACGAAGGCCGAGCGTGGTCGCTCCTCGTGAACGCGAGGGGCGTGGGTTGAAACATCGACATGATGACTCTGGCGCTCCGCCACATGCGTCGCTCCTCGTGAACGCGAGGGGCGTGGGTTGAAACACGAACCTCTTGATCAACGTCGGCACCGGCATAGGCAGTCGCTCCTCGTGAACGCGAGGGGCGTGGGTTGAAACATGGACAGTATCCCGCTCCTGCGTGTACCTGCCGGTCGCTCCTCGTGAACGCGAGGGGCGTGGGTTGAAACGGCAATGCCGGCTACATGAGCGGCATTGAGCTGGAGTCGCTCCTCGTGAACGTGAGGGGCGTGGGTTGAAACTCATGAATCGCGCGGCGAATGCAGTGCCGCTGGGGTCGCTCCTCGTGAACGCGAGGGGCGTGGGTTGAAACAACACTGGTGCTTGAGACGCTGCTGTGGAAGCGGTCGCTCCTCGTGAACGCGAGGGGCGTGGGTTGAAACGGCAACGCCGTGCGCGAGGTCCCCCCGCGCACCTGTCGCTCCTCGTGAACGCGAGGGGCGTGGGTTGAAACTCGGGCACCCAGAATGCATGGCCCTTGGGGTTGGTCGCTCCTCGTGAACGCGAGGGGCGTGGGTTGAAACCGAGTAGCGCTGCAGCCCGTTCGCCTCGTCCGCGTCGCTCCTCGTGAACGCGAGGGGCGTGGGTTGAAACCGCGCGCGAATCCCACGGGAGCAGGCCGTCTCCCGTGTCGCTCCTCGTGAACGCGAGGGGCGTGGGTTGAAACTTCTCCGATCCCACACGCCCATCCTATGGCAAGCCCGTCGCTCCTCGTGAACGCGAGGGGCGTGGGTTGAAACAAACGCAAATGGAGGCAGTCATGGGCAAGACGCAGGGGTCGCTCCTCGTGAACGCGAGGGGCGTGGGTTGAAACTCGACGAGTTGCCCCAGCGTGCGGTCATCAAGGTCGCTCCTCGTGAACGCGAGGGGCGTGGGTTGAAACGCAGTAAGGCGATCAAGGGCGGGTTCGTCGTCAAGAAGTCGCTCCTCGTGAACGCGAGGGGCATGGGTTGAAACCTCGTCTCGACGCGCGCCTCGCTGATCGACCGCGAGTCGCTCCTCGTGAACGCGAGGGGCGTGGGTTGAAACTGCAAGACGGACGCGAACTTTCCCGGCTGGAAAGTCGCTCCTCGTGAACGCGAGGGGCGTGGGTTGAAACAAAGCTCCTACACTGACAGGATGAACCGCCCTGTCGCTCCTCGTGAACGCGAGGGGCGTGGGTTGAAACCTCTGGGGCGCGCTCATGGTCTGGGTCGCGAAGCGGAAGTCGCTCCTCGTGAACGCGAGGGGCGTGGGTTGAAACTGCTGCTTGAGGTCACGATGCACCACCGCACAGTCGCTCCTCGTGAACGCGAGGGGCGTGGGTTGAAACCCACCGACCTGACGACCACGCCGGTTGCCTCGCTCGTCGCTCCTCGTGAACGCGAGGGGCGTGGGTTGAAACACGCTCACTGGTGAGAACTGGGATGGACCTGTCCAGTCGCTCCTCGTGAACGCGAGGGGCGTGGGTTGAAACCGGTAGCGGCCCGGGTCCAGGTGATCACGGAGTTGTCGCTCCTCGTGAACGCGAGGGGCGTGGGTTGAAACGCTTCGGAGTCGGACGCCCAGATGCCGGGGCGATGTCGCTCCTCGTGAACGCGAGGGGCGTGGGTTGAAACCCACCAGGACCCCCACTCCACCTTCCCGAGGCGTGTCGCTCCTCGTGAACGCGAGGGGCGTGGGTTGAAACTTCGAGGGGATGCCGAAGATCGGCTCGAACCCGGTCGCTCCTCGTGAACGCGAGGGGCGTGGGTTGAAACCTTTCGTAGGCCGCCTCCTTGAGAGACAGCCAGGTCGCTCCTCGTGAACGCGAGGGGCGTGGGTTGAAACTTCTCTTCGCTGGCGGTGTACGCGCTCCCGGTGGTGGGTCGCTCCTCGTGAACGCGAGGGGCGTGGGTTGAAACGGGAGTCTTGCGGAGGCCGATGGGGCTGGTGGGTCGCTCCTCGTGAACGCGAGGGGCGTGGGTTGAAACATCTCGTGGAGTGGTCATGCGCGCGGAGCTGGAGTGGTCGCTCCTCGTGAACGCGAGGGGCGTGGGTTGAAACGCTGAGAAGGGCGGAATCAGTGGCGCTGTGGTCGCTCCTCGTGAACGCGAGGGGCGTGGGTTGAAACGTGACCCACAACTTGCCGAGCGGCCGCGCCCGACCGTCGCTCCTCGTGAACGCGAGGGGCGTGGGTTGAAACGCTGCCGGCGCCTACGTGCCCAGCCCCTACAATCTCGTCGCTCCTCGTGAACGCGAGGGGCGTGGGTTGAAACCCCAGCTCGGCCTCAAGCACCCACTCCTGCCGCGTCGCTCCTCGTGAACGCGAGGGGCGTGGGTTGAAACAATGCGCGTCCGTGCTGACGCGGATGGAGGCCCGTCGCTCCTCGTGAACGCGAGGGGCGTGGGTTGAAACTGGCCGAAGCAGAGCAACCTTGTTGACCTGCGCGCGGTCGCTCCTCGTGAACGCGAGGGGCGTGGGTTGAAACTTCCTGAGCCAGTACCCGGGAGGCGTCCCAGAGGTCGCTCCTCGTGAACGCGAGGGGCGTGGGTTGAAACCACGAGGCGGGCCGTCTGGCGGTCCAGGCCGTGGTCGCTCCTCGTGAACGCGAGGGGCGTGGGTTGAAACCCGAGGAGGGCCACCTCGCTGACGCGCAGGAGGTGTCGCTCCTCGTGAACGCGAGGGGCGTGGGTTGAAACTCAGAGGCGTGGGAGCCGACGTGACGCCGCCGCCAGTCGCTCCTCGTGAACGCGAGGGGCGTGGGTTGAAACCGGCTGATGGAGTGCTGAGGACCAAGGTCACCGTCGCTCCTCGTGAACGCGAGGGGCGTGGGTTGAAACTCAACGCGGTTGGCGGAGCGCTCCCCGCGGCTGTCGCTCCTCGTGAACGCGAGGAGCGTGGGTTGAAACTGACGATGCTGATGCTCGGGGCGGTGGTGCTGGTCGCTCCTCGTGAACGCGAGGGGCGTGGGTTGAAACGCCCATCGCTGGTGTCTCCCGACGTATCCGCTTCCGGTTTAGCCGCCGCTGCCGAGAGACGCCTCGCGCTTGCGTCGTTCGCGCTCGTGTCGCTGCTGGCGTGAGCGGGCCGTCACCTCGGCGAACGGACGCGGATGCCTCGTGAGCAGGGGGCACCCGCCCAGGTCAGTCACCCAGGGCGTGTACGCGTGCCCCGCTCTCCAGCGCCAGCTCCAGCAGGGCCTGGAGCTCCGAGAGCTCACGCCATCGGGGCTCCTTTTCGAGTTCTCGTGCGACCAGCTCGCCGAGAATTCGTTCCTGGAGCTGAGGATCTCGCGGCAGGCGGGTGCGTGCCCCGTGCTGTGCCCGCATCCGGGCCTCGGCCGCTGCTCGCAGCCCTTCGAGCACTCGCAGCCAGCGCTCCTGCTGGCTCCGCTCCAGCAACGCGTCTCCGTAAGGGTCCATCTGCGTCACGACGGAATCATCGACCTGTGGCAGCAGCCACGAGAGAAACTCCTCGGACACGGTCGCCCGCAGCAGGACCCCCCCGTTCTTCTCGACGCTCCAGTCCATTTTTATCAATCCTCCGCGCTGCCCGTTGCGCGTATCCGCTCCCGATGGCGTGCATAGAAGCGGAGAAAGACGGAGAGCGCCCGATCCCTGGGCAGGACGCGCTCTTCTTTCAGGATGGCCGCCGAGACCTGCTCGGCGGAGGGCTGCTCCTCGGACCATTCCAGCTCCAAGGGCGCGAAGACTCCCACGACATCGACGAAGGCGGGCTGGAGCAGCTGCTTCCACCCTGGAGGCGTGCCACACCCCAGGCACCAGGTGAGCCGGTCATTGCGATGGGGCTCTCCGGCCGCATCGAGACGTTCGAGAGAGCCAATCACCCGCAGGCAGCCCGGCTCATCGGAGGGCTCCGTCCGATGGGGGATGCCCAGCCGCTCCGCCACGGCCAGGGCGATGGGGCGGGCCTCCGCCTGCGCCGCGCGGGCGGAGGTGAGCGCGACGCCCTCCTGGCGCACCCACGCCACGAAGCGGCGGAGCATCCACGCCGTCTCGGGCTCGTCCGCGTTCAGGAACCAGTAGGGCGCGACCACATCCCCTTCGTCTTCCGAAGCCCCGAGCACCACGAGTCGCGCCAGGACGTACGCTTGGCGCCGCGAGTCCAGCGTGCCGGGCTTGAAGTCCCCACCGCGGCGGAGTGCCTCGTCCCGCAGGCGTACCGCCGCCGGGTCCGTGAGAGTGAGCGGGGCGAGCACGTCCCACCCCTGGCCCTCTAGCGCGAGCTCGATGAGCGCCCCCACGAGGGCTGGCGTCGCACCGCGCTGCCGGGCCGCCACTTGGAGGAGTTCCACGGCTTCTCGCTCATGCTGCGCTGCCCGCAGCAGCGTGGCCTGGCGTGTCAGCCCTTCGTCCGTCCCGGAGAGCGAGGCCTGTCTGCGCGCAAGCTCCAGCCCGAGCTGCTCCTCTCCCAGCTCAAGGAGCAACTCCGCGAGTTCCCATGCCGCCTCCTGCTCGGAATCGAGCGCCAGCGCGACGGGCGCCACCTCCTGGCACAGGCGCAGCGCGGCCGCCTGGTCTTCGTCCGCTTCGTAGGTGGCGCGGATGCGCTCCACCGCTTCAGCCAGGCTCCTCACCTCCATGCGCTCACCCCGCCTGCGGCTCGGTTTCCATTTCCAACAACATCACCTCGCGGACCTCGGCGCGCTCCTCGGGCGTCAAGGAGCGCTTCAGCTCCTATATCCACTCACGCGGCCGGTAGGTCGCTCCACGTGAACGCGAGGAGCTTGGGTTGAAACCGGCTGAGGTACTCCTCGCCGAAGCCGATGAAGTCGCTCCTCGTAAATGCGAGGAGCAAGCCGGGGCTTGATGATCTGTGGGCCCCCTGCCGTGCAGGACTGGCCGGTGTTCGCGGGACGTTGGGCTCGGCACCTGTCTCAGCTACCGCGCCCCAGCGCCCCACGGCCGGAGGAACACATCCGTCTCCTCCAGAATCCGCGGCAGGGACGCGGTCAGTTCGTGGCCGTCTTCGACTTCCACCAGCTGGACGTGCCGTTTCCCTTCCGCCCACTGGCGCGAGTTGCGTACGTCACAGGTGTCATCCTGGGTGCCATGGATGATGAGCGTCGGCACGCGGACGTCGGGCCAGCCTCCGGTGCGGGCGTCCACGGCCTCCGCGTCCTCGATGAAGCCCGCGTGGATGCGCACCTTGCGCTGCTCCGCGAAGTCATCCGTCTCAATCCACCCCGACGTCCGCCAGTGCTGCCACGCCGCTTCGCCCATCCTCCGGCGCAGCTGGGGCACGACGCGGAAGGCGGGCGCCAGCAGCACCAGCGCGCAGACGCGGGCATCCTGCTCCGCCACGCGCGCCGCCGTGAGACCTCCCAGGCTGGAGCCGATGAGCACCGCGCGCTCCTCGGGGCCGCCCATCGCCGCGCGCACGGTGTCGAGCATGGCGCTCAGGCGGAGCTGCTCCATGGAGGGAACACGGAGGTTCAGGCGCTCGACGTGGAGGCCCTGGCCCGCGCAGTGCCGGGCCACGGCCACGCCCTTGGTCGAGTCCGGGCCCGAGGCGAAGCCGTGCAGGTACAGCCAGCGAGGACCCACGGAGGAGGGAGGCGGCGTCGACGTGCGCATGCGGCGCACTGTAGCGGGCGCTCGCGTCCCTGGCCTCAGAAGCGGGCCACCGGCCCCGCAATCACCGACTGCATCAGCCTGGCGCACTGCTGGAGCGCGTTCGACGTCAGCTTCACGTCGCAGAACTGGAAGCCCGTCGAGACGGACACGCCCCACCGGTCGCTGAACCAGCCGTCGATGCCCACCCGGAAGGCCATGCTCGTGGTGTCGATGTTCTCGCGCAGCCAGTTCCCCACGTCATCCGGCGTGAAGGTGCTCCCCCAGCTCTTCGACAGGCGCGCGCCCACCCAGGGGGTGATGGGCTTGTCCTTGAAGAAGCGCAGCCGCGCCTCGATGCCCACCGCCTTGTAGTCGAGCTGCGCGCGCTCCACCTGGCCCGAGCGCATCGCGTCCGGGAACTGCCGCCCCCACGTCTCGGAGATCTCCGCCAGCAGGCCCACGGAGAGTCCCGGTGGGGTCTCCAGGCCCAGGTAGCCGTGCAGCGCCGGGCCCTTCGTCCGGAAGTTGCTCAGGTGGTCCAGGGTGATGCCCGCGCCCAGCGACGCGTAGCCATTCCAGCCCGCCGCCATCCCCTCCGTCCCCAGACACAGCACGCCCGCCACCGCCACCCACATCGACTGCTTTCTCATGCGTTGCAGTCTATGCCTGGAGGCCGCCCCCGGGGATTCCACATGCTGCCGCGTGTCATGAAATCCGGCAGCACTGTGCGCCGGGCCCGTGCCCTGCGCGCTCCGGTGGACAGTCGCGCCTCATGGGAGGGCACAGGTCGAACGAAAGGCGAGGGCCGCGCGCTCTTCCCGGCGCCAAAAGACCTGCCCATCATCGCGTCGGTTGCCAGGCACCCAGGAGGTGTGAGGGGAATGGATACAGACCTCAGGGGTAATATATAACCAGGATGACCAGTGAGGTCTGTCGGGCCGACGGCGAGGAGATGGAAATCAAGCAATGCCTGTCTTGTCTGATGAAAGTTGGCGTGCTAAGCAGGTTATTGGGCTTTTAACTGCTTGGCTGGAGTCTGGCGTGGCGCACGTCCACGGGCGGGCTCCGGCGCATGGGGGCGCGCATGCGGCGGCGGTTCACGGGAGCGTTCGTGGGGCTGGGGCTGGCCGCCGCGTGTGCCAGCGTGCCCTCGGGACCCGTGGAGGGCGCGGACTACGGCTACCGCAACGGGGACGTCTGGGTGCGCGGGCCCTGGGAACTCATCACGCCGTCAACGGATGTGGACGAGGTGATTGACCAACTGTGCCCGGCCATCATGCGGCTGCCGCGCGCGCAGGGGCGCGAGTACGGGCAGGAGTACTGCGGCGCCATCTACTCGCTGGGCGACGGCACGTATTACGCGAGCCTGCCGTCCACGCTGGGGCCGTTGCTCAAGGCCACGCCGGAGCCGCTGAAGGCCTGCTTCGCGCCGCGCTCCGTGAACGACCCACGCGGCCGCACGGTGGTGCTGGCCGACTATCACAGCCATTCGTGGCCCAACTCGCGCATGTCCAGCGCGGACCGGCGCGAGTCCCGTCAGCGCTTCAGCATCCGCATCCAGTTCGACACCGGCTGCCGGGTGATGAAGCTGGTGCCCTACGCGGGCGAGTCGCGGCCCGGCGAGCTGTTCGAGCGGCGTGAAGGCAGCTGGGTGCGGATTGGCATCATCAAGCCCGAGCACAAGGCCGCGGGCATCGTTACCTGGATGGATGGGTAGCCGTGCGCGAGCCTCGAACTGGAGACACCATGAAGCGCGGACTCCTCCTCTCCTGGTGCTTGCTGCTGCCCGCCTGCGCGCTCTTCCAGCGCCCCTACCGGCCGCCGCACGCCTCCGCCGAGGAGGCCGCGCGGGTGCAGTTCCCGCTGGACCTGCCGGCGGACACGCGCACGACGTTGCCCGCGGAGCTGGTGACGGCCATGCAGCTCGCGCTCGACGACTTCCTCCCCCTGGACGTGAAGCCACACAAGGGCGCGACCGACATGGAGCGCTGCCTCTACCGGCGTGAGTCGTATGAAGTGATTGCGGCCCCGGGCCCCGAAGGGGTGACGTTCGTCCGTGTGACATTGCGCCCGGATGTCTGTGAAGAGCAGAACATCGTCATGGACATGGAGGCGACGTATGCCGTCGACGTCGCCGGGCGCCGCATCCTCGCGCGGCAGCGGTGACCTGGGCCCGAGCGGAGAGAACACCGCGTGCCGGTGTCTGGCACTCCACAGGGAAGTGAGGGGTTGCCCCCGCATGGCGCTGGAAGCAGACGCCCGGCATGCACTTCCGGTACGGCTTGTCGTCATGTCCCCGCGTCGTCAGTCTGAAAAGACCATGGCCCTTCGACTCCAGCTCGCTCCCCGGGCGCTCCGGACCCTGGCAGGCTGTTCGACGCCAGTGCGGGAGCAGCTCCAGTGTGAACTCGGAGCGCTCGCCGCGGGCCTCCCGCTGGATGGACCTCTCATGCAGGACCAGGGCGGGCTGGTGGTGCTCGACTCCGGCTTTCGCGTCCGCTACCTGCTCGACCCGGGACGCGGGCTGCTGCGGCTGACCCACCTGGCCGCGCCCGTCGCCCCCCACTCCTGGCCCGACAGGTCCCCCGCAGACCCGTAGGCGTCAGGGCGAAGGAGGGCGCTCTCTCAGGGGCAGGCGCACGGTGGCGCGGGTGCCTCCGCCCTCGCGGGCGGAGAGCTGGATGGTGCCTCCGTGCCGGGTGACGATTTCGCGGCACAGGTACAGCCCCACGCCCAGGCCCTCCACGCGGCTGATGGTGGACAGCGTGTTCCCACGCAGGGCGCGGGTGAAGAGGCTCTCGCCGCCGCGGGGGCCCAGCCCCACGCCGCGGTCCTTCACCTCCAGCACGGCGGCGGCGTCCTCCGTGTGGAGCACCACCTCCACGGGGCCGCCCTCGGGGCTGTAGCGGATGGCGTTGTCCACCAGGTTGTAGACGACCTGCTCCAGGCGGGGCTCGTCCCACCACCCCTCCACGGGCTCCAGGTCCAGCGTCAGGTGGTGCTGCGGCGCGGACGCCGCGCGCCGCTCCGCCACTCGCCGCACCAGCGCGGACAGCTCCAGGGGGGCCTGCGACAGCGACAGCCGGCCGCTGGCCAGCTCGGACACGTCCAGCAGCTGGTTGACCAGCCGGGCCAGCCGGTCCACCTGCCGGTCCATGAGGTCCAGGTCCTGCTGGCGCACGGCGCCCGGGCGCAGCCGCTGCAAGCGCAGCTTGAGCGTGGCCAGGGGCGTCTTCAGCTCGTGACTGGCGATGGAGAAGAAGGCGGCCTTCGCCTGGCTGGCGCGCTCCATCTCCACCAGGTGCCGCTGGAGCCGGGCCGCCATCTCGTCGAAGGCCAGCCCCAACTGCTCCAGCTCCACGGCCCCCGCGCGGTGCAGCACGCCGAAGGCGCGGACGTCGCGCTCGCCCGCGGCCATGCGGCCCGCGGCCTCGGACAGGGCCTCCACCGGGCGGGAGAGCATGCGGGTCAGCATGCGGGTGATGGGGATGGCCAGGAGCAGGGCCAGGGCGAGGGTGCCCAGCAGCGTGCGGTAGGCGCCGATGAAGCTGAACTCCAGATAGCTCATCGGGTGCTCCACCACCACGCGCCAGCCCGGCTGGAGCAGGGAGGCGGTGGCCAGGTGACGGGTCGCCAGCGCTCGCTTGAGCACGGGGGCGTGGGGCTCCGTGTCGTAGGTGCCCGTGCCGCTCGCGGGGAGCCGCGCGAGCAGCTCGCCCAGCGGAGTGCCCCGCAGCGAGGTGGGCTCCGGCTCCTGCGCCGCGCCCGTGTCGAAGGCGACGTTGCCGGCCGGGTCCAGGAGCAGCGCGCGCTGGCCCGGAGCCAGCCGCTCCTGGGCCACCGCCCGCATCCGGGGCAGGTTGATGGCGAGGACGGTGAACCCCTCGAACTGTTGCTCGCGCAGCAGCGGCGCGACGGCCACCGTGACGGGCCCCGTCACCGTGGCGCGGCCGGCGAAGACGCCGCTCACCAGGGGCGCGCGCGTGCGGCGCACGTCCTGGAAGTAGGCCCGGTCGGAGAAGTCGGTGCCCGTCACCGGCTGGGTCCCCGCGCCCTGCGGCGGCCAGAGCGCCACCAGCCGGCCCTGGCTGTCGCCGAGGCCGCAGTTGAGGGAGAACACCGAGTGATTCACCCAGTTGCGCAGGAGCCTCTCGAGGCCCGCCTTCGACGGCCGCTCGCCCGCCTGCTCCCACCAGCCCACGACGACGCTGGCCAGCAGGGACGCCTGGGCCTGGGCGCTGGCCAGCTCGGCGTCCACCGTCTCGGCCAGCAGGTGCGCGGTGGCCAGCCCCTGGTCATCCAGCCGCTGCCGCTCCGAGGCGTACCGGGCCCGGCTCTCCACGGTCCCCATCACCAGCAGGGGCAGGGTGAGCACGAGCAGCAGGGTGGAGCTCACCACCGATGACAGCGAGAAGGTCCGGAGCCCCGAGGGCAGCAGCGGCCCGACGCGCGCGCGGACCGCCGGCATCATCAGCACCACCTGGGCCAGCAGCGCCGGCAGCAGGCTGTTGAGGGCCTGCTTGATGCCAATGGCGAGCGCGCTCGCCGGCGAGACGTCGATGCCGAAGGTGTAGCTGACGACGATGAAGGGAAGGCCGCACAGCCAGTAGAGCCCATCCGCCTGCAGGGGCCAGTAGCGCCGCGTGAGCGCGCCCAGGGTGAGGCCCTCGGCCACCGCGACGACCAGGGCCCACGGGTGCCCCCAGAGCGGGAGGGTGACGGACGCGGCGATGCCGGCGGCCAGCCCCGCGCCCCAGGGGCCCAGCAGCGGCGCCGCGGGAATGACGAGGAAGACCCCCGGGAGGATGTCGATGCCTGGGATGAGCTCCAGGGGAATGCGGTTGAGCGCATGGCCCAACATCCCCACCAGCAGCGCCCAGGCGATCCGCGCGCGCCCGCTCATGTCGAGAGGACCCTAACAGCGCCCCCCGTGGCGGCCTCCAGCGCTCTTTTCGCGGAGTGTCGGCGGCCCGCAGCCCGGCCGTGCGGCGTGGCCGACCGCTTCCGGACATTTCCGATGCCGTGCAGTCGGCGTGCTTTCCCGTTGTCGGGACATGGCGCCGTCCCTACATCGACGGGACCGTGCCCATCCTCCTGGCCGAGTTCCTCCTCCAGCAGCGGGAAGCCATCATGTCGGCATGGGAGGTGGAGGTGCGCCGCATCCCCGCCGCCCAGGCGCTGCCGCGGCTCGCGCTGCGGGATGGGCTGCCCCGGCTGCTGGAGATCGTGGCCGCGCTGATGCAGCGCCATGGCCCCGTGGGCGTGGAGCGGGGCCTGGGGGATATTCCGGACCGGCACGCCATCGAGCGGCTGGGCGAGGGCTTCGACCTGCGGCAGGTGGTGACGGAGTACCGGCTGCTCCGGTCCTGTGTGCTCCGGCTGTGGACGGCCCGGGAGAACGCCACGCATCGTCCGGAGGCGGAGCTCGTCTTCCACGAGGCCATGGACGAGGCGGTGGCGGCCTCCGTGAGCCGGTACTCGCTGGCGCGTGAGCGCACCTTGCAGGCGCTGGACCGCATCAGCACCGCGGCCCTGGGCAGCGCCGACGCCGCGGGGCTCCTCCCGCGGCTGCTCCAGGTCCTGGGCGAGACGGTGGCCGTGGTGGACGTGGCGGCCGTCCTCCTCGTGGACGGAGACGCGCTGCGGGTGGAGTGCGTGGTGGGCAGCGGGCTGGCGCCGGGCGCGGTGGTGCGCGCGGGGCAGGGCTTCGTCGGCACCGTCGCCGCCACGCGCCAGCCGCTGCTGGTGCACGACGCCCGCGCGGACAGCCGGGTGCGTGAGCCGCTGCTGCGCGACGCGGACCTGTCCGCGCTGTACGGCGTGCCGCTGATGCTGGGAGAGCAGCTCCTGGGCGTGGTGTTGATGGGCAGCCGCGCCGCCCATGAGCTGTCGGACGAGGACCAGTTCCTCTTTCGCGCCATGGCGGCGCGCACCACCGCCCTGCTGTCACAGGCCCAGGCCCATGCGCGTGAGCGCGAGGCGCGCGCCGAGGCGGAGGCGTCACTGGCCCGCCTGCGGGAGAGCGAGGCGGGGCTGCGCCGGTGGGAGCAGGTCTTCAAGCAGCTGGGCGTGGGCGTGGCCGTGGTGGACGCGCCGACCGAGACGCTGCGCGAGGTGAATCCCGCCTACGCGCGCATGCATGGCTATGCACCGGAGGAGCTGCTCGGGCGGCGGCTGGAGGACATCTATGCGCCCGAGGCGCGTGGGGTGCTGCCCCGGCACACGGCGGTGGCCAGCTCCAAGCCGTCGCATGAATACGAGTCGCTCCACCTGCGCAAGGATGGCACCCGCTTCCCGGCCTTCACGCACGTGACGGCCTTCCGGGACGCCTCCGGCCGCGTGGAGCAGCGCGTGGCCACGGTGCTGGACATCACCCAGCGCCGGGCCATGGAGCTGGACCGGCAGCGGCTGCTGAGCGCCATCGAGGCGGAGCGCGCGCGGCTGGCCTCCGTGCTGGACCAGATGCCCGCGGGCGTCTTCATCGCGGAAGCGCCCTCCGGGCGGCTGGTGATGGCCAGCCGCCAGGTGGAGGTCATCACCGGCAAGCCCTTCCGGCCCTCCGAGTCCATGCAGGACTACCTGCGCGACTACGGCACGGCGCGGCACCCGGATGGGCGGCCCTATTCCATCGAGGAACTGCCACTGGCGCGCAGCCTCGTCCAGGGCGAGGTGGTACAGAGCGAGGAGATGCTCGTCGCGCGCGCGGACGGTCAGCCCGTGACGGTGCTCGTCTCCAGCGCGCCCGTCCTGAGCCGGGACGGCGCCATCATCGCGGCGGTGGCCACCATGGTGGACGTCTCCGAGCGGCGCCGCGCGCAGGAGGCCGAGCTCCAGGCGGCCCGCTTCGGCGAGCGGCTCATCGCCATCGTCAGCCATGACCTGCGCAATCCGCTCAATGCCATCCAGCTCTCCGTGACGCAGCTCCTGCACAGCGAGACGCTCCCCGAGCGCGAGCGCCGGCTGGTGACGCGCATCGCCCGCTCCGGCGACCGGATGAAGCGCATGATTTCGGACCTGCTCGACTTCACCCGGGGCCGGCTGGGCGGTGGGATTCCCATCCAGCGCGCGCCTGGAGACCTGCGGGCGGTGGTCCAGCAGGGGCTGGAGGAGCTGGAGGCGGCGTGGCCCGAGCGCAGGCTGACGCTGCGAATCGCGCCGGGGCGCTACGAGGGCGCCTGGGACACGGACCGGCTGCTCCAGGTGGTGAGCAACCTGGGCGGCAACGCGCTCCAGTACAGCCCCGCCGACACCCCGGTGTCCTTCAGCCTGTCGGACGGCGGCGACACCGTGGCGCTGGAGGTACACAACCCGGGGGAGCCCATCTCCCCGGAGGTGCTGTCCCGGCTCTTCGACCCCTTCCGCCGTGTCGTCATGGCGGGCGTCGGAGGCGGTGGCAGCAGCGGCCTGGGCCTGGGGCTCTACATCGTCGAGCAGGTGGTGAAGGGCCACGGGGGCCACATCGAGGTGACGTCCACCGCCGAGTCGGGCACCACCTTCCGGGTGACGCTGCCCCGGCTGCCGGTGGGAGGGCCGGCCTGAGGCCGGGGGACGCCAGGCTCAGCCAGGGCTGACCACGCGCTCCAGGGTGGCCCGCAGCTCGAACAGGTCCACGGGCTTGGGGACGGTGGCGCGGATGCCCTCGGGGAGCGGCTGCGAGTTGCCCGCGCCGGAGACGACCACCACCGGCAGGCTGCTCAGCCGGGCGTCCTCGCGGACATGCCGCATCAGCTCCCAGCCGCTCATCACCGGCATCATCAGGTCCAGGAGGACGGCGTCCGGCCGCGGGAGCCGGTTCAGCCGCTCCCAGGCGGAGAGGCCGTTGCCCGCCGTCTCGACAGCGAAGCCCTCCAGGGTGAGGAACTCCTCCAGCAGCTCCCGGCTGTCGGCATGGTCTTCCACGAGGAGCACGAGGTTGGGCGAGGACATGAGGCCGTAGCCTTGTACTGAAGTCCAATGTCCGCCAGGGCCGGCGGCCCGTGCGTCCGCCCGTGGACGTCGGCGCTGTCCACGGGCGCACGATGCGGCAAAGAGCTGCGATGTCGGCTTTTTCTTGGATGAGTCTGCTTTGACGCATGGGTGACACATGCGGATTCGCTGTCGAGAATGACACCCGGGGTGTCAGGCTTGAGCCGCTGCATGTCTGGATTATCGGCACGAGAGGGGCGGGTGTCGCCGCCGCCCCTGGGTGCGGCGTGTCTCCGTGCAGGGGGATGAAAATAATCCCCTCCACATATGCTTGGAGTGCGTGGTATTCAGGGAAAAACAGAGACATAAGAAGTTGCCTTGTTTGAGAGGCATTCCCCCCGGCACGCCAAAACAGTGCAGGCATGCTCTCGGCATGCCAGGAGTCAGACATGACACGGTATCAAGGAGTCTCGACGCTCGCGGTGTTGTTCATTCTGGGTGGCTGTGACGGAACCCTGCCCGAGGAGGCGCCGGCCGGCCTCGAGGTGCGGCGACAGGAGGCGAAGGCGACCGGGCTGGACCTGAGCGTGGTGGACCTGTCCGCCTCGTGCGCGATGACCGCGCTGTCCCTCTCCGCGGCC
>Ga0182745_1002810_pt1 | contig 15310 bp, 11 predicted proteins | sample eDN3rd30CKraftBY_FD_128523 | JGI IMG/M metagenome (GOLD analysis project Ga0182745, IMG submission 128523) | Enriched backyard soil microbial communities from Emeryville, California, USA - eDNA 3rd pass 30_C Kraft BY (version 2) (version 2) | ecosystem: Environmental > Terrestrial > Soil >...
ATTTGCTACCATCTCGGTCGCGAACTCCATGCCGTCGGACTGCAGTAGCATGCGTTCGACCGCATCCCTGCGGAATGCGCGCATGCCGCAATGAAAGTCGCCGATCTTTACTCCAAAGGCTAACCGGGCAATAGTCGAGAGGACCGGATTGCCAAGATAGCGATGCAGCGGAGGCATGGCGCCAGGCATGATTCCACCCTTGAAGCGGTTGCCCATCACTAGGTCATAACCTTCGTCGACCTTGCGGACAAAGGGTGCAATGTCGGCCCAGTCGTACGAGTCATCGGCGTCCGCCATGATGATAATCTCACCACGAGCTGCTTCGATGCCCTTGCGGATTGCCGCACCGTACCCGCGAATGTTCTGATGCACGACGCGTGCGCCCAATGCTGTCGCGATTTCAACTGAATTGTCCGTTGAGCCGTTGTCTGCGACTACGACTTCGCCCGCCACATCCATTGCCCGGAGCGCGCTGAGGATCTTTTCTATGCAGGTGCCGATAGTGCGTTCTTCATTGAGGCATGGGAGTACCGCTGTCACCCGAACCTTGGGTGCCACGCTGCAATTCACAGTCGTCTGTGCACGATATCGATCGGATAAGGACGGTGCGAAATCGGGGTTCGCGGACATTCTTGTGGCGTCCTGTAGTTATCGAAAATCCCAGAGCCCCTCGGAGGAGGGGCTCTGGGTGTGACGTCCTTGGCTGGCTAGAGGCCCACGGCGTACCGTCGACCTCAGTTTCCTGATTACGAACCGAAGCCCGCGCGGCAGGAGGCCGGCAGGTATTTGTCGAGCACGGTAGTTCCACTCGAGGCGGCGGCGGCGGCGCTTGGTTGGGCGGTGGCGGTGGAGGGCGTCGTCGCGTTGCCGCACGTCCAAACCACGTCATTGTTGGCGCTCAACGAGGGGCGCAGACCGAGGATATTTTTACCTGTGGCAAGCGCCGTCTTGTTGGCCTGGCCGCCATAAGTGATCTGAATCGTGCCATCGTCAATCTCTACCTTTTCCACGTACTTGCCCGACTTGACGTCGGCGGTGTCCATACCAATCGCCGCATTGTTTTCTGGCCACTCGCCAGAGTTGGCAAAGTATTCGGCGACAGCGGCCTTAAGGTCGCCCGCGAGGTTGAGGCCTTCCGTGACTTGGGCGCGGACCGTGTAGTCCTGGTACGCAGGAATGGCGATAGCCGCCAGGATGCCGATGATCGCGACCACGATCATCAGTTCGATCAGGGTAAAACCCTTTTGCATAGTCTTCATGGAGCCCTCTGTTTGTATTGAGTTGAGCGAAATCCAAAACACCGGTACACACCGAGCGGCCCCGAGGCCTGCTGCCTGGGAACTGCAAGTCATGTGCCATCGTTGTATTGCGCTAGCTATTGTTCTGATTGAGCGCGGTTTTTTCCGTGATCAGATCGTCGCTGTTGCGTTCGCGAGAGTCGCAGGCTGGCGGCAGATTGGGACGTCATCTGTCGCAAAGTGACGATCTTTGTCAGGTCCGGTCTCAGGCGGCTGCGGGAACTTCCAGCGGTTTTTGCGGCTGACCCACTTCCTCGTGATAGTCGTCTTCGCTGTTGACTCCCCAGATGGCGGTCTTGCTGGTGCCGGCCACGATGCAGTCTACCGCAGCCTTGGCCGCAAGCATGGAGTGATCCTGGTTGTTGTAGCGATGCATGCCATTGCGGCCGACCGGATAGAGATTCTCGAACTCGTCGAGAAAGCCGCGGATGCGGCCGATGGAGCGGTATTCGCCGAAGTATGCCGGGTAGGCCTTGGGCACGCGCACGACGGTGCCGTCGAGAACGTCCCGGCGATCGATCAGGCCGATCTTTTCCAACTCGGCTGCCGCGAAGTCCACGAAGGAGCCGGTCGAGCGCGACCAGAGTTCATCACCTTCCTGGCAGAAGTACTCCAGGCCCAGGGAAATCGTGTCTGGGCGCGCCACCAGATAGGGGCTCCAGTTGTTGAAGATCTGCAGCCGGCCCATTTTCACATCCGGCTCTTGCACGTAGATCCAATTGTCCGGTGGCATGCCCAGGCTCGTGTCGTCGGCATGCGCTGAACGCATTCGTTTGACGATCAGTCCGGCCGTCATGAAGTCACGATAGGGGAGCTGAGTGGCAACGTGAGCCAGACCGGTATCTTCCGGCGCAAGCTGTCTGGTCAGTTCCGCTAACGGCATCGTCGAAATCAACTCATCGCAGGCGACCGTGCGCACTTCGTTGCTGGCGTCGCGAACGTCGATGGCGACGATACGTCGACCGACACGGCGAATGCCGACGACCTTGTGTTGCAAATGCAGTTCACCGCCGGTCTCCTGCACGAGCCGTGCAACCTCTTCCCACATCTGGCCGGGTCCCAGGCGTGGATACAGGAATCTCTCGATCAAACTGGTTTCAACGTTCTTTTGCGCGACGTCAGTGCGGGATCTGATTGCCGCCGACAGAGCATGCTGGATGGCCTTGGTGATGGAGAGTCCTTTGATGCGCTGTGCACCCCATTCGGCAGAGATGTCCTTGCATTCCACACCCCAAACCTTTTCCGTGTAATCCTTGAAGAAGGTGCGATACAGCTGCTGTCCAAAACGATTGATGAAGAAGTCTTCGAGTGTCGCCTCGGGGGTGCGCGGCAGCAGCTGTGATCGGGCATAACTGAGTCCGACCCCGAGCGTCGAAGCGAATCCCATGTTGCTGAGCGTGCGGTAGCTGAGCTTGAGCGGGTAGTCGAAGAATTTCCGCCGATAGAGAATGCGCGACAGCCGCGACCGAACCAGCATCACCTTCTCATTGCTGGGGTCGGTGATCTGTGACGGCGTGAATTCGTGCGAATCATTTTGGTAGCTGATCCCGATGGGAGCGTTGTCCTCGGCGGCGACCGGCAGAATGTCCTGCCACCATTTCATCACCCAGTCCGACTTGGAGAAGAAGCGATGGCCGCCAAGGTCCATGCGGTTGCCGCTGTAGCACACCGTCTTGGAGATGCCGCCGACCTGCGTATCTGCATCGAACACCAAAACCCGGTGCGGCGTCTTTCTTTGTAGCTCCAGTGCGGCGGTCAACCCAGCTGGGCCGGCTCCGACGATGGCAATGGTCTTGGTCATGGATGCGCGTTCTCTGATTCCGTCTGTGCTGCCGTTGCCCGGGCAGGCATGAACAGCAAAAACTTTCGCAGTGTGTAGTTCGTGATGAGGGTGCAGGCCGACGCCACTATTTTGGCGACCAGTAGATGCACCTCCACAATCTCAACACCCAATGCAATAATCAGGCCATTAATGACCAAACCTATCAAGCCAATGGTCCAGAACAGGGTGAATTCCGATTCCACCCGGGCCAAGCGGCGAAACCGGAACACGAATTTCAGGCATAGAAGGTAAGCCACGCAAGTGCCTGCCGTGAACGAAATTGTGGCCGCCACCAAGTATTGAATGTGTACCCACGACGTCAGGGCGAGAAGTCCCAGTACGTCGACGGCGAACGCGCATGCGGAAGCTGCCGTATATAGTAAGAACTCTTTCGGCAGCAGGCGGATCATGGTGCGTTGTTCGTAAGGGAGTCGCAGAAGTACAGCCGCTGTCCTCCCCACCGGCCGGGTGGGCCCTGGAGGTGCGGCAAAGGCAGGTCGCGCTGGCTCACAACATAACCGAGTTCAGGGTCGGAGCAGATCGCCTTGAGGGACTGGATAGTCAAAGTTCCGATCTTGTCATGATTCTCCTTGTCGAAGGCGAACCCCTTGTGGCCGGTCACGGGCTCTAGCACTGCCGCGCGGCGCGCGACTTCGCTGGCCGTCTGTCTGGAGAACACTATTCCTGCTGACTGCGAAGTCGACAGATAGGCAGGGCTGTCCAGCAGTAGCCACACTGCCGGCGTATCGTCCGGCCAGAAAACGCTGCGCTTGTGATCCAATGCCCTGCGCCAGTCGGTGAACGCCGCGTAACCAGTTTCGTACGCCTGGATTGTCCAGTTGCGGTAGGCCCGCGGCGCAATGGGGGCGAACAAGGCGATAGTGATCATGCACGTAAATAGCGTTGAGAGCAGGCGTCTCGACTGTACGGTGGCGAACCATAGCGCCCATGTCAGCGCCACTGCGGGCAGAGTCAAGTCGATCACGTCGCGGATCCGCTCGATTAGTAGAGGCTCCTTGTTGGTCGTGAATTCGAGCTGAGCCAGGGTCAGCGCTGAAGCTAGTACGGAAGCCAGCATCGTAGCTGCAACGCAGAGGCTGAATGCGACCAGGTATTTGACGTACTGAGCATCCAATCGCTGGCGCTGCCATATCAACAAAATGCATAGGGCAGCTAGTGGCGACCCGATTGGAATTGAGGACGCCCAACTAACGGTCGGTATCCATGCCGTGCACAGCAGTAACGCGATTGCGCGCCGCGCTGTGTCGCGGCTTTGCCAGCAGGAAATGACGGCGATTGGCAGCATTGCGACCGCTAGATACGCGCAAATCCAGGTCCAGCGCCACGGCTGCCCCTGTATGAGTAGCGCAACCGGTGCGGCGAAACTGGAAATCGTAGTGAGCGCCAAGCCGGTGACTCCCACGGCGATGGAAGAGAGTCCGAGGCGTCTGATGGTCAGGCTGCCGGTGGATGCGATTGCGAATAGTATGGTCAGGAATGCCAGCAGGCTTAGGTCCCAATCGACAGCGCGCCACTCATCGGCAAACATGAAGAAGCTGCGCGCACGCACCATCGCGAGCCACTCCGAGTCCATCATGACGATCGGTGGATGAGGGAAGAACTTCGCCACGGCAATGATTGCCGCAAACGCGACGCAGCCGAGCAACAGATACCTGGGACCGAGCAGGAACGGAAAGCGGTACAGCAGCAGCACGAGTAGTCCTGGCATCGCCATCAGCGGATGTGTCAGCAGAGCCAAGGCTGCAACCAGCAGCGCCAGCCCGAATCGTGATGCAAGTGCGAGCGCTATGGCTGTCAACGTTAATGCCTCGGCCGGTAGGCGCGCAGTGAAGAATGTTTCCGAGTACTGGAATACCCCAAAGGCGCCATATTCACCCGGGACGACCAGGACGATTCCAGTGATGAGCCAGGCATATTTCCGCGACGTCAAATGGTTGGCGATGAACCAGGTCGCGATGGCGGACCATGCATGAGAAATAATCGTGAGCAGCGCTGCAGCGGATGCCAGGCCGAGATGCTTGATGAACCAAGCAAAAACGCCCGTGAAGATGGTGTAGTTGTCCTGCGAGCCGAATTTCAGAAACAGATCGGTGGTGGCGAGCCCAGGATTGAGTCGCGCGATAGCTTGGAAGGCATAGAGCTGGGCGTCGTCATCGAGTCCGCCGTAGTACTTGCGAATCGTCCAGATGAGTACGTAGCTTGCGGCCAGCGTGACGCAGGCAAACAGTGCCGACGTTTGTCGTTCCAGCACCGACCAGGGCGAACGAGCGGACGCGGTGATCGTTGGGTGCGACATGCGCTGTGTTGAGGCTGCGGTAACTGGAGTTTGAGGGGTTATTCGACATTATGTCGCCTCAAGCGAGGTCCATGGCGTGAAGTGGTCCTACATTTCTGATGGGCCGGTAGTGGTAAGGGTGTGAACTGCGTCGCGACAAGTGAGGCTGGGCACAGCGTCTGGCCGAGGTGCTCAAAGCGCGCGGCGTCGACCCCAAGTTGATCGAGGACGCGATCCGAGAAGCGGCGGCAGGCTAACCGCGGGCGGCTGTCAGCCTATTCGATCCCCAGTTTCTTGATCCGGTACCGCAGCGACCGGAAGGTCATGCCGAGCAGGGCGGCGGCCTTGGTCTTGTTGTAACGGGTCTGCTCCAGGGCGCGCATGATGGCGTCGCGCTCGATGTCTTCGAGGGCGTCGCCGAGATTTTCGCCAGGAGAGACGGCGGTCGGGGGGGCGGGCTCGGCGTTGGCGGTCCGCTGGCGCAGGTGCAGGTCGGTGGCGTCGATGGTGCCGCCGCTGCATAACGTCGCGGCGCGTTCGAGCACATTCTCCAGTTCGCGCACGTTGCCGGGGAACGGGTGCTCGCTCAGGAGGCGCATGGCGCTGTCGGTGATGCTCAGCGGACCCCGGCCGACCTGTTTACTGAGGCGGGCGAGAATGGAGTCCGACAGCTCGGGAATGTCTTCCAGGCGCTCGCGCAGCGGCGGGACGCGGACTTCGATGACGTTGACGCGATAGAACAGGTCCTCGCGGAACTTGCCTTCGGCCACCAGCGCCGCCAGGTTCTTGTGGGTGGCGGTGAGGATGCGGATGTCGACTGGTACTTCGCGGGATTCGCCCACCGGGCGCACGCTCTTTTCTTGAATCACACGCAACAGCTTGACCTGCATGTGCAGCGGCAGATCGGCGATTTCATCCAGGAACAGCGTGCCGCCCTCGGCGGACTGGATCAGGCCCGGTTTGTCGGCCACCGCGCCGGTGAAGCTGCCTTTCTTGTGGCCGAACAATTCGCTTTCCATCAGTTCGGTCGGGATGGCGCCGCAGTTCACCGGTACGAACGGGCCGTCGCGGCGTGCGCCGGCATCGTGAATGAGATGGGCCACCAGTTCCTTGCCGGTGCCGGATTCGCCATAGATATGCACGGGCGCCTGGCTGCGCGCGACCCGCTCGATCAATTCGCGCAGTTGCTCCATCTTTTGGGACTGGCCGAGTAGCTTGATCTGGGGCAACTGGAGGGTGCTCTCGACGTTGGTGTTTTCGCCGAGCTTGAGCGTCGCCGCAATGAGCTTGCGCAGCGCGGCGACATCGAGGGGTTTGGAGATGAAGTCGAACGCGCCCAGCTTCAGTGCGCGCACGGCGGTCTCGACGTTGCCGTGGGCGGTAATGACCGCGACCGGGACCTGGGGCTTGTGCTTCTGGATCCAGTCGACGATCTGCAGGCCGTCGCCGTCGGGCAGTTTCATGTCGGTCAGGCACAGTGCGAAGGTTCCAGCGCGCAGTGCACCGATGGCGGTGGCCAGGGTGTCGGCGGTGGTGACCTCGAGATCCATCCGCTCCAGCGTAATGCTGAGCAGCTCACGGATATCGGGTTCGTCATCGATTACCAGGGCGCGCGGCGCGGACATCAGCTATTCCCAAAGCAAGAGGCTGCCAAGACTACTCCCAGCGCTGCGGGTCGGCAAAAACCAGACGGAAGATGGAGCCGCCGTCGGGGCGAGGCTCATAACCCAGCACGGCCCGGTTGCTGTGGGCGAGTTCACGGGCGATGAAAAGGCCGAGCCCGGTCCCGCCGCTGCGCCCGGCCGAGGTAAAGAAAGGTTCGAAGATGCGTTCCGCATCCTGCGTCGGGATGCCCGGACCGCGATCCTGGATTTCCAGGTAGGGGCGGTCGGAGACTGAAACGCGACCGGTGCGCAGTTCGATGCTGGCGTCGGTGCCGGCGCCGCGGCCATATTTCAGGGCGTTTTCGCACAGGTTCCAGGCGACCTGGTGCAGGTGGCTGGGGTCCATCCAGACCTCGATGTCCTCGCTGGCGGGGGAGAATTGCAGCGTTCGTTCGTCGACCTGGGCAGTCTGCCGGAACTCGCCCAGGAATTCGGACAGCCACGCATTCAGGCCAATGCGTTCCGGGCGCGCGGAATCACGACGCGACAACTGCAGCACGTTCTCGATGATGGTGCTGACCCGCGCGCCGTTGTTGATGATGATGTCGGTGAGCCGCCGATCCTGCGGGGTGAGCGAGGGGGCTTCGCCCAACAGTTGCGCGGCATGGCTCATCGCGCCTACGGGGTTGCGGATTTCGTGGGCGATGCTCGCACTCAGCCGGCCCAGGGCCGCGAGCTTGGACTGCTGCACGCGCTCTGCGATCAGGGTCGTGTCCTCCAGGAAGATCAGCGTGGGCCCCGTGCCTTGGCGCTCCAGCGACACGAAGTGCGGCTGGATCATGCTGCCGCCGTCGGCCGACAGCACGGAGGCCGGGTTTTGCCGCCACTCGTTCGAATGGCTGCGCCACTGGCCCAACTGGTACAGCAGTCGCGGGGAGACTTCGCCGAGCAGGATGCCGGGGTCGACCGGGCCGCCGTTGAGCAGCTTGGCGGCCGACTCGTTGATCAGCTTGATGCTGTCGTTGGCGTCCACCACCAGGATGCTTTCGCGCAGGTGCTGCACGATGAACTGGTTCAGTTCGGCCAGGTTGGCGACATCGACCTCGCGCTGCCGCACCAGCTCTTCGCTGCGCGTCAATTGTTCGGCCAGCAGCCCCATGCCCAGGGCGATGACGAAGGTGGCGGCGCCGACGATGCCGGCGGCGGTGAAGTCGCCGAGATCACCGATCCTGGCCAGCGTCGTGAAGCCTTGCTGCAGCAGCAGCCCCAACGTTCCGAGCGCCGCGAACAGCAGCGCGATGCGCGGTCGCACGATGAAGCTGGCCGCCCCAATGGGCAGCATCATCAACGCCGCCAGGCCGCCGGCGGTGCCGCCGCTGGCATAGGTGAGCAGCGTGATGGCCAGTATGTCGATGGCCACGCCGACCACGGTTTGCAGGCCGAGGCCTGGCTGCCGGCGCTTGATGCTGACGATGGACATGATCGCGAACAGGAAGTATGCGGTGGCCGTGCCGACGAACAGCGGCGGGCGCACCTGGCCGATCTGGGTCGAGGACACCCAAACGAACAGGGTGCCGAGCAGCGGAGGGGTGAGCAGCCGGAACAGATTGACCAGCGCCAGTACCCGCCAGGCGAGGTCCGAGGCAGGGTTGGAGGCCAGGGGCACGGAGAATTTCATTGCCGGCAAGTGTAGGGGGGAATGGCGTCGTTTCGGTAGCAAGCGGCGCCGTTCGAACGGCGTTCTTTGCATCAACGGCGAATTCCCGCAGAATACCGGGTCTTTCCGCCCATAGAATCGAGCCACGATGAATCTGCACGAATACCAGTCCAAGCAATTGTTCGCCCAGTACGGCATCCCAGTGCCCACCGGTTATGTCGCCGGCAATCCAGCCGAAGCCGCGGACGCCGCGCGGCGTATCGGCGGCAAGAAGTGGGTGGTCAAGGCGCAGGTGCACGCGGGTGGCCGTGGCAAAGCGGGCGGTGTGAAGCTGGTGGATTCGCCGGAAGCGGCCGCCAAGGCGGCGCAAGCCATGATCGGCACCCGCCTGTCGACCCACCAGACCGGCCCCGAGGGTCTGCCGGTCCACCAGGTGTTCGTCGAGGAAGGCTCGAGGATCGACAAGGAGCTGTACGTCAGCCTGGTGCTGAACCGCGACAAGGGCGAAGTGGCGTTCATCGCCTCGGCGGCCGGCGGCATGGACATCGAGGAAGTGGCGGCTCACACCCCGGAGAAAATCATCCGCGTCAACGTGCATCCGGCGGCCGGCCTGCAGCCTTCACAGTGCCGCGTGCTGGCGTTCGGTCTGGGCCTCACCGGCAAGCAGATCGACCAGTTCGCCGGCATCGCCCAGGCGCTCTACAAGCTGTACCTGGAAAAGGACGCCAGCCTGGTCGAGATCAATCCCTTGATCGTCACCGGCGAAGGCAAGCTGGTGGCGCTGGACGCCAAGATCAACATCGAGGACAACGCCCTGTTCCGCCAGAAGGAACTGGCGGGCTGGCGTGACGACAGCCAGGAAGACGAAATGGAGCGTGCCGCGGCTCAGCACGAACTCAACTACGTCTCGCTGGACGGCGACATCGCCTGCATGGTGAACGGCGCCGGCCTGGCCATGGCCACCATGGACCTGATCAAGCTGCACGGCGGCGCGCCCGCCAACTTCCTGGACGTGGGCGGCGGCGCGACGCGCGAGCGCGTGACCGTGGCGTTCAACCTGATCCTGTCCAACCAGAACGTGCGGGCCATCCTGGTCAACATTTTCGGCGGCATCGTCCGCTGCGACATGATCGCCGAAGGCATCATTCACGCGGTCAAGGACGTGGGCGTGAGCGTGCCGGTGGTGGTGCGCATCGAAGGCACCAACGCCGATCAGGGCCGCAAGCTTCTGGCCGACAGCGGCCTGGCCATCATCGCGGCTTCGGACCTGACCGACGCGGCGAAGAAAGTCGTCGCGGCCGCCAAGCAGTAATGCCGGTCGCGCTGCCAACCCTCATCTCGTGTCCGGCCCCCAAGGCCGGTCATCTGGCGTCCGGCCCTCGGGGCCGCCGCCAGTAAACCCGCACTCAAGGTTTTCCTCATGTCCATCCTGATCGACAAGAACACTCGTGTGATCTGCCAGGGCTTCACTGGCAAGCAAGGCACTTTCCATTCCGAGCAATGCCTGGCCTATGGCACCAAGCTGGTCGGCGGTGTGACGCCCGGCCGCGGCGGCGAAAAGCATCTCGGCCTGCCGGTATTCAACACCGCGCGTGAAGCGGTGAAAGAAACCGGCGCCACCGTCAGCATGATTTATGTGCCGGCGCCTTACGCGGCCGACGCCATCCTCGAAGCCGCCGACGCCGGCGTGGAACTGATCGTCTGCATCACCGAGGGCATCCCGGTGAACGACATGGTGCGCGTCAAGTCGGCGCTGGCCAGCTACGGCAGCCTGCTGATCGGTCCGAACTGCCCCGGCATCATCACGCCGGGCGAGTGCAAGATCGGCATCATGCCCGGCTTCATTCACAAGCCCGGCAAGATCGGCATCGTGTCGCGCTCCGGCACCCTGACCTATGAAGCCGTGTTCCAGACCACCAATGCGGGCCTGGGCCAGAGCACCTGTGTGGGCATCGGCGGTGACCCGGTGCGCGGCATGAACTTCATCGACGTGCTGGCGCGTTTCGAAGCCGACCCCAAGACCGAAGGGATCATCATGGTCGGCGAGATCGGCGGTGCCGATGAGGAAGCCGCGGCCAATTTCATCCGTGAGAACGTCACCAAGCCGGTGGTCGCCTACATCGCGGGCGTGACCGCTCCGGAAGGCAAGCGCATGGGCCATGCCGGCGCCATCGTTTCCGGTGGCAAGGGCACAGCCGCGGACAAATTCGCCGCGCTGGAACGCGCTGGCGTGCGCACCGTGAAGAGCCCGGCCGACCTGGGCAAGGCCATCACCGAGCAGCTCCAGAAGCGCGCCAAGAAGGCTGCCAAGACCCAAGTTGCCAAGAAGGCCGCCAAGCAGCCCGCGGGCAAGGCCAAGGCAGTGAAGGCCCCCGCCAGGAAGAGCAAGCCCGCCGCCGCCAAGGCCAAAGTCCAAGGCAAGGCCAAAGTCCAGGCCAAAGCGAAAGCCAAGACCAAGGGCAAAGCTCAAGCCAAGGTCAAAACCGGCAAGGCGGTGAAGCCGGCTCGCTCCAAGGCCAAAGTCACCAAGGCCGGCAAGGCCAGAAAGGGCGGCAAGGCGCGCCGCTAGTCCCTCCATCCCCTTACCCCTGCCGCAGGCGGGGGTAAGCGGGAGCAGGGCACTCCTTCCCCCTCCCAACACCCATGACCGCTCCCTCCCTCCGCATCGCTCTCGCCCAGCTCAACCTGTTCGTGGGCGATGTCGCCGGTAATGCGCAGCGGGTGATCGACGTGGCCGCTCAGGCCCGCGATGCACTGAAGGCCGATCTGGTCCTGTACCCCGAGCTGAGTCTGTCGGGCTATCCGCCCGAGGATCTCCTGCTTCACAACGGCATGCGTCGCCAGGTCGAGGCGGCGCTCAAGCGTGTGCGGGAAGAGACCCACGGCATCGCCTTGGTGGTGGGGTATCCGGAGTACGAGAACCACAGCATCCACAACGCGGCCGCGCTGGTGCGCGACGGCACCGTGCTGGCCAACTATCGCAAGCAGGAACTGCCGAATTACAAGGTCTTCGACGAAAAGCGCTATTTCGAGCCGGGCACCGAGACCCGTATCGTCGAACTCAATGGCATCCGGATCGCGCCGCTGATCTGCGAAGACATCTGGGAGCCCGACCCCGCCCTGGCGGCCAAGGCGGCCGGCGCGCAACTGCTGGTGGTCATCAATGGGTCGCCTTATTCCTACGGCTACCAGGAGCGTCGTGAGCGCGTGGTCCGCGAGCGGGTGCTGGCGACCGGATTGCCGGTGGTGTACGTGAACCTTCTGGGTGGGCAGGACGAACTGGTGTTCGACGGCGGTTCGTTCGTAATGAATGCCGCCGGTGACGTGGTGCAGCGGGTGGCACCGTTCACCGAGAGCGTCACCCCGGTGGATATCGATTTGATCGATGGCGTGGCGGTGCCGAGGCCGGCGCACGTCGAGCCGCCATTGGCGGAGGCGGCGAGCGTCTACCAGGCGCTGCTGCTCGGCGTGCGCGACTATGTGGGCAAGCACAAATTTCCCGGCGTGGTGCTCGGCCTGTCCGGCGGCATCGATTCCGCCCTGACTCTGGCCATTGCCGTGGATGCGCTCGGGGCGGACCGTGTGCACGCGGTCATGATGCCCTCGCGCTATACGTCGAAGATGAGTGTCGATGATGCAGCCGAACAGGCGCGGATCCTGGGCGTGAGTCACGACATCATTTCAATCGAAGGCATGTTCGGGGCCACGCTCGATGCGCTCAAGGAGGTGTTCGCGGGCCGGGCGCCGGACACCACCGAGGAGAACATCCAGGCCCGGTGCCGTGGCGTGCTGTTGATGGCCATCTCCAACAAGACCGGACGCATGCTGATCACCACCGGCAACAAGAGCGAGATGGCGGTGGGCTACGCCACTTTGTACGGCGACATGAACGGCGGGTTCGCGCCCATCAAGGATTGCAGCAAACTGCTGGTGTACGCGCTGTCCAACTACCGCAACTCGATTACCGGTGGGATCGTGCCCGATGGGGTGAAGGTGATTCCGCAGCGAGTCATCGATCGTCCGCCATCGGCGGAACTGCGGCCCGACCAGAAGGATTCGGATTCGCTGCCGCCTTACGAGGTGCTGGACGCCATTCTCGAGCTGTTCATCGAAGAGGATCTGTCGGTGGATGACATCGCGGCGCGTGGCTTCGATCGGAACACCGTCGGCCGGGTGCTGGACATGGTGAAGCGCAATGAATACAAGCGGCGTCAGGCGCCGCCGGGCGTGCGCATCAGCGACCGGGCGTTCGGCCGCGACTGGCGCTACCCGATCACCTCAGGCTACAGAACCCGATAGCTACCCTCTACCCCAGAACTTCCACCAGGGCTTCTTGCCCTTTTCCTCGGGGTTGGTGGCTATCGCGGCATAGTTCTCCTTCAGCACCTTCTGGGATTCGGCGGCCAGTTGGGTCAGGCCGAGCTTGCTGTAAGAGGTGGACATGATTTCCAGCGCGCGCCGCACCTGGGGGGCGCCGTCGTAGTTCTCGATGGTGTATTTGCAGCGGTTGATCGCGCCCACGTAAGCGCCGCGCTTCAAGTAGTACTCGGCCACATACACTTCGTAATTCGCCAGCCGGTTGCGCAGGAACACCATGCGCTGACGGGCATCTTCGGCGTATTCGCTGTTGGGATAGCGCTGCAGCAGGGTCTGGAACGCCTGGAACGATTTGCGGGCGTCGATGGGCGGACGCTGTGACAGGTCGGCGTGGAACCAGCGCTCCAGGAAGTTGGGGTTGCGCTCGAACTGCACCAAGCCCTTGATGTAGTAGGCATAGTCGACCCGCGGATGGGCCGGGTTCTCGCGAATGAACTGGTCGGCCTGGTCGATGGCCGCTTCCGGCTCGCGGTTCTTGTAGTAGGCGTACATCAGGTCCAGCTGGCCCTGACGCGCCGGGTTGCTGAACGGGAAGCGGGCTTCCAGCTGCTCGTAATAGGTGGTGGCCTCGCGGTAATTGCCGGCATCCGAGGCTTTCTTGGCGGCTTCATAGAGCTTATCGGCGCTGCCGAGGATTTCCTTGGCCTTGTTGGCGCCGCCGCAGCCGGCCAGCGCCATGAACGCCAGCGTGGCCAAGGCAATCAGTGCCGTGCGAAAATTACTGGGCATTTGAACGATCCGAATAGGAGTGCGGGCGAGTATACCTGCCGGCCGTCGTTTCGTGTCCGCGCACGCCCATAAGTTCCCACCCGCCATCTCATGCCCAACGCCATCCGCCATTCCCTGACCATTCCCGACCAGCACGCCGGCCAGCGTCTGGACCAGGTACTCGCCGACCTGCTGTCCGAGTACTCCCGCACCCGCATCAAGGACTGGATCGAGTCCGGCCAGATTCTGGTGAATGGCAGCCAGCTGCGGCCCAAGGACAAGGTGATCGGCGGGGAGCGGGTCGAGGTGGACGCCACCCTGCCCGAGGCCGTGGTGGTGGCTCCCCAGGCCATCGACCTGGACGTGGTCCACCAGGACCCGCACGTCCTGGTGATCAACAAACCGGCCGGCCTGGTGGTCCATCCGGGCGCCGGCAACGCGGCCGGTACCATGCAGAACGCCCTGCTGCACCTCGATCCCCAGCTGGCGTTGTTGCCACGGGGCGGGATCGTGCACCGGCTGGACAAGGACACCAGCGGACTGCTGGTCATTGCCCGGACCCTGGAGGCCCACACGGCCCTGGTGCGCGCGCTGGAGGTCCACGAGGTGGAACGGGAATACGAGGCCGTCTGTCTCGGCGTGATGACGGCGGGTGGCACGGTGGAGGCGCCCATCGGCCGGCACCCGGTGGATCGTCTGAAACAGGCGATCCGGTCCGACGGCCGTGAGTCGGTGACCCATTACCGGGTGATCCAGCGCTACCGGGGCCATACTCACGTGCGCCTGCAGCTGGAGACCGGGCGTACCCACCAGATCCGCGTCCATATGGCGCACATCAAGTACCCGCTGGTGGGCGACAAGGTTTATGGCGGCCGTTTGCTGCTGCCCAAGGGCGCCACGACCGAGCTGATCGAGGTCCTGCGTGGCTTTGGCCGCCAGGCTCTGCATGCCGCGCGGCTGGCTTTCGAGCATCCGGTGAGCGGCCAGCCTGTCGAGTGCACTGCGCCGCTGCCGGCCGATATGCGTGCGCTGCTCGATGTGTTGGCACGGGACGTCAAGGCGGCGCAGTGAGCGGGATCGACCGGTCCTCGTCGCCGATGGATTGGATCACGCCGGATTGGCCGGCTCCGGCATCGGTGCGCGCGGCATCGACGTTGCGCTTCGGCGGTATGAGCGAGGGCGGTTTTTCCAGCCTGAACCTCGCGTTCCATGTGGAAGACGACCCGAAGGCCGTTACGGAGAACCGTCGTCGCTTACGCGACGCCCTGGGGTTACCGGCCGAACCGGCCTGGCTGAATCAGGTCCATGGTGTCCGGGTGGTGGAGGCGGGTGCCTGGCAGGCTCCACCCGCGGCGGATGCTTCGATTGCGCGCTCCAGGGGCGAGGTGTGCGTGGTCATGACCGCGGATTGCCTGCCCGTGTTGTTCTGTGATCGCAGTGGCTCGCGCGTCGGGGCAGCTCACGCGGGCTGGCGCGGGCTGGTGGGTGGCGTGCTGGGCGCCACCGTCGAGTCTCTCGGGGTTCCACCCGCGGAATTGCTCGCCTGGC
>Ga0182745_1002811_pt1 | contig 15304 bp, 13 predicted proteins | sample eDN3rd30CKraftBY_FD_128523 | JGI IMG/M metagenome (GOLD analysis project Ga0182745, IMG submission 128523) | Enriched backyard soil microbial communities from Emeryville, California, USA - eDNA 3rd pass 30_C Kraft BY (version 2) (version 2) | ecosystem: Environmental > Terrestrial > Soil >...
GGCAATGGCCGCAGCGTGCGCGGCAGCAGGTAGGGGGCGTCGGTCTCGATCATCAGCCGATTGGCCGGGATGTGCTTCACCAGCTCGCGCAGGTGCGCACCGCGGCGCTCGTCGCACAGCCAGCCGGTGATGCCGATGTGCCAGTCGCGGTCGAGGTAGTCGAACAATTCGCGGCGCTCGCCGGTGAAGCAGTGGACCACCGCCGGGCCCAGTTTGCCGTCGAAGTTCTTCATCATCGCGATGAAGTCGTCGTGCGCGTCGCGCTGGTGCAGGAACAGCGGCTTGCCGTTGTCGGCCGCGATCTGCAACTGCCGCTCGAACGCCCGGCGCTGCGCCGGGCGCGGCGAGAAGTCGCGGTTGTAGTCCAGCCCGCATTCGCCCACCGCCACCACTTCCGGGTGCGCGTGCAGCGCGCGCATCTGCGCGTCGCATTCGTCGGTGTATTCCACCGCGTGGTGCGGGTGCACGCCGGCGGTGGCGTACAGGAAGCCGGGATGGCGCCGCGCCAGTTCCAGCGCCATCGGCGAATGCTCGCGGCTGGCGCCGGTCACCACCATCTGCACCACGCCGGCGGCGCGGGCGCGTTCGAGCACCGCATCGAGGTCGCGCTCGAACGATTCGTGGGTGAGGTTGGCGCCGATGTCGATCAGTTGCATGGGACGGGGGAATGGGGAATCGGGAGACGGTAATTGTAGATGCGAGGCTTGCCCCGCATGGCGCCCTCCCATGAACATCCATGCGGGGCAAGCCCCGCATCTACAATGCCGCGCATGTCGTCCACGTTCCCCATTTCCCCCCTGCTGCCGGCCATCGCCGACAGCCTGGCCGCGCACCCGCGGCTGGTGCTCGAGGCCCCGCCCGGCGCCGGCAAGACCACGCAGGTGCCGTTGGCGCTGCTCGACGCGCCGTGGCTGGCCGGCCGCAGGATCGTGATGCTGGAACCGCGCCGGGTGGCCGCGCGCAGCGCCGCGCAGTTCATGGCCAGGCAGCTGGGCGAGGCGGTCGGCGAAACCATCGGCTACCGCATCCGCTTCGAGAACAAGGTGTCCGCGCGCACCCGCGTCGAGGTCGTCACCGAGGGCATCCTCACCCGCATGCTGCAGGACGATCCATTGTTGGAAAACGTGGGCGCGCTGCTGTTCGACGAATTCCACGAGCGCCACCTGTCGGCCGACCTCGGCCTGGCGCTGGCACTGGACGTGCAGGCCGGGCTGCGCGAGGACCTGCGCCTCGTGGTGATGTCGGCCACGCTCGACGGGCAGCGGCTGGCCGCCTTCCTCGATGCGCCGCGCCTGTCCAGCGAGGGCCGTGGTTTTCCGGTGGAAGTGAGCCACTTCCCGGCCCGGCTCGACGAGGCGCTGGAAGCACAGGCACGGCGCGCGGTGGAGCACGCGCTGGAGAACCATCCGGGCGACGTGCTGGTGTTCCTGCCAGGCCAGCGCGAGATCGCTCGGGTGCTGGCTGCGCTGGAGTCCATGCGTCCCGGCGACATCGAAGTGCTGCCCCTGCACGGCGAACTCCCCATCGAACAGCAATCGCGCGTGCTGCAACCGGCCGCCGATGGCCGCCGCCGCGTGGTGCTGGCGACCAACGTCGCCGAATCCTCGGTCACCCTGCCCGGCGTGCGCGTGGTGATCGACGCCGGGCTGGCGCGCGAGCCGCGCTATGACCCCAACAGCGGCTTCTCGCGGCTGGACGCGGTGACGATCTCGCAGGCCTCGGCCGACCAGCGCGCCGGCCGCGCCGGCCGCGTGGCGGCGGGCTGGACGCTGCGGCTGTGGCCGCAATCGCAGCGGCTGGAACCGCAGCGGCGGCCGGAAATGGCGCAGGTGGAACTGGCCGCGCTGGCGCTGGAACTGGCCGCGTGGGGCAGCGACGACCTGCGTTTCGTCGATCCGCCGCCGCCCGGCGCGCTGGCCGCCGCGCGTGAACTGCTGCAACGGCTGGGCGCGCTCGGCGACAACGGCGGCATCACCGCCACCGGCAAGCGCATGCTCGCCCTCGGCACCCACCCGCGGTTGGCGGCGATGCTGGTCGCCGCCGCGAATCCGCGCGAGCAGGCGCTGGCCGCCGATCTGGCGGCCCTGCTGGAAGCACGCGATCCGCTGCGCCAGGGCGGCGACGCGCTGGCCGCACGCTGGCGCGCATTGGCCGCATTCCGCAACGGTCGTGCCCCGCACGACGCCAGTCGTGGCGCCCTGGCCGCGCTCGACACCGCCGCGAAGCAATGGCGCCGCCGCCTGCGCTGCGATGCCACGCCGCCGGCCGACATCGAAGCGCACGAACTCGGCGACCTGCTCGCCCATGCCTTCCCCGACCGCATCGCCGCGCGCCACGCCACCGATCCGCTGCGCTACCAGCTGGCCAACGGCCGCAGCGCGCGCCTGTTCGACAACAGCGACCTGCGCGGCGAGCCGTGGCTGGTGGTCAGCGAGCTGCGCCACGAGGCGCGCGACGCGCTGGTGCTGCGGGCAGCGCCGATGGACGAGGCACGCCTGCGCCGTGATTTCCCGCAACGTTTCCACCAGCACGACGTGGTGCGCTGGAACGGCGACAGGCGCGCGCTGGAAGCGCGCCGCGAAAGCGGCTTCGACCGCATCGTGCTGGACAGCCGCCCGGCGGGGAAGGTCGATCCCGCGCAGGCCGCGCGCGCGCTTACCGACGCGGTGCGCGAACTGGGGCTGGACGCGCTGCCGTGGACGCAGGGCCTGCGCCAATGGCGCCATCGCGTGCAGGGCCTGCGCCGGTGGATGCCGGAACTGGCCCTGCCCGACCTGTCCGACGCGGCGCTGCTGGACACGCTGGACGACTGGCTGCTGCCGGCCTTCGCCGGCAAGACCCGGCTGGACGCGCTCGCCGAGCAGGAACTGGGCGAGGCGCTGAAGTCGGCCATCGACTGGAACATGCGGCAACTGGTCGACCGCCATGCACCGGTGCGCATCGGCGTGCCGTCCGGCATGGAGCGCGCCATCGACTACGCGCTGGACGACGACGGCAGTACGCCGCGGCCGCCGGTGCTGGCGGTGAAATTGCAGGAGTTGTTCGGCCTGGCCGACACCCCGCGCATCGCCGACGGCCGCGTGCCGCTGCTGCTGCACCTGCTCTCCCCCGGTGGCAAGCCGTTGCAGGTCACCGCCGACCTGCGCAACTTCTGGCAGAACACCTATGCCGAGGTGAAGAAGGAAATGAAGGGGCGGTATCCCCGACACCCGTGGCCGGATGATCCATGGAGTGCTACCGCGACCCACCGTGCAAAACCGCGTGGGACGTGACCGGCACGATTCGCCGTAGATGCGGGGCTCGCCCCGCATGGGGGCTCCCCGGTACGGCCCCGTGTGGGGCAAGCCCCACACCTACGGGGCAATACGCCGCGGCAGCAGGGCTGGGCCGCACAAAATCATGTGCGGCGCGGCCGGACGACCCGTGGACGGCAACCGCAACGCATCGGGCAAAACCACGCGGGACGTGAAACCGTAGGTCGGAGTTCCATTGACAAGGCCCCATCCGGCTAACATTTCCTGCACGCCCCAGCCCCGACACTGGGCGTCTCCCCCGCGGACCTTCGAGGACTTCCCCATGAGCAAGTTCAGCGACATCACCGGCCCTGCCCTGGAGCGGGCGATCGAATTGGCCAGCCATGCCGGCAACAGCCTGAAGAGCGGCGGTTCCAACGCCGCCGACTGGCTCAAGGCCGGCGCCGCCATCGGCGCGATGAAGACCGGCGGCCGTGCCGTAGGCCGGGTCGCGCGGCGCAACCCCGCGGCCACCATCGCGGTGGCCGCCGTCGGGCTGGGCCTGATCGGCTACGCGGTCTATCGCCGCAACCGGCGCGACAACGCCGCGCTGGAGGCCCGCTCGCGGCAGATCGCCGAGCGCCGCCGCGAATCCAGCACGGTGCTCGACGAAACCAGCGATATCGGCAGCGACACCTGATTGCCGCTTGTGGCAGGAGCGCACCTTGGTGCGCTCCTGCGGATCGTCTAGCCTTCGACCATCCGCCACTGGCCGGGCAGCAGTTCCCCGAGTGAATGCGGCCCCATCGAAACACGCACCAGCCGCAGCGTCGGCAGGCCCACCGCCGCGGTCATGCGCCGCACCTGGCGGTTGCGGCCCTCGCGCAGTGTGATGGCCAGCCATGCGTCCGGCACGGTCTTGCGGAAGCGTACCGGCGGATCGCGCGGCCACAGCGCCGGCGGTGTCTCCAGCGATTGCACGCGCGCCGGCAGGGTCGGCCCGTCGTTGAGCGGCACACCGTCGCGCAATGCCTGCAGCTTCTCCGGCGTCGGCACGCCTTCCACCTGCACCCAATAGGTCTTGTCCTGCTTGTGCCGGGGGTCGGTCAGGCGGTGGGCGAGGCCGCCATCGTCGGTGAGCAGCAGCAGGCCTTCGCTGTCATGGTCCAGCCGCCCGGCCGCATACACGCCCTTGGGCAGGCCGAAGCTGGCCAGCGTCGCCCGCGGCGGCTGGCTGCGGTCGGTGAACTGGCACAGCACGTTGAAGGGCTTGTTGAAGGCTACGAGCATGGGAACGGGGGAACCGGGGGAAACGCCTTGTCACAACGGAACCGGATTGGCACGACGCACTTCAAAGCCCGCGGCCAACCACCATTCCCTGTTCCCCGTTCCCTGCTTTTCACGGCTTCACGAAACGCAGCGTCATCCGGTCGCTCTCGCCGATGGCCTTGTATTTCGCATCATCGGCGGCGTCGTGGTTGTTGGACGGCGGCAGCGTCCACACGCCGTTGGGGTGGTCCTTGGTGTCGCGCGGGTTGGCGTTGATTTCGCTGCTGTCCTGCAGCGTGAAGCCGGCCGCCTCGGCCATTGCGATCACCTGCGCCTGGCCGACGTAGCCGCTCTTGTCGTCGGCCGGCACGTCGGCCTTGGCGCGGTGCTCGACCACGCCCAGCGTGCCGCCGGGCTTGAGCACGTCGAAGAAGGCGCGGAACATGTCTTCGGCCTGGCCGCTGGCGCGCCAGTTGTGCACGTTGCGGAAGGTCAGCACCACGTCGGCCGAGCCGGGCGCGCCGAGCACCGGGGCAACGGGGTCGTAGGCGACGATGCTGGCGCGGTCGAACTGCGCCGGCGCTTCGGCGAACTTCTTTTCCAGCCCGTCGCGGCTGCGCTGCTGGTAGTCGCGGCCGCCGCCGGCCGGCAGCGCGGCCGGGTCCACCACCGCCGCCACGTAGTTGCCGCCCTCGCGCAGCCAGGGCGCGAGGATTTCCGCGTACCAGCCCGCGCCGGGGGTGATCTCCACCACCGTCTGCTGCGGCTGCACGCCGAAGAATTCCAGCGTCTGCAACGGGTGCCGGTATTCGTCGCGGGCGCGGTTGGCGTCGCTGCGCCATTCGCCGGCCAGCACGTTCTGCAACTGCACGGACGCCTGGTGCCCGGCATGCATGGCGGCGTGGTCGTGGTGCGCGTGTTCCTGCGCGGCGGCCGGCAGCGTGGCCAGCAACAAGCAGGTGGCGAGCAGCGAAACGGGCGTCTTCATGGCACGGCATCCGGCAGGGAAAACCGGAGCCTAGCATGCGTCGGCAAGGGCTTCGCGCGCTGCCAACTCGCACTCTTAATGCTTCCATAACCGCGTCGGCGGGCATGCCCACTATGCTGTAGCGCTCGATCCGGCAAGGAGGTGCGCATGACACGGTCCCGCGAACTTGGTCATTCCGGCCTGCAGGTCGCCCCCATCGCGTTCGGCGGCAACGTCTTCGGCTGGAGCGTGGACGAGAAGACCGCCTTCACCCTGCTCGATGCCTTCGTCGAGGCCGGCTTCAACCTGGTGGACACCGCCGACGTGTACCCGGCCTGGGTGCCGGGCAACAAGGGCGGCGAATCGGAAGCCATCATCGGCCGCTGGCTCAAGGGCAGCGGCAAGCGCGACAAGGTGGTGGTCGCCACCAAGGTGGCCAAGTGGGCCGAGCGCCCCGGCCTGTCGGCCGACAACATCAACGCCGCCATCGACGATTCGCTGCGCCGCCTGCAGACCGACGTGGTGGACCTGTACCAGGCGCACGAGGACGACGAATCGGTGCCGCTGGAGGAAACCCTGGGCGCGTTCGCGCGGCTGATCGAGGCCGGCAAGGTGCGCGCGATCGGCGCCTCCAACTACAGCGCCACGCGCCTGCGCGACGCGCTGAAGGTCTCGGCCGACTACCACCTGCCGCGCTACGAAACCCTGCAGCCGGAGTACAACCTGTGCGACCGCGCCGGCTACGAGGCCGAGCTGGAGCCGCTGGCGCGCGAGCAGGAACTGGGCGTGATCAGCTATTACGCGCTGGCCAGCGGCTTCCTCAGCGGCAAGTACCGCAGCGCGGACGACGCCGGCAAGAGCGGCGCGCGCGGCGCCAAGGTGGTCGCGCAATACATCAACCCGCGCGGGCTGGGCATCCTCGCCGCGCTCGACGACGTGGCCGCCGGGCACAAGGCGACGCCGGCACAGGTGGCGCTGGCGTGGCTGATCGCGCGGCCCGGGATCACCGCGCCGATCGTCAGCGCCACCCGCGTGGAGCAGCTGCACGACGTGCTGGCTGCGGCAAGGCTGCAGCTGTCGGCACAGGACGTCGCGCAGCTGGATGCGGCCAGCGCCGGGGCGTAAGGCGAGGACAGCCGGCGAATACCGCAGGCACCGCGAGGTGTTGCCGGGAAAGCCCCTGCGGGGCAAGCCCCGCAGCTACGGTGAAGGCAACACGCAACCGGTTCGGCATGCCTAGCGCGCGAACGGCGCCTCGGCCAGCGCCTGCGCCAGATGGTCGAGGAACGAGCTGATCCGCGCCGACACCGCGGTGTTGCGGTAATAGACCGCGTGGATGGGCTGGCGCACATCCAGCGTCTGCTTCGGCAACACCTCGACCAAGGTGCCGCAGTCGCGGTCGCGCTGGGTCATGAAGTCGGACAGGCAGACGATGCCCGCCCCTTCCAGCGCCAGCCGCCGCAGGGTTTCGCCACTGGACACGGCCACCACCGGGCGCACGTGCAGCCGTGCGTCCCCGGTACCACGCAACGGCCAGTGGTTCAGCGAATCCGGCTCGTTGAAGCCGAGCAGCGCATGCTCGTCCAGCTGCGTCACGCTCTTCGGCGTGCCGCGTTGCCGCAGGTAGGCCGGGCTGGCCAGCACGCGCAGACGGCTGCGCGCCAATGGCCTTGCATGCAGGGTCGAATCGGCCAGCGGGCCGATGCGGATGGCCACGTCGGTGCGGCGTTCGAGCAGGTCGATGTAGCGCTCGGAACTGTTCAGTTCCAGTGCCACCTCCGGGTAGCACGCACGGTAACCGGCCACCAGCGGCGCGATCACGTGCAGCACGAACGGCATGGCCGCGTCCACGCGCAGGCGCCCGGCCGGGCGCTCGCGGCGCGCGGCGATCTGTTCCTCGGCCGCCTCCACCGACGCCACGATGGCCCGCGCCTGCGCCAGGAACGCGGCGCCCTCCTCGGTCAGGTGCAGGCGGCGGGTGGTGCGGGTCAGCAGCGTGGTGCCGAGCTTCTCCTCCAGCCGCGCCAGCGTGCGGCTGACGCCGGACGGGGTCTGGCCGAGGCCCTCGGCGGCGGCGGTGATCGAGCCGCCGTCGATCACGGCGATGAAGGCCTGCATTTCGTCGAGGGTGGTTTTCATGGGCGCCGTGGCTGGCCGTGGATGCCCGATTATTGACCATCCATCAATATTCATTGGATTCAATTCCGCTTTTTCGGCAACAGTGGCGGTCCCAGACTGTGCGCCCTCCCCCGCTGAAGGCCGCCCCATGTCCCGTGGCATTCCCCTCGCCCTGCTGGCGCTCACGCTCGGTGCGTTCGCCATCGGCACCACCGAATTCGTCATCGTCGGCCTGATCCCGACCATCGCCGCCGACCTGCACGTCGGCCTGCCCTCGGCCGGCCTGCTGGTATCGCTGTACGCACTGGGCGTGGCGGTCGGCGCGCCGGTGCTGACCGCGCTGACCGGCCGGGTGCCGCGCAAGGCGCTGCTGGTGGCGCTGATGGCGCTGTTCACCGCCGGCAACCTGCTCGCATGGCTGGCGCCCGGCTACGCCTCGCTGATCGCCGCGCGCATCCTCACCGGGCTGGCGCACGGCGTGTTCTTCTCGATCGGCGCGGTGATCGCCACCGCGGTGGTGCCGAAGGAAAAGGCCGCCAGCGCGATCGCCATCATGTTCACCGGGCTGACCGTGGCACTGGTCACGGGCGTGCCGCTGGGGACCTTCATCGGCCAGCACCTGGGTTGGCGCGCCACCTTCCTCGCGGTGGCCGGGTTGGGCGTGGTGGCGCTGCTCGGCAGCCTGCTGTTCGTGCCGCGCAACCTGCCGCGCAGCGCACCGGCCACGTTCGCGCAGCAACTGGCGGTGCTGGCGCAACCGCGCCTGCTGCTGGTGTACGCGATGACCGCGCTGGGCTACGGCGGCACCTTCCTGGCGTTCACCTATCTCGCACCGATCCTGCAGGAGGTCAGCGGTTTCTCCGCCAACGCGGTGGGCGCGGTGCTGCTGGTGTATGGCGTGTCGGTGGCGTTCGGCAACCTGTGGGGCGGGCGCCTGGCCGACCGCCTCGGCCCGGTGCCGGCGCTCAAGCGCATCTTCGCGCTGCTGGCGCTGGTGCTGTTCGCGCTCACCTTCACCGCGCACGACGCATGGCTGGTGCTGCTGACCGTGCTGGCGCTGGGCGCGGTGGCGTTCGGCAACGTGCCGGGCCTGCAGGTGTACGTGGTGCGGCAGGCGCAGCGTTACGCGCCGCGGGCCGGCGACGTGGCCTCGGGCCTGAACATCGCCGCGTTCAATGTCGGCATCGCGCTGGGCGCCTCGCTGGGCGGGCTGGTGGTCGAACACGCCGGCCTGATGCACACGCCGTGGCTGGGCGCGCTGGTGGTGGTTGCCGCCTATGGCCTGACCGCGCTCAGCGGCCGCCTGGACCGCCGCGACGGCATCGACGACCGCGCCGAAGGCATCGCCGTCGCCGCGCACTGATCCCCTCACTCCGCACCCACCCTGGAGCTTCCCATGACCCTTCCCGCCATCGGCCTCGGCACTTTCCGCCTCAAGGGCCAGACCGTCATCGACTCGGTACGCGACGCGCTGGACGTCGGCTACCGCGCCATCGACACCGCGCAGATCTACGACAACGAGGCCGACATCGGCCAGGCCATCGCCGCATCCGGCGTGGCACGCGAAGACCTGTACCTGACCACCAAGGTGTGGATCGGCGAATTCCGCCGCGACGCGCTGCCGGCCAGCCTGCGCACCAGCCTGCAGAAGCTGCGCACCGACCACGTGGACCTGGCGCTGATCCACTGGCCCTCGCCGGACGACGAGGTGCCGATGGCCGAATACCTGGGCGCATTGGCCGAGGCCCGGGCGCAGGGCCTGGCGCGCGCGATCGGCATCTCCAACTTCACCGTCGCCCAGACCCGGCAGGCCATCGGGATCCTCGGCGCCAAGGCGATCGCCACCAACCAGATCGAAGTCCACCCCTATCTGCAGAACCGCCGGTTGGTGGCGTTCCTGCGCGAACAGGGCATCCACGTCACCGCCTACATGAGCCTGGCCTACGGCGAGGTACTGGTGAACCCGGTGATCCAGTCCATCGCCCGGCGCCACGAAGCCACGCCCGCGCAAGTGGCTTTGGCGTGGGCGCTGCAACAAGGTTACTCGGTGATCCCGTCCTCGACCCGGCGCGGGAATCTCGCCGGCAACCTGGAGGCCGCCGGCGTGCGGCTGGACGAGGACGACATGGCGCGGATCGCCACGCTGGACCGCGGCCGGCGGCTGGCCAACCCCGAGGGCATCGCGCCGGCGTGGGATTGAGGGCCGGGACAACGCGGCGATAGCGGCGGCCGCTGGCCGGCGTTACTCCCGCAACCAGGTCCGCAGCGCGGCGCTCACCGCGTCCGGCTTTTCCATCGGCGCCAGATGCCCGCAGTTGGGCAACACCAGCAACCGCGAATGCGGCACCAGCGCGTGCATTTCCGCGCTGATCGCCGGCGGCGTGATGCGGTCGTTGGCGCCGCACACGATCAGCAGCGGATCGCGGTAGCCGGCCAGCACGTCGTGGCCGTCCACGCGCTCCAGCGCGCTCTGCCGCAGGAACACCTCCGCGCCCAGCCGCGTGGTCATCGCCCGCACGCGTTGCACCAGGTCGTGATCGTGCAGGCGCGAGGCGTCGATGTAGTTGCGCATCAGCGTGTCGCCGAAGCCGTGGAAAGTGCCGGGCAGGCGGCGCACGCCGGCCTGCTGCGCGCGACGCTGCGCGGCACGCTCGGGCGAATCGGCATGGATCGAAGTGCCGATCAGCGCCAGCCGCCGCACGCGCCGCGGGGCAATGCGCAGGATCTGCTGGGCGACGAAGCCGCCCAGCGAAAAACCGGCCAGCGCGAAGTGCGGCGGCGCCTGCGCCAGCACGCCCTCGGCCACCGCCTGCATGCTGTCGCCGCGGGTCAGGTCGCCGACCATGCAGTCAGCGATGCCGGACAGGTCGTCGATCTGCGCGCGCCACAACCCGGCGTCGTTGAGCAGGCCGGGGAGCAACAGCAGCGGGATCTTTCCGGGCGCATTCCCGGCAACGGCGGTTTCCATGCCGCCATTGTCGCGCCGGCGGGCGCCGCGATGGCGTCAGGCGTTGCCGTCGCCCGTCGCATCCAGTGCCAGCAGGCCCAGGCACACCTCCAGTTCGCCATCGCCCACGCTTGCGCCCAGCACCAGCAGCGTGAGCCGGTCGCCGTGCCGCCAGCAGGCGATGCGGTGGCGCTCGAACGCATCCAGCAACGCTTCCGGCACGCCGCTGCCGGCGGGCTCGTAGCCCTCGACGCAGCACGGCGGCGCGCCCAGCGCCCCGGTCAACGACTGCACCATCGCATCCTGGTTGCCGCGATAGTCGTTCCAGAGGTTTTCCAGTTGCTCGTGCAGATCGTCGCCACTGGCGTCGCAATTCCCGTAATCGATGCCGACCACCGCCGCGCGCCGGCCGGGCGCCTGGCCCATCCACGACGCGTGCTGCTCGAACGCGCAGCCATCTTCGGGAACCTCGTCCGGCGGGAACGGCTGCGCCAGCAGCCTCTTCAGGGTGTCGGGCGCGGCCTGCACGCGCTGTTGGAAACCGGACATGCGGGATGTTCCCTGTCGTTGGGCTCAGGCGTCGCCCGCCGACCGTACCGGCAGGGTCACGTTCATGATCGCCGGGTCGTCCGGGTCGGCCTTGACCTTGAAACCCAGCGTGCGGCACATCGCCAGCATGGTGCTGTTCTCGCGCAGCACCTGGCCCTCGACCACGTTCAGGCCCTGCCAGCCGGCATATTCGATCATGATCTGCATCAGCTTCCAGCCGATGCCCTGGCCCTTGAGGTCGGAGCGGATCAGGATGCCGTACTCGCCGCGGTCGTAGTCGGCGTCGGCGTGCAGGCGCACCGCGCCGAGCATCTCGCCACCGTCCGGGTCGATCGCCACCAGCGCGATCGAGCGCGCGTAGTCGAGCTGGGTCAGGCGAGCGATGAACTCGTGGCTGAAATGCCTGACCGACTGAAAGAAGCGCAGGCGCAGGTCGTCGTCGCTGACGCGGGCGAAGAAGGCGCGGAACAGCGCGTCGTCCTCCGGCCGCACCGGGCGGATGAAAGCGCTACCGCCGTCGGCCAGTTCGATGTTGCGCTCCCACTCGGTGGGGTACGGGAAGATCGCGAAGCGCGGGTGCCCGCGGCCCTTGTGCAGGCGCCGCACCGGGGCGATGGCGATGCGCGCGTCCAGCGCGAGGACGCCGTTGCGGTCGGCCAGCAGCGGGTTGAGGTCGAGCGTGCGGATCTCGGGGATATCGGCGGCCAGCTGCGCCAGCTTGACCAGCACCAGCGCCACCGCGCGCTCGTCGGCGGCCGGCACGTCGCCGTAGGGCTTGAGGATGCGCGCCACCCGGGTGCGGCCGATCACCTCGTGCGCCAGGCGCAGGTCCAGCGGCGGCAGCGCCAGGGTCTTGTCGTCGATCACCTCCACCGCGGTGCCGCCACGGCCGAACACCAGCACCGGGCCGAACACCGCGTCGTCGGCGATGCCGGCGATCAGCTCGCGCGCCTTCGGCCGCACCATCATCGGCTGCACCAGCACACCCTCGATGCGCGCGTCCGGGCGCAGCTCGGCCGCACGCCGCAGGATCGCGTCCGCCGCCACCCGCACCGCCTGCAGGGTGCCCAGGTTCAGGCGCACGCCGTCGACCGCCGACTTGTGCGGGATGTCCGGCGAGAACACCTTCACCGCGACGCTGGCGCCCTGTTCCAGCAGCGGCTGCGCCAGTTCCATCGCCTCGCGCGCGTCGCGCGCGACCATCACATCCAGCGAGGGGATGCCGTAAGCCTGCAACAGCTGCTGGGTGGCCATCGGGTCCAGCCACTGCTGGTCGTTGCGCAGCGCCGCCTCCACCAGCGCGCGGGCACGGGCGGCATCGACGCTAAAATCGGCAGGCAGGCTCGGCGGCGTCTCCATCAACGCCGCCTGCGCCTTGCGGTAGCGCACCAGGTGCTGGAAACCGCGCACCGCCTCGGCCTCGCTGGGGTAGGTCGGCACCCGCGCGGTGTTCAGCGTCGCGGTGGCGCGCTCGTCGTTGCCCAGCCAGACCGCGAACACCGGCTTGTCGCGCAGCTGCCGCGGGCGCTGGCCGAGGCTGCGGGTCAGCGCCTGCGCCGCGTCGGCCGAGGAGGTGAACGCGGTCGGCACGTTGACCACCAGCAGCGCGTCGTTGGCCTCGTCGGCCAGCAGCGCCTCCACCGCCGCGGCGTAGCGCTCGCCGTCGGCGTCGACCACGATGTCCACCGGGTTGTCGCGCGACCAGCCCTGCGGCAACGCCGCGTCCAGCCGTTCGATGGTGGCCGGCGACAAGCCTGCCAGCGTGCCGCCCAACGCCTGCAGTTGGTCCACCGCCAGCCGGCCGACGCCGCCGCCATTGCTGAGGATGGCCAGCCGCTGGCCGGGGAAGGTGCCGAGCCGGCCCAGCGTCTCGGCGGCGGTGAACAGTTCATCCAGCGCGTTCACCCGCAGCAGGCCAGCGCGGTTGAAGGCCGCGCCGTACACCGCGTCCGGCGCGGCCAGCGCCTGTGCGTGCGAATCGGCGCCGGCCGCGGCCGCGCGCGGCTGGCGCCCGGACTTGACCACCACCACCGGCTTGGCGCGCGCGGCGGCGCGCGCGGCGGACATGAACTTGCGCGCGTCGCTGATCTGGTCGACGTAGAGCAGGATCGCGCGGGTGCGGTAGTCGCTGGCGAAGTAGTCGAGCAGGTCGCCGAAATCCACGTCCAGCGCATCGCCCAGCGACACCACCGCGGAGAAGCCGATCGAGCGCGCCACGCCCCACTCCACCAGCGCCGCGGCAATGGCGCTGGATTCGGAGATCAATGCCAGGTCGCCGGCCTGCGGCGTGTGCGCGGCGATCGACGCGTTGAGCCGCGCATGCGGGGCGATCACGCCCAGGCAGTGCGGGCCGAGCACGCGCATGCCACGGGGCCGCGCCGCCGCTTCCACCTGCGCGGCCAGCGAGCCAGGACCGTGGCCCAGCCCGGCGGTGAGGATGATGGCACCAGCCACGCCCAGTTCGGCGGCTGCGGCCACCACCTGCGGCACCATCGCCGCCGGGGTGGTGATGACCACCAGGTCCGGCACCCACGGCAGGTCGCGGAGCCGCTTGACCGTGCGCATGCCGTCGATCTCGGCATGCCGCGGGTTGACCCAGCCGATCTGCCCGGCGAAACCGCCCGCGCGCAGGTTGCGTACCACCGCGCGCCCGGCCGAACGCTCGCGCGGGCTGCCGCCGACCACGGCCACGGAACGGGGGCGGAACACGGTCTGCAGGTGGTAGATGCTCATCGCGGGGCCGGCGGCGGGAACGTGGTCAAAGGTACACGCGTGCGCACCGGCATGGCATGAGCGTGATCAAGCGCAGAAGCGATGGCCGCGGGCTTCCGTCGCGAACAGGTGGTGAATGGAATCCCGGCCATGATGGATGGGATCCCGTTGTAAACATAACTACAATGTAGTTACATGTCGGCATGCCACCTCTTCATTTCGAATGGGACGCGGCCAAGGCCGCTTCGAACCTCCGGAAGCATGGGGTCAGCTTCGAAGAAGCCAGGTCGGCCTTTGCCGATGAACGGGCAAAACTGATCGACGACCCTGACCATTCGACGGATGAAGAACGTTTCATCCTGCTGGGCCTCAGCGCCAGCCTGAAGTTGCTGGTCGTGTGCCACTGCTGCCGGAATGCAGGCAACACCATCCGCATCATCTCGGCCAGGAGGGCCACCACCAACGAGACCCGCGTCTATACCGATTGAGGCAATGACCATGCGCAAGGAATACGACTTCTCCAAGGCCCGCAAGAACCCGTATGCGGCACAGCTGAAGCGGCAGATCACCATCCGCCTGGACGAGGACGCCATCGACTACTTCAAGGGAATCTCCGAAAAAGTCGGCATTCCCTACCAGAGCCTGATCAACCTCTACCTGAAGGACTGCGCGGCCTCGCACAGGACCCTTGATCTGTCCTGGAAATAAACGCGCAACCGGGCGACCCGCACCTGCCATGCAGGAACGGAGGCCGCCAGTTGCACACCGCGCCTAAAGCAGCGTCCCGCCCAGGATCATCGCGGCGATGCTGAAGTAGATGACCAGCCCGGTCACGTCCACCAGCGTGGCCACGAACGGCGCCGAGGCGCTGGCCGGGTCGAAGCCCAGCCGCTTGAGCACGAACGGCAGCATCGACCCGGACAGCGAGCCGAAGGTGACGATGCCCACCAGCGCCGCGCCGATGGTCACCGCCAGCAGCTGCCAGTGCGCGCCGTAGTCGTGCAGCCCGGCCAGTTGCCAGACGGTGATTCGCACGATGGCCAGCAGGCCGAGGATGCCGCCCAGCACCACGCCGGTGGGCAGCTCGCGCAGCGCCACCTTCCACCAGTCGCGCAGGCGCAGCTCGTGCAGCGCCAGCGAGCGGATCAGCAGCGAGGTCGCCTGCGAGCCGGAGTTGCCGCCCGAGCTCATGATGAGGGGGATGAACAGGGTCAGCACCACCGCGCGCGCCAGTTCGTCCTCGTAGTGCTGCATGGCGCTGGCGGTGAGCATCTCGCCGAGGAACAGCACGCTCAGCCAGCCGGCGCGCTTCTTGATCATGTCGAAGAAGCCGATCTGCATGTACGGCCTGTCCAGCGCCTCGACGCCACCGAACTTGTGCACGTCCTCGGTGGATTCGTCGATCAGCGCGTCGAGGATGTCGTCCACGGTGACGATGCCGAGCATGCGCTGCTGCGCGTCCACCACCGGGATCGCCAGCAGGTCGTGGCGGCGGATCAGCTGCGCCAC
>Ga0182745_1002812_pt1 | contig 15299 bp, 14 predicted proteins | sample eDN3rd30CKraftBY_FD_128523 | JGI IMG/M metagenome (GOLD analysis project Ga0182745, IMG submission 128523) | Enriched backyard soil microbial communities from Emeryville, California, USA - eDNA 3rd pass 30_C Kraft BY (version 2) (version 2) | ecosystem: Environmental > Terrestrial > Soil >...
ATTAAGGTCAGCACCTGTTGTTTGATGGCCACTTCTTTCCCTTTTTCAATAAAAATTTGTATTTCTTCTTTTTGTATAATAGTTTCTTCATCTTTAATGGTAAAGCTAGCACCTTTTTCCGACTCAAGGGATTTACTATTTGAAGCTAGAATTTGTCCTGTATCATTTACCCCATTTCGGGTACTTGTCTTAATATGATAATCCGCTGCAAATTGGTACGGACCGCATTTATTTTCACAATCATATAATTCGTAATTAAATTGAACGCGGACATAGCTTCCACCCAAATCTGATTTGGCGTATTTTACATTTGTAGTCTCGATTCCTTCGGGGTAAAGTTCCTCTAGATAGACAATACTCCATTCATAAAATGTCACTTTTTCACTTTTGGATAATGCTGCGTAGTCATTCGGCTTTATGATAAAATTCAAAAGCAAAACAATAGCAAAGATACTGCCAAGAATCGCAGTAATTATATGTAGATTTTTCTTTAAACTAATGATTACCGTTGTTACGATAACCGCAAAAATAAAGGCGAAAAAATAAAACATGTAAATCTCAGATTCTAGGAACCCTTTTATAAAGAAAATCTCTTTGCCCTCCGCGTACAATGTTCTATACACTAAAATGGCGATCGTAATGTATAGAAAAGCAAAGCTTACAAGTTTAAACCTTTTAATATTGTTATTTTTAGCTGCAGAATCAGCTGGCTCTATGCTAAAGTTTGCCATTGTTTTTTTCTTTATCATAAGCACCGTTAAAATTAAATTTACAACAAAGAAGTAAAGAATTACTGCGGTTACCTTTAGATACATAATCCCTTCGTTACTCGAGCTAAACGTTATATCCAACGATGAGATAAACCACATCAAATAGGCGGTCGGTATGCTGCATAGGAACGCTAAGATGTTAAAAAATAACGTTACTTTTTTCCAAATAGCGTCTAGTTCATTTTTCGTTAGAAAGCTTATATTAACCAAGTATAAAACTGTCAGTAAAAAAATAGCGATTACCAAAATGCTCATCCTTTTCCTGTAAACATTAAAAGCTTATTACTAAATAAGATAAAAGAAATCTGTTTTTAAGACTGAAATATATAAAAGCAGAATAAATGCGGTTTCAAAAATTGTTAGAAGATAGGCATTTCGGTTTTCTTCATATTTCCATTCCATATAGGCTCTAACAGACTCTGATAGTACAATTGAGATGATTAATAAAAACCAAGTTTCTAAATACCAGACCGGTTCTGAAGGTTCCTGATAGATATTATAGCCTGCACTTACAATGATGATGATTGCAAATGCAATTCGAAACACCCAATCTACTTTCTTATGTACATCATTTATATGATTGTATGAAAACCAAAACCATTTTTTTCTTTCAACTCTTAATAGTTTACTCATCATATAACTAAACCCATTTATTAAAATAGCGATTCCAATAAGCAATAACAAGATAATAAGAATTTGAGTATTTTCCATGTACAACCTCCTTCACTTATTATTTTACCATAAATTCCCTAGCTTTTTGAGAGCAGTCTCTAATTTATGATTAATCCCATTCCAACAATTAGGAACTTCAAAATGTTATATGTCGCGATATTACTAATATCGCGAATAATAATTATTAACAAAAAAAACCGCAAACAACTAAAACTTTCGAGTTGTTTGCGGCCCTATCATTTAAACGAACCGTTCCCTTATTCATCAAGTACTTTTAGCACTTACCATTTTCACTCCGACAGCATTACCCTATAAAATTCCTTCAGAAATTCATCGTAATGAAGGTTAACAGCAATTTTGGTTTTTCCTTTTTTACTTGTAGGACGATAATCGATAAAGGACATTCCTTTTGCTTCTGTACTCTCAATCACAGTTGCATCATAGTATATGTAATCCACAATTGTAGGATTCTTAACAACCGTGATTGTAAGAAGATCGTGAATAGGGGCTCCTTGAATACCCGGTACAGATTTCTTATAAAATTCATAATAATAATTGAAAATGGGCTCTAACATAAATCCATAAAAATTATGTTGATTTTTTGAAATGGCGTCCACCATTTCCTGCGTAAGTACTGCATGCTGTGTCACGTTTAATGGAGTAATTGTTAGGTTATGAGCATACTGCAATACAAAATTTGATGAAGTTGGATCCCCATAGAAATTCGCTTCCGCCAGCGCAGTTGCGTTACCGGGAACAAAAAATGCTCCACCCATTACATAAAAGGACTGTACCATTTTAATTTGGTCGGGAAATAACACAAATGCAGTTGCTAAAGTAGTTGAACGACCTGTATCAACAATAATAAGTTCATGTTTATGTTGTTCGATAATGATTCGAATGGTGTCAAACGGATAGACCTGGTACTGAAAATCCCTTGGAGGCTGAATTGGACCAATCCCATTCTGACCATGAATTTCAGGATAATAAATCATACTCTCTTCTTTCACAGGCATAGAAGCGCCAGGAATGACAGGAATGTCCTTTCTACCGGCTAAATCCAACAGATACGCAGCATTAGCGGTAGCCTGATCTTTCGTTACGTTCCCATAACTGGCGACAATACCAACCAATTCAATCTCCGGATCCAGTATGCAATACATGATAGCCAAAGAATCATCAATTCCAGGATCACAGAATAAAAGAATTTTTTTTGGAATAGAAAGCTCTCCTCTCTACTCCATGTATATTCCAAATATTAGGAAGCATGCTTAAAATCAAATTTATTGGTAATATTTCCTATTTCCCAATAAAGATATATCATGATAAAAACCCCAAAGTAAAAACTTTGAGGCTTCATATCGAGTATTGTTAAATTACTGTTTCTTCAACAGGTACTACAGCCGATTCAGCCACATACTGATGGACAATCCCTAACAATGCTTTCCCTGCAAAGAGCATAGCCTTTTCATCAATATCAAACCTAGGATGATGGTGGGGATAGTTCGCACCTATTTCTTCGTTTTGAGCTCCTGTATGGAAATACATCCCTGGTTTTTTCTCCAAATAGTAAGAAAAGTCCTCGCTTCCCATAATAGCAGGCATCTCGACAAGCATTTTTTCATCAAGTCCAGATTTGATTACATTAGTGAAAATCTCTGTTTCTTCTTCGTGATTATAAACCGCAGGGTAACCATATTGGTATTGAATTTTACAATCTGCATGGAAGGATTCACAAATACTTTTCACTATATGCTTGAATTCTTCTTCGATGAAACTTCTTACCTCAGGGTCAAACGTTCTTACTGTTCCTGTTAATATTGCTGAATCAGCAATCACATTGCCGGCATTGCCGGCATGGAATGAACCTATTGTTACTACCGCTGATTTTTGAGGATCTATTCTTCTACTGACAATTTGTTGCAGCTGACTAACAATTTGTGCCCCGATTGCAACCGAGTCAATTGTTTGATGAGGAGATGCCCCATGCCCACCCTTCCCTAGTATTTTGATTTCAAATCCATCTGCTGCAGCCATTGAATAACCGCTTTTATATAAATAAGTTCCTACAGGCGACTGTGCAGCTAAATGTGTGCCAAACACATAATCAACTCCATCTAGACAACCATCTGCAATCATCGCACTTGCACCGCCCGGAAACTTCTCTTCGGCATGCTGATGAAGCAAGACAACGTTACCTGCTAAATTCTCCCGGTTTTCACTTAAAACCTTTGCGACCGCAAGTAAGGTTGCTGTATGCCCATCATGTCCGCAAGCGTGCATTACGCCAGGAACTGTTGACTTATAAGGTACATCCTTTTCATCTTGAATTGGCAAAGCATCGAAGTCAGCACGCAATGCAATCGTTTTACCCGGTTTAGCACCGCGAATAGTCCCAACAACACCTCTTCCCCCAACATTTGTCCGTACTTCGATGCCGTAGCTTTCTAGAATCGCAGCAATCATTTTCGGTGTTTCTACCTCTTCAAATGAAAGCTCTGGATGTTGATGTAAATGTCTTCTCCATTCCACCATTTGATCATACATACCTTCCAATTCTGTATACCAGTTGTTTAACATAGTATCCCTCCATGACATCAAATTTTTTATAAAAAAGGAGTAATCCTTTATTATCTTGTTTTCAACTAAACTATTAACTACTTAATTTGCTCCGCCTAACGACCAGTTATGCAGTTCATTATGATAGCCAAATACTTTTGGTTCACCAAATTTAACATCATTTGAAACAGCTGAGAAATCGTAATCAGAGTAGAGTGTGAAAGCAGGCATATCATCTAACCATACTTGTTGCAATTGTGAGTAGATTTCCTTTCTTTTTTCTAGATCAGCTTCATTTTTCCCAGCCTCTAATAATTCATCTGTTTTTGGGCTATTATAATTTGAAAAATTATTCGCTGACGTAGATTGGTAGATACTTGATACGTCTGGATCGATATTATTCGTATAGCCAATTAATAATAAATCGAAATCTCCATCTTTCCCTTTAGCCATAATCGTTGGGAAATCGTAAGTTGTTGTTTCTACTTTCATACCAATTGCTTTTAAATTTTCTGCTATGATATTCGCCGATTGTTCACGGACCTTATTTCCAATAGGTACGACAAATTTGATGGCTTTATCGAAATCCCAATTTGCTTCTTCTAGCAATTGCTTCGCTTTTTCCGGATCGTACGAATATGATGGTAAAGTTGCATCTAGGAATGGACTGATAGATGTATATGGACCATCCACAATTTCTGCCTCACCCTTCAGTAAATCATCAACGATTTTGTTTCGGTCAATCGCATAAGCAATTGCTTGACGTACTTTAGCATCCGTAATCGTTTCTGTATTAAATAACATTGTTTGGTAACCATACGTTTCTTCAGTTTTTGTTGTTACGTTCTTAAAGCCTTTTACTGTTTCATAATCCTGTACGGCGATCTTCCCAATTCCAGCTGCTGCATTCATATGAATTTCACCTGTTTGCAGTTGAGCCACAAGGTTTGCTGCCGGCATGATTTTAACAAATAATTTCTCAAGCTTTGGATCTCCTAAGTAATAATCTTCATTCTTTTCGAATTCAACATATTGGTCCTTTTCATATTTTACAAATTTGAATGGCCCACTTGTAACTGTTGGATTTTGCATGAAAGGATCTTTTGATAAATCTTCTGGAGCCACATCTTTTAAGACATGTTGTGGAAGAATCATCAACTTAGTTCCAATAAACTCTTTCACCATATTTGAATCTACGGGCTGCTTCGTTGTAAATGTGAAAGTTTTATCATCGACAACTTTAATGGAAGGAAGTTCGGTTTGACCATCCATTAACTTTCCGCTTTCATCAACACCTTCTAAAACAGTAAGAAAACGGCCGACTGCTGTTTCAGTTTTTGGATTGGCAATTAAATTGAACGTAAATGCAATATCATTCGCAGTCACAGGTGTTCCATCGGACCAATTCGCATCCTGATGCAACTTGATCGTGTACGTTTGATTATCCGTCGTTTCAAAAGACTCTGCCATCTTAGGTACAAAATGCAATGGTTCATCCATTTCTAAAAATGTATCAAACATAAATTTTTCCAAATACTGTGCTGCAATATCTGAAGAATTAATAGTATTAAATGAAACTGGAGCATTTACGAGCCCAATATACATTGTATTGTTTTTTGAAGAGGAGCTTCCTGACGAGGAGTCTGATGAATCTGAACTACTAGCGCATGCTGTTAATAATAGGATAGATAAAACAATTAATAAACTAAATACTGGTTTGAATTTTTTCATGTTATCACCGCTCCGTATCCCAATTTTTAATAGATTAGCGAACCCTTTTTGGATCCATTGCGTCACGCAAACCATCACCCATGAAATTAATGGATAAGACTGCAAGTAAAATCATTAAACCTGGCGGCAGCCACAGCCATGGCTGTGAAGCTAAAATCGTCAGCGACTGCGCTTCTGTCAGCATATTCCCCCAGCTTGCTGTTGGTGGCTGAACCCCCATACCTAGAAAACTTAAAGAAGCTTCTAATATAATCGAAGAGGCAATACCAAATGTCGCATTGACCAAAATCGGTCCAAGACAGTTTGGTAATATATGCTTGAACACAATTCGATGCACAGGAAAACCTAAAGCTACACCTGCTTTTACATAATCCATCTCCTTAATAGACAGAACACTCCCTCTGACGATTCTCGCTATTGCCGGCCAGCCTAGTAAGCCAATCACCACTATAATGTTTAGTAAGCTTGGACCTAATATACTAACTAAAACGAGAATAACCATTAAATATGGAAATGACATAAATACATCTGTCAATCTCATAATTACAGCGTCTACCCATTTACCGTAGTAACCAGCAATGGCTCCTAACACAGTTCCAATCGTAACGTAGATTGCAACAGCACCCAGACCCACTGCGAGCGATACCCTTGATGCATAGATTAAACGGCTTAAGACATCGCGCCCAACCGAATCCGTTCCTAGTAAATGCTCGATTGATGGCTTCGCCTCAAATTGATTATTTACATCATACGGATCACCTGGAGCTATAACAGGTGCAAATAATGCCATTAAAACGATAATTAAGAAGACAAACAGTCCAACAACCGCAAGTTTATGCTTAAAATATCGTTTCCTTATTAAGCGAAAGTAGCTTTCTTCTTTACCTAGCTCATTAGCTGGCTCAAGCGATGGATGATTTGATAACGGGACATCAACCTCGACCTTCATATTTGACATCGACATGCAACCTCCTCACAAATGCTTAATTGTATTTAATTCTTGGATCAGCGACTGTATAGAAAATGTCAGTCAGCAGATTTGAAAAGAGAACGACAATTGCAGCGCTAAAGTTAATTGCCATTAAAACGGAATAATCTCGAGAACCAATGGATTGAATGGTTAATTGACCCAAGCCTGGCCATTGGAAAATTTGTTCCGTTACAACAGCTCCACCGATTAGAATTGGAATATCCATTCCAATAATCGTAATAATCGGGATTAATGCATTTCTTAATGCATGCTTATTTGTGACGACAAATTCCCTTAACCCTTTTGCTCTTGCGGTTCTTAAATAATCCTGCCCTAAAACCTCTAGCATACTTGACCGTACATATCGAACCATACTTCCAGCAATGCCCATACTAAGTACAAATACCGGCATTATTAAATGGAAGAGCGTATCTAAAAATCCTCCTTCGTTCCCTAGCGTGTTCATTCCACCTGTAGGTAAAATTTGCAGTACCACTGCAAAGACATACATGACACCAAGACCTAGGAAGAAAGGTGGAATCGATACCCCAAGGAAAGAAAATGTTGTTGTAAAATAATCTGTCCACGAATATTGCTTTGTCGCGCTAATAATTCCAATTGGGATTGCAATTAAATAAGCTACGACCAACGACACACTCATTAGTAGAAGTGTTGGCCCAATCCTTTCGGTAATAATATGTAAGACAGGTTCATATGTCGTATACGATATGCCAAAATCACCGTGCAGGATATTACCTAGCCATCTAAAATATTGAATGTAGAGTGGATCATTTAATCCAAGCGCTTCTTTTTTAATTTGGATATCCTCTTCCGTTGCATCAGGATTAATATACATATCAACTGGATTTCCTGGAGCCATGTAAATAATTAAAAAGTTAAAAATGGTAACTCCTAGTAATACTGGAATAGCAATTAAAATCCTTCGAACAATGTATTGGAACATAGCATTCCCCCCAATCAGTATTAAGTTAATGGAAAATGACAAGCAACTGAATGATGATTACCGACCAAGTCTGGCGTTTTCTCCCTACAAATCGCTTTTGCAAAGGGACATCTTGTATGAAAGCTGCATCCCGATGGTGGATTAGCAGGGCTTGGAACGTCCCCTTGAATCACTAACCTCTCACGATTTCTCAAATGAGGATTAGGAATTGGATAAGAGTTAAGCAATACTTTTGTATAAGGGTGTTTCGGTGTTTTAAAGATATCCTCAGTTTTTCCAAGCTCAACAATTTTCCCCAGATACATGACTGCAACACGATCGCTAATATACTTCACCGCTCCCAATCCGTGAGCAATAAAAAGATAGGTTAATTGAAACTGTGCTTGCAAATCTTTTAATAGATTTAAAACCTGAGCCTGTATTGATACATCGAGTGCTGAAACTGGTTCATCGCAAACAATTAGCTTCGGATTTAAAATTAGCGCTCTTGCAATCCCGATTCTTTGTCTCTGACCTCCTGAAAATTCATGTGGATACCGGTTTTTATGATGCTTTGTTAATCCAACAATTTCGAGAATATCGTCTACTTTTTTAATAGCATCATTATGATTTGCCAGCTTATGAGTAATGAGAGGCTCTGCTAATAATTCACCAACTCGTTTACCTGGATTTAAGGATGAATAGGGATCTTGGAAAATAATCTGCATTTTAGTTCTCAGATTTCTAAGCTCCGAGCCATTAACCTCCGATAAATTCTGTCCTTCAAAAATAACTTTTCCTTCTGTTGGAGGGTCAAGCTTTACAATAGCTCTGCCTGTTGTTGATTTGCCGCAGCCAGATTCCCCAACAAGAGAAAGCGTCTCTCCTGGATAAATTTTCAAATCCAGTCCATCAACAGCCTTTACATGTCCAACAGTATGAGAAATAATTCCCTTTTTAATAGGATAGTATTTTTTCAAGTTTTGAATTTCAACTAAAGGGGCTAGTGTTTCTATAGTTGCATTTTTATCAATTTCTAATATGGATTTACTCATGACAGAACCCCCTTTCGTTGATCTATTTCAACATTTTGCATTTCCTCATGATTTAACCAACATCGCACTTTATGCGTCTGTTTATCTTCCACAAGGGCTAGGGGAGGCTTTTCGCTTAAACATTTTTCTGTTACAAATGGACAGCGCGTATTGAATCGGCAGCCTTTAGGCATGTGCTGTAGGTTTGGAACAGAGCCCGGAATTGAATACAATCTTTCGTGGCTATCAATTTCAAGATGTGGAATTGAACCAATCAATCCTTTTGTATACGGATGCTTCGGATTATCAAATAATGTAAAAACATCTGCTTCCTCAACAACTTGTCCTGCATACATGACCAACACTTTATCGGCCATTTCTGCTACAACCCCTAAATCATGAGTAATTAACATGATTGCTGTTTGTGATTCGTTTTTTAGTTCCTTCATCAATTCGAGGATTTGAGCCTGGATTGTCACATCCAATGCTGTCGTTGGCTCATCAGCGATAAGAAGTTTGGGTTTGCATGCTAAAGCCATGGCAATCATTACCCTTTGTTTCATACCACCTGATAAAGCATGGGGATATTCATCTATAATTTCATCGGGACGAGGGATTTTCACCTTATTTAACATCTCGATTGCAAATTTCTTCGCTTCTTTTCTTCCCATCTTCAAGTGCAATCTTATTCCCTCGATCATTTGATCACCAATCGTGAAAACTGGATTCAAGGAAGTCATTGGCTCTTGGAAAATCATTGAGATTTCATTTCCCCGAATTTGCCTCATTTCTGCTGCTGACAATTGGGCAAGATCTTTTCCATTTAAGAGAATTGAACCATTTTTTATATAACCGTACTTACCTAGTAATTTCATGATAGATAAGGACGTTACGCTTTTGCCACAGCCTGATTCACCTACAATTCCAAGCGTTTCTCCAGGCTGTAGATTGAATGTCACTTCATCAACCGAAACAACCTCGCCACTATCTGTTTTAAAGGCAGTTTGCAATTTATGAACCTCTAACATGTTTGTTGTCATATTCTCCCTCCTCACAATGGTAGATGTATCAGTTGTGTATACTCTATTTCACTAGTAAGTTAATATTGCTGTTTTCAGTTACATAATGATGAGCTATACTGAGCAATGCTTTACCAGCAAAGACCATTCCTTTTTCGTCAAAATCAAACATCGGATGGTGATGTGGATAGCGATCTTCAGTATTACTCAAGGCCGCACCTGTATGGAAAAACATTCCTGGCCTTTCTTGCAAATAATAAGCAAAGTCTTCTCCGCCCATGACTGGCGGTCTTTCCGTTAGCATATCTTCTTGTAAGGAGTTCTTTATAATCTCCTCAAAAGTCGCAGTCTCCTGTTCATGATTGTAAAGAGCGGGGTAGCCATTATCGTAAATAATTTCGCATTGCGCATGGAAGGCCTCACAAACCCGGTTCACGATTTGCTTTACTTCTTCCTCTACTAAACTTCTTACTTCCGGATCAAAAGTTCTGACCGTACCTGTTAATTTTGCTGAATCAGCAATCACGTTTCCAGCGTTTCCGGCATGGAAGGAACCGACTGTGACAACGGCTTCTTTCTGTGGATCTACTCGCCTGCTTACGATTAGTTGAAGCTGGTTAATAACTTGAGAAGCTACTGCTACAGAATCTACCGTCTCATGTGGAGCCGAACCGTGACCACCTTTTCCTCTTATAGTAATTTCAAAAAAATCAGTAGCAGCCATCGAATAGCCGCTTCTATATACATAGGTTCCAAGCGGGGCAATCGACGACAAATGACTTCCGAATACGTAGTCAACTTCATCCAAACAACCATCCTCAATCATTCCGATTGCTCCGCCTGGCAGCTTCTCCTCTGCATGTTGATGGAGTAAAACAACATTTCCTGACAAGGAATCTTTGTTATCGCTTAATACCTTTGCAACCGCTAGTAGTGTAGCTGTGTGACCATCATGACCACATGCATGCATAACACCTGGAATCTTGGATTTATAGGGTACATTTTTTTCGTCCTGAATTGGCAAGGCGTCAAAATCTGCTCGTAATGCGATTGTCTTTCCTGGCTTAGCACCACGAATTGTTCCAACTACACCTCTCCCCCCCACATTCGTTCTCACTTCAATTCCATAGCTTTCCAATATCGTTGCGACCATTTTAGGAGTTTCGATTTCTTGGAAGGAAAGCTCTGGATATTGATGAAGAAACCGTCGCCAATCTACCATTTGTTCATACATCGCTTCTAACTGATCAAACCAATTATTTAACATATGTAGCCTCCTAGTTCTATCTTATTTTTTTATAGTAAAGGTGTTACCCCTTCGCTAACTTGAATTAATATTAGAATGTTAAGAGAAATATTTTTAAAACATTAGGATTTGCAGCTATTAAAATTATGAGAGGAAATATTGAGTTAAGATGATAAAAAGAAGATGTAATATTTTCTAACATGAGTATATCGAAATTAATTTCACACTGTCAACGTAAATTATTTAATATTCAGAATTTTCAATTTAAGTTAAAACCGCTTACATCTTTGTTCTATTAATAAAGAAAGCGTTTCTATTTTTGATAAAAAAAGATAAATATATACAAATTCAAACTTAGTTTTAGTTATAGATAGTAAATATTTCAAACTTATAATAATCTATTATTGATTTGTTTTTTAGATACGGTAACAAAAAAGCAAACCACCTAACTCGCTGGTGATTTGCTTGAATTCTATTTTGTAAAAAGATGAATTTTGCAAAGAATAATAGACTATTTTTTAACTAGTTAATTTAAAATTGCTCAAGATTTACTAACTATTTCCTATTATTTTCTTTATCAAACGAATTATTAAACTTGGGATAAATATTATTATGTACCCAAATTACTTCGAAAAAGATTGAATCTGTAATTTCTTTCAGCAATTCTTTAGAAATGCTATCCTCGTTCTCTTTTTTTCTTTTACCATTTCTCATCATCTTACACCCGGCAAATTAAAACCACTTCTTTAACTCCATCACATACTAGTGACGTAATTATGTTAACTAGCATTGTCACGAATTAAGTTTAATATCCTACTTAGTATCAATAATGCACTAGCCTACACGCGAATATCGTTGCTAATCTTTAATCTGTGTAATCACTGTTCTACTTCGGCGACATTCGTCAAAATTTTTCATAAGCAAAAGCGTTTTTTAGCACTTTATACTACTGGATATAAACAATGAAGCATCTTGATTCATAAAAATATGAGTTCCATGAAAGAAGGTCTTAGTTTCAATTGATGTAAATCCAACTTCAGCTAAAATTCTTTTCAGTTCTTCCTGGGAAAAACCATTATGGACTTTCGGATGATTAATTTTTTCATTCTTGTCAAAATCAATAATAATCAGCTTTCCTCCACTGTTTAATATATTAAATAGTTCTTTTAATATCTTTTTCGTATCAGGAATATGAAGAAGGACAAGTGACATTAACACGATATCTGCCTTAAGTTCAACGGATTCTTGTGTAAAATCAGAATAAAGCACTTGGGTATTTTCAATTCCCCTAGAACAAATTTTGGCTTTCGCCACCTCCAACATTTGTTCGGAAGAATCTATCAACAAAGTTGAATGTACTAAATCTGCTAATTCTAAACTAATTAGACCAGTTCCACTACCATAGTCTATTAATGATTTGGATTTACAATCTTGTAATTCTGTTCTTACTTCCTTAATAATTACTTTTGCTAATTCCATTCGATCTTCTGTATCATATCTTTTTGACATCTGTTCAAACACATTGTTTTCCATCTTCCATCCCCCTGTAAAAAAATAATTAACATTGTGGACAATTATTTAATTAAGTGTACTACTAGTCTTAACTCTTCCATAGATAAACTCCTTCTAAAATCGACAATGTTTATAGAAAAATCCTCGCCTCAAGTAACATGCTCCATTTTTGAAAACAATTAACGTATTAATGTTATTTTTTAATTATGTATTTTACAAATAAATCGAACAATCATAACAAAAATTAGAATAAAAATACCGTCGATTATATTGCTGACATTCAATCCAAAAGGGTTAAATCATGATTCATTTGGAGGGATTATGAACGTTTCCCCTAGCATAATCGATAATGATATTGTAAAAATACTTGCTAAAATAATATTAAACAGTTTCATTTTGGAATATAGCACACCAGCTTAATAATTTGATAAAATCTCCTCCTTAAAATTTAGTACATTTGATATGACTAACTATCTTTGAAACCACATACTGATATTACTTACATAATAGGAAATTTTTTAAACTACTCCTACTTTCCTTTCGTAAGGCACATTCTTTCCAATTACTTAAAAATAGATTATACTTTACTGACAATCATGTTCAATGAGGAGGAATACACAATGACGGAGAATCAACAGCCAGATGCACCAAAAAAGAAAATTAGCTTACAGGAGGCTGTAAAGCAACAGCTTGAGAACAAAAAGAATAAAGCTTCCGCAGGTAAAGGGAAAATGAAAGCTGATCTTTCAAGCCAAAAAATGAAAAGTCAACAAACGAAAAAGGCAAGTAATACTCGCAGAAAAATGGGTGTCTAATGAACGGCCAAAATCGTAAAGATGTGTTACCAGGCAAGACGGTTGACATTGTGTTGAAAAAAGATCAAAGAACTGGAAAGCTTACTAGAGGCATTGTGAAGGACATTCTCACAAATTCCCCAAAGCATCCCCATGGCATAAAAGTGCGCTTAACAGATGGACAGATTGGGCGAGTACAGGAAATCCACTCAAATTAACCAACAAAAAAAGCAATCAAGGAGACGTTAATCCCTTGATTGCTTTTTCTCTTATGCCGCTTTTGCCTATTACTCTTGAAATCATACTATTTATAATAGTAGAAACTCCAAAAATCCGAGTTAACGATTGTCCAGTAATTGACCTAAAAACTAGTATTCTTTAAATTACTTGCTTTCTTTCAATTCTTTCTAGCCACTTAATCGTTAAGACACTATCGAAATTAGGGAAATCCTGCTCGAACCGGATTTTCTTTTTCGATTGCACCTGTGCAATGGCCTCTGAAACGGCACCATCTTTTTCGATTAAGATTTTGTATTCTCCCACATCAGGGAGTGTATAGTTTGGCAATATGCCATTTTTGCAACAGTATTTTGTTTTATAAAAGTCTCCTAGCAAACTTGGAATTTCTTCTAATCGACTTTCTTCAATAAACTTACGAATGAGGGTTGAGCTTATTTTTTCGCCTTGCCATTTTAACTCCTCAACAATTGTTACACCAATATTAGATGGCACATGTTGTTGAATTGTTCTGGCATTCCCTTTGGCTTTTGCACCATATGTATAGTCAAAGCCGCAAATAACTTCCTTTGCGCCTAACCCTAAAACATATTGCTGCATAAATTCTGCTGGTTCAAGTTTAGCTAAATCTTTTGTAAACTCAACAATATAAAAAACATCCACACCCAGTTGCTCAAGTTTTTCAATTTTTTGTTCAATCGGCTCTAGGTAGGCAATTTCAAAACCTGGTATTAACACGTTTTTCGGGTGCGGGAAAAAAGAAAGGACCGCCAATGAAAGCTGATGCTTCAATGCTTTTTGCCTTGCAGTCTCCACGACCTTTTGATGGCCAAGATGTACACCATCAAAGTACCCGAGAGCCATCGCAACATCTTTTGCATCACACTGTAAATCGCATAAATTCGCTTCATTCACATAAATTACTTCCATTTGCGATCCCCCCCTTTTTTAAGCCCTAACTAATTGTTGTGCAACTTCATAAATTAAATCCTCTTGACCACCAACTGTTTTTCTTCGGCCCAATTCCATTAAGATATCTCTTTCATCAACACCAAATTGCTGGGACGCCTTTTGTGCATGCAATAGGAAGCTTGAATATACGCCGGCATAGCCTAATACTAGGCTTGAACCAGTGATTTCCTGTGGTTGCTGCATTAATGGAGCGATTGCTTCATTTGCAACATCAATCAGTTTATATAGATCAATGCCCGTTTTATAGCCTAATTTTTCTAGAACTGCGACCATCACTTCTGTTTGGGTATTCCCTGCTCCTGCACCAAGAGCACGTAAACTTCCATCTATAAACGTTGCCCCAGCTTCAACAGCTGCAACTGTATTGGCCATGGCCATAGACAAGTTGTTATGTGCATGGAAACCAACTTCACATTGTAATGCATCCTTTAAAGCAGTAATGCGTGCTGTTACTTCATGCGGCAACAATGCGCCAGCTGAATCAGTGACATAGACAACTTCAGCACCATAGCTTTCAAATAATTTTGCTTGTTCTACTATTTTTTCGACTGGAGCCATATGCGCCATCATTAAAAATCCAACTGTTTTCAAGCCTAATTCACGGCCTAGGCCAATATGCTGAGCGGCTACGTCTGCTTCTGTTACATGTGTTGCAACACGAACCATTTTCGCTCCAATTGATGCAGCTGCTTGTAAGTCTGACTTCGTCCCAATCCCAGGAATTAATAAAACTGACACATCGGATGATGTAGCTTCCTCTACTGCGGCTTCAATGAGTTTTAACTCATCTACTTTTGACAAACCGTACTGTAAAGAAGATCCTCCAAGACCATCCCCATG
>Ga0182745_1002813_pt1 | contig 15298 bp, 15 predicted proteins | sample eDN3rd30CKraftBY_FD_128523 | JGI IMG/M metagenome (GOLD analysis project Ga0182745, IMG submission 128523) | Enriched backyard soil microbial communities from Emeryville, California, USA - eDNA 3rd pass 30_C Kraft BY (version 2) (version 2) | ecosystem: Environmental > Terrestrial > Soil >...
AGTCGAGCCATCCTGAGGTGGGCCGATCAGAACGCCGTCCCTTGGCACTACATCGATCCAGGCAAGCCACAGCAGAACGCCTTCATCGAGTCGTTCAACGGCAGCCTGCGCGACGAGCTTCTGAACGAGGAGATCTTCGATGCCCTGGACGACGCCCGCCGGAAGCTGGCGCTCTGGCGCTACGATTACAACACCGTCAGGCCGCATTCATCGCTCGGCAACCAAACGCCGCTCGAGGCGCGCCGGACGCTTGAGCAATTTGAGAGCTCCGCTCCCGGCGCGCTTGCCCAAACCGACCAACCCAACTACCAATCCCAAACTCGCAGACTCTCGTTATGAACGAGGGACCGCCGGGGGGCAGGTCAACTCCCTTCGACTCACATTTTGCAAGCGCACTCTCGAAACTGCGTGACGAGCATCGCTACCGAACGTTCCGCGCCATGGAAGTGCAAAAAGGGCGGTTCCCGACAGCAATCTGGAAAACATCGGCTGCCGAGCGCGAGGTGACTGTCTGGTGCTCTAACGATTATCTTGGTCTTTCGCATTCGCCACGACTGAAGGATGCGGTGTCTGCGGCAATCGACGCCCATGGCACAGGTGCGGGAGGAACTCGAAACATTGCCGGAACGCATCCCGCGCATGTTGCACTCGAGGCGCAACTCGCTGAATGGCACGACAAGAAGGCGCATTACTCTTTTCTTCGGGGTGGGTAGCCAACCTGTCGGCGCTTGGAACACTTGGCAGGATATTGCCGAATTGCGTGTTTCTTTCCGATGCCGGCAATCACAATTCGATGATTGAAGGCATGAAGCGGTCCAAGGCCGAAGTTCGTATTTTCCGGCATAATGACCTGAACCATCTTGAGGAACTGCTTTCCTCATGCCCACCGGACGCAAGCAAGGTTATCGCCTTCGAAGGCATCTACAGCATGGACGGCTCGATCGGACCCGTTCGGGAGATCTGCGATCTCGCCGGACGCTACGATGCCTTCACATATCTCGACGAGGTCCACTCCGCCGGGCTTTATGGGCGGCAGGGAGCGGGGATAGCTGCCCAGCAGGGCGTCGCGGATCGCGTGTCGATGATTCAGGGCACTCTGGCCAAGTCCTTTGGTTTGATGGGCGGCTATGTCACGGGATCGTCCGCAGCCGTTGATGCGGTGCGCTCCTATGCCGAGAGCTTCATTTTCAGTTCCTCACTGCCAGCACATATCGCGTCCGCGGCATCGACTTCACTCGACATCATCAAGGCTGCCGACGGCTTGCGATCGGAATTGGCAACGCGCGTCCGCGAGTTGCGTGCGGCACTGGCCTATGTCGGAATCCCGATCGTTCCGGGCGACACGCAGATCGTTCCGGTGATGATCGGGGATGCGCATCTGACTGAACTCACGGGTTCGCTGCTGCTGGATGTGTGCGGCATCTATGCCCAGCCAATCAACTATCCGACCGTGCCGATGGGCAGTGAGCGTCTGCGGCTAACCCCGACTCCCTATCATGACAGTCACAGAGTCGATGATTTGGTCAACGCGCTGGAGGCGCTCGCGACCGAGATGGGTTGGCGCGAAATGAATAGTTGGGGTGCGCGCCGTGCGAACTGAAAATGATGCTGTCAAGAAAGCCGGACAGGATGAGCACCCGCCCGAGAATGCGCGGAACGCACAAGGCAACGTCCCAAAACCGGCTCAATTCTCCCGGACAATCCTGCGGGAGAGGATGAAGCCATGACCGCCGAGTTTCTGGCCCGCGTGCAATTCGCGTTCACCGTCTCGTTCCACATCGTCTTTCCGGCCTTCTCGATCGGCTTGGCGAGCTTTCTGGCTGTGCTGAATGCCCTCTGGCTGCGAACAGGCGATGTGCCAAGATGGTGACGTTGCAAAGCACCAGCATGGAGGAGGTATCCGTGGAAAAGGTTACAGTCATCGGCATCGACTTGGCAAAGTCGGTTTTTCAGCTTCACGGCGCGACTGCGTCGGGACAGCCGGTTTTCCGCAAGAAGCTCTCGCGGGTGCAACTCATTCGGTTCATCGCCGAGCCCCCCCTGCCTTGTCGCCATGGAGGCTTGTGCCTCGTCCCACTACTGGGGCCGAGAATTCAACAAACTGGGCCATGAGGTGCGCCTGATCCCGCCGATCTACGTGAAGCCCTTTGTGAAGCGCCAGAAGAACGACGCGAATGACGCCGAGGCCGTTGCAGAGGCTGTGGTGCGCCCGACCATGCGGTTCGTGCCCGTTAAGTCAGAAGAGCAGCAGGCCCGATCGATGATCTTCAAGACACGCGATCTGCTTGTTCGTCAGCGCAATGCCCTCATCAACGCATTGCGGGGGCATCTCATGGAGTACGGCATCATCGCACCTGCCGGACGGACATTCGTCAAAAGGCTTGAGGGCAGATCGAGGATCCAGAGAGCGACCTGCCATCGGGGGTCATCGAGCTTTGTCACCTGCACCTTGAGCAGATTGGCATTCTCGACGACAGGATCAGAGAAATACAGAAACGCTTGAAGGACGAAGCGAAGTCAGACCCTGAGACGATCCGCCTGCAGACGGCTCCAGGTGTCGGACCCATAAGCGCCATGGCGATCCAGGCGTTTGCTCCCCCGCTGGAAGGGTTCCGAAGAGGACGTGATTTGCTCGTCGGGGAAACTGTCCCCCAGACAGTTTCCTGACCCTCCTCACCCTGGCTGGGTCTTGTCCCCGTCCAGAAGTCGACCGGTGGCCGGCAAATTCTGGGGCGAACCTCCAAGATGGGGCAGCGGGACATCCGAAGGCTGTTGATCATCGGCGCGATGACGCGGGTCAGATGGGCGGTCAAAAACGGCCCTCCAAAGGGGTCCTGGCTCGAGCAGATGCTGGCGCGCAAGCCCCGGATGCTGGTCGCCATCGCCCTGGCAAACAAAACTGCCCGCGCGATCTGGGCGGTGATGACGAAACAGGAGGACTATCGAGACCCTGCCCTCGCCGTGTGACACGGTAAGGGCTGGCAGGTGAGAGACGGACATTGAACAGTAAGGACAAACGATCGCCCAGATCGAGGTTGGGGAAACCAGGCCTTCCCAGAGAGCTTGCAGCTCGGGCTCATTGATATGGACCCAACCTTCGCATCGCCATACCGGCCCGCGGCATTGTCAAAGCCGCACATCGAGGCCTGACACATGACCGTACCCGATCACATGTCCGAACCGTTCAAAAGAAAGCTTGCACCGACGGAGGTATCCACACATGGGAAGGTGACCTCATCCAGTTCCGGCAGAAATACGGTCCCGCCAATGTCACCACGATGATCGAGCGCACCAGCCGGTTCCTGCTGGTGCTGAAAAACGAGGAAAAGCGTACGAAACCGATCATGACGATGTGGCTAAATACCTCGACATGGGAGCCTTCCTCATTACTGACGCAACCCCTGATCGACCAGATCCGCAGCGGCCTGTTGCGCGAGGCGAGTTTTTCCGGCCTGCGGGAAGGTGACGCGGTCACGCCAACGCGGCACGATCTTTGTCCTGCGGGCAGTGATACGGCATCAAATGACGACGAAGCGAGGGCATACTTGCTGGTGAAGGTTGCAAATCGGGGGCGGCATGGGTCGGAAGGAAGCGGATCTGGCGGAGGAGGGGCGGCACGCCCTGCCGCATTTCCGGATCGATGCCTATGATGCCAGCGCCCAGAGTCTGGACCGCGCGCAGCGGCGGTTGCTGCATGAACTGACGGTCAGCGTGCTCTGGCCGCACCGCCCGCATGATCTGGACCTGTTCCTGTCCCTGGGTCAGGGCTATCTGGCGGCTGATGAGATCGGGCGGCCGGTGGGCTCCGCCATGTATTTCCCCGTGGGCGAGGATTTCGCCATGCTGGGGATGATGGTCACGGTGCCCCGGTTGCAGGCGCGGGGGGCGGGCAAATGGCTGCTGCAGCGCGTGATGGGCGATTGCGCGGGCCGCGACCTGCGGCTTAGCGCCACCCGGTCGGGCTATCACCTATATGCGGCGGCGGGGTTCCTGCCGGTCGGGATCATCCGCCAGCACCAGGGCATCGCCAAACCCGTTGCGCCCTTTGACGCGCCGGGCATCGCGGTCCGCGAGTTGCGCCCCGAGGATCACGACGCCCTGCGCGAGCTGGACGCCATCGCCTATGGCGCGCGGCGGTCGCAGGTGCTGGATGCGCTGCTGACACTCTCGACCGGGATGGTGGCCTTGCGCGATGGTGCGGTCTGCGGCTTTGCCCTGCAACGCAATTTCGGCAAGGGCGTGGTCATCGGTCCCGTCGTGGCTAACGGGGACGACATGGCCAAGGCCCTGATCGCGCCGCTGATCGGGGGCAATGCGGGGGGCTTCACCCGCCTTGATACGCCGGTGGAAAGCCCGGATCTGCTGGAATTTCTGACGGATTCGGGGATGGTCGCCTTTGACACCGTGACCGAAATGCGCTTCGGCCCCCACCGCCGCGCGACCGAAGGGGCGGTGACCTATGGACTGGCCTCGCATTCGCTGGGCTAGGATCAGGACAGCCGGTCCTTGAGCCCGAACCACAAGCCGACCAGCGGCAGGAACCACGGCTTGCCGCTATGGGCGGGGATCGCGGGCCAGTCCATGCCCTCCAGCGGGTTGGTGCCGCGCCGCCCCATGGCGATATCGGCCAAGGCCTGTCCGATCAGCGTGGACATCTGCGCGCCGTGCCCGGAATAGCCCATGCCATAGATCATGCCATCCGCCTCGCCCGCGCGGGGAAAGCGGTCCTTGGTCATGTCCACGAGGCCGCCCCAGCAATAGTCGATGGGGATGTCCTCCAGGTGCGGAAAGATCGCGGCCATGGACCGTCGCAGGATCGCCCCGGATTTCGCGTCCGAAGTCTGGTCCGACCGGGCCGAGAATCGCGCCCGCCCGCCAAAGATCAGCCGCCGGTCGGGCGACAGGCGGAAATAATTCCCGATATTCATCGAGGTGACGCAGGTGCGGTCGCCGGGCAGCGTCGCCGCCACCTCGGCATCGGTCAGCGGCCGCGTCGCGATGATGAACGACCCGACCGAGATGATGCGCCGCCGGAAATGGCGCAGAGGCGCGGCCGTCCCGTAAGCGCCGGTCGCGGCGATCACGCGATCCGCGCTCAGCGTGCCGCGCGGGGTCTGCAACTGCCAGCCGCCCCCGGCCTTGGTCCGGCCTGTCACCGGGGCGCCTTGCCAGATCTTCGCCCCATGGCGATCCGCCGCCGTCGCCAGCCCCTGCGCGTAGCGGCCCATATGCATCATGGCCGATTTCTCATAAAGCATCGCGGCGTGGAAACTGTCCGAGCCCACCTCGCCGGCCAGATCGCGGCGCTCCAGCCAGCGCGTGTCGGGATCGACCTCGGCATGGATCAGCTCGTAATTGGCGCGCAGCCCCGCGACATGGCTGGGCTTTGACGCCAGCTTCAACTTGCCCGCGCGGCGGAAATTACACTCGATCCCCTCCTCGGCCACGGTTTGGGCGATCATGTCGATCGAGCGGTCATAGGCTCGATACAGCGCATGCGCACGATCCGCCCCCAGATGCGCCTTGGCCGAGGCATAGCCATGCGCTATGCCATTGTTCAGATGCCCGCCATTGCGGCCCGAGGCGCCCGATCCGACCTCATCGGCTTCCAGCAGGGCGACGCTGACGCCCGCCTTGGCCAGACTGCGGGCGGCGTTGAGGCCGGTAAAGCCGCCGCCGATCACCGCCACGTCAAAGTGACCCTCGACCGGGCCAGCCTGGGCGCCCGCAAAGGGCGCGACGCTGTCATGCCAATAGGATGCGTAGCTGGTCACAGCCCCACCACCTCGGCCAGTCCGGAAATGTCGCGGACCTCGGTATAGCCGTAATGCGGGTTCGCCGGTTCATGGCCGCGATTGACCCAGACCTTGTTGCGGATGCCGATATCATGGGCGGTCATCAGGTCATAGCGAAAGCTCGAGGAGACATGCAGCACGTCCTCGGGTCCGCAGCCTAGCTGGTCGAACATGTATTCAAAGGCGCGCATCTGCGGCTTGTAGGCCCCGGCGCTTTCCGCTGTCAGAACATGGTCGATGGGCGCGCCCAGTTTGGCGATATTATGCGGGATCTGGTCGTTCATCGAATTGGTCAGCGCGACCAGCGGGATCTTGCCCGCGATGCGCTGCAGCCCCGCCGGTACGTCAAGGTTTGGCCCCCATGTAGGCACGCGGTTATAGATATCATCGGCCACGGCAGGGTCAAAAGCCACACCATTGCGCTTGCAGGTGCGTTCCAGCGAATTGTGGACGACCTCGGCATAGGGTTTCCACGCCCCCATCACCTCGTCCAGACGGTAGGCGGCGAAATTGGCGATGAACTTCTCCATCTGCGGGCCGCTGAGGCTTGCGCCGAAATGGTCGCGGGCGGCGCCGGCCATGTCAAAGAAGATCATCGTGCCGTGGCAATCAAAGGTGATGAATTTCGGGCGCTGCGCCATCTGGGGCCTCCTGCTGGGTTCCTGGACCCATCATTGGCCCGCTTTCGCCACAGCGCATGCGGCAGTCGGGGCCGCGACGGCAGGACATTCCGAAAATCCCGCGACGGACGGCAGGCCGTGCCGCCTGCGGCGCGACAACGGTGCCGGGCATCCCTGAAGCCGGGCCAATCTGGGCCGAGCCATGAAAGGACGAAACCCCCGTGACCCTGCTGACCTCCATCGACACCGATCCCGCCTTTGCCCCGCGCGAAGATGTTGCAGCCCCCGAAAAGCTGATCGAGGGCACGCCCGAATTCAAGACTTGGGCGCTGGACGAGGTTCGCCTGGGCAATTGGACCAAGATCCGCACCGGCATCTGGGAGGCGACGCCCGGCACCACCCGTTCCGCCAAGGGCGAGGCGCTGGAATTCTGCCACATCCTGTCCGGCGTCGTGGACCTGACCGAGGAAGGGGGCGAGACCACCCGTTTCACGGCGGGCGACAGCTTCCTGATGAAGCCGGGTTTCAAGGGCGTCTGGAAGACCATCGAAACGGTGCGCAAGATCTATGTCTTTGCCGATTGACATTCTGACGCGGCTGGCGGGCTTTCCCAGCGTCGTCGGAACCCCGAATGACGCGATCATGGGCTATGTGGCAGACTATCTGCGCGGCCACGGGATCGAACCCATGCTGATCGCCGGGCCGGAAGGCGACCGCTGGAACCTGTTCGCCACCATCGGGGATGCCGCGCACGCCGGCTATATCCTGTCGGGCCATGTAGATGTGGTCCCGGCCGGCGAGCCGGGCTGGCTGGCTGATCCTTTTGTCCTGCGGCGCGAGGGCGACCGCCTGATCGCGCGCGGGGCCTGCGACATGAAGGGTTTTGTCGCGGCGGTTCTGGCGATGGTGCCCGAACTGGCCGCGATGCCGCTGTCGGCCCCGGTCCACATCGCGCTGTCCTATGACGAGGAAGCAGGCTGCCGGGGAGTGCCGCATCTGCTTGCCGCGATGCCGGGACTGTGCGCTCCGCCGCTGGGCGCGATCATCGGCGAACCCTCGGGGCTGGTGCCGGTTCTGGCACATAAGGGCAAGGCGGCGCTGCGGCTTGTCGCCTCGGGGGTGGCGGGGCACAGTTCGCGCCCCGATCTGGGGGCGAATGCGATCCATGCGCTGCTGCCCGCGCTGGATGCCGCCGCCGCGCAGGCCATGGCGCTGCAATCGGGGCCGCAGGATGCCCGCTTTGCCCCGCCATGGTCCAGCCTGCAGATCGGCACCATCGCGGGCGGTCAGGCCGTCAATATCATCCCCGACCGGGCCGAGGCGCAGATCGAGGCCCGGGCGATCCATGGCGTCGATCCGAGGGCGATCCTTGATCCGGTGATCGCGGCGGCGGCGGGGCCGCTTTCGGTCGAATGGCTGTCCAGCTATCCGGCGCTGGCGCTGGCGGGCGATCATCCGTTGGCCCGGCTGATAGCAGAGCTGACCGGCGCTGCGCCCTTGGGGGCGGTCAGCTACGGGACCGAGGCCGGGCTTTACCAGCAGGCCGGGATCCCCGCGATCATCTGCGGCCCCGGCGACATCGCTCGCGCCCACCGCCCGGAGGAATATCTGACCGAGGCAGAATTGACTGCCTGCTGCGGGATGATCCGGCGTCTGGGGCAGTCGCTATGCGCCTGACGGCATATTCTGCGGCCCCCGATCCGCGATCCGCAAAAGATGCCGCCCGCCCCGCCCAGATCGGCAATCACGCTGCCGCGCCCGTGGCAGGATGGCCCGAACAAGGGACAAAATGCATGACCACTGCCACCACCCCCGCGCTTGCCGGCTTTACCCCCGCATACCTGCCGCAGGCGTTGCACCTGTCGCGGCAGGCTGGCTGGCCCCACCGGATCGAGGATTGGGCGCTGACCCTCTCGGTCTCGCAAGGGGTGGTCGCGCTGTACGGGGACCGTGTGGTCGGAACCGCCCTGTGTTCGGGTTTTGGCCCGGTCGCGACGCTGAACATGATCATCGTCGATGAGACCATGCGCGGGCGCGGTCTGGGCCGCGCGCTGATGGATGCGATCATCGCGCTGGCCGGCAGTCGCGAGATGCGGCTGATCGCCACGGCCGAGGGCCTGCCGCTCTATGAAAAGCTGGGCTTCCGCGCCACCGGAGAGATCGCGCAGCATCAGGGCATCGCCCTTGCCACGACCCCCGAACTGCCCGTCACCACCGGCAGCCCCGCCGATCTGGAACCCCTGATCCCCGCCGACCGCGCCGCCAGCGGATTGGACCGCGCGCCCCTGCTGCGCGACATCGCCACCGGCGGAGAAATCCTGCTGTGCAATGGCGGCTTTGCCCTGCTGCGCGATTTCGGCCGGGGCCGGGTGGTCGGACCGATCACCGCCCCCGACGATGCCACCGCCCGCGCGCTGCTGACCGAGGCCGCGCGGCGTGGCGCGGGCCACTTCCTGCGCGTCGATCTGCGCACAGATCAGGGCCTTGACACCTTGGCCCGGACGCTGGGCCTTGCCCATGTCGGCGGCGGCACCGCCATGGTGCGCAACCCGCAGACCCCCGAACCCACGACCTATGCCCTGATCTCACAAGCTTTGGGCTGAACCCGGAGAGACCCATGCTGAGCAATTCCCTGACCGAGCTTGACCGCCGACACCTGATCCACCCGGTTTCGTCCTTTCGCGGGCATGAGGCGCGGGGCGTGCGCATCCTGACCGGGGGCAAGGGCGCGACCGTGACCGACAGCGAGGGGCGCACCCTGATCGACGGCTTTGCGGGCCTGTGGTGCGTGAACGCAGGCTACGGCCATGAAAGCATCGTCGAGGCTGCGGCGGACCAGATGCGCCGCCTGCCCTATGCCACCGGCTATTTCGATCTGGGGGCCGAGGCGCCGATCCGGCTGGCCGCCGCTTTGGCCGAACGCGCGCCGGAGGATCTGAACCACGTCTATTTCACGCTGGGGGGATCGGACGCGGTGGACAGCACGATCCGCTTCATCCGCTATTACTGGCACGCCAAGGGCCAACCGGAGCGCGACCAGTTCATCTCGGTCGCGAATGGCTATCACGGCTCGACGACGATGGGCGCGGGGCTGACGGCGCTGCCGGGCTTCCATGAGGGCTTCGGCGTGCCCTATGACTGGCAGCACAAGATTTCGTCGCATTATCTGTATCGCAACCCCGTGGGCAGCGATCCGCAGGCGGTCATCGACGCCTCGGTCGCGGAACTGCGCGGCAATATCGAGGGGATCGGCCCCGACCGCGTCGCGGCATTCTATGTCGAGCCCATTCAGGGCTCGGGCGGCGTGCTGGTCCCGCCCAAGGGCTGGATCAAAGCGATGCGCGATCTTTGCGCGGAATATGGCGTCCTCTTCGTCGCGGATGAGGTCATTACCGGCTTCGGCCGCACCGGGCCCCTGTTTGCCTGCGAGGATGAGGGGATCGTTCCCGACCTCATGACCACGGCCAAGGGGTTGACCTCGGGCTATGTGCCGATGGGCGCGGTCCTGATGCGCGATCATGTCTATGACACCATCGCGGATGGCGCGGGGGCCAAGGCGGTAGGCCACGGCTTTACCTATTCCGCGCATCCCGTTTCCGCCGCCGTCGCACTGGAGGTGCTGGCGCTTTACGAAAGCGGGCTTCTGGAAAACGGCCGCCGCGCCGGGGCCCGCCTGCAGGCCGGGCTGGAAACGCTGCGCGATCACCCGCTGGTCGGCGACGTGCGCGGGCGCGGCATGCTGGCGGCGGTCGAGCTGGTCGTGGACAAGCAGGCGAAAATCCCCCTTCCGCCCGAGGTTCAGCCCGCCACGCGGCTGTTCGACCGGGCATGGGATCAGGGGCTGGTCGTGCGCTCCTTTGCCCAAGGGATCTTCGGCTATGCGCCGCCCTTATGCTGCACGGATGACCAGATCGACGCCATCGTGGACCGCACCCGCGCGGTGCTGGACCTGACGCTGGACGACCCCGAGATCCGCGCGGTCTTGTGCTGATGGCGCTGCTGCTGCATTCGACCCCGGAACGCGCCGCCGTCTGGGGCCGGATCTTTGCCGATGCGGGCGAGGTGTTCGTGGCCGATGAGGCGAGCGTTTCGGACCCCGCGCAGATCACCCATCTGGCCTGCTGGGTGCCGCCCGCGGATCTGGCGCGCTATCCGAACCTGCATACGGTGATCTGCGTCGGCGCGGGAACCGACCATTTCCCGCACCTGCCCGTTGGCGTCGCGCTGTCGCGCACCCTTGCGCCGGGGATCGAGGCAATGGTGCGCGACTGGGCGGTCATGGCCACGCTGGCGCTGCATCGCGACCTGCCGATCTATCTGGATCAAGCCACGCGCGGCGAATGGCGCACGCATATGCCGCTGGCAGCCAGCGCGCGGCGCATCGGCATCATGGGCATGGGCCGGATCGGCAGGCTTGCCGCCGAGACGCTGCAGGACATGGGTTTTGCGGTCACGGGCTACAGCCGCTCGGGCGCGGCGGTGCCGGGTATCCGGGTCTTTGGCGCGGATGCGTTGACGGAATTTCTGGCGGGGGCCGACATTCTGATCTGCCTGCTGCCTTTGACGCCGGAAACGCGGGGGCTGATGAACGATGCCTTTTTCGCCCGCCTGCCCCAAGGCGCAAGGCTTGTTCAGGCCGGTCGCGGCGCGCAGCTGGACATGGCGGCGCTGCGCCGGGCGCTGGAGAGCGGGCAAGTCTCGGCCGCGATGCTGGACGTGACCGACCCCGAGCCGCTGCCCCAAGGCCACTGGACATGGGCCGATCCGCGCGTCTGGATCACCCCCCATGTCGCCGCCCATACCGATGCGGGCGAAGGCGCGCGTCACGCGTTGGCCGTCATCCGCGCCGGCCGGAACGGCCAGCCGCTGCCCGGACTGGTCGACCGCGACCGGGGATATTAGGGGGCCGCGCGGGAAATGCCGCGGCCTTTCCCAATACGATAGAATCTGCTGCGCCAGCCACCCGTTTCGGCGTTTTGCAACCCGCGAATACAGCAATCTGGATGTGACGGGATGATGACGACCCCCGCGCTTCCGCTGACCTGACCGCCGCCCCCTCGCGGCACCTACAAAAGGAAGTTCACCGCAATGACCACCCTGACGGCCGCGAAACCCCTGAACCGTTTTTCCTATGTCACCTTCGACGTGGTCGGCACGCTGATCGACTTTGAAGCGGCGATCACCGGCGCGCTGCAAAAGATCGCTGCCGATGCCGGCATGACCATCGATGGCGAAGCGGCGCTGGCCGTCTATCGTAATGCCCGCTACCAGCCCGAGGCGCTGCGTTTTCCCGACGATCTGGGCCGCTGCTACGCGCAGATCGCCGCCGCGACCGGCCTACCCGACACACCGGAAAACCGCCAGTTCATGATCGACGCGGTGGGCGAGGCGCAGCCCTTTGCCGACAGCGTTCAGGCGATGGCCCGGTTGAAAGCGCGCTACAAGCTGATCGCCATGACGAATGCCCGCCGCTGGGCCTTCGAGAAATATCAGGACAAGCTGGGCAACCCCTTCTGGGCCAGCTTCACCACCGACGATACCGGCACGGAAAAGCCCGACCCGGCGTTCTTCCATCAGGTCTTCGATCTGGTCGAACGCGATGGCGCAAGCCGGGACGACATCCTGCACACCGCGCAAAGCCAGTATCATGACATCGGAATTTCGCGCGAACTGGGCATGACCAATGCCTGGATCCAGCGCCGCCACGCCCAGAAAGGCTATGGCGGGACCATCGAGCCTGCGGAATTCACCACGCCCGACTACCATTTCCACGCATTGATCGAACTGGCCGAGGCCGCGGACACGGCTTTCGGCAACTGACCTCACCCGCCCGAGCGGACGCGAGAGCCGCCGGCCCAGCCACAGGGATGACGACATGAACGACTTCAAACCAACCAACTGGACCGGCCGCGACGACGCGATGGTCGAATCCGCGATCCGGCGGGGCGCATCGCGCCGGGATCTGCTGAAGATGCTGATGGCATCGGGCGTGGCGCTGTCGGCGGGCGGCTCGTTGCTGCTGCGCGCCGGTCAGGCCGTGGCGCAGACCCCGGTGACCGGCGGGCATCTGAAAGCGGCGGGCTGGTCGGCATCGACCGCCGATACGCTGGACCCGGCCAAGGCGTCGCTTTCGACCGACTACACCCGCTGCTGCGCCTTTTATAACCGCCTGACCTTCCTTGACGAAGGCAGCGAGGTGAAGATGGAGCTGGCCGAGTCGATCGAGACCAGCGACGGCAAGACCTGGCAGGTCAAGCTGAAGCCGGGCGTGACCTTCCATGACGGCAAGACGCTGACCGCTTCTGACGTGGTCTGGTCGCTGAAGCGCCATCTAGACCCGGCCGTGGGCTCCAAGGCTGCCGCCATTGCCGAACAGATGACCGAGATCACCGCGGTCGATGACCGCACCGTCAGCATCGTGCTGGCAGCGGCCAATGCCGACCTGCCGACGATCCTGTCGCTGCACCACTTCATGATCCTGGCCGAAGGCACCAGCGACTTCACCAAGGCGAATGGCACCGGCGCATTCATCTGCAAAACCTTTGAGCCGGGCGTGCGCTCGATCGGGACGCGCAACCCGAATTACTTCAAGGAGACCGGACCCTTTCTGGACAGCTTCGAATATTTCGCCATCTCGGACAACAATGCGCGGGTCAATGCGGTTCTGTCGGGCGACATCCATCTGGCCGCCGCGATCAACCCCCGCTCGATGCGGATGCTGGAGGGGCAGGACCACATCACCAGTTCGATCTCGACCGCGGGGAACTACACGAACCTGAACATCCGGCTGGACATGGCCCCCGGCGACAAGGCCGATTTCATCGAGGGGATGAAATTCCTGATGAACCGCGACGCCATCGTCAAGGGCGTGCTTCGGGGTCTGGGCGAAATCGCCAACGACCAGCCCGTCTCGGCCATGGACCGCTACCACAACCCGAACCTGAAGCCGCGCGAATTCGACCCCGAGCGGGCCAAGGCGCTGTTTGAAAAGGCCGGCGTTCTGGGTCAGGCGATCCCCATCGTCACCTCGGATGCGGCGAACTCAGCCATTGACTATGCCATGGTCGTGCAGCAGGCGGGCCAGCAGGCCGGGATGCCCTTCAAGATCGACCGCGTCCCCTCGGACGGCTACTGGTCGAATTACTGGCTGAAGGCGCCGATTCATTTTGGCAATATCAACCCTCGCCCGACGCCCGACATCCTGTTCTCGCTGCTTTACGCCTCGGACGCGCCGTGGAACGAAAGCCACTACAAATCCGAGAAGTTCGACAAGATGCTGGTCGAGGCGCGCGGTCTGCTGGACGAGGAAAAGCGCAAGTCGATCTATTGGGACATGCAGGAAATGATCGCCAACGAGGCAGGTACCATCATCCCTGCCTTCATTTCCAACGTCGATGCGCATACCGCCAAGATGAAGGGGATGCGCCCCAATCCGCTGGGCGGCCAGATGGGCTATGCCTTTGCCGAATACGTCTGGCTGGAGGCCTGATGTCACTGCCCCGCGCGATGCGCGCGGGGCATCACCCCTGACCGGAGGTGCGCCATGCTGCGTTCCGCAACCACATGGATCCTGGTCGGCCAGCGGCTTGGCATTGCGCTGATCACGCTGCTGATCGTGTCCTTCGCGGTTTTCTTCGCGACCGAATTGCTGCCCGGCGACGTGGCCGAGGTGCTGCTGGGCCAGTCGGCGACGCCGCAGGCCGTGGCCGGCCTGCGCACCGCCATGGGACTGGACGAGCCCGCGATCTGGCGCTTCCTGTCCTGGCTGGGGGGGCTTGCGACCGGGGATCTGGGCATGTCCTATGTCAACAAGATGGCGGTCGCCGACCTGCTGTCGGGACGGCTGATGAACACCCTGCGTCTGGCCGGGATCGTGACGCTCGTCTGCGTGCCGGTCGCGCTGACGCTGGGTATCGCCGCCGCGATGTGGCGCGGGTCCTGGCTGGACCGGCTGATTTCGGTCCTGACCATCTCGGTCATTTCGGTGCCGGAATTCATGGTGGCGACGCTGGCCGTGCTGATCTTTGCCGTCTGGCTGGACTGGCTGCCCGCGCTGAGCTTTGGCGTCGACGTGGATTCGCTGGGCGACATGCTGCGGGCCTATGCGATGCCGGTGATCTCGCTGTCCTTCGTCGTTTCGGCCCAGATGATGCGCATGACGCGGGCCGCGGTGATAGAGACGATCAACACGCCCTATGTCGAAATGGCCCTGCTCAAGGGCGCGTCGCGGACCCGGATGGTGCTGCGCCATGCTTTGCCGAACGCGCTTGGTCCCATCGCCAATGCGGTGGCGCTGTCCTTGTCCTATCTGGTCGGCGGGGTCATCATCGTGGAAACCGTCTTCAACTATCCGGGCGTGGCCAAGCTGATGGTCGATGCGGTCTCGACCCGCGACCTGCCCCTGATCCAGAGCTGCGCGATGATCTTCTGCTTCAGCTATCTGCTGCTGATCACGCTGGCCGATATGATCGCCATTCTCTCGAACCCGAGGTTGCGCCGTTGATGTCCATCGCTTTACGCATTCCGACCCCGGCGCGGCTGGGATATTCCTTCAACTGGGTGGGCCGGATCGGTCTGGCGGTGATCCTGTTCTGGGCGGTGATCGCGGTCATCGGTCCGTGGATCGCCCCCTATCCGCCGGGCGACATGGTCGATTACGACTATTTCGGCCCGATCAGCCATCAGTTCTGGATGGGCAGCGACTATCTGGGCCGCGACATCCTGTCCCGCATCATCATGGGCGCGCGCTATACCGTCGGCATCGCGCTGGCGGCGGTGATCCTGGCCTGCGCGGGCGGCGTCATTCTGGGTATGATCGCGGCGGTGATGGGCAGCTGGTTCGACGCGCTGCTCTCGCGGTTTCTGGACGCCTTTAACGGCATC